>SMVB01352256.1_pt1 | contig 33158 bp, 21 predicted proteins | sample 2456461 | NCBI WGS metagenome assembly SMVB01 (sample SAMN11095934, study PRJNA526329) | marine sediment metagenome | biome: Marine sediment; feature: Surficial sediment; material: Deep marine sediment; isolation source: Hadal surficial sediment | place: Pacific Ocean | collected 2014-05 | depth... | reverse complement strand
TGTTCAGATTCCAGTTTATGAATGGCTCAAGGTAAATTTGATCGCCCAGACGCGAGTTTGCGAAATCGATCTGGTCACCCACTTCTATCCAAATGCCAAATTCCAGGCCGCCTCTTGGTCTCATCTGGCCATAGAAATTGACCTTCTCTTCATGAAACAGGATGTCGTCGAACAGCGCATCCCGGCGCTCAAAACCGATCTTAGACCGTGACTGCAATGGGCCGGCGACGAAAAATTGCGCTTTCATCTCTCGCTCGAGCATTCTGCCTTGCTCGTCGTGAATAATTCCCCACTCGCCATTGATTCGAAGCCGCGTATACCAGTTTTGCTCCGCTCCATGCCAGATTCGGCTCAATCCGACTGCCTGTGATTCGGTATCAACGCGCGGTACGAAGCCGGAATCTGCCCTGAATCCGGCGCTCCTTTGTTCGTGCTGCGCATATCCAAACCAGTTGCGGGAATCGTATTCGTAGCGCGCGATTCCGGAATCTCCAGCAAAACTGCCCAGAGGCTGATCGAACTCCACGGCCGTTTCATCCGGATACTCTGTGTCTGATCGCAAGTATTGCAATTGAAGATTGTGCTGATCATTAATCCGCCACCGCATGTCCAGACCACCCACGTAATTGTGGTAGTCGTCGGCGACGCGGCCAGTAAACAGCGCGCCTATTGTTGACGAGTCACCGAAGCCACGACTGTATCGGGCAACAAGAGCGGACGTCTCCTGATCGAGTGTCGTGGCGTCGGATCCAAACGGCCCCGGAAACAACAGATTCGTGATTTCATCCTGAGTCGCGAAGAAACCAAAAGTATTTTTGCCTCTTTTACCGGTCAGCTTGGCGCCAAATGACGGATCCGCGACGGTACGCGTAAACACTGCATCGATTGGCGTGGTGAAGTAGTCAGCCCCTTCCAGAAAGAATGGTCGCGTTTCAGGAAAAAACAGCGCGAACTGATTATTGACGGCAACCTGCGGTACATCTGCCTCGACCTGCGAAAAGTCCGGGTTGATTGCCAGATTTACGGTCATGTCCGGTGTGATTCCCCATCGTACGCTTACGCCAACCTCGGCCTCAGGATTGTTGTCGCCCAATGGCACGTTTCCGGGGTCGTCCGTGGTATCAACTTTCGATGCGGTTAGCGTAGGAACAATTTCAAGATCTTTGCTCGGCTCCGCCCCTTCAAATCCTTCAATCGTGCTGAACTGACACAAATAGCAATTAATGTTTCGGTCGCGCGCGTTGTTCGAGAATTGAAATCGATGTTGGCGTGGGTACACGCGAATCAGGTCAATGCCCCAGATCTGTTTGCCATCGGTGCGCGGGAAGCGCAACTGGCTTAACGGAATCTCCATCTCGACGATGTAGCCGGTGCTGTGAATCTGACCGACTGAGTCCCATATCGCGTTCCACGATGAGTCTTCATGCTTGTTAATGTCATCATTCGTCAGATCCATCTGTACGCCAAATGGATTCGCGAAAAACTCGAATGCGCGCTGACCGTCATTGTAAGTGTCGAGCACAATGCCGACGAAGTCGTCGTTCCAGGCGGAGTCGCGGTCTCTCAGATAGGCACGTATGGCCGAGGGGTCTGGATCAGATGCCTTGAATGCGACAAACAAACTTTCGCCATCCTCAATAAGAAACGCGATTGTCGCCACTTTAGCGACCGTATTCTCGCCTGGGCTGGTTTCGATGTTGAGATGGATCTGGATGGCATCCAGCCAGGCATCGTCATCCATTACGCCGTCGATGCTTATCGATTTGTCTGTTCGCGGCACATCGTTGAATGTCGATGCAGCTGCGCCAGATTCGGCCACTGCAATGACCAATGCAGACAATAACGCGAATTTGGCCAGATAGCCCATTACCCCAAAAACTCCCCCGGCGGTTCCTGTTGTTTGGACGCTATTTCAGGGCGAAAAGTTTGCTTTATTTTGGTGCCAGCCCGGGCTGCCGTGCCTGAGTTGCGATTACTTCGCAACACCGACCTGCAAAATATGATCTGCCGATCGTATCGCGAGTGCGTTTACGGTGAAAGTCGGATTGACGCCGCCGCTGGTCGGAAATAGTCCCGGCCCGGCGATGTAGAGATTTTGTATGTCGTGAACCTGGCCATAGCCATTCGTCACAGAGCGACGCGGATCATCGCCCATGATTGTGCCGCCCATAATGTGCATGGCGCCCTGCGGGCCGGTCCAAACTTCGCTGGCACCGGCGGCCTCGAATATTTTCCTGCCGTCCGCTAACGCCGCTTTCCACAATGCCGTCGATTTTTCATGATGCGAGTGTGAAATGTGGGCCAATGGGACGCCGAATTCGTCCAGCTTGTCAGAAAGTGTCACTTTGTTTGTAGCGACCGGCAAACCCTCAACGACGGCGGTCATGGATGCAAATCCATGCGCAGCGCGTTGCATGAATTCCTGAAGCTCTGGCCCAAACAGGTCAGCTCGGGTCGTCGCAACGCCGAGCAGGTCGTTTGGCTTGACCGCGTTAGCAATCATCCATTGATAGCTACCGAAGGCGCTTTCATCTGCATGAGTCATTTTCGGATAGCAGTCCTGATTGACCAACTGTCCACCAAACGCGCCTTCGTAATATCGTGTCTCCTCGTCGAACAATCCGTAAATCAGTGCCGCGGAGTGGGACATGATGTATTTGCCGACGTTGCCATTGCGGTTACCCAGGCCGTCAGGGTGTGATGCGTTGGCGGAGGCCAGAAGCAAGCGCGGATTCTGCACGGCAAACGCGGCCAGAATGATGATATCGGCAGTTAACACCTGCTCGGGCCCGCCGCCGGGGCGCACAACGACACCAAGGACCAAATCGCCGGATTCGTTTGTCAGAATTTTTGTAACCGGAGTATCGGTTGCCAAAACGGCGCCATGCGAGATTGCCTGCGGCAGGTAAATCGTTAGCGGGTTTGCCAGTGCGCCGATCGGGCAGCCGGCATCGCACCATCCATCCCATAAACAGGCAGGTCGTCCATGATAAGTCTCGGACGTAACGGCAAGCGGCAACGGCGCAACCGATTTGCCAAGACTCTCAAATCCTCTGGCGATGATTCGGCCTTGTGCAAAAAGGGGCACTGGTGGCATTGGATACGGTGCGCCATCGGGACGCCAATGTTCTGCAACGGCATCGCCGGATATGCCTGCCTCTAGCTGCGCGATATCGTAGAAGGGTCTGAGATCGTCATAACGGATAGGCCAGTCCATGCCAACGCCATACCGCGATGACATCTCGAAATCTTCTTCGTGCAGCCGCGGCCAGACAGCGTAGTGGTGCATTGCGGCCCCACCGACACCGAAGCTTGCATTAAATGCATGCCCGACCGGATTCGCACCGCCCTCAAGAACCGGTGAACCGTTCCATTTGAGCCGCCTGGCCCAAAGCGTGGAACTGACCAGCTGTTCCTTCTTGCGTTCCGGACCCGCTTCCAGGATTAATACCTTCTTGCCGCCCTTGGCGAGGCGCGCGGCGAACGCGCTGCCGGCAGCACCCGAGCCGATGACAATGGCATCAAATCGGCCATTGATTTGCGATTCGTCGAACATCAATTGCCCCAGGAGGTCGGCGGGTCGATATGCGCAGCGTAGGGTATGCCGAGTCGGGCAAAGCCCTGTTTTGTCCCATAGGATACGTCGACTGCATCGCTGCGCAGCACGAAGTAGAAAAATGCTGGCGGCGGCGCATCCCAGTTCTCGATTGCACCCATCGACATTTGAGAAATGAGCGATGCGCTCTGCACGTCGTCGAGTTCTTCGACAGGCACCGGGAATAACTCCGCCGCCGCCTTGGCCGCCGCGGCTAATCCTGCCTGGTAGAAACCAGTAAACGGTGCCGGTACGCCGAGGTACTTGATCATCAACATGCACTGGTCGGCGGGCGCATTCAATTGGTGATCGATATAGTGAGCAAGTCCGTCTTGTGCGCTCCCCGGTACTATTGCATCGCCAAGTCGCTCCAGGGCTGCCACCTCTGTTGTCGACAGAACCTCGAATGCGGCATCCGAACGTCTGGCTTGCGCGGGCGTCATTTCGCGCTGACAGCCAGCCACCGAAAAGGTCAAGAGTCCGATACCGCTCAAACCGGTGCGATGCAAAAATGTCCTTCTGGACAGGCTCATATCGACAGCGACCAAATTTCGGCAGCTACCGCGTTACGCGATTCGCCAGACATACGCACGGATCGGGTCTGGTCAAAATGCCCAGCGAGCACTAATGCCATACCAGCGTGGCGGACGGTAGGATACTTCGTTACAACCACAAAGAACCGCGAGATCAAATCCCTGAATGCCCACGCTTTCATCGGTCAAATTTCGAATATTGAAATTGAGCGACAAACCACTACTGTCACTTGCCCAGCCAAAGCCGGCATTCACCATCGTGTAAGCATCGAATTTGTCGGCGTCGAAATTGCGCAAGTTATAAAAGTACTCATCGGAATAGCTGACATCGGCGCGGATGTGCAACATGCCGCCCAGGCCCTGCCATTCGTATCGAGCCAGGGCGGTTGCCTGAAACTCGGGTGCGTAAGTTGGGTTCACGTCCCGCGGAGGCAGCGGGGAGCCATTGCGTAGCAGGAGATCTTTGACGGTCGCATCAAACTTGGCGACGCTCAACATCAGGTCCCAACCGTCGGCCGGAGACGACTGCAATTCGAGTTCAACACCGACATTGTCCGCATCAGCATTGATCACGACGCCGCCCACGCCCACGAACAAAAACGCCTGGTAGTCCGTGTAGTCGTAATAAAATACCGAGCCGTTCAAGCGTGTTCGACCTTCCTGGAAGGTGTATTTGAAGCCTGCTTCGTAGGAAATCAATATCTCCGAATCGTATTGCAATGACGCCACGCCCCCGGATCCAAGAAACGCGCCAAGCAGTGGTGCATTAAAGCTTCCCGCTTTAACGCCTCGATTGACGCCGGCATAGACTAAGAAATCGTCATTAACATGCCAGTCAAGTTGCGCTTTGCCGGCCCACAGGTCATCAGATGAACTCAAGCTTTCCAGAAACGGATCTCCCGCGCCGGAAAAGTTTGGAATAAAATCGCCCTCGTTGACGCTAAAGCTGTCGTTGGAAAAGAAGAAGCCGATGCCAGTACTGAAGTCTTTGTCTTCGCGAATGACTCGCAGGCCAAACGTTCCACTTAAGGCGTCGCTGAAGTCATATTCGATCTGTCCGAACAAACTAAGCGAATCTGTCTGCAGATCGGCGACAACGCCGATGTCCAGTGGAAAGACGAAGGCGCCAAGAAAGCTGTTCTCCGGCGCTTTGAGACCATTATCCGACATCGTATCGATGTTCAGGTAATAGAAACCCGCCACCCAGTGGGACCGGTCGGTATCCCCGCTGAAACGGATTTCCTGCGTAATACTGGTTGCATCAACGCCGGCATAATTCGCGAGCTGATTGACCGGTGCCGAATCGACATCGATGAACAACAACTTTTCGTAGCTCTTCCAGTCTGTAACAGAGGTCAGCAGGATGTCATTCGCGAACGTCCATTCCAGGCGCACGTTCAGACCTGTAGTCTCGGTAAAACCCTGGTCCGAGAACGCGAAATCGCCGCTGGTATCGAGACCTGGACCGTCAGGGTCAAGGTATCCGAAAAAGTCGCCGCCCGGTACCGACCGTCCTGGCAAGCCAATTCCGCCACCGGGAATAAATGCGCTGCCCTCGAATACGTCACCGCCTGCATCTCCCGTACCCTGGATGCTCAGCCGGGTCTCATTGGGCGGTGTATCGATGACGTTTATCAACTCGAAATTGGCATCGACAATGGCGATAGTCGATTTCGACTGATATGGGCCGGTAGGAACGTCGCTGTTGGCGTAATTCGCTGATACACGCAGCAAAACATTGTCGTTTATCTGGAAGTCGAGTATGCCGCGCAACGCAATCGTCTCGTCATCACCCATATCCGCGCCCGCGCCAGGCCCCGGCGTGCCTTGCGGTGCGCCCAGGCCGTCAAACACATCCAGTGGGTAAAGATTGTTCAGATAACCGTCTTGTTGGTTGTATAAAACAGCAACCCGGCCCGCAACACGATCCCCAATTGGGCCACCGACGGCTGCTTCGAGACGAACCTGGGTCGCGTCTGAATTGCTGTCATACAGACCGTAGGTCACATCAGCGTAGCCTCCGACCTTTTCGAAGTCCGGCTTCCGGGAGATGTAATGCACCAGGCCACCGGTCGCATTTCTACCAAACAGTGTGCCTTGCGGTCCCTTCAGGATTTCGACGCGCTCGATATCCATAACGGCAAACGTTTGACCTTGCGCAATCGCGAGATACCCTTCATCGAGATAAACCGCGTTGGGTGCTTCAACAATGTCATTAAAATCGTTTTGGGTAACGCCACGAATGGTGAACTGAGTGTTTTGTCCGGCAAGATTGCCCGATATATGGACGCCGGGAACAAATGCAGCGGTGTCAAAGCTTTGAATAACCCCCATCGCCCTGAGTTGGTCGCCGGTAAACGCGCTGATTGCGATACCAACATCTTGCATGTCCTGCTGGCGTTTCTGGGCAGTGACTACAATTTCTTCGAGAATCTCAGCGACTGCTGTGGTACTAAGCGCTGCGCCGACGTATATAAGAACGGCTGCAGTGCGAGTAAAGGACCTGATCATTTTGATACCCCCCCGGCTTTTGCAAAATGGACTATGGTTTGCTTCGATACTTGTTAGGCTGTCTTAATCACTCATTAATTTAAAGGTTGATTTAAGCCTTAAATAGTACCTAAAGCATTTTAAGTGTCAAGTAATTCCAGCGGCGAGAGCCCGCCCACAGGGAGCAAGCACTTTGAGTAAACGAAGCATTAGCCTCGACAGACACTGGCACCTGGCCACTAACGACTATGAAATCGGCATAACCGAGCTCGAGTTCTCGATTATCCGAGTGTCCTCGGCATTCGAGCGCTGGCAATCAGATTGCCTTGCCTGTTGTATCGGGCAGTCGTTTTCCGGGTCGGACACCGCCGTGTTACACGTAATTCGTATGCACGATCGATCGAAAAGCATCTCGGAGATAGGGCGTTTACTTAAGCGGGACGATCAGTCCAACCTCCAATACGGCATACGAAAATTGCTGAAGGCCGGCCTGATTGAGAAGGCAAAAAACGGCGGTAGCAAGAAAAGCGTGACCTACCAGGCATCAAAACTGGGTCGTGAAGTGACGGATGACTATGCGTCCTTTCGGCGCGAATTGCTGGTGTCGCTGACCTCCGAAATGTCCGGCACGCAGGATCTGGACGCCATTTCCAAAGTGCTAAATCTGATGTCCGGCCTGTATGACCAGGCTTCCTGTGTCGCTGCAACCCACAAAGTGTCACAGTAGGCCCGCGCGCGTTACTGGCTCTCCCACTGAACTGCGCATGAAGTGTCGTCACTGATGAGTTTTTGATATTTTGCTTCAACCATATTTCGTTTGATTTTCATTGTCGGCGTCAGCAATTCGTTCTCGATCGTCCATTCGTCATTAGCGATAACCACGCGAGCCAGCTTTTCATGCGATTCGAGCGTCTGGTTAACCGCGTCCAGCGTTTCGCTGAGGCTGCGCTCGGTCTCCTCGACAGCCGAATTCTTGCCAGACTGAGACAACACCACCACGGCAACCGGCGCACGCAATCCCGATCCCATAACGCATATTTGCTCAATCATGGGGTTGCCGGACATCTTGCCCTCTATCGGCACCGGGACAACATATTTACCCTTTGCGGACTTGAACTGGTCCTTAACCCGGCCGGTAATACGATACGACTGAGTTCCTTCGTGCCACTCGCCTTTGTCGCCCGTGTGAAAAAAACCATCGTCTGTGAACGATTCTTTCGTTAGCTCCGGGTCCTTGTAGTACTCGGTGAACAAGCCGGGTGCCCGGATAAGAATCTCGCCTTCGTCCGACAAACGAATTTCGGTGCCCTCGACCGGCACGCCAATCGATCCAACGCGCTCGGATCGGAAGGGTGAATTCCCGCATGACAGGCCGCTGGTCTCGCTCATTCCCCAGCCCTCGCTGATGTTGACGCCAATTTTCTCATACCACTTGAGCGTCAACGGAGAAATGGGCGCGCTGCCGGAGCCGAATCGCCGTGCATGAGAAAAACCCAGTTGCTTGCGAATTTTTCTCGCGACCATGGTTCCGAGAATTGGAATCTTGAGCATGACTGACAGTTTTCGCGGCGGAATCTTCGCGTGCACAGCCGATTGGAACTGTACCCACAATCGCGGCACCGAAATAAACATAGTGGCACGGGCGTGCCGCAGATCTCTTTGAAACGTAGCCAGTGACTCGACGAAGTAACATTGGCAACCTGAATAAATTGCAGGACCGGCTGTGCAGGTGCGTTCTGTGATATGGGCCAGCGGCAAATATGAGAAGAGCCGATCATTTGTATCAATGCCCGAAACTCCGATGGTCGCATTAGAGGCATAGTGGTATGCACGGTAAGAAATGACGACGCCTTTTGGCTGACCTGTGCTGCCCGATGTATACAGAATCGTCATAACATCGTCCGGGCCGGGCTGACTCAGGTCCTGAAGCGGCTCGTTGGAATCGATCAAGGACCGCCACTCATGATCACAACGCATGCTTTCATAGGGCATCGAGATAGTAATGACGCCCTCCGGTATCGCGTCTGCCGGCGACTGAGGGTCGTCAAGTTTGCCAATAATGACTGCCTTTGCATCGCTATGCTCAACAACGTGTGAAATGGTTCCACGACCGGCCGTTGGATATATAGGTACAGAAATCATTCCTGCCATCGCGATGGCAAAATCGGCCAGAAACCATTCGGCGCAATTTTTGCTAATGAGCGCTATTTTGTCGCCGGGGACCAGCCCGAGACCAGCGAACGCAGCGGCCAGGCGCCGGGAAATATCCTCGCATTGTAATCGCGTGTAGGTGTCCACCCGACCATCGACAGGTTGGTGCAGGAACGGGCGATCGGGACTGAGTTCAGTCCATTCCGCCAATGCCTGGTGAGCAGGTTTGAACTTCGCCATACCGTCCCCGAGTGTGCTAATTATTGTTTTCTTGCATTATGCGTCATTATCGATACTCAGGTCACTTGCTGACCCGGTGCAAGAGCTTTTAGTATGATGCCCGGCGAGATCTCGCAGTAGTACTACGTATTGGCGAGTTCATTAATGCGTGAAAACCTTGCCCAACAGTATCGGAAGAAAATCATGACATCGAAAACCCAATCTTTTGACCAGTGGATTCGCAGCGAATTCGTCGAGCTCAATACCGAACTCGAGGAGACATATTTCGCGCAATCTGACAAAGCAGCGGTTGAGTCCGTTGGACAGGCCACAAAAAAGGCGCTGGCGGACGCGGGACGCGATCATGTTGTATCGCTACTCTCAGAAGGCAATACGGACGAAGGTTTCGATGAAGGTTTCGATCTGCTGGGCAATGTTGGCTTGTACATGGCGGCTTGCCGGCGTCACGATTTAACGGAACCATCCCGTGAAAAGACCTCGCCGCTTGTGGAGGCCTCGGCGCTTGCCTTGCAGCTCGGCGCGTCGCTGGGTGTTGCGCCTCGCTTTGCGACAAGCCACCTGTCCACACACAATCTGGCGATAGACGGTTCCTACAAGTGCTTTACCTCGCTTGAGGCGGAGCGCGTATTCCTGGAATACAACACCCGATCGATTTTCGCTTTTAAAAGAGCCGCGGATGCGTTGGTGCGCACTCTGCCCATCGGCGTCTCTCATCCGGTGGCATATGATCTGCTGCTTGTCGCGAAAAACGCATTGCAAGACGTTTTGGAGATTAATGGTGACTTGTTCAAGTTGCTGGATACGGATCGGTTTTTTTACAGCGTGCGGCCTTACTACAAACCGTTTCGGGTTGGCCTGCATGAATATCGCGGAGCGAATGCCGGTGACTTCGCCGGGATCAACGAAATCGATATGCTATTGGGCTTGTGCCACGCGGACAACACGTCCTATTCTCAACTGTTGGTCGACAAGTTCCTGTACATGATGCCCGAGGATCAGGCGCGACTGAGAGACTGCATGCGTCGCCAAAGCCTGCTCACAAGTTTTGTAGAACAAATCGATAAAAGCGCGTCATCGGACTGGTTTCAGAAAAATGCTGCGATATTTCTGGAGGTCTGTGAAGCACATGGAGCGACAGCAAAGCAACATCACGATCAACTGGTCAGCCGTTTCATTGAGAAGCCTTCCGGGGATCTTGACGCGGCACATATGAAGAACATAACCGCGAGCGGGCCGCCATTGCCGGTTTTATTGCGTTCACTTGAAAAACTGCGTGACTTGAGAATGGCGGCAGAACGTGACGACATACCGAGCAGCTACAAGGCGATCCAGAAATTGAAAGCGAGCATACGGCCCTGAATATTCGGTCTCGCCTGCTGGACTTGCAAGAGCTCGCGGCGCCACTGGAATCGGATGCCGGCAGCCGGGCGGCAAACCTCGCCGAAGTTGCGCATCACGCAGAATCGTTTATCGCAGGACTGCAGGCACAACCGGTTTACGCTGCGCCCGGCGATCGATCTCAAACGCTGCAGGCGATGAAGCTTTCGGCTGTTCCGGCGCCGTTGAGCGAAGTGCTGGAGATTTTCACCGAACATGTGGAACGCAGCGGCCACAATCTCGGCTCCAGCCGCTTCTTCGCTTACATTCCGAGCGGAGGATTATATGAAGCGGCGCTCGCGGACTATCTTGCTGCCGTCACCAATCGTTACTCCGGGGTTGGCTACGCATCTCCCGGTGCTACGCGCATGGAAGAAACATTGCTGCGATGGCTTGCGGACCTGGTGGGGTATCCGGATACGTCGGAGGGTGACCTGACATCCGGCGGCAGCATGGCGGCTTTGTCTGCGATCATGGCTGCGCGCGAGGCCTTTGGTATCAAGAGCAAAACAGTCGCCAAACAAGTCGTTTACCTGACAACACAGACACATCACTCATTTCGAAAAGCGCTGCACATTACCGGTATGGGCGACTGTGTGATGAGAGAAATTGAAACAGATGCGGGTTACAGGATGTTGCCAGCCGCGTTGCAGGAATCGATAACCGCCGATCGGGCACAAGGATTGTCGCCCTGGCTTATCGCGGCATCTGCGGGCACCACGGACATTGGTGCAGTCGATCCGCTGGACGAAATTGCGGATATCGCCGAGAGTGAAAAGGTCTGGTTTCACGTGGACGCCGCTTATGGCGGTGCCTTTGCATTGTGCGACGAAGGCAAAGCCAGGTTAAAAGGCCTTGAGCGATCCGATTCACTTATTCTGGATCCGCACAAAGGATTCTTTCTACCAGGCGGCGTTGGCGTCGTCCTGGTCCGCGACGGCTCAAAACTGTTTAACGCCTACCATGCACGTGCAGCCTATATGCAGGACATGGCGGAAGACCCGGAACGGTCGCCGTGCGACTTTTCCGCCGAATTGACCCGCCCGTTCAGGGCGTTACGATTCTGGTTGCCGTTCAAGATGTTGGGTACAGCACCGTTCGCCGCGGCACTGGAAGAAAAGTTGCTGTTGGCGCAATACTTCCATGAACAGCTCGCCAGTATTGAAGGTATCCAAACTGCCGCCCCGCCCGATCTGTCGATCGTTACTTTCAGATACGTTCCTGAATCACGTTGCGCTAACGACTTCAACAAGCAACTGATTGATGCGATTCGAGACGATGGCAGGGTGTTTCTGACCTCGACCACCATGGACGGCAAATATGTTATTCGCCTGGCGATTCTCGGCTACAATACGCACCTCGACGCAGTGGACACTGCGTTGACAGTAATCCGGGAAATGATCACAATCGTCTCAGGACATGAATAGAAAAACGCCATTCGAAGCTAAAACTGAATTCACAAACGCGTTTCCAGAAGTTTCTGGTAATACCATCAACGGGCTAGGTGAAGATCAACCGCGGCGGCCTTCGCCTTTTTTCTGGCACCCACCGGCACGACAGACACATGGCGAATTACAACAAGTTGTAACCGACTATCATCGGCAGTCTGCTGCCATTCGCAAGGAATTTTCGCCAGACCCGCCGGGTGGCCGTGGGCCGAAACCAATCGAGCAGGCCGAACACAAGATTGCTCGGCCAGCCAGCGATTGGAGCAGTAAAATCAAAGATTTCGCCCTGGCGAACGAAAGCGACCTGGTGGGTATCACAACCGTTGAACCGCTTTATGTGTACGAAGGCTACGAAATAGCCGAGCCATGGGTCATTACCATCGGTGTTGCGATGGACTATGCGGAGTTGTCTCAGGCGCCACCGTCCTTCGACAATCCGGCAACGGCCGTGGTTGTCGCAAAAGAATACAATCGAGCATCGCGGGCCTGCCGTAAACTGGCCAACTTCATTCTGTCGCAAGGGTATTTCGCGAAAGCGTACCAGGGACCGTACGCGACGGCGCTGAACATGATTCCGGCGGCACTCGCGTCCGGATTCGGCGAGCTTGGCAAGCATGGCTCCATAATTAATCGCGAATACGGATCCGGGATTCGCTTGTCTGCTGTCACCACCGATATGCCATTGGTCGCCGACGATCGGGATGACTTCGGTGCGGATAATTATTGCACGCGATGCAAGGCTTGCAGCAATGCCTGTCCGCCCGGCGCGATCGCCGATGAAAAACAAGTCGTTCGCGGTGAGCGTAAATGGTACGTCGACTTTGACAAATGCATTCCGTACTTCGGGGAAGCGCTTGGTTGCGCATTGTGCCTGTCGATCTGTCCGTGGACGCGCCCGGGCAACTCCGAAAAGATCATCAATAGCTTGCTCAGGCGACAAAACGCACAGAACTAGCTGCCCAGCCAGTTGCCAGTGTAATGGCATACGGTGATGAAATCAGATATCGTCGCCGACTATTGCTAACAATCACATCTGCACGCGGTCATCCGGATTACGCCTCAGCAGATGCGAGCTCACCAGGGAAACCTATGACGAGTACTTCTAACCAGCAGTTTGAGCACGAAAAGTGGTCATCGGAAACGGCATTTCTGTTAGCGGCCATCGGCGGCGCCGTTGGCTTGGGCAATCTCTGGCGATTCCCCTTTCTTGCCGGCCAGAACGGTGGTGGCGCGTTTGTTCTTATTTACATCGGCTTCGTCATCTTACTGTGTTTGCCGCTTGTTATCGCGGAGCTCGCGATGGGACGTCGCGGACGCGGCAGCGCGATTACGAGCATGCGCACCTTGATCAGGGGTGCAAACGCCTCACCTTTGTGGAATATCATTGGCTGGATCAGTGTCATTCTTCCGCTAGTTGCGCTTGGTTACTACAGCGTTGTTGCTGGCTGGTCGATCGACTATGTTGGCAAGGCGGCGTTAAATTCGTTTGAGAATTTTAGTGGCGAGCAGTCAAATGCCGTTTTTGAAGATCTTACCGGTTCGCCTTTGCGCGTTCTTGTGCTGCATGCTCTGTTCATAGCAGGCGCGATTGTTGTTGTTGCGCGCGGTTTGGGCAAAGGCATCGAAGTCCTGATGAAATTCATGATGCCCGGCTTGTTTGTTCTGTTGATCGTGCTCGCGATCAATTCGATTTTTCGCCTGGATATCAGCGCCGGACTGACTTTTCTTTTCTATCCGGATTTCAGTAAGGTAACAACCGAAGTCGTGCTAATGGCATTGGGGCAGGCCTTTTTCTCAATCGCAGTTGGTGTGGGTATGTTGATCACCTACGGTGCCTATTTGCCGAAAGAAGTATCACTGGCAAGAGCGGCAATATGGATCGTCAGCATTGATACGCTGGTCGCCCTGCTGGCCGGGATAATCATTTTCCCGATCGTATTTTCAAACGGCCTGGACCCAGCTGCAGGTCCTCGTCTGATTTTCGTAACTTTGCCCGTTGCGTTCGGCAACATGCCCGGTGGCTACCTTATTGGCGTCCTGTTTTTTATCATGTTGTTCTTTGCTGCTTTTTCGACGGTCATCGCAATGCTGGAGCCCGCCGTTTCCTGGCTGGAAGAAAAGAAGGGATTTACAAGGGCCCAGGTAACATTCGCCGCTGGCGGATTCGGTTGGGCCATTGGCCTTGCGTCCGCACTTTCGTTCAATGTGTTGAGCGATGTGCGCCTGATCCCATCGATCGAGTTGCTGGCCGACAAAAACATATTCGGTATTGTCGACTTCTTGGTCGCTACGCTGGGCATTCCGTTCAACGCGGCCCTGTTGTCGCTGTTTGCAGGATGGAAGATGTCGCAGTCTGCGCTGGTGGACGAGATGGGCATAAAGAACCCGTTGATCGTCCGCTACATGCGGATCACTTTGCGTTACATTGCGCCTGTCGTCATCGGAGCTATATTTTTCGAAAGCTTATTTGGCATGTAAATTGCGAAAATATGGAATAACCTTTTCGCCCATTAGCGCAATCGCCTTTTCAGGATCGGGCCCTAATGGTCCGCCGAAGCTGACTTCGTCCACACCTGCAGCGGCCAGAAGTTCGACTTGCTCGATAACATCATTCGGTGTGCCAGTAATGCCCAGGCGAATCATTTCGGGCGTGACGCTTTTCCACGCTTGCTCCTGGTTGCCGCTGGCGATCATGTCGGCAAGCGGGCGCATATCGCTGGTGGACAGGCCTATGGAGTTGAGAGCGGGTTCTTCCAGGTAAGGGCCGAAGTAAGCAACCATCTTGCGCATGATGTCTGCGGCTTGCTGGCGCGATTCCGACAGCGATAGCCACGCACACCCCGATATGACGAACTTCGATGCATCACGTCCGGCGCGCTCGATGCCGCGACGAATATTAGTCACCATGTAGTTCGCAGCTTCCGGCGGTGTAATCATGGGCAAACTGCCATCGCCAATCTCGCCACTGAGTTCGAGGAAGTCCCGGCCAAACGGAGATACATAGATAGGCAAATCCGGACGGCGAATCGGCATTCTCATATAACACTGCTCAGTCCAGTCAAAATGCTTTCCGGAATAATCCACGGTCTCACCACGCAATAGCGCACGCACGATTTCTACCGCTTCGCGCGTGCAACCCATGTAGTCGCTCGCGTCGATACCGGTCCACTCGACCATTTTCTCGGTGTGCAGGCCCAGACTCAAAATGAAGCGTCCATCCGACAGGTCGTCCAGGGTTGCGGCATAGGTAGCAACCTCACAGGGATTGGTTGTAAACGGATTGGTTCCCACGGTCGCTATCTTGATCCGTGACGTAGCCTCGGCAGCAGCCGTTGTCAGCACCCAGGTGTTATGCATGAATGTGTCATGTGGAAACCACACGGAGTCGAATCCGGCGTCTTCGGCGAGTTTCGAAAACCGGACCAGGTCACGCGAACTTCCAAGATAACCAATCAAACGTAAGCCGAACTTCATTCACTTGACCCCGACACGGAACTCAATTTCCATCATAATGCCATACCGATTTCGCGTAACGTGACATTTCCCCCAAATGAGCCAGTGTTTCCTTTTGAGCGGCCAGCCACGTTGTTTCCTGGTAAGGAAAACCATGCTTGTTGCAAAACTGCTGGGTAATCAGACGTGCCTTGCCAAGCCTGCAAATCGGGATGGTCGGAAACAGATGATGTTCAAGGTGGTTGTTGGTGCCGCCACTCAGGTAACTGCAGACAATGCCCGGCTCGAAATTTCGAGTCGTCATAAGCGAGCGACGGAAATGCGACATTCCATGGTTTGCCGGCAGGTGCCGGGTCCCAATGTGATTTAGAAGGATGACACAGCCGAGGTAAGGGCCCATAAGCCAGCCAGCAAGAAAGAAATTGATGAGCGCGTCACCCAATCCCAGCATCAGTACTGGCAGGCTGAACCACAAAAGGAAATGCAGCGCTAACATGGCTTGACCGGTTTTCGTCGTACTGCGCCCGCCACCGACGTAACGAATAACACTGTCCTTCTTCGATGCAAACGGAATCAGGCCATACAGAAACCAGACCAATATTCGTTGGTGCGCAGTAAACCATCGCGCCAGGCCGCGCTTCGACTTTGCCGCGCCTTTGTAAAATGTGAACAGACCGCCACCGGATACATCGGGATCCTCTTCGTCTTCATTGATGTGCGCATGGTGCGAGTTGTGTTTTTCTTTGTAGACCGAGTGCCCGTAACCGGAAACGAATGTCAGGAAGACGTGCGCCAAAAAACGCGAGACGGCAGCATTTCTGGAAAACGATAAATGACCGACCTCATGCGCGATGTACCCCGCCTGGACACTGGCGAACGCAACGGCGAGTAACATCAGCAATCGCAAAGTCCATTCCGGATTGCTCAGCAGTACTACGTATGCAGCAAAATAGATCGACAGCGTCACAAACATATGAATGCCGATAGCGATCGGTGCCGGCTTCATACAACCCGACCCCCGTATCGTGCTGCGCAATTCCCGAAACAAACGCATGTCACGTTGCAAAGTAGTGTCAGCGTCCTTGATTGATACCCTCATCATGGCCTTACTCCCTGTTCGGACCCATTGGTCCACTGGCGGCCATTGTTTGCGACGAGGTCAGGCAGGGCCTGACGAAGAGGTAACTATTCGCTCCTGATTTTCAGAGGAAACCATGATCATATTGATTTTTATGAAGTTTTTAGAGTCAGTCTGACGCTTGGTTACTAACGATGGCTTTATTGCCGACTCTGAAGATGACGTGATAGTCGCCCTTGAAGGTTTCGGCCTCTGTTCGGGCGCGGCTTCGAATGAGGACATAACGCCGCGTCGCCGAATCCAGGTAGCGTTCCAGGTTTTCCTTGCCGTGGATCATTCGGGCGTCACGTCCCGTATAGAAAAGTGCTGAATCGAGCATTTGCCCATACATGGCAATTTCTTGATCGTCATTCAGGATGTAGTCCACTTGCAGGCTGATTTCTTTCGCACCCTTGTATGGATTTACGCCGGGCACCATCACAAATAAAATGAAAAAGGCCAAAACCGGCCCGGTGATCGCAAACGACGTTATTGCTGCCACGTTCTTTCGGAACATAACCAGCAATAGTGTTGTCAGGAGCAGTGCGCTGAAGAGAACGATAAACATTTCGAAGTCCTGCCACACCACACCGCTTCGATGATTCCAGTAGGTCCACGGGTCGTTGGGAATTGCGTAAGCCGCGAGGAGAACGATTGGTGCAAGCCAGCAAGCGAGACCAATAATCATGCCGCGCCTCGCCGTCGATCTGGGCCTGTCGATAAAATCAGTCAGGTAGCAAGCCATCAACAAAGCACAGGCTGGAAATACCGGCAGCAAATATGTACTGAGTTTTGAGGTGGCGGCCGAGAAGAAAATAAACGTCGCCATAACCCATATCACCAGAAAACGGGACAAGCCGTTGTCGCCTTGCCGCTTTTCTGTCCAGCCGCGAACTATCGACTGCGGCAGTAACGCACTCCAGGGAAGCAGTCCGGCAAGTAAAATGGGTACATAGTAATAAAACGGCTCCGGATGGCGCGGTTTCATTGCGCCTTCACCACCCAGGAAATTACCGAGGTGCTGCTTGAGAATGAAATACTCAAGATAGCCATCGTTCGCCCGTTCCATTAGTACAAACCAGGGCGTCACCATAGCCATAAAGACAATGATGCCGGGCAGGATCTGCATTTCCTTCAGCAAGCCAAGACGCCGGGTGGAAATCAGGTATATAAATATGACCAGCCCTGGGAGCACTGCGCCAATGGGGCCTTTTGTCAGAACAGCGAGCGCCATCGCAGCGTACATTCCCAGAAAATAAAATCGTCGGTCGCCTTCGGATAAAAGGCCTTTTGCGAAACAAAATAGTGCGAGTGTTACGAAGAACGTGAACGGAATGTCGTACTGGACGACTCTTGACAGAATCATGAATTCCAGAGAGGTCGCGAGAATCAGGCCTGCCAGAAAACCGGCTCGTTCCCCATAAAATTGCCGGCCGAGTTGCCAGACGAGCATAACGGAACCAAGGCCTGCGACCGCCGCCGGGAGGCGAGCGGCGAACTCGGTAAAACCAAATACCTTGAATGATATGGCGTTGAGCCAGTTAAAAAGCACGGGCTTGTCGAAAAAAGCCTCACCATTGAATACCGGGGTGACCCAGTCCCCACTCAATAACATGGTCTGTGCGATAGCGGCGTGCATGCCCTCGTCAATATCCCAGAGATCACAAATGCCGAGAAATGCGAAAAACAGCAATCCGCAGATCGCGATCAGGGAGCCCGGCCTCAGGGCGGGGGAACTGTTTGCGAGCAACGGGGTCTCCATTTGAGTTTCATTTCGTGGCATGCCAGATAATCGGCGCTAATCATACGATATTCGATATCGGAGCGGGGATGCATGCTATGCCCTGTAATACACAGTTTTCGGGTGACTATTGGCCCCGGTGTCGGTAGGATTGCGGGCCGGCGATGGCCGGGCAAGAATTTTAAAGGATAAAAGCATGAAAAAGTATTTGTTAACAATTCTAATTTTGGTCGCTCCTGCAATCTCCATGGCACAGGGCTATGGTAACGGCAGGGCGCAGTCCTGGGATTTCTCTGTAGCTGGTATTTACCAGTATGGTGACTCGTCCGATGGTCAATCGGGTTCTTCGCTCGATGTGGACAGCGCTCTGGGGTTCGGCTTCAACGTTGGCTACAATTTCAACAACCGATTGAACGTAAGCGCGGATTTCGATTTCCTTCGTCCGGATTACACGGCTGTGGTTGTGTCCGAGCCCAACCCGAACCCCGGTAATCTGCCTCCAGAGACAACCACGATCAAACATCGGTTGTCGCAGTTCAATGGCCGACTTAAAGGTACGTTCTATTTCACCGACGGACCATTGGTACCGTACGTTGAAGCCGGCTTCGGCTGGACCTACATCGATTCGAACGTCGCAGACGGCCCGCCGCAGGGATTCTGCTGGTGGCATCCATGGTGGGGCTATATCTGCGAGTCCTTCGTCAGCACGTTTTCATCGACAGAGTTTACGTATGGCGGTGCTCTTGGACTGCGATACGAACTGGCTGGAAATTCGTTCATCAAAGCCAGCTACAATCTGTGGAAGCTGGACACTAGCAGCGAGCGCGCCGATCCGCAGCTAGAGTCATTCCGCATCGAATACGGTTGGCGATTCTAGAACGTTTCTCGAATTTTGTTATAAAATGAAAGCCGCGCTGACGATGTCAGTGCGGCTTTTTTATGAGGCATCGTAAATGCGGGTAACTCTGCGGAAGATATCGACAGTAATTGCGTTGCTGGTGGCGCTCGGCGGTTGCGCGTCCGGCCCGATAGACTATCCACGCGATTTCAGTGAAGCGGTCACGGGGACAGAGGATACTTTTCTTGGGCGTGAAGTAGCGGAATTTCTCGTCGACCATCCGGGCAAGTCCGGTTTTTACCCGCTATTCAGCGGCATCGATGCGCTGGGAGCTCGAGTGACGTTAATGGATCAGGCCGAACAGACCATCGACGCACAATATTTTCTGATGAAGGCCGACGAGGCAGGATTAATTTTCGCCGCGAAGATGTTGGAGGCAGCGGACCGCGGTGTACGAGTCCGGTTTCTCCTCGATGACATATTCACGAGTGTCGACGACCGTGGATTGCTGCTGCTTGATGAGCACCCAAATATCGAAGTTCGTCTCTTTAATCCCATTGCCAGATCCGGCTTCTATTACTTTAACTACTTAGGTGATTTCAAGCGTGCCAACAGGCGCATGCACAACAAGTCTTTCATCGTTGACAATCAGATGGTCATTGTCGGCGGACGAAATATAGCGGCAGAGTATTTCGAACTCGAGGATGGCAAGGTGTTTGTCGACTTTGACATGCTGGGTGTCGGTCCCGTGGCCCCGGAAATATCCAAAACGTTTGATCGTTTCTGGAACCATGAGTTTTCTGTACCGGTCGCGGCTTTCGCCGATCAGCACACGGATAAGCAACTGGCAGCGACCCGTGAGAAGATCGAAAAGGCAATAGAAGAGGCCGGTGATTCGGCTTATGCAGCGGCAATCGATTCCCGATTCATCACCGATGTGCACGACGAGCTGATCGCATTGTATCCCGCGACTGCAACGGTGGTCACCGATGATCCTGAAAAGTTACAGCACAAAGCGTCATCCGACTTTCGGGTTCTGGTAAATGCGGTAACGGCGGCACTTGAAAGCGCGAAATCAGAAGTAATTATTGTTACGCCTTACATGATTCCCGGCGAAGGTGGCATGGGCCTTATTGAGGAGTTGACCAGTCGTGGGGTTCGAGTGGTGGTTTTCACTAACTCATTGGCATCAACAAATCACGTGGCGGTGCATGGCGGCTACTCCAGCTACCGAAAACCGATGTTGCGTGCCGGTGTGGAGCTGCACGAAGCGCGAGCGAATGCAGGGAGTGTGGCAGGCGAGAGTGGCGAATACGAAGCACTGACGCTGCATACGAAAGGAATCATTATCGATCGCAGGATTACGTTCATCGGATCCTTGAATGTCGATCCCCGTTCAGTTGACATAAATACTGAAATGGGCGTCCTGATTGAATCGTCGGAGCTCGGTGAGCAGCTGGCATCTGCCGTGGACTCGCGGCTGGCGGCGATTTCGTACAAGGTGGAGCTCGATGAAAATGGCAAGCTCAGGTGGCGTACCATCATTGACGGCGTGGAAGTAGTCGAGACTTCAGAGCCACTATCCAGTCGCTGGCGTCGATTCAAAGCGTTTGTGTCGAAAATTTTGCCAGAAAGCCAGCTTTAAGCTTTAGCCGCCAATATTAATGGCAGAATTGCGCCTGTAAAGGCGACCTATTAGACTGAACGGCACAATCCCTGACATTCGAACAACAATAGCGGGGTAATCGCATGCGCTGGTCTCGAATCAGCCTTTATTTTCTGGCCGGAATAGTCGCAATATTGCTTACTGCGACAGCGGTCTTGGTGACGATGGATTTTGGTCGATTTAAAGATCGAATCGAGGTTGCCGGCTCAGAATTTCTCGGACGCGAATTGCGTATCGATGGCGAACTTCACGCAACGATTGGCTCCAGCATCGACCTGTTTGTTGAAGATTTTTATTTGGCGAACCCGGCGTGGGCGGAAAACGACGCATTTGTAACCGCCCGGAAGATCGACATATCTGTTGACACATGGTCTTTGATTAATGGGCCAATTGAGTTCAAGCGAATCGAAATAGATGGCGTAAGAGTCAACATCGAACAAAACGAAAACGGCGACGCAAGCTGGACTTTCGATGCACTCGCAGCGATTTCAGGACAAGAGGTCGAAGAAGAGGCCCCTGCTGGGGACCCAACCATCGATCGACTTCCGGTGATGCTTGATTATGCAGCGATCACCGACACGGAGGTTTCATACAGATCATCGGCGATGGAGCAGCCGTTGATATTGGTTGTCGATTCGATCTTGTCGAGAATTGATGGAGACAATCTGACCGTTAACCTGACTGGCTCTCTAAACGAAACGGCAATTCACTTTGAGAAAACGACCGGCCCGATCGATAATTTGCTCGATTACAAAGATGTAACAATCGACCTGATCGGCAATATTGGTGAAATCAGTTTTCGCAGTTCAACCTGGATAGATGACTTTCTGTCACCACGACGGCCGAGGCTTGACCTGGAAATCATCGGTCCGAGTGCACAGTACCTGACCGACATACTGTCGCTGAAACGGGTCACGGAAGGTCCGCTGAACCTGGTTGTTTCAGTGCAGGAAGAATCCGGTCAGATGGTTGCATCGTTTGAGGGTGTTTTCGGCGAGTTCGTTTTCGCTGTGGATGGTCATTTTCAGGACATCCAGGAACTGCAGGATATTCATCTGAATATCTCGGCAGGCGGCCCCGACATTGGATCCGTTATTCGCCTGGCCGGTGGCACCTATGATGACCTGGACCCGTTTACAATAGAAGGAAAAATCGATCGATCCGGCCCGATGGTAACTATTGATGACGTATCGGTAGTCATAGGCGAGAGTCGGATGACCGTTAACGGAGTCTTCGCGGACTTTCCGACGACAAAGGGCGCAGAGGTCGAACTGATCGCAAGCGGGCCTGATTTTGGCCGATTTAATCGTTTATTGGGAATGCCCGGGCGACTCGACGGTGCCTTTACAACCTCGGTTAAACTGTCGCCGCACGATGACGGAAGAACGCTGATTGAGTTGGATGCAAATGCGCAACACATCCGGATTCAGGTTCAAAGTTTGCTAAGCGAATCGGAAAATTTCGCCGACACCACAGTACAACTGAATATATCCGGCGCAAACATTGCGATAGTCGCCGCCGCCGCTGGAGTCGAGGGCTTTCCGGCAGAAGCATTTGAAATAGCCGGCACACTCGAGAAGGACCGCACAGGCTACCGACTGCAGAAGGTGCGTGCATTGGTTGGTGATGACCTGATTCAACTCGATGGACACATTGGAGACAGGCCACTGGGGGGGGAAACCGACTTCGAAATCAGCGTGTCGGGTTCTGATCTGGGCGCGAGTGTTATCGCCTTCGGCGCATCCGCAGAAAACCTGCCAAAGGGCGCTTATCATCTGACTGGCAGATTTCAAAAGCAGGATGACAAGCTTTGGCTGCGGAATATTGAGGCGGCGATCGGCGAAAACGATGAGTATCAGTTCGAGCTTTCGGGATTTCTGACAATCGATCAGGAGTTGCGTGACAGCGCGGTAACAGTCCATGCAAAGGGTGCGAGCCTTGCCGCACTGGCAGAACTGGCCCGATTGGAAGGCGTACCCGATTTTCCTTTTGAAATACGCACCGATATTCGACGAGGTTCAGCCAACACTTATTTCGAGAACGGACGGTTTAATTCCGGCATCGTCGAAGTCGAGTTCGGCGGCTATGTTGGCGACAAGCCGTTGGAAGATGATCTCGAGTTTACATTCAAGGCAGACGTGCCACGCATGAAAGCGGTCATCGCAGAATTTGGCGTTGCGGTAGATCAGATTCCGGCCGGCGATCTGGTTGCGTCCGGAACCTTGCGTAATAAGGCTGGAAAAATGTCATTGATTGGCTTTGTTGCGAACTTCGAGGGCGCAACATTGCATGCAAGCGGGCGAATCGGACAGATTCCGACTATGGATGGCACGGAGATCGAATTCGCGCTGAGCGGCAGCGACCTGTCGCAGTTGTTACCGCCAGGGACGTCTGCCGATTCTCTGGCTCATGACTTCGCGGTGGAGGGAAGGATTGCACTGAAGGGCAAATTCATTGAGATTGATCGTCTTACTGCAAATCTTGGTCACACGACGCTTGGTGGCGAAGCAAGATTTGCACTGGACCCAATAATGGACAGCGGCAGCTTTTCGCTCAAGGCAGACTCGCCGGATCTGTTCGAGCTCTTCCCAAAACTAAAAAATATTTCCATACCTCAGGCCGTCAGGATGAAATTCAGGGGCGGCGGCAACTGGTCTGATAACTACTGGAATTTCGATGACGTCAATTTACAATTGGGTGAAGGTTATATTTCGCTGAGCGGTGGACTGGATGGGCCGCCCGGCTTCAATAGAACGGACCTGAATATTGAAGTACACGCATCGAGTGTCCGCAAACTAAGCATTCTCGCCGGTCGGGAATTGCCGGATCAGGCATTACACCTTACTGCCCGCCTTCTCGGTACGCCTGATGTCATGACGATGGAGAACTTCGCCTTGTCATTCGGTGAAAGTGATCTCGAGGGAGATTTTTCGATGCGCAGCGGCGAGATCCCTGCAGTTAAGATCGATGTCCTTTCTGCCTTATTCGATATATCGGAGTATTTTCCGCAAGATAACGAGGCTCCTCCGCCGCCGCCACAGGAGAAAAATGGCAAAGTAATACCGGATACGCCGTTGCCGCTGGAGTTACTGCGCCGGATAAATGCCGACGTACAGATCGATATTGGCGAATTACGAACGCCCGGCATGATTCAGAGGGGTGTCCGGCTGAATGCGTCGCTGTCCGATGGTGTTCTGAATATCGAAAACCTGTCTCTCATCAGCCAGCGAGGTGGTCATCTCAAGCTGTCCGCTGGCCTCGTACCAGACAGTTCGGCGGGTGCAGATTTCACACTTTCCATTGATGGCAGCGACCTGATCATGGGTTTCGCCGCGAAAACCGAAGAAGATCTGCAACAGCTTCCACTTTTCGAGTTACGTGCTGAGCTAACGGCCAATGGCGCGACAGTTCGAGACCTTGCAGGATCTCTCGATGGTTACGTTCGCCTGGTGGGAGGGAAGGGGCGAGTGAAGGCCGGTTCGTTTACGATGTTTACGCGAGACTTTATTTCTGAAGTGATCAGCACAGTAAACCCGTTCACGAAAAGCGACCCTTATACCAACGTAGAGTGTGCAGTAGTTTTGCTGCCATTTGATAACGGCGTAATTAAAGCAAAGCCGGCGCTGATTCAAAAAACGGACAAACTGTTGATCTTTGCGAATACAGAAATCGACTTGAAATCAGAGAAACTGGATGCTGATTTCAAGATGGTCCCGCAAAAAGGGATCGGCATCAGCGTTTCAGGTCTGGTGAACCCGTACATCAAAATCGTCGGCACGTTGGCAGAACCGTCGTTGGTCGTCGATCCGGAAAGCTTGCTGATCGAAGGAGGAATCGCTGTCGCTACGGTTGGGCTGTCGATTTTAGCGAAAGGATTCAAAAACAGATTTCTTTCAGAAAAAGACCCGTGTGGCGAAGCGGTCAAGGAGTTCGACAAAGCGATAGCGTCTAAATATACGCTTCACTAATCAGCGGCTTTGTTTCGAACTACAAGATAAAGTGTCTTGCCGACCCAAAGCTCGCGTTGTACGCGTTCATTCCACGCGGCTTCATCGTTAGCGAAAATCATGTCGACTGACTTTGCCTGTACCAGCACCATCGACTCCGGGTAGCGATCAAAGAAATCGTCCACTTGCGCAGGTGCCTCCAGAAGATCAATCATCAACCCACCAGCTTCATATGCGAACGCGCCACGTTTGCGAATGCCCCCACTGCCAGGATAAACCATGCCAATATGAGATTGCTCCGGGCCAATCTCACTACGAATCCATTGGCCTTGCGGTGCATAGGTTTTTGTTGGCCCGAATTGCGGCATGACGATTGCCAGTATGACGACATACAGGGCAACGTAACTAACGCCAATTCGGCGTAATTCTTCCCGGGTATCCCGTACTCGCCATGCCAGCCCGACCCACGCGCCAGCAGCGACCATGCAAACACCAAGCACGAGCAATGGAGTTCGTAACGCTTCGGCGACCGCCAGCTCCGCCGCGAGCATATCTTCGCGAACAATCAGGACGTCGAACAGCACAAATGCGGAAAACAATACAAGCCCGATACAAACGAGTACTGCGGCAAGAATAACTGAATAGATATGTATGGGCCTTTCGTTCGGCAGGCCGTGCAACAACTGCGTACGAGATGGCTCACCCCGACCAATGGTTGCCAGCCAGGGTGCAAGAAGTAATGCAACGGCCGGAAACGCCGGCAACATGTATAGCTGTCGTTTCGTTTCTGCGATCGAAAGAAAGACAAAGAACGTCGCGAACCACCAGCACAACAATTGCACACGCTCATTCTTTAAAAGTCCTGATTTTACTGTCCAGATGAGCGCAACCGGGACCAGCCATGACCAGGGCATAAAATCGATCCAGAAATTCTTCAGGTAGTACCAGGGCGGCTGCGCGTGACCGCGAAAGCCGCTTTCAAATCTGGCGAAATTCTGCTCGTAAAATTCCATCAGGATGTTTTCCCAGCCCATGGTTTGTGCGGTGCCGGCAACCCAGGGGAGAAAAATCAACAAGGCGATTAGCGACAACGGACCGAGCTGGATAATACGAAGCCATTCTTTTCTGGATAAATGCCACAGCACCAGGATCAGGCCTGGCAGCAAAAGCCCGAGGATTCCCTTAGACAACATGGCAAAACCCAGGCAGGCGAAAGCTGCCATGCGCAACCATAATCTTGGCTTGTCGAGCGACCCATCGGCATAAAGAATAAATGCGCTCGTGATAAAAACAGTGAACAGGATGTCTGGCCTGTAGCTGTTGGCCTCGTAAACAAACAGCATGCAGGTCATCAGCGCAAAGGCTGCCCAGAATCCCGTTCTGGCATCAAACCAGCGCGCGGCGGTTGTACCGGTAATCAATACGATTGCGATGGCAATCAGGCCATTCGGCAGTCGTAATGTGAAAGCGTTCATGGAATCGAACAAATGCGCCGAGAGAGTGCCGGTCCAGTAAATCATCGGCGGATAGTCGACCCACACCACGCCCATTCGTCTCGGCGAAATCCAGTCGCCGCTCAGATACATTGTCAGCGCGACTTCTGCTATGTCGGGCTCGTCCGGATACCAGACATCCCTGAGACCGGCGAACGCCACGTAGAGTATCAAGCCAAGCAAAATGACGAACAGATTGCGATGGCGAATGGCGAGTTCTGCGAGCTTATCGAGGGTCATTCGGGATACCGTAAGAGAGCGGCCGCCATTGTATATCAATGCCTCGGCCATTGAGATTGTTTGAACGGGCTGCGAGAATCGCCGCATGACAACAGGTAATCAGACTAAAGGCGAAGAGCCTCCGCGTATTCCCGAAATGCCACCAAATTTTCTGGACTGGCAGCGCGTCGATGCATTCGTCGGCAGCGGTGAGACACGATCGCTAATTGCCAGGCCCACAAACCTCGACGATTGTCGCGAGGTCATCGCCTTTTGTCGCAACGCCGGTCTCAGCCTGTGCCCTCGCGGTAGTGGCCGAAGCTATGGCGATGCGATTCTTAATGATCAGAATGTGTTGCTTGATATGAGTAGTATGAGTCGTATCCTGCATTTCGATAGCGAGGCGGGAACGATCAGGGTCGAGCCGGGCGCCCGCCTGGTAGACGTATTTCACGAGTGCCACGCCCTTGGCTGGACTCTTCCGGCCAGTCCTACGGACTCGACCATTAGTGTCGGCGGTGCGCTGGGCGCGAACGTAAATGGCAAAGACTCGTGGCGCGTTGGTAATTTCGGCGATCAGGTGTTGCAACTCAAGGTCGTGACAGCCGCAGGTGATTTGCTAACTATCGACCGGGAGAACAAATCAGAATTGTTCATGGCGGTTATTGGCGGCATGGGCCTGCTTGCGTTGGTTGTTGAAGTGACGTTACAGCTTAGACAAGTGCCGTCGCCTTATCTGGATATCGAAATCACAGCGGCGGATAACGTTGATGATCTGATAGGCAAACTTCAGGAGATCAAAAACACCAGCGATTTTATCGTCGTCTGGATTGATTCATATGCAAAAGGTCAAAACATTGGCCGGTCCGTTATCCACGCAACGCGATGGTCAGACAAACCTGTAGACCCGGAGGCGGCCAAAGCAGACGTCGAAAAAAGTGTTCGCCTGCTGGCAAGACAAAAAAAACGGGCAGTCGGTTTTTATCACGCGTTCAGATTTTTTATCAACTTAGGCTTCCACCTGCAGCAGATTCCGATCCGATTGTTCAATAATTTTTACTTTGCAATGAACAAACGTAACAGCAGCGACGAGTCTGTGCGCCAATCGAAAAAGCCTGAAATGTTCCTGGAACACAATTTTGACAAGAGCTACACGGTGCCGCCACCGGATATTCTATGTGGACCGCATGGCTTCACAATACAGATCACAATTCCACAATCGGTGGCCAAAGAAGCAATGACCGAGATGCTGGAGCTCTGCCAGTCTGTGCCTTGCCCGCCGGTAACGAATATCCTGCGTTTGCATCGTCGTGACGACCACCTGATCTCATTCTCGGAGGATGGGTACAGTCTCAACGTCGAGTTTCATCCAAAGAAACGTCACGCGCGAAAAATGGCGGTATTCCTGGATAAATTTATTGAATGCGGCATCAAATATGGTGCTCGGGTGCACCTGCCAAAAGACAACACGCTGACGAGGAGCCAGTTCCAGCGCTTGTATCCCCAATACAAGGAATTTCTTGAGTTAAAACGTCACTGGGATCCACAGGCACTTTTTCAATCGGATATGTATCGGCGACTGTTCGAAGAAATTTAGCGACATTGCGCGGCCTGAGGCGTGTGCGAGTTAGAGGACGCCCCGAATTTTCGCAGCTAGCACATCAATATCATTTATTGACAGATGCGGGTGCGCCGGAATGTGCAGCACTTCTTTTTCAGCAGCGATCGCGTTCGGAAAGTCTCCGGCGCCGTCAAACATGCCGGAACAATCACGCATATAAAGGTGCTTGGTATCGACGCCTACACGCAGGAGCCTGGCTGCCAATGCGTGCAACTCGTCTGTCATCGCAGTCACGAGCATGTAATTGGAATCGACATTCGACCCGATCGGTTTCTGAAAACGAAGTTTCTCGTCCAGTTGATCAATGAGGTGCTCGGCGTTCGCCCGGCGATTTGCGACGACGTCGCCAACTGAAATCATACCGCGAAGTCCAAGGCGCGCCTGGTAATTGTTATAGCGACCCATCTTTCCAGCCATCGATACTTCGTCGCCGTGATAGCCGGAAGCGAATCGATCTTCCTCGCCACGTGGAATCAGGCGCAGCGCCTGGTATACGCCGAGATTAAACAAGATCGGGTTGGTGACCAACGACTCAAACGTAGTCTTGGCCAGTCGCTTGATCAGCCAACCCACATTATTCGGCGCCCCTTCTCGTGCAGTTTTGCGAATTTTCTCGCCCAACTCTTTAGTGTTTACAGTGACCATGCCGCCGCCCATGGTGTTGATAACCTTTGAGGTCTCAAAACTAAAGCAACCGGCATCGCCAAATGTGCCGACCTTTTTGCCGTCAACGGCAGCGCCGTAACAATGCGCACAATCTTCGATCAATGCACTATTGTGTGGCTTCGTTATCTCGGCGATTTTGTCGATCTGGCAAGGCACGCCATACAAGTGAGTGGCGATGACCGTGGCGGTGTTATCTGAAATAGCTGCCTGGAGTTTTTCAGGATCCATGCCCAGCGTCGTTGTCTCGCAATCGACGAATTTAAGGTCAAAGCCAAGTGACTTGACCAGAAACGGAACAATTGGATAGCCAAAAGCGGAGCAGATTATTTCTGCCCCCGGTTCAAGGTTCAGGCCATCAAACAGTAATTTGAAGCCACCACGGCCCGACGGCACGGCGATGGCGTCGGCGGAGCCGATGAAATCGGAAAAAGCCTGCTCGAATTCTGCGATTTGCGGACCATCCCACAAGTCACCTCGAACGAGGCTGGCAATCGCGCTACGCCAGGCCCCCTGGGGCAATCGAATGCGTTGTCGTGCAATGGCCAAAATGCTTCTCACTGATTGATTTAAGTGGGCGCAATGTATGTAATTGCCGCTGGCGATGCAACAATCGCTGCATAAGCTTTTGGAAGAAACTATGTCGGCCCGAAAAATCATCGATTTCGCACGACCCGCTGCGCTGGTGATATTGCTTATTGTCACGACTGTGGGCGCGTACAAGTTTGCGACCGGTGACTGGACAGACGTGGTTCTGTACTGGCGCGAGCATTTTGCGATTATTCCAATGTTGATCGGATTTTCGATTCTCGACGTCTTACTCGAGTCATCGGCATGGATGTGGTCGTATGCGCGGCTGAAAATACCTGCTTTCGACCGGCCCGGAGCAACCATCTACCTGGCGGGGCGCGCGGGTCTGTTGATGCCTGCTCAGCTTGGGCGTCTCATCCGACCGGACGCAATGGTTCGACTTGGTCGAGCTTCAATGACCGATTGCCTGAAGGCAGAAGCCGTCATGTTCGTGCTTGATGGCGTGTCCGTCCTGGCCTTGCTGATTGGACTGCTGGTATTCAAGGTAAACCCGTGGCTGGCGGTCCCTGCCACGGTGCTGGTCGCCGTTGTTATGGTTTATCCAGGCGACAAACTGGCCGAGCTACTGGCTCATACCAAGCTCAACTTCCCCGCAAATTTCTGGTGGAGTTGGCCAACCATGGGAATCGTAACGGTTCAAATGGCAGGTTGGGTCGCGCACGGCCTCGCGCTATTCGTCGTCGTTGCAACCATGCCAGGCGCAATGACGTTGTGGGACTCGTTATTCTTTGCACCGAGTGCCGCGGTGATCGGAACTGGCACAGGGCTGCCGGGAGGGATCGGTGCTACGGAAGGGATTCTTGGTGCATCCCTCCGATTCCGACAAGTACCGGTAGAGCATCTGGCAATAGCGGTGGCCGCATTTCGCTTGATTACATTCTGGATTTGGATACCGATAGGATGGCTCGCGCTGCTCGCAGTTAAGCGCCACCGGGCAAACAATGGCATTGTCGAAAACGCGAGTGGATTGGGTGGCGCGGACGAGTCAGAATAGCGAGCTCGAATTCACGCCAGGCACGTTCCGGACGGGAGATACCAGTTGGCATCGCGATATCCTTTTGCGGTCATAAAAGAAAAGCTGCACGCCCGTCAAGGTGATGTTACCGATTTCGCGATGGGCTCGCGCCGTCTCACCTTGCCTGGCGAATTGTCCCGGTGGCTGAACAAAAATCCAACGCTTGCACTTAAAGCCGCGTCCCTGGACGCAGTTCACGAGTTCAAAGACGCTGCAGCAAGGCTTCTGAACCAGACCTACGGGCTGGCAATTGACCATGAGCAGATCGTGCCAATACCGGGAGGCCGGGTCGCGATGACGGCGATTGCCGCGTGCGTGTTGCGACCGCAGGACAGCGTGCTGGTTACCGAGCCGGGTTATCCGGCATTCGCGCGTCTCGCATCACACTGGCATGCAGACGTGTGTCCCGTGCCGCTGGATCCGGATCGAGGATTTGCGCCGGATTTGTCAGGTCTCACTGCGGAGCAGATTCAGAAGATTCGCATTCTTTCATTGAACTATCCGAACAATCCCAGCGGTGGCGTGCTGATCGACGAGGCCCGAAAATCGATTCTGGATCTGGCGTCCGAGGCCAAAGCCCTGGTATTTAACGACAACGTCTACGGCCCGCTCACCTATGACAGTCAACCGTATTCGTTGTTATTGGAAGATACGGATGTCGAAGTGATCGAACTGCACGCGTTGACCAAGCTGTATCCCCTGGGCCCACAGGGAGCATCTTTTCTGATCGGTTCAAAAGCCACGATCAAAGAAATCGCCACCTACAGCGAGTTCGCGTGGTCGCCTATGAGTGCTATGCAAATACAAGCGACAACCTGGTGTATGCAGGATGCGGAAGGACGCGCGAAAATCAAGGCGTCTTTTCTTGCGCAGCTCACCCAATTGCGGCAAACATTGCTAAATATTGGTTTTGAACCGTACGCAGTTCCGGCGGGCATCTATGTGCTGTGCAAACTGCCACATACGATCGCCGGCGCCTCGGTCACTTCGGCCGAAGAGGCCGCTGTTATGCTACTGGATGATTTTGATCTCGCTGTAGTGCCGTGGGAACAGGACAGAAATCATTATCTTCGGTTCACTTCCATGTACTGCACCGAAGACCTGCAGCGACTGCAGGATCTGGGCGAATCGTTGCGTATCAATCAGGCTGACTGAGCGCGAGATGCGGCCGCAGCTTTAGCGAACGACGAAACGCCGGTCGGCTCTTCACCTGCCTGGCGTCGGTCAAACTCACGCACGACAGTATTGAAGACGTCGTCAACGGTAATACGCTGCATGCAAATGTTGTTCTTGCAGGTGGATATGCGTTGATTGAACGCATTCACGCATGGGCTGCAGGCAAGGCCAGCCCAGATGATATGACTCCGCGGAGATTGCGAACCGAAAACGCCCGGATTCTCGGGGCCGAACAGAGTGATCACATCGATCGGCGTGATACTGGCGTAATGCGCCGGGCCGGAATCATTGGTGACCATTATTTCGGAAATGCCGTAAAGAACGAGCAATTGTCTCAGCGTTGTTTTGCCGCCAAAATTGACGCACCGGTCATTGTTAACTTGTGTAGCCAGTTCCCAGGCGTCTTTCGCTTCTTCAGGCGCCCCGGTGAAACCGATTGCGATATCAGGGTAGTGATCCAGTAATCGCTTGGCCAGCTCAACATAGCGATCCGGCGCCCAGGTTCTGAGCGGCAACAAGTCGCCTGAATTTGCGTTTAACAGGATTAGCGGCGGAATAGTGTCGCTGCCCAGAACATCTCTGACGATCGCCTCGACTTCCTCAACCTCGCCCTCTTCAGTTTTAAAACTCGGTGTTTCGATTTCCGTTGCGGGGTAAGCATCGATTGTTGGCAGCTGATCGCGCTGGAATCCGAGCGCTTGCACAAGAACACGATAAGTCTGACTTACGTGCAGCGTGTAGTTATAGGCAAGGCGATGCGTCATCAGGTCACCCCGATACGCCGCCTCACCGGCAAAAGAATGAAAACCAACCCGGCGTTTTGCGCCACTTAGAAACGTGAGTGCGCCGGAAAATCGGGAAAAGAACTCGAAGTCTATCGCTGCGTCGATTTTCTCTTTGCGCATGCGACGAATCGCCTTGAATGTATCGGCAGCAAACTTGAGCAAACCGTCGCTGCGAATGGTAATAACGTTTTCTTTCGGGATAACGCCGAGGGCGTCGAGGATAAATCTATTTTGGCGAAATACGACCATAAATACGTTTTCGCGGCCAACCATCTCGATAGCGCGCCGAATCGCGGGCTCGGCCACTACTGTTGCACCCTGTTCAACCAGTTTGACGATTAATATGCGTTTCGGCGGCTCGCTGGGCATTGCCTGGAACAGGTCGCGGACCCGCCGTACGACGGTCAGCGCGGCCGATATCGGTGAACCGACCCATCGGTCGAGAAGTCGCATACTTTTGATTTTCATGATTATTTTTAGTCCGCTTAGATCCTGTCTGCGAGCGGAAGCACCTTGTGTGTTGCTGCTTGCATGCTGCTTGAGTGCGCAATATACCAGAGCATGAATTGGCGTAGATATCTCCTTAGACCGGTTTTTGTGCAATTTGCCGGTTTGCACAGCCAGAGGTGCCGCATATAGTACCATTCAAACATTCTGTTGATAGCGCGGTCATACGATGAGTGGATCCATGCGGCATTTCCGTAATGTTATTTTCGTTGTTGCCCTACAGAGTGGGGTGTTTTTAGCAGCGTGCAGCGATAACGATAGCGAACCGCAGTCGGTAACCGCTCAGGTCTACGAGGTATCGGTCTCGGTGGCCGCGGATGAAAAGGCACCGGTCACAGCGGAGAAATATCCGACTGTAGGTGAGATCCTGCCGGAACCCATGGCCACCTTGTGGCAGCCATGGAATGGAGACCTTGACGGCATGATCGAACGCCGGGTCATTCGAGTTCTGGTCCCGTTCGGCGGCTACCAGTATTACTATGACCGCGGCCG
>SMVB01009217.1_pt1 | contig 33179 bp, 29 predicted proteins | sample 2456461 | NCBI WGS metagenome assembly SMVB01 (sample SAMN11095934, study PRJNA526329) | marine sediment metagenome | biome: Marine sediment; feature: Surficial sediment; material: Deep marine sediment; isolation source: Hadal surficial sediment | place: Pacific Ocean | collected 2014-05 | depth... | reverse complement strand
TTCCGTTCGACTTGCATGTGTTAGGCATGCCGCCAGCGTTCAATCTGAGCCAGGATCAAACTCTTCAGTTTAAAGCTTTGAGCTTCTTGCTAAAGACGTGATCCTAAACTTAATTACAAATTAAACTTAGGTATTCACGTTGATTTTGCCAATGCAAATTCCAACGCGAGCACCCACACAAATTATCTGAACTTAATTGTTAAAGAACGATCCCCGGTTGCCAAAAGTGATTTCGCACTTTTGCGAGGCAGACCCACAATTATACAGGCGAAGCGGACCACTTGAACAGCCCGGGCTGCCTGCTACATTCTTCTTGGGAGTCGTCTGAAGGACACCATACCCTCAGCGAGCGGGGCATTATACGGTGGATTGGGTGTCCGTCAACAACTATTCGGCGCATTCGGGCTTATTTTTTTCTGCAGGGCACCCGGAACACAAAAACCGAGTAGATTCATAGAGATAAGGGCGGTGCCGTTTCGCTCAATCCACTGTTGCCCGCCAGCTCCGATACTCGTCCGATGCTATCAGCGCGGCGTATCGCTTGTCTCGCCGCAGCGCATCAGGATCCAGCAAATATCCGAAATCGTTTTCCAGTTTTTTCAGGGCCTGTACCGAGCCCGGATAATCGGCCTGCGACACGCGCACATTCAGCGCCGACCACCATCCGAGCTCAAGGCTCGGCTGCCGGGAAATCGCTGTCTCTGCATACGCGGCAGCGTCCTGGATATTGCCCATGACCAGCGCCGTGGCCGACAGCCTCGCGTCCATGGCCGCATCCTCAAAACCCAGCCGCCCCTGCAAGACCAGCAACGATTTTATCGCCGCGTCATAGAGGCGAGAGGGAATGTAGTAGTCCAGTAACATCAGTGAATACATCGGATCTTCGCCGTAGTACCCGGCCATCGTTTTCAAGGCGGTACGCATCTTGCGCCGGTTCTTGACGATCTTGGTGAGTTGCACACTGGACAAGACGATGAAGCGCTGTCGCTTCATTCGATCGTCGAAGTTCTCAAGAATCTCGAAATACCGGTCGACCTTGCCATCGCGAAGCGCCTTGCACGCCTCTCCCAACTGAAATATTTCGTTTTCCCGGGACAGTGGAAAATCCACGAGCTTGCGGATCGCCTGCTTCCTGGGCATCGCCAAAACCAGATTCACGCCCAGTGCCTGGGTAAATCGCTCGCCCCAGCCGAAGTCGATCCAGTCGAGAACCACTACGGCGCCGTCATCACTCAGTCGCAATTCGTATTCGTGATAATTGAACTGAAACTTGGGCAAATCGAAACGCACGACGGCGCGACCCCGATTGCCGCGCGACTCGAACCCCAGCAAAGTGACTTTGGTCTCTTCGCCCTCCAGACCGTAGTTCGCGGCGATTACCTTTTCGAAGTCTCGTTTCGCTTTATCGCGATAGCTCTTCTTGATGCTCGGATCGATCAGTCGCAGATCCAGCACGCGGCGGTGAAACTCCGGTTTATCTATTGCCGCCGCCAGGCGCGCCACGGAGCCCGAATTCAAGTCATCGACGATTGCCTGAAACCCGGATTGAAATCGATCCCGGAGCTGCTGCTCCCCCTCGCCCCGGTCTTGTGCAGCAGCGACCAGGGCAAACAGTAAAGACGAGAGGATGATCAAACGCGAATATGAGGCCGTTTTCATTTCGTCAGTCCCTAAGATTTAGATCGATTCAAACTCACTTTCGCGAATCTGCGTTTGCCAACCTGATAGACAGCGCTACTGCCCGCTGCAATCTCGAGCGCCCGGTCCTCGATTCGAACGCCGTCGATACGCACGGCACCTTGTTTGATCATCCGAATCGCCTCCGATGTGCTGGCGACGAGACCCGCAGCCTTTAACAGGCGGGCGATACCGATTTGCCCATCGTCACTGTCCAACGTCAACTCGGGCATGTCCTCGGGCATTGCGCCCTGCTGGAATCTAGCGATGAACTCGTCCTTCGCCGCACTTGCCGCTTTGGCATCGTGGAAGCGCTCGACGATTTCGAGGGCGAGCTCGAACTTCGCGTCCCGCGGATTCGATCCCTCGTCGACCTGTTTTTTCACACCGCTTATGTCATCGATCGGACGGAAGCTCAAAAGTTCGAAGTAACGCCACATCAGCTCGTCCGACACCGACATGATCTTGCCAAACATCTCGCCCGGCGCGTCCGTGATACCAATAGTGTTGCCGAGCGACTTCGACATTTTTTGTACGCCGTCGAGTCCCTCCAACAGTGGCATCGTCATTACTATCTGCGGCTCCTGCCCGTAGTCCTGCTGCAATTGCCGGCCCACCAGCAGGTTAAATTTCTGATCGGTGCCGCCCAGCTCGACATCGGCTTTGAGCGCGACCGAATCGTAGCCCTGCACAATCGGATACAGGAATTCGTGGATCGAAATCGGCTGGCCGCTCTTGTAACGTTTGCTAAAGTCATCGCGCTCGAGCATGCGTGCCACCGTGTGATGCGACGCCAACTTGATCAATCCGGCGGCATCTATTTTCCCCATCCAAGTGGAATTGAATTCGATCCGGGTCGCCTTTTCGTCGAGGATTTTGTAAATCTGCGATTCGTAGGTCGCGGCATTCACCTTGACCTCATCAGGCGACAGCGCCGGCCGCGTCGCATTCTTGCCCGACGGATCGCCGATCATCCCGGTGAAGTCGCCAATCAGGAATACAACGTCGTGGCCCAGTTGCTGAAACTGGCGCAGCTTGTTAATCAGCACGGTGTGGCCGATGTGCAGGTCCGGCGCCGTTGGGTCGAAGCCGGCCTTAACGATCAGCGGGCGATTCAGCTTGAGCTTGGCCTCCAGACCGTTTTCCGGCAACACCTCGTCGGTGCCGCGTACTAGCTCGATTAGCTGTTCCTTGATTCTTGTCATTAGGTCTTGTCGTAGCGATTGCTGGCAGCGGAACTGTAGCATCTTAACACCATGACTTATAACACTTTTCTTTGACCTCTCAAGCACGCCACTGTAGAGTAGCGACATCTCAAATCCCGGGGACGCCGGTTTGCATCGTCCAGTCAGTCCGCTACTTCACGACTACAAACCATCGACGACGAAAACGTCGGGAAAATCCAAAGCCCTTCAATGGTTTGCCGTGGGCCTGTGCATGCCGCTCATCGGCCTGGCGCTGGTTCATATCGTCGATAAATCCGACCAATCTGCCACGCCGCCAGTCACTCCGTCCATGACCGCAAGCGCCGGCGCCGTGATCCCTGCCGAAGTTTCCGTCGAAGCGCCTGCTTTTTATACGGGCGAGCCACTGGTATGGGCCCTGGAGCCAGAGTACGAAACGCTGACACTGACCATCCGCTCGGGCGACACGCTGGACCAGTTGTTTCGCAAGCACGATCTCAACCTCGGGCATCTCGCAGTGATCGCCCGCCTGGACGTGGCCAAAGCGCAGTTTCGCAGGATAAAGCCAGGCGACGTCTTTGAGATTACGCATGACGAAGGCCAACTCATCAGCATGTACTCCGAACTCAGTCTCACCAGCGCACTGAAGATCGACAAGCTTGAATCCGGCTTCGCTGCCGAGATCGTCGAGCGTCCAATCCAGATTCGCAGGCGGCTCGCCTACGGCATTATCCAGAACTCGCTCTTTGAGAGCGCGGTCGACGCCGGACTGTCCGACAAGCTGATCATGAACATCGCCGGTATTTTCGCCTGGGATGTCGACTTCGTTCTCGACATTCGCAGCGGCGATAATTACTACGTGCTGTGGGAGGAAATCTGGCAGGAAGGTGAATTCGTTACCGACAGCGAAATCATTGCTGCGGAATTCAATAACAACGGCCGCACCCACCAGGCCATTCGATTTACTGACGACACCGGCCACACTGATTATTTCACGCCGGACGGTCACAGCGTGCGCAAGGCGTTCATTCGCGCACCGGTGGATTTCACCCGCATCAGTTCGAACTTCAATCCGAATCGACGCCATCCGATACTCAACAGGATTCGAGCACATCGCGGTGTCGATTATGCGGCGCCTCGCGGCACGCCCATCAGGGCATCCGGAGACGGCAAGGTTATTCATCGCGGCGTCAAGAACGGCTACGGCAACGCAGTAATATTGCAGCATGGCGGAAATATCACGACGCTCTACGCGCACATGTCCAAGTTCGCCGCCAAGGCGCGCATCGGTTCGCGCGTTCGACAAGGGCAGACAATCGGCTACGTCGGAGCGACGGGCCTCGCCACGGCCAATCACCTGCACTACGAATACAGGATCAACGGCGTGCACCGGAATCCGCGCACCGTGAAGCTACCAAAAGCAGATCCGATCGCCGCAAAATACCGCGATCAGTTTCTTGCTGCGGCCGAGCCAATTCTCAAGCAACTCGAGCAGTTCAAGAGTACCCAGCTCGCCTCTGTCGCCAACAGCAACTGAAGGGTTGACGGCGATTGCAATGGGCGATTACTACATCGGACTGATTTCCGGCACGAGCATGGACGGCATTGATGCCGCGCTGGTTCAATTTGGCGACTCGTCCGTTGAGGTTCTCAATACTCGCAACCACCCCTATCCACCCGAGCTTCGCGAGAAGTTGATGCTGGCGGTACGCAATCCCGATAACTGCACCGTGGATACGGTCGGAGAACTGGATCAAAGAGTGGCCGCTTGTTTCCGTGACGCTGCCACCGAATTGCTGCAGGAGGCCGGCGTGGGCGCTGCGGCGATTACCGCAATCGGCACTCACGGCCAGACGCTGCGGCACCAGCCCGATGCGGCCCACCCGTTTACGATGCAAATCGGCGACCCGTCGGTCATTGCGCAAGGAACCGGTATAACGACGATCGGTGACTTTCGCAGCACCGATATCGCGCTGGGCGGTCAGGGCGCCCCATTAACGCCGCCCTTCCATGAGTGGCTGCTGCGCCAACCCGGCACGAACCGGGTCGTGTTGAATATCGGCGGCATCGCAAACCTGACTATCCTGCCCGGCGACGAATCTGATACGACCGGTTTCGACACGGGACCCGGCAATACCCTGCTGGACGCCTGGGTCGCCGAACATCTGGGCAAAACCTACGATCAGGACGGCGCGTGGGCGGCTGCGGGCACGGTAGATGACGGCTTGCTGGCGCGCCTGCTCGACGATCCGTATTTCGCCGCACCACCCCCGAAAAGCACCGGTTTCGAGTACTTCAATCCGCGCTGGCTGGACTCTGCGGGTGTCTCTGAACTTCAAACCGTGGACGTTCAGGCGACCCTTTGTGCCGTGACCGCGCAGAGCATAGCGACGGCGATCCTGAACTTCGCTGCAGACACAGCAGAGCTATACGTCTGCGGTGGCGGTGTTCATAACGCCGAACTGATGCGCAGACTTGAGGACGCCTTACCCGGGATTCAAATTGCGTCGACATCTGCAGTTGGGCTCGACCCGGACTGGGTCGAAGCTGCCGCTTTCGCCTGGCTGGCCATGCGAACCTCGAAAAATCTCCCTGGCAACCTGCCAGCAGTAACCGGTGCATCCCGCGCGGCGGTGCTTGGATCTGTCTATCGGGCCACCTGAACTGAGCGCCTCGTAAGGTTCTCCTGACGCTGTCATTGTTATACTGGCCGGCCGCGCATAGCCGAGACAACCGTGGACGCGTCAGCCCTTACACCCGCCGATTTATATATCAATCGTGAACTCAGCCAGTTTGAGTTCAACAAGCGTGTGTTCGCGCAAGCTCTGGATCCGAACTTGCCGCTGCTCGAGCGCTTGCGCTTTTTGTGCATAACTTGCACGAACATCGATGAGTTCTTCGAAATCCGGGTGGCGGCGCTCAAACAGCGCATCGAACTCGGCGCGACCGCGCAGGGACCGGACAACTTGCCGGCGCAAAACGTCTTTGATTCCCTGCGGCAAGGCATGCTCGATATCGTCAGGCAACAGTACGAATTGTTGAACGACGATTTGTTCCCGGCAATGGCCAATGCCGGCGTTCAATTCCTGCAGAGCGACGATTGGAACACCGAACAACAACAGTGGCTCAGCGAGTATTTCTTCGAACAGGTCGTACCGGTACTCACACCTCTGACTTTCGATCCATCACGACCATTCCCGCGTGTATTGAACAAGAGCCTCAATTTCATTGTTCGCCTGCACGGCAAAGACGCGTTCGGACGCAAGCGCAATCGGGGCATGGTCCAGGCGCCGCGATCGCTGCCCCGAATCATTCAGCTGCCCGAGCACCTGGCAAAACCCGGCAGCCAGGATTTCGTATTCTTGTCATCGATCATTCGCGTCCATGTCCAGGAATTATTTGCAGGTCTCTCGGTTGACGGCTGCTACCAGTTTCGCGTAACGCGCAACAGCAACCTCTACGTTGACGATGAGGAGGTTAGCGATCTCGTTCATGCACTTGAAGGTCAACTCGAAGCGAGTCGATACGGTGCCGCCGTTCGACTTGAAGTCAGTCACGAATGTCCGGCTGACTTGCAGCAATTCCTGCTAGACCATTTCAGCCTCGACGAACACGACATGTATCTCGTTGACGGCCCGGTGAATCTGAACCGCCTCGCCATGGTGTGCGAGATCAAGGACAAGCCGGAACTTCTGTACCCGCCATTCGTGCAAGGACTGCCTGAGGAACTTCGCAGCAATGAAAATATTTTTTCGCTCCTGTCGAAAAAGAATGTATTGCTTCATCATCCTTACCAATCCTTCACGCCGACGATTGATTTCATCGGCGCCGCCTCGGCCGACGACGATGTTCTCGCGATAAAAATCACGCTGTATCGAACCGGCGCCGACTCGCCCATTATTGACCACCTGGTGACTGCCGCTCGAGCCGGCAAGGAAGTGACGGTCATCATCGAACTCATGGCGCGCTTCGACGAGGCGGCCAACATTTCCCTGGCCAACCGGCTGCAGGAGGCTGGCGCACACGTCGTCTACGGCCTCGTCGGATTCAAAACGCACACGAAAATGACGCTGGTCGTGCGACGTGAATCCGGCAAGCTGATTCGTTACGTTCACCTCGGCACCGGCAATTATCACCACGCCACGACTCACCTCTACACCGACTACGGCTACTTGAGCAGTAGCCGGCGACTTGGCGAGGACGTGCACAAGGTTTTCATGCAACTAACCAGCCTGTCAGAGGCTCGGGATATGTCTCGCATGCTTGCATCGCCGTTCAGCCTTTACGCTGCGCTGCTCGAAAAAATCAAACGCGAGGCTGACAACGCGAGATCGGGCAAAGACGCGCGCGTTATCGCCAAGGTTAATTCGCTGAATGAACGCGGCCTCATTGATGCACTCTACGATGCGTCTCAGGCCGGGGTGAAAGTCGACCTGATCGTCCGTGGAATTTGCTCGTTAAGGCCCGGCGTGCCCGGACTGTCTGAAAACATTCACGTTCGTTCGATCGTCGGCCGTTTTCTCGAGCACTCACGCGTCTACTACTTTCTCAATGACGGTAACGAAGAGTTTTACTGTTCCAGCGCGGACTGGATGGAGAGAAATATGTTACGTCGAAACGAATCCTGTTTTGAAATCCGCCAGAAACGCATGAAAGAGCAGATACGCAGCGACCTTGAACTGTTTCTTGCCGACAATTGCCAGGCCTGGGAACTCCGCGGCGACGGCAGTTACCGGCGGCTGACGCCAGGAAAATCTGCTCGCGTATCGGCGCAAGATACGTTTCTCGAGCAATTAACCACACCGAACCTGATTGCGGCGACTAGCTGAAACTCATATCCCCGTCGTCCTGCAGGCGACCGAGCAAGTCGTAGAGCAACCCTTCACGAAGTGCGCCGTCCGATACCCTCAGCGCGTCGATGTGCAAGAGACTGAGTAGCTCAGCGAAAATGGCGAGTCCGCCCGGCCATACCTCCGCACGCCGCTCGGAGAGACCCGGCAGTGACAATTCACTAATCGTGTCGAATTCAAGCACGCGCTCGATCAGCTGATCCACGACCACACCACTTAAACCTGCCGCATCGATGTAAGCGAGCTCACCGGCTACTTTCAGTGTCGATCGAATCGTTCCTGAGGTGCCTACCGCCTCGATGTCCTCGCTGACACCGAAGCGTGCCTGAAGCGGACTGATCTCAAGCCGGGCCGCAGCCCGTGCTTTTTCGAACGCCTCGCGCGAGAGTCTTCCATCGCCAAAGAATTGCTCTGTTATCGCAACACAACCGAGATCCAGGCTTTCAAGTTCCTGCGGTTCGCCGCCCTGTCCGAGAATCAGTTCCGTGCTGCCGCCACCGATATCGAGCACCAGCCGCAAGCCTTCGTTGGGCGGCAAGGTATGCGTTACGCCAGAATAGATGAGGCGAGCTTCCTCGATGCCGGGGATGACGTCGATCGGATAACCCAGAGCCGCTTCGGCCGCGGCGATAAATCCCGAGTCCTTGCGGGTGCGGCGAATGGCGCTGGTACCAGCCGTTCGCACGCTCGAAACCCGCATATCCCGCAGGCGCTCGCCAAATCTGGACAGGCAATCCAGTGCACGGTCTTGTGCACTGTCTGACAAGTCGCCGGTGTCGGACAGGCCCTCAGCCAGCCGCACCGTGTCGCGCATCCGATCAATTATTTCGAGCTGCCCGTGCCGCAGCTCAGCGATTATCATGTGAAAGCTGTTGGAGCCGAGGTCTACGGCTGCGATGACCTTAATTCAGCGACTCAGGTACTAAACGACGAACCACAGCCGCAGGTAGACTTCGCGTTGGGGTTACGAATAATGAATTGCGCACCCTGCAGGTCTTCTTTGTAGTCTATTTCGGCGCCCATCAGATACTGGACGCTCATCGGGTCGATAATCAGCGTCACACCCTGATTGACAACCCGGCTGTCGCCTTCTTCGATGTTCTCATCAAACGTGAAGCCGTATTGAAAGCCTGAGCACCCGCCACCCGAAATGAAAACCCGCAGCTTGAGCTCCGAATTTTGTTCTTCCTCGATCAGCTCGCCGACCTTATTTGCGGCGGCGTCAGTAAAAATTACCGCGGGAGGTGGTGCTGCCTGACCGGCAACGGGTGTTTCTGTTGGCGTACTCATTTGATTCTGTTCCTGGTTCTCTGTCAGTCAGCGGCAACCGCTGCCGCTTCATCAATTCGACTTGTCTGCTCAAGCAACGGCACCTGCCCTTCAGGCTGATGCACCAGCTTACCGTTAATTTCGGCTCCAATCGCCATTTCGATCAGATTGTAATACACATTACCAATGACCCGCGCTGTCGGTCCAAGTTCAACCCGCTGAGCGGCACAGACGTCACCACGAACAATACCATGCAGAACGACGTAGGGCACCGTAACGCCCCCTTCGACATTGCCGTCCTCGCTCACGCTCAGGGCGGAGTTGCTCTCCGGGTCCGCATTAACGTTGCCTTTTATGGTGCCGTCAACGTGGCAACCGCCGGTAAAATTTACGTCGCCATTCACCCTGCTATTGGCGCCAATCAGAGTATCTATGACCATGTGTCTGCGTTTTTTTCGACCAAACATCTATATTCTCCTGAGTGTCAGCCCAGACTCGCCGTCCAGGGGTAGCTCTCTTCTATACTCGAAATCGAGCGCGTCCTCGAACGCACTTCGATGGTTATCTTTTCCGGTGTAAATCCATCCGGGAGAATAATGTCCCGGTCGAAATTCTGAAAGTAGCGAAACGAAAAGGGCCAGCTTCCATTCGTTTCGGCAGGCAGCAATTGCGAGTAGTTATACGATGTCGCCGTGCCGCTTTGATCGCCTTCGATCGTCAGGTTCACATTACCGGATACCTTGCGCCCGTGCTTCAGCGACTGCACCAGCACCAGACGAATGGTGTAGGTGCGCTCCGCGTCGCCCCTGCTTAGTTTCAGCGCCTGTACGCGCAGCCCTGCTGCACCATCTGCGGGCGAGACGATGCCACGATAGAATGCGATGGCATCGGCTTGCTCCTGAATTTTTTCTTGCAAGGTCATCAGGCTTTTTTCAACGTCCTTGTAAGCCTCACGATCGATGTCCCGATGCGTTTCGAGCAACGCCACCCCTTCCTTGAGCACGCCAATGTCGCCTTCAAGGCCCGAGATCCTGGTCTCATAGGCCTGGCGCTCCTGTATGACATCGACGATGTTGTAATTGGCCTGAATACGCCCGAATTCGAACACCAGATACGCTACAACCACGATCGTGGCCGCAAATACGGTACGCGCAATTAGCGTGCCGCCTCGGCTGCGTAGCTGTAAGGGTGAAAGTCTGGCCATGAGGCTCAATCCGTCCGGTAAAAGACGTTATGTTACGCGGTGACCCGGCCGGAGAGAAGTGCGGCACGTCACGGAATCGCTAATCGTCAAAACTGAGGCGCCACCGATTTGGCCACCAACGCGGCTGTGGCGGCAATTCCTGTGGATACGCCGTTGTACCGAGTTCATGGAGGGCCCGCGCATAAACGTGTCGCTTGAAGTAGATAACCTCGCTGACCGGGCGCCAGTACTCAACCCAGCGAACGCGATCAAATTCCGGAATATCGCCCAAATCAAAGCGCAGCCTGTCCGTTGACGACACCAGCAGCAGCATGAACCATCGCTGCTTTTGGCCGATACACAGAGGCTGGCTGTTGCGGCGGACGTACTTGTCGGGCAAGCGATAACGCAGCCAATCGGTGGTCGTGCCGAGGATTTCGACGTCGTCGCGATCAAGCCCGACTTCCTCGCGCAACTCGCGGTACATCGCCTGTTCAGGATCCTCGTCCACCAACATTCCACCCTGTGGAAATTGCCAGCCGTTGCTGCCTACGCGTCCTGCCAACATCAGCTTGCCCTCACTGTTGGCAAGAATGATGCCGACGTTGGCGCGGAATCCCTCTGCGTCAATCCAGTCGTTACCCATTACAAAGACGTACGAAAACCTAGTCTGGCTTTAATTTTACACCAATTACGGGCATTGTCGGCCACTTCGAACTGATGGAGTATTGCGTTGCTTGTTGTTCGCCGCGGAAGGTTGTTCGCCGGGCTCATCGCGATCGTGGCTATCGCGCTATTCGCTGCAATGGCCACGGGCAGCGCAGATATCAGCTTGTCCGAAACCATCGATGTGCTGCGCGGCACGGCGCCCGACAATATTCGCGCACTCATCCTCGACCTGCGTCTACCGCGCGCATTGAGCGCGTTCGCCGTCGGCGGCCTGCTCGCCGTCGCCGGGGTTCTGATGCAGGTCTTGCTGCGCAATCCGCTAGCCGATCCATATATTTTGGGCAGTTCGGGCGGAGCCGCTGTCGCCGCACTGGTCGCCATGATCCTGGGGCTCGGCAGCCTGATCGTCGACCTCGCCGCATTTGGCGGCGCAATGGCCGCAACCCTGCTCGTTTTCGGAATCGCGCACGGCACCGGCAGCTGGGCGCCGGCGCGGCTATTGTTGACCGGCGTCGTGCTGGCCGCTGGATTCGGCGCCGCTACGACGATGTTGCTCGCATTGAGCCCGGATCAAAATCTGCGCGGCATGTTGTTCTGGTTAATGGGCGATCTGAGTTTCGCATTCGAGCCGGCGCGCATTTTGTGGCTGCTCGCGGCGATGGTGGCTATCGGCACGCTGGCCGCCCGACACCTGAATGTTCTCTCGCGGGGCGAACTGCAGGCGGTGATTGTCGGCATGCCTGTAAAAGGCTTTCGCTACCTTGTGTTCGCCGCAGCGTCTCTGGCAACGGCTTTGTCCGTGACAGCAGTCGGTGTGATCGGCTTTATCGGACTTGTCGTGCCGCATCTTGTCCGGCTTTTAGCTGGCAGCGATCATCGCATCGTTTTGCCCGCATCTGCTCTGGCGGGCGGAGCACTACTGGTCGTCGCAGACACGCTTGCAAGGACGATCATGGCACCCCGTCAATTGCCCGTCGGCGCATTAACGGCGGCGATAGGCGTGCCTTTGTTTCTCCTGCTGATGAGCCGGAACCGCGACGCCCATCGCTAGTCCCCGTCAACAGCGACCTGGTCTCTGCCGGCTGATTTGGCGCGATATAATGCGACATCGGCGCGAGCGATCAGAGAGTCACCAAGCGTCTTAAAATCGTCGAGCTCCGGGTCCGGCGTGACACCTGCAATACCAATCGATGCAGTGATCGAGGCCGTTTCCCCGCCGGGCAAATCAAACGGCTGCTCCGCAACCGCCTCGCGAATGCGCTCGGCCAGACGCACACCGGACGCCGTGTCGGTATCGGGTAACAACACGATAAACTCCTCACCGCCGTATCGCGCCGCAACGTCGCTGGCGCGCACCTGGGCATCAATACGGTTCGCCAGCTCCTTCAATACGATATCACCGGCCGCATGCCCCCAGGTGTCGTTGACACGCTTGAAGTAGTCGACATCCAGCATCAGGCAAACGACGTGCGTCTTGTCGCGGCGCGCCCTGGCCAATTCCTCGTTGAGCCTTACCTGCAGGTAACGGCGATTGTGCCAACCGGTCAGCACGTCAGTAAATCCGCTGCGCAGCAGGCGCGCGCGGTTGACGAGGTTTTCGACGCTGAACGATGCGATGACCCCGAGATGAGCCAGGAAATCGGCAGCATGAGCGCGTGTAAAACGCGACTCGTCTTTGCTGCCCAGATTGATGCTGCCGAGCAATTGCTGGCGGTGCAGCAATGGGATCATTACCAGACTGGCCAGCCCGCTTGCCCCGGGGCAAATTAATTGATGATCACAGGCCGAATATGCTCCCAGCCAGGGCCGGCGGAGCGCGACGTATTGTGGAGCTATTCCAGTCAGAGACTCGACCATGATCAGGTTGTCAAAACCCTCTGCAGGCGTGCCTCCGGCCGCCAGCAGGTGGCGTATGTCGTGATCGGGATCGCGCAACACCACGCTGACAAATTCCACGCCATAGCTGGCGCGCAATCCCAGCAGCATCTCACGCAAGAGGCCATCGAGATCCTCTGCCTGCAGCAAGCGAAGTTCGCGCTGCTGTGAACGGCGCATCTTGTCCTCGTTGCGGGCGACTTCGGCGGTCACCTCTTCAAGCTTGCGTTCCGTTTCAGATCCCATTTGTCAGCCGCGCAACGCCATGTACTTTCGGCCTTTCTCCATCAACTCAACGAATCCTTCCTCATCGCCCTGGGCGACTACCTGACGTATTCGCTGAGCCGCATCGCAAAGCGCGTCCAGCGGGTCCATGCCGAACTTGTTGAGATGCTGAATTTCGAAATACAGGTGAGGGTTGTCCTGGGCAACGGCTTCGGACACCAGCAACTGCGAATCAAACGTGGTGGACGACATGCGCGCCAACTTCGGCGCCGCCTCGCCACTGTCCGCGAGGGCAGTAAAAAATGCGATATTCAGCGCGTGTGACAAACCCAGTACGTAGGCGATCAAGCGATCATGATCGTCCAGTCCCATGTCGATCTGCTCAACCATCGTCGCATTAAACAGCTCTTTCGCCGCGGCGGTCGCCGCTTTCGAACCAACCTCGCAAAAAATAAGATGGTGGCCCGAGAGCAGACGGGTGTCGGGTCCGTACATCGGATGTAATGACGTTACCTGGCAACCTGCCTTGTGCAGTTCTTGCAGGCCATCGATGAGCGGCGTTTTTAGCGAACCGATATCGAAAATCAGTCCGCGCGGCTTGAGTACCGCCAGCTGTGCCAGGATCCGCCCGGTGACGGCAAGCGGCGCCGCGACCACGATGACGTCGTAATCGACGCCAGCGTCGGTCCAGTTCTTAAAGTGGCCGTCTTCGTCCTCGATTCCCGGGTCAGCCACAGTCGTCGCGAAGCCCTGCGACGAGAAGAAATCAACGAACCAGCCGCCCATCTTGCCGCCCCCACCGATGACGAGCACCCGGCGTCCATCGCCCCTGCCTTCTGCGATAACTCGCTCGCGCTCCTGACTGGCCAGCGAGGACCGGATCAACAGCCTGAGGACGCCCTCGGCGAGATCAGGATCGATACCGAGCTCTTCGGCTTGTGCGCGGCCCATGTCCAGCACGTCTTTTTCACGCGCGTAGTCTCTCGTTCCGGCACCGGACGATTGCTTGTTTCGCCCGATAACACCGACGACGCGTTGCCGCTCGGCGATCAGTTCAACAAGTCGCCGGTCAACGGCCGATAATTCGCTACGAAGATCATCCAGGCTCATTTGATTAGTGTGTTGCATCCAATGGACATAAGGAACCCTGTTCTACAGGAGAGTTGCGAACCGTAGCAAGGCGAACCGGATTGTCGAACGCCGGACAATCGTGCGAATATCGCCTTCCGGCCAGAAGACGCCGGCAAGCGGAGTCTGACACCGATGAAAACACGAGCTGCAGTTGCCTGGAAAGCAGGCGCACCCCTTGAGATCGAGACGCTGGATCTGGATGGACCGAAGGCTGGTGAAGTCCTGCTGCGTATCGTGGCGACGGGCGTTTGCCATACCGACGCCTTCACCTTGTCGGGCGACGACCCGGAAGGTATTTTTCCTGCCGTGCTGGGCCACGAAGGCGGCGCCATCGTTGAAGAAATCGGAGACGGGGTGACGTCGGTCAAAGTGGGTGACCATGTCATCCCCCTGTATACGCCCGAGTGTGGCGAGTGCAGCTTTTGCACCTCGGGAAAAACGAACCTGTGCCAGGCGATTCGAGCTACCCAGGGCCAGGGGCTGATGCCCGACGGTACGTCGCGCTTCTCGATGAACGGCAAAACCGTTTATCACTACATGGGCACATCGACGTTCAGCGAATACACCGTACTCCCCGAGATAGCGGTCGCGAAAATTCGCGAGGAGGCGCCGTTGGAGAAAGTGTGTCTGCTGGGCTGCGGCATCACGACCGGCATCGGCGCGGTGCTTAACACGGCCAAGGTAGAGCCGGGAGCAACCGTCGCCATCTTCGGACTGGGCGGGGTCGGCCTGAGCGCGATTCAGGGAGCGATGATGGCCAAGGCGGGCCGGATCATCGCCATCGACATCAATTCGGACAAATTCGAGCTGGCGACCCAGCTTGGCGCGACGGATACCGTGAACCCCAACGATCACAGCGTCGCTGTTGAAGAGGTCATCGTCGAAATGACCGACGGCGGAGTCGACTACTCGTTCGAATGCGTCGGCAACGTCAAACTCATGCGCGCCGCGCTCGAGTGTTGCCACAAGGGCTGGGGCGAGTCGATCATCGTCGGCGTCGCCGGCGCCGGACAGGAAATATCCACACGGCCATTCCAGCTGGTAACCGGTCGCGTCTGGCGCGGCACCGCGTTCGGCGGCTGCCGGGGTCGTTCGCAGTTACCCGCGATGGTTGACCAGTACATGGACGGCGATATCAAGATCGATGAATTCATTACCTATACGATGCCTCTCGAGGATATCAACCGGGCGTTTGACCTGATGCACGAAGGCAAAAGCATTCGCTCCGTTATCCATTATTGATCACCACCGCCACAGTGACAGGCCCTGCCCGTGACTAAAGTCGCCGTCGCCACAACGTCGCAACTCGCGGCCGACGCGGCGAAAACGGTAGCCCTGAACGGCGGCAACGCCGTCGACTGCGCACTGGCCGCCGCACTCTTTGCGATGAATACCGAGCCGGGCGTCTGCGCGCTCGCCGGGGGCGCCTATGTGACGGTTTGGAAGGCGGGCGGCGAACCCGTGACAATTGACGGCAATGTCGCAGTACCTGGCAAGGGCATGCCCGCAGCCGAGCGCGGCAAGGGCGCGAGCAACGTATCCATGCAGTACGGCGGCGGCATCACTACGCTTGTGGGTGCGGGATCCGTCGCAATTCCAGGATCGTTGGCGGCTATTGAGCGCGCTTGGCGCTTATTCGGTAAATCGAACTGGCGAGACTTGTTCGCGCCGGTCATTGCGGCAACGCGCAACGGCTTCCCGCTATCGAGCGCTTGTCACTACTATCTGGGTTATTCCGGCGAGCAGATTTTCGGGCGTAGCGATGACGGCTTTTTTTCGCTGCACGATGCCGACAGAAAGCTCAATGACGCCGGTCAGCTGATCGTCATACCCCATCTCGCCGACACGCTGGCGGCGATCGCCGCTGAGGGCGCACAACTTTTTTACGAGGGCGAGCTTGCGCAGACCATTACGAAGCACGTCCTGGAAGGTGGCGGCGCGCTCACGATGCAGGACATGAAACACTACGAAGCGATTGAACGACGCTCGCTCACTGCTGATATTGGCGCATGGACAATCGCATCCAATCCGCCACCGGCCATCGGCGGCACTGTGCTCGCAGCCATGTTGCTCGCATGTGCCGAATTGCCACATCGAAAGTGGACTCCAGAGGCACTGTCACAGCTGATCGATGTACAGCGTGCAGCGCTCGACTACCGCAAGCGCCACCTCGACCTGGCCGAAGATGTCGGCGCCCAGGCGGCGCACCTTCTTAAGTCGGCCCGCAGCGGTCAACTGCTCAGTCAATGGACTTCATCCTCGACGGTGCACACCTCGGCCGTGGACGACGACGGCCTCGCGTGTGCCGTCACCGGGTCGTCAGGATACGGATCCGGTGAGATGCCGCCCGGGACCGGCTTATGGCTGAACAATTGCCTCGGCGAGATTGAACTCAATCGGCGCGGGCTTAACGCCGGTCCAATCGGCGCACGGCTGCCATCTAACATGGCGCCGAGCATCGCACGCAGCGACGATGCTGTTCTCGCAGTCGGATCACCCGGTGCTGACAGAATTACGACCGCGATGCATCAGTTTTTGGTCAACTGCCTGCAGATGGGCATGACGCTCGAGGCTGCCATCGCTCATCCGCGTGTGCATGTCGACACGAGCGGACAAGAAGAACGCCTGATGTTCGAAGCCGGGCTGCAACTGCCGGACCTTGACTTGCCCAGCAAGGAATTTGAACAACTCAATATGTACTTCGGCGGCATAGGTGCGACACTGTTTAGCAGCGCAAACGGTTTTGAGGCTGCATCCGATCCGCGCCGAGAAGGCGGCACAATGATTTGCGGCGACTGAGGCGACTACATCGATTATCGGAGATTAGCGTGAGCGACCCATGTTCGGCGACGAAACTGCCAGCCGTGCTCCCCTCGGACCCCATGCACTGGGCCAAGGCGTGGCTCGATCAGGCAGTCGCGGACAAAGTACAACGCAATCCCAACTCGATGACAGCGATAACCGTCGACGAAGCCGGCCAGCCGTCCGGGCGCGTGGTTTTGTGCAAGGATTTCGTCGCCGACCCCGGCTACGTCGTGTTCTACACAAACTACAACTCCGACAAGGTAAAACACCTGAGCGGCAACGATAAGGTCGCACTGGTTTTTCACTGGGACATGTTGGGACGCCAGATTCGCCTGGAAGGGCAAGCGGTTCGCTCGCCCGCCGCGGAAAGCGACGCTTATTTCGACAGCCGGGACTCGGGCAGCCAACTCGGCGCCTGGGGCTCGGACCAGAGCGCGCCGCTTGAATCACGCGCGGCGCTGCTTACCCAGATCAGCAAGCGCGCGTTAAAACTTGGGCTCGGCGCGGCCAGGAATCTCCGGCCCGTTATCGCACGGCCGGAACATTGGGGTGGAATTCGCGTCTGGGTACGCCGTATCGAGTTGTGGATCGAGGGCACGGATCGAATCCACGATCGCGCGCGTTGGGAGCGCAGCTTGTCACGCCGCGATGATGACACTTTTGACGTTGGTGCCTGGACCGGCATCCGACTGCAGCCTTGACAGTTAACTTGTTCAGAATCCTTTCGATCATCGTGCTGATGGCCGGGGCCATCACCACTCAGGCGCAGGTCACTCTGACCCAGGGCACAAATTTTTCCGTTGACGTTGCGCCCGACGGTCGGCTCACGATGGATCTGCTCGGCAAAATCTGGACCGTGCCGGCAGTCGGAGGACAGGCTTTCGAAATCGTTAACGGCCTGCCACCAGCGCGCCGTCCTCGCTGGGCACCAGACTCGCAATCGATCGTCTATCAGGCTCGTGCGCGTAATCAGGATCAGCTTTGGCTATACCGTTTCGACTCGGGCACCGCTGCCAACATCAGCGACGGGCAGTTTTTTGACCAGCACCCGAACTGGCATCCGGACGGCGAGCGAATCGTGTACTCGTCCGACCGCAAGAATACGGGCTTCGACTTGTGGGAACTGGACCTCGGAACCGGTCTGACCTGGCGAATCAGCAGTAGCCCAGGCGACGAGACCGAGCCTGCGTGGTCGTCGAACGGCGAGGATCTGGCCTACGTTCATTACGACGACGGCCGATGGTCACTTGTGCTTCGGCGCAAGGGCCAGCCCGAGCGCATTCTGAAGACCTCCTCATCGCGCTTGTCGTCGCCGTCCTGGCGACCTGACGGCAGCCTGATTACACTGCTGCGCCATGGCGACGATGGTTTGGTAATCGACATGATCATCCTCTCCGACCCCCTGCTCATACGCCCCCTGGTCAGCGACGAAGATTTCTTTGTCGCACCCGTCGCATGGTTGAATCGCCAGCAGATGTTCTATCCGGCAAGCGGCGTCATTCGAACCAGGTTCTTTGATGCCTGGTCCTCATCGACTGTCCCTTTTCGGGCTACGACGCACCTCGACAAGCAGAAAAAAAGTGCTCGGCCGAAGCCGCGTGACCTGCCGCATTTCGACACGCCGGCCCGGCAACTGGTTATACGTACGACGCGGCTGTTTGATGGCATTGGCGGCGGTTATCAGGAAAACCTCGACATCGTCATCCAGGGCGACAGGATCGTCTCGGTCGAGGCGCGGCGCGAAAGACCCGGCGCCATCGTCGTGGACCTGGGCAACCTGACCGCCTTGCCGGGTTTCGTTGACGGTTACGCGTCATTGCCGGCCGATGTACACGAGTCGCTCGGACCCGTGTTGTTGTCATTCGGCATTACGACGATCGTCGCTTCCCACGAAAATGCCGAACAACTGAATCTGCGCTGGTCTGGAAAAGAGATGCCGGGCCCACGAGTGCTCGGTGAAGACTGGCAACTGAATCTCGACTGGGCATCGGCGACAGTACTTGGCACGGAATCGCTGCCCGTCTCGCCACGCGGCATTCGTTATGAAGCCATGCAAATAACCGATGACCTCGAACCCCTGGCATTCCTGTCCGGGCTCGCGGACGCCCGCACTCAGGACCTGCGCGAATTAATGCAATCACGTCAGGCCGGTTTGTTAAGCGGTTTTTCGACGTCTATTCGCCGTTTTTCTGAGCAACCACTCCTGTCCAAAAGCACTGCCCCGATCTTGCTTGGCAGCAAGTCCAACGGTTTCGCACCGGGCATCGCACTGCACGCCGAGTTTCGCGCACTGGCCGAAGCCGGCCTGAGTCAGGAGCAGGTGTTGCGCACCGCCGGCATCAATATCGCCAGCGCGCTCGGGCTTGGACTTCAGCTTGGACGCATCGCGCCGGGTAGCAGTGCAGACCTGGTTTTGGTCGATGGAGACCCACTCGCCAACATTAATGACACCCTGCAGATCGTCGGCGTCGTTCGAAACGGTCGCTTTTTTAGCGCGATTGGGCTCATTGAGCGTGCATTAAGGCAAAACATCGTCGAATAAATTGACACCCCGGCTAAAAATCCGGATCAGATCGCTCACAACTGGTCGAGTTAACATAATAAACACGATGAAAAGAGCGATTTCATCGCTCATCGCTGCCCCGTTTTCTCACAATTTCCTGGTCTTCCAACAGGACAAAGCGTTACAAGCGAAAATCAGTGCCCGCTGGACACCGTGTTTGCGTCGGTAATATTTACAAAAATAGTGCAATCGATTTCAACGTCGGCCAGTGGCGCTCGCAAGACCTTGAATTCCTGTGCTATCGCGTCGAGTTGGCACAGCTCTTGCCTTAAATACTCTGCCCAAGCGAAGTGTAACTGCACCTGGTATCGCGAAACGGCTACGAAAAAGGATTTAAGACGCCAGAAGAACAATAACTACAAAAATAATAATATTCAGATCCAAAATAATAATAGATCAGTATCCGGATACCGAACTCGCAGTTACCTCTCTTGAAAGTTAAAAGAGAGAATTAAACCCGCCGCTTATGCTGCGGGTTTTTTTTTGCGGTCCGATATCAAGTACTATCTGCAGCGCAGACACGGGAGATAATCTTCATGAAACGATACATTGCCGGCATGGCACTCGCTCTGGTGCTTGGCTCCTGCGGACAGCAGGCTCCGGATGACATGGTCGAGGCGCCGGAGGCCGAGGTGTCCGTCTACACCGCAGCGATTACCAACACGTCACGCACTGAATCCGATCGGGCCCGAGACGCAGGTCGTCGACCGGCAGAGGTACTCGAGTTTTTCGGTATCGAACCCGGCATGACCGTTCTCGATCTGTTCTCGGGTGGCGGCTACTATGCCGAAATCATCGCGCACATCGTCGGCGAGAGCGGACGGGTCGTCGCGCATTCGAACGAAGCCTATCTCGGCTTTATTGGCGAAGAATTCGCCGCGCGGCACGCCGATAATCGTTTACCGAACGTCGACGTGCTGATGGCTGAGAACAACGAACTCGAGCTTGATGCCGACCGGTTTGACGCGATCATGATGGTACTCACCTATCACGATCTTTACTTTGAGTCGGTAGAACGTGATTGGGGGAAAATCGACGTCGAAAAGTTGTTAGCGGAACTCAGCAAGGGGCTCAAGCCGGGCGGACTCCTGTGCATCGTTGATCATTTTGCGGCGGCCGGGGCCCCTCGTGAAACCGGTGACACGGTCCATCGCATCGATCGCAACATAGTCGTCGAAGAACTTGAAGCTGCAGGCTTCGTACTCGACGGAGAGAGCGACCTGCTACGCAACCCGGACGATGACTACAGCAAGATAGTTTTCGATCCGCAGCTGCGCGGCAAGACGGATCGCTTCGTTTTGCGCTTTAGAAAACCTGAATCATCGTGAAGCAACGACTGACAAGCTGGGTCCGACGTGGCTGCCTGGTTGCGTTGCTGGCAGTGTTGGCTGCCTGCGGCGGCCAGTCGCCGGATTTCAACGAGGCGACGATCGCCGGACTGCAAGACAAAATGCATCGCGGTGAAGTCAGCTCCGAGGAACTGGTCAGCTGGTATCTCGAGCGCATCGAGTCTATCGACCGCAACGGTCCGCAACTCAATGCCATTATCGAAATCAATCCCGATGCACTGCAAATAGCCAGGGCGCTGGACGAAGAAAGGCGACAATCCGGACCGCGCGGCCCCATGCACGGTATCCCCGTTATCCTCAAGGCCAACATCGATACCGCGGATCGCATGCACACCACTGCAGGGTCACTCGCGCTGCAAGAGCACAGGGCTGACAAAGACGCGTTTCTTGTCGGTCGCTTGCGTGCCGCCGGTGCGGTCATTCTCGGTAAAGCAAACCTCAGCGAGTGGGCCAACTTTCGCTCAACACGTTCGTCCAGCGGTTGGAGCAGCATCGGGGGCCAGACCAGGAACCCCTATGACACGGCGAGAAACCCCTGTGGATCTTCAAGTGGCTCCGCAGTGGCCGTTTCCGCGAGCCTGAGCGCAGTGGCTATTGGTACTGAGACCGATGGCTCGGTGGTTTGCCCGGCCGGCATTAACGGCATCGTGGGCATCAAGCCGACGGTCGGCCTGGTCAGTCGCAGCGGCATCATTCCTATCGCGCACAGCCAGGACACGGCGGGCCCCATGGCGCGGTCAGTTCGCGATGCTGCCATCTTGCTGAGCGCGATGACCGGCGTTGACAGCGCCGACGCCGCCTCCGCGGCCCTGGCGAAAGAACCTCAGGATTATGCGGCAAACCTTACGGCAGACGGGATCACCGGAAAACGCATCGGCGTCATTCGGTCGTACCACGGGGCCGAGTCCAATCCTGAAATCGAGGCGATCCTTGCCTCGAGTATCGAAGCGCTACGCTCCCACGGGGCCGAAATCATCGATTCGATCAACATCGACACTGAGGGCATGGGCGATGCCGAGTACGAAGTCTTGTTGTACGAATTCAAGGCTGACCTCGAGCAATACCTCGAAAATTCGGCAGCGCCGATACGCTCGCTCGCGGCGATAATCGAGTACAACGAAAACAACAAAGAATTGGCGATGCCAATATTCGGCCAGGAAATTCTTCTGGAAGCACAAGACAAGGGCCCGCTAACCGACAGCGCGTATCTTGAAGCGCTGGCGACCAGCCGGCAAATTGCCAGATCGGGTATCGACAGCGTGATGGCCGAACATGATCTTGACGCGCTGATTGCGCCGACAAATGGGCCAGCCTGGTTGACTGACCACATCAACGGCGACACCTTTCATGTCGGCAGTTCATCGTACGCTGCCGTGTCGGGCTACCCGAGCGTCACTGTACCGGCCGGATTCGTGTCCGGTTTGCCGATTGGGCTGACGTTTATCGGCCAGGCCAACTCGGACGCGCAATTGATCGAGATCGCTTACGCTTTTGAGCAAGCGACTAATATCCGGAAAGCTCCCACATTCTGAATCATCATGTTTAAGGCCGTACGCATTGCAGCCTTGCTGCTCATCCTGTTTTTCGTGGCCGTTAACACATGGCTGAGTCAGTCTCGCAGCACCGACTGGAACAATAGCTTGTGGGTGAAAATCTACCCGATCAACGCCGACGGCAGCGATGAAAGCGCCCGCTATATCGACGGTCTCGACGTCGGCACGTTCGCCGGGATCGAATCGTTCATAGCGCGCGAAGCCGAACGCTACGGCAAGACCATCAATCGCCCGCTGCGCATGGAACTCGGCAAACCCATCAACGAACAGCCGCCAGCGCTGGAATCCGGCAGCGGCATATTCGGGGTTATGCTCTGGTCACTCAAGATGCGCTGGTGGGCGTCGAGCACCGCCGGCGAGCAGGACTCGATCGAGCCTGACGTGCGGATATTCGTGCGCTATCACCGCCCGAACGGTAGGTTTGTACTCGAGAATTCGGTCGGACTGCAAAAGGGCATGGTCGGTATCGTCAATGCCCGGGCCGGACGTCGGCACCGAGGCCACAACAACGTCATCATCGCGCACGAATTTTTGCATACGCTCGGCGCCACCGATAAATACGATTTGCGCAACGGTCTGCCAACGGCACCCGACGGCCTGGCGGAGCCGGACCGGAATCCGTTGTACCCGCAGCGCTTTGCCGAAATTATGGGCGGCCGCATCGCACTTGCCGCAGACAACGCAATAATTCCGCAGAGCCTCAAGTACGTCGTCATCGGCCCGTTGACGGCGAGCGAAATTCGGCTTATCAACTAACTATGCAAAGCAGCGAACGACCACTTCTGGAAAGCAGGAATGTCCGCGTCAGCGTGCCGGGGCGGCTGCTGGTCGACGAACTCGACCTGTCACTGCAACGCGGTGAACTCATCGCAATTCTCGGGCAAAACGGCGCAGGCAAGACACTCACGCTGCTGACGCTCGCTGGCCTGCGCGATGCTGATCGCGGCCATGTGCTGTTGGACGGCGAGAATATTCTGGAGAGCAAGCGCCAAGTGACCGCAAGACGCCTCGCGTTACTCCCTCAAATCGTTGACGACATCTTTCCGGCGACGGTGCTGGACACGGTCCTGATCGGAAGGCACCCGCACATCGGTCCTCTAAAATGGGAATCGAACGCAGACCTGGAGATCGCCCGCGAAGCGCTTCGCACCATGGGTCTTGAGGACATGTCGGCTCGCGACGTGCTGACGCTCTCCGGCGGCGAGCGGCGGCGACTTGCGATCGCACAGATTCTGACGCAGGCGCCGGATGTGTACCTGCTCGACGAACCGACCAACCATCTCGACCCCCAGCATCAGATTGATGCACTACGAATATTTCGGCGCGCTGCAGACGCAGGCGCCGGCATCATCGCCTGCCTGCACGACGTCAATCTCGCCGTCCGTTTCGCCGATCGCTGTCTGTTGTTGTTTGGAGATGGCCGCTGGCAACTCGGCCAGAGCCAGGAAATTCTTAACGAATCAGGACTCAGCGAATTATTTGCAACGAAGATGGAAGCCGTAAGCTGGCGCTCACACAATCTGTTTGTTGCCGGCTCAGACGACGCTGCCCTGTAGTCGTTCCAGATACGCCGCGTGCAATGCCGAGTTCGCCGCCAGGACTGATCGCGTTTCGAGTGTAACTGCAGCACCGTTAAGGTCCGTGAAGACGCCGCCTGCCTCCGTCACGAGAAGCGACAGCGCCGCGATATCGAGAATGTTCACGTCGGACTCGATAACAGCCTCGATCTTGCCTGATGCCAACAGGTGGTAGTGGTAAAAATCGCCATACCCGCGGATCCGATCCGCAGCGGCAACTATTGCGGCCAGACTCTGCCAGCCATCACTCGCGGCCAGGGACTTGAGGTTGCCGGTCGAAACGGCAGCACGCTCGGGATCGGAGATATCGCTGACGGTGATTCGTTCACTATTGAGCCAGGCGCCTTGTCCTTTTTCCGCCCAGGCCAGTTCATCCATCATTGTGCCACTCGACACACCGAGGATAATTTCGCCCTTGTGCATTAACGCGATCTGCGTTGAGAAAAACGGATACTGCCGAACGAATGCCTTGGTGCCATCGATCGGATCGACCAGCCACAGGTAGTCGGCATCGTCGCGAGTGCGGCCGGTCTCCTCGCCATAAAATCCGTGCTCTGGAAAGTGCCCAAGAATTATTTGGCGGATAGCCTCTTCGCACTCAACGTCAGCCTGGGTAACCGGCGTCAGATCGGCCTTGGTCGTGACAGTGACGTTACCGGCGTAATAGCCACGACTGATATCCGCCGCTGCTTGCGCCGCCTCAAACGCGGCGCGCAAATGCTGTGATGCGTTTTGATCGTCGTACTTTTCCAAGTCGTTCTCTGTCGATCCGTCATGACAACGGGCGCAACTATGGCCGCTCGTCAGCAAAGAAACAAGCCAGTGGACCGTTGCTTGACAGTGCCTCGGCCCCCGCCTATCGTACGACGCTCACTAGGTGAACCTGATTTGGCAAAAATCGGGTGAACGGGAAGTCGGTGCGACGTGAATCTTCACGCCGAATCCGGCGCTGCCCCCGCAACGGTGATCGAGTTAACCCCTAGCCCCTGATCCGCAACATCGGATCGGAGCCACTGCGAACCCCAAGGTTCGCGGGAAGGCGCTACGGACCGGAATTGAATTCCACTCGTCAGCCCGGAGACCGGCCCAGTGAACCGACGAACGGCGCGGCGGGCGCTGAGTTTGGGCGCGTATCGAACGCCGTCCCTCCAGCCTCTCCGCTCCGTGACATTCACGATTAGCATCGCGTGCGGGTGGCACGCACTGGAGAAGCACCATGAGTTTCCACCGAACTTTTGCAGTGCTTACGCTGCTGCTTTTATGCGTGTCCGTGCCGCTCAATGCTGCAGAGACCGCGGCGAGCGAAACGATAATAGTGACGGCTACGCGAACTGAAATTCCACTAAGCGACGCGATCGTTCCGGTCACGGTCATCACTCGCGAAGACATCGAATTGTCGCTGGCGACCGATCTTGCCGAGTTGCTGCGTTTTCAGGCCGGTATCGATCTGGGCCGTAGCGGCGGCCCTGGACAGGCCACGTCCATCTTCATGCGCGGCACGGAAAGTAACCATACGCTGGTGCTCATCGATGGCATTCGCATCAATCCTGGAACCCTCGGCGGCGCAGCGATTCAGCACATCTCACCGGAAATTATTGAGCGCATCGAAATCGTGAAAGGCGCCCGGTCAGCGCTATTCGGTACCGACGCAATTGGCGGCGTAATTAACATCATCACGCGTCGTGCCAGAGACGCCTATGTCGAAACCAGCGTCGGCGTCGGCAGCTTCAATACGAGTTCCGCCTATGTGTCTGCAGGAAATCGCAGCGACAGCGGTGAGTTTGGGATCACGTTGAACTGGCAGGACACGGACGGCTATGCTCCACGCGTCGATTCGGAGCTCAAGCGTGGCTACGACAACCTGTCGGTTAATCTGTACGCGTCACGCCGCTTGGGAAATAACGAATTCAGCGTCCGCCATTGGCAAGCCGAAGGCAACGTCGAGTATCTCGACTTTTTTCTAAGCCCCGTCGATCAGGACTTCAAGAATTCGACCACCGCTATCGAACTGACATCCGACTTTTCCGATCGCGCGACCAGCAAGCTCGTCGTGTCGTTTATGCAAGATGACATCGCACAAAATCAGGCTGACGACTTTGTTGAGTCGGATCGCATCAGCCTGGACTGGCAGTACAGTCACGAGCTCGAGAACCACACGTTGACCGGGGGCTTGTTTGCCGTTGACGAAAACGCATCGACGCTGTCATTCGGCTCGGGATTTAACGAAGACACGACTGTTCGGGCCGTGTTTCTTCAGGACCAGTGGTCGCATGACCGCCACAAGACTTTCGTCGCGGTCCGTCTGACCGACCATGAGACCTTCGGCAAGCATACGACATGGAACGCTGAGTACGCCCTCGAGATCAGCGACGCCTGGACCTTTAATACGGGAATCGGTCACGCGTTTCGCGCGCCGGACGCCACGGACCGATTCGGCTTTTGCGGCAATCCGTCCCTGCGGCCCGAGCTCGCTGACGAAGTGCAGCTTGGGTTCCGATTCGAGCCCGGTACCGGGCACAGCGTCGATATCGAGTTTTACAGTACGAACATTGATGACCTGATTGACGTCGAATTCGACCCGCAAACATTTGAGTGCACGGCCGGGAACATAGCCAGGGCCGAGATACGCGGTACGCAGTTAGGCTATGAGTTTCGCGGTGAGCGTTTCGTGTTTCGCGCCGGGTTCGTCAGGCAAAGCGCCGACGATGTGATTACCGGCGCGCGGCTGCTGCGGCGCGCCGAGGAGACGGCAACGTTGTCTTACACGCAGGACGTCGGCGCTCACCGCTTTGGCCTGTCGCTCGTCGCAAGCGGTGATCGAGAGGATTTTGGTGGCGTCAGCCTGCCTGGCTACGTACTCGCCAATCTTAGCGGCCAGATCCGGCTGAGCGACGCATGGATACTGCATTCGCGCATTGAAAATCTGTTCGATACGCAGTATCAGACGGCAGCCAGTTATCGAATGCAGGAACGCGCCGGCTATATCGAGCTAAAATACCGCTGGAATTAAGTGAGTCTGATCGATGGGAAAACGACTGAGCAAGATTTACACGCGTACCGGTGATGACGGTACAACGGGCCTCGGCGACGGATCACGCGTCGCCAAGGACAGTGTGCGCGTCGACGCATTTGGGACCGTCGACGAAGCCAACAGCGCCATCGGGGTCGTCCTCGCTTGCGAGTCCGTGCCGAAAAACATCAGGGGCGTACTGACCGAAGTACAACACGACCTGTTCGAACTTGGCGGTGAGCTCTGCATCCCCGGCCACAGCGCCATCACGGATGATTTTGTTACGCGGCTCGAAACGGAACTTGATGCCCTGAATCAGGACTTGCCGGCTCTCAAGGAATTTATCCTGCCCGGCGGTGGCCAGGCCGCGGCGGCGTGTCACCTGGCACGCACGATCGTTCGCCGCGCCGAACGAATTACAACGACGCTGGCCAAAGCCGAAGACGTGCGACCTGAGGTGCTCAAGTACCTGAATCGCCTGTCCGACTTGTTGTTCGTTATCGCGCGAGTGCTGGCGAGAGCGGAAGCCGGCCAGGAAGTACTTTGGAACCGGGACCGCTCCTAGGAGCGTGCGGCGCGATTTTCGCGCGCTGTAACCAGCGCGTTGCAAACAGCGCCCGCTGCGGTTAGCAGTCGCGGAGTTGCACGGCCGATTTCGTCGGCGGGTATCACAAAACGATTGCCGTAACGGTTTGCTGCGATATGCGGCCAGCGGTCCCATTCGTCGAACGCGTGGTCATTAGCATCGCTGCTGGCCAGAATCACTTCCGGATCGCGGTCTACGACAGCCTCAACGTCAACTGCGGGCGCGAGTTCATTGAGATCAGAAAATATATTGCTGCCACCACACAGGCCGATGAGTTCACTGACGTAGTGCTCGCCGCTGATCGTGTATAGCGGTCGTTGGTCGATCTGGTAAAAAACGCGGACATCACTCCTGTCCGCATATTGCAGCTCAATAGCTCGCAGACCCTCCAGATAAGCTGTCGCAGCCCGCTCAGCTTCCGATGTGTGTCCGGTTAGCTCGCCGATTCGCCGCAGTGCGCTCGCAACATCCGCCAGGCTGCGCGTAGGAACGACTTCAACGCTATAGCCGATGCGCCGCAGCTCCTGAACGACGTGCAGCGGCGTGCCGCTTTTCCACACCAACAGGAGATCGGGTTGCAAGATCGCGAGCCGCTCCTGGTCAACGACAAACGCATCCCCAACGATCGGCAGATCCAGCGCCGCAGGCGGGTAATCAGAATAAGCGCTGACGCCGACGATCGCATCGCCCGCGCCTGCTGCATAAATGAGTTCGGTCAGATTCGGCGCAAGAGAAACGATTCGCGAATAGGTCGCCTCATGGGGAGCTGGCTCAGATTCGTCCGAACACCCGCAAAGGCAGATAGACGCAATCGTTATCAGATGAACAAACCACGTTCTCACCGAGTCAAGCCGTACAACGTCATTGCGGCAATGACAACGGCCCAGATCAGCAACAGGCGGAACACGAGTCGATTCGCGGCCATCGCGCCACGCACGCCACGCTGCGTCAAATCCTCGTCATCCCGGGCGCTAAGTGCCAGCGCGCCTACGCCGACTCTGGCGAGCAGGTGGTCGCTGTATTCCGAGGTCGAATCCGATCCCTCTTCGGTCGGAGCTCGCCACGCACCGAGCGCCGCGTCGAAATGTCCTGCCGTCGCGTAACCCATTGCGGTGAGCTGCGCGGGAACCCACGCAAGCCAGCCATGCAACATGACGGACGAATCGCGAATACGCTCACACGTACCGTCGTCATCTACGGCGCGCGCCGTGGCAAATACAGCGCGACGTCGAATGAGATCACTGACGCGATAAGCCCAGGCGCCGAGTGGACCGAGCAGGACAAACCAAAATATGACAGCGAACAGCCGGTTGTTCGCCTGCACGCAGACGGCTGCTTCAACTCTTTGGATGCGCTCCATGGCATCGTCAGGAACGTCGCTCTCGATGATCGCTTTGGCCGTCTGAGCTATTAGAGTCTCATCGCCCGCTTCTATCGCCTTGCAATAATCGTCAACATCTTCGCCGATATCCTGTGGTCCCAGCGAAAAAAACAAAACGATGATCGCGAGGAACAAGTACGGAAACCCCAGCAGGGAATTGCCGAGGCTGAGCGCGACCGCAAAGACGGGCAAGATCAGGACTATCGCAATCAGGATGACCGGAATTACCGACGGCCAGTTCGCGACCTGCCTGGCTTGTTGAAAACCGGCGTCAATAATCCAGTCAATCCAGCGTAAGCGGCGCAAGTGAAATAATTTCGTCGCGACTCGCTCGACGACCAGACCAATAAGAAGGGCAATCAGATGCATCGTTCCTTAACTCGTTTGTTTGCGTGTCCTGCTAGTACCTGACTCAGGCTAGCTTGGGCTTAGCCCATCATACAATCGAAGCCAGTCGAATACATGACCCGGATCGGTTTTTCGTCCGGGGGCAATGTCTGAATGTGCCGCGATCTCTCGTCCCGAGATCCCTGGATAAGCGCCCACCAGCGCGCGCGTAATCGCAATAAGGTTTTCATACTGCGCATCCGTATAGGCTGTCTCGTCATCTCCCTCTAGCTCGATTCCGATCGAAAAATCGTTACAGCACACACGGCCGCGAAAAAAGGAATCTCCAGCGTGCCAGGCACGATGTGTAAACGGCACGAATTGCACCACCTCACCGTCACGGCGAATCAACAGATGAGCCGATACATGCAGGTCTCGAATCCCGCCAAAGTAGGGATGGGCGTTCCAGTCGAGCTTATTCGTGAACAATTGCTCGATCTCGGGACCACCAAATTCACCGGGCGGCAAACTGATGCCATGGACAACGAGCAATTCAGGCTCGGCGCTATCCGGCCGTTCGTCGTAATTCGGGCTCGCACATTGTCGCGCCGGCTCGATCAGCCCGGTATCGGTATCGACGTCGTACAATGTGCTCATCAATGGTTGCCCCGCCTGACCGGAAAGACGATAGTCATGGTTATGGGTGTTGGCTGTCAACGACCTCTCCGCCATTAGATCGAAATCATGTCTCTGACCCGACTCTTTGTCAGCCAGAACCTCAAGACCGGCCAGCAACTGCAACTGGACGAGGAACAGGCGCGCTACGTCGCCCGCGTCCTCCGGCTGCGCGTTGGTGACTCGATAACCCTGTTCAATGGTGAAGACGGCGAGTTCGAAGCCCGCCTGGAGAGCATAGGCCGAAGCACTGCCACAGCAATGCTCGGCGCAAAACTAGAGACAACCACTGAGTCGCCACTCAAGGTCCATTTGGTACAAGGTATTTCACGCGGCGAGCGCATGGATCTTGTTATCCAGAAAGCCACCGAACTCGGCGTGAAACGCATTTCGCCGGTTCTGACCGAATTTGGCGTCGTTAAACTCGATCCCAAGCGCGCGGCCAAGCGTCGCGATCATTGGCAAGGAATTGCCAGGAGTGCGTGCGAGCAGTCCGGTCGCACGCGGCCGCCATTGATCGACGACCCGACGGCTCTGAACACCTGGTTGGGCGCTCACTCAAAAGCAGCCGACAGCGATTTGATACTGCGGCCAGGGGCCACTACAGCGCTCTCGTCGCTCGCGGCGCCGGCCACGGAACTTTGTCTGCTAATAGGGCCTGAGGGTGGTTTTAGTGATACCGAGTATGAAGACGCCGCACTCGCAGGCTTCAAGGAAGTCTCACTCGGGCCTCGAATATTACGAACAGAAACGGCAGCATTCGCGGCATTGACGATCGCGCAAACCTTGTGGGGTGACTTAGGGCCGACGAAGCACTGACTGCGGCGAGACCTACAGCAGACCCTTGGACGCGGCGTTTGCCAACTCGCCCATAAGCTCGTTATCGGAGTATCTCGCCATACTCAGTTGACTGGCGTAATCAGGTAAGTCATCGCCGCTTATCCAGGCCGCGCAAATGGCGCCAGCCGCACACGCAGACATGCTGCCAAAACCCGACAATGCACCAGCAACATAAGCACCCTCTACGCCAAGCGGCCCAATGAGCGGCCAATTTTCACGGGTCATCGGATAGTAGCCGCCGTAGTGAGAAAAGCGGGTCGGGAAATCGTCCGCGTAAGCGCGCAACGCAGGATGTAACCTGGTTGCGGCACGCATTACGATCTCGGGGTATTGCGGGTGCATTTGCGGTTCGTTCGCCAAATCCTGTTTCGGCACGCTGATTTTTTTGTTGAATGCCCAGCCGAGCTTTACCCACGTCCCTCTGTCGCCACCTTCCGGACGACAGTGAGCGCCACCTGGCAGTCGCTCGGTTAGCCATGACGTTTCTGCATCCTCTGATAAAAAAGCGCGTTCCTCATCCGTCCAGTCAAATTCGATGTCATCCAGATCGATCGTGAACGGTAGCTGTCGGGGAATGGCACCTTTGGTGTCTTCGAACGCTATCTTTTGCTGGTACACATTTTCGATAGGCAATTCCACGCCGATCATGGCCGCGATATCGCCAGCGAAAGGCCCGGCAGCATTAACGAGAACATCAGCATTGATTTGCTCAATACCGTTCGGTCCCTCGATCTCGACGCCAAACCGTTGATCGACACCGACGCTCCGAACCCGTGCACTCAATCGCTTGCCCCCGACGGCCCTGATTTTTTCCAACATATACTGACCGAGTTGCTGGCCGCTAATGTCGCCGCCCCTGCGAATATGTACGACGTTGGCAATATCTTTACTCAGCGTGGGGAACGTTTTCCTTATCAATTTCTGGTTCGACAGCACATCCACTCCCGCGGGCGCGGTTTCCCAGTTCTCAGAGTCAGGGGGTTTGTACGATGCCGCGGACGCCGCTTCATGCAAGCGGATTTGATCAGAACCTGAGCTCTTGTAACCGACCTGCAGGCCGACAACCAGCTCCTCGATATTGCTATTACGCGTCGCCAGAACATACCCGCGTCTCGTCATATTGATTACGTTCGACGACTCTGCGGCTATCTGCTCCATCAGGTCAATACTGTAGTCGGTGAATTCGGTCATGGTGGGATGCGGCCACCAGTTTCGATAGTTATCGCCGGATTGTGCGCTAGTGAAGCTCATGGGCTGTCTGGAATCGATCAGGAGTAGTGACGCCTTTTCGTGCCTGGCGCACAGATAGTAGGCGGTCGCGATACCGACAATACCGGCGCCAATCACGACAATTTCCACATCGTGTTTTCGATTCATTTTCTTAACTTAGGGGCGGCCGACTATCGGACATGAGGATGTCCAGATCCCGCTGCGCTTTTTTCGGGTTGGCAAGATCTCGGGGTTCCAACATTTCGCACTCATCCCGGACCATCTGATCGATATCGACAGGATAATGCCGGCAATCCTCAGGGCGGTCGAAATAGATACGACAGATATATTTTTTTTGCCCGGGCAGCTTCCGCAACCACGGACATCTGAGCATTTGTTTGCCGGTTGTCGGGCTAATCCAGATTTTTCCGCCGCTCGTGTAGTCGAAAATTTCTGGTCTGTGATCTTCCCACCAGTCTATTTCGCTCGCAGACACGGACAGACCGCCGTTGCCATAAATCGTGCAACACTTACCGCATTGATTACAGTCTTTCACAATATTGTTTAATCCTTCGCAATCGGCGCTCACGCATCGGTCAATTAGCGGCCGCGGAATGATTCCTGGCTCACATTATCGTATCAGCCCAACGGCTGCTGTCGAACGCTTACCGGACGTTCGGCGATGATGGTTTCGAAATCCAATATTGAATGACAGCTTGCAGCCGAAGCAGCCATTCATAGCTGGATATCCGCTATTGGCAAATCAGTAGGTGTTGGAACTTGATCGTATTGGCCCAAAAGGTTGCGCGGCTAACATGACTATGGTCTATCTTCCGCATCGGCTCATATGTTTCTGAAACTCGCGTTGCTCCCATGCTCCGCCAAATATCGAAAATAACCCGAAAATTACTAGCGCATGCAGAGCAATTCCGATACCCCAACCAACACCCGCAATGACGACCCAGAGGAAATCTGGGCTCAATTTGAGATTGAGCATATATTAGGAACGGCATGATGATAATGAAGGTGATCCAATTCATATGGAATGCCTTCAGATTTTGAACATAAGAAATAGCTTCTTGCTCGGCTTGTTCCATGAAGTGTTGGCTGGATGTTTGAGCACTGGTCATAGATTTCTCCTGAACGAGGTTGCTGACATTAGTTTCGAAAACAGCAGCAAGACATTTCAGAGATTCCAAACTGGCACGTTTTCCATTTTCGATACGTTGTATCGTGCGAAC
>SMVB01212925.1_pt1 | contig 33209 bp, 35 predicted proteins | sample 2456461 | NCBI WGS metagenome assembly SMVB01 (sample SAMN11095934, study PRJNA526329) | marine sediment metagenome | biome: Marine sediment; feature: Surficial sediment; material: Deep marine sediment; isolation source: Hadal surficial sediment | place: Pacific Ocean | collected 2014-05 | depth... | reverse complement strand
GGCCAGATGAAAGGGATTGATGGACCCGCGCGACATCTTGATGGGGAACAGATGAAACCCCTCGTCGCCGATGGCCGCGCCATGGCCGGTGACGCGGCAGGCGACGCCGACGACGCACCCCACCGCCTTGAGCGCGCGTGCCAGCCCCAGCCGGTGGGAGCAGAAATACCAGTCCTCGGTGACGAGAAATAGAACCCGCGGTTTCGCTTTGGACATCGGCCCATATGGTTGCGGCGGCGGCCACCACGGCCCCGTCAGGGGCGATGATCCTAGAGCACTATGGGATAAAATTGAACCGTTTGACCGGTCCGGGGGCCGATCCATGGGCGGGAGGGGCCCTGGACGGGGCCAAGGGCGGCGGCGGATCGGTGGCGGATTGGGATGGGCGAAGGCCCGGGCGGCGGTCAGACCCTGATATCGAGCCCGGCGCCCTGGGGCAGCATCTCGGCGTTGAAGTCGCGGGCGCCCATATAGGCCCTGGCGGCGGAGGCATGGCGGTCAAACCCCGCCACCTCGGGCGCGACTTCCTGGGCGATATGCTGGGCGAGAAAGGCGAGCGCCGTCACCTGATGGTTGGCCGCGCGGGTCCACCGCGGCGGCTCATCGGTGACCGCGCGACGGGTGCCCGCGCCGTCGTCGCCGCCCCCGTGCCTCAGGGGGACGTCCTGGACGTGGCGCCGAGTTTCGCCCTGCAATTCACCGACCCGCGCCGGCTTGACCGCCGGCACCAGCGCCATGGCGGTGCCCTTGACGCCGCCGCCGCGCCCCACCGTCATGCCAGAGTAGGAGACAATTCCTGGATAATACACGCGCGTATCCCTGCCCGAGGTTTTGTCATGTTATTACAAATTTATTTAAAATTTTACTGATAGGGATGTCAAGTAAAAGAAATTTTTTTTTATTAAGTAATTAACTATAAAACTACTAATTATCTAAATTTTTCATATATACTTGGTGAAAGTAGAATATTAACTATTAATCTTTACCTTATTAATATTTGCGGCATTGCCATTGGGAGGCCGGGATAAGCGGTGCTAAGGTCGCCGTGCCGATGCCCCGCATGGGCGGTGAAACAGCGCCGGGAGAGGATGGAATTTTGAGCCGAGAACCCGCGATCCAGGTGCCCAACGACCTCGATGCCTATTGGATGCCGTTTACCGCCAACCGCCGCTTCAAGAGCGCGCCGCGCCTGTTGGTCAAGGCCAAGGGCATGCATTATTTCATGGCCGACGGGCGCGAGATTCTCGACGGCACCGCGGGCCTATGGTGCGTCAATGCCGGCCACTGCCGCGATGAAATCACCGCCGCGATCGCCGCCCAGGCGGCCGAATTGGACTACGCCACCGCCTTCCAGATGGGGCACCCCAAGGCGTTCGAGTTGGCGGCCCGGCTCGCCGATCTGGCGCCGGGCGACCTCGACCATGTTTTTTACGTGAATTCCGGGTCCGAGGCGGTGGAGACGGCTCTCAAGATCGCCATGGCCTACCACCACGCCCGTGGCGAGCCCGGCCGTACCCGGCTGATCGGCCGGGAACGCGGTTATCACGGGGTCAATTTTGGCGGCATGTCGGTGGGCGGCATCGGCAATAACCGCAGGCAGTTCGGCGCCGGGCTTCCCGGTGTCGATCACCTGCCCCATACCCACGACCTCCAACACAACGCCTTTTCCCGCGGCCAGCCCGATTGGGGCGTCCATCTTGCCGATGAATTGGTCGGCCTGATCGCGCTCCACGACGCGTCCACCATCGCCGCCGTGATCGTCGAGCCCATGGCCGGGTCCACCGGCGTCCTGGTGCCGCCCAAGGGCTATCTCGAGCGCTTGGCCGAGATCTGCGGCGCCCACGGCATCCTGTTGATCTTCGACGAGGTCATCACCGGCTTCGGCCGGCTCGGCGCCGCCTTCGCGGCGGAACGGTTCGGCGTCCTTCCCGACCTCATGACCATCGCCAAGGGGCTGACCAATGCGGCCATTCCCATGGGCGCGGTATTGGTCCGCAAGGGCGTCCATGACGCCTTCATGCAGGCGCCCGAGGCGATGATCGAGCTGTTCCACGGCTATACCTATTCCGGGCATCCCATGGCCTGCGCGGCGGCCTTGGCGACCCTCGACATTTATGAAAACGACGGGCTCTTCGCCCGCGCGGCAGGCCTCGAGTCCTATTGGGAGGATGCCGTCCACCGCCTGGACGAGGCGGACCACGTGATCGACGTGCGCAACATCGGCCTCGTCGCCGGCATCGAGTTCACCACCCGCGACGGCAAGCCGGGCGCCAGGGCCTACGACGTCTTCACCAAATGCCTGGAGATCGGGGCGCTGACCCGACCGGCGGGCGAGACCATCGCCCTTTCGCCGCCCTTGATCATCTCCGAAGACGAAATCGACCGCCTGGTCGCCATGGTCGGGGAAGCGATCGCCGCGACCCCCTGACGGGGCCCCCGTGACCGCGCCCCCGTGACCGAGCAGGTACGTGCCCTATTTGCGGGTGCGGTCGGCCTCGCCGATCAGCCTTCTCAGCCGCGCCTGAAGCGCGTCGATCCGTGCCCGGGCCGGCCCCGCGGCGGGACCGCCGGTGAATGTCACCACCTCGCCGCCGGTGGTCTTGGGGCGCGGAAATGTGTCCAGCGCCTGGGTGATATGCCGCGACAAGACGCCCCGTTCGGGGTGGCGGCGGAGTTGGATCAGGCGGGTGAGCACGCCCTCGTCGAGAAGTCCGTCGCCATTTTCACCTTCGAAGAAGATCTGGGCCAGCACCTGGCGGGTAAGGTCGGCCCCGGAACCCGCGGCAAGCACGCGGACGCGGGTGCCCGCGCCGACCATGGCCGCGACGTCGTCCAACGTCACGTAACGCGATCTGCCGGCGTCGTAAAGTCGCCGGTTGGCATATTTGCGAATGATGACCGAAGGCCTCCCGACCTCCCCAAGTTCGGTCATGGCTCTGCCTTGTGCTCCCTGCCGGCGGCAATTCTCCCGATGCCGCCCAAGTGCCGCCATTGCAGCGGATTTGGGCCCCCGGCGCAAGCCCCTTGTTGCGCCGCAGCATGGCGCGGCACCTTTTGGGGCGCTGCGCTGATCGATGGGCCGTGCTCAGTCTCCGGGCGCGGTGGCGGCCATGGAGGGGGTGTCTTTGTAAGTTTCGTACCAGGCTTTGAGGCGGGGGTGATCGGCGCGCCAATCGGTATCGGCCAGGACGCGGTCGAGGAAGGAAAGCGCGCAGCCGAGGGCAATGGGGGCGATGGTCGGCGCCCCGGTGACGGCCTCGATGTCCGCCTCGAGCCGGTCGAGGCCGAGGGCGATCTTGCGCTTCTGGCGTTGGTCCCACCAAGCCGATTGGGTGCCGTCTTCGCGCCGGGTCTCCATGCGCCGGAGCACGGTGGCGTCGAGCACGCCGTGGATCAAGGCCTCGAACTGCAGCACCGGGCGCCGGGCCGAGGCCTCCCGGGGATAGAGTTCCGGCCCCGCGCCAAGGGAATCCAGGTAGCGGCAGATCAGCCTCGATTCGATCAGGGTTTCGCCGTCGTCGGTGATCAAGGTGGGCACCTTGTTGAGCGGGTTCTTGTCCTCGGTGTCGTTGCCCTCGGCGCGGGCGTCGATCAGCTCGATGCGTCCGTCCACGCCCTTTTCCAGGGCGGCGACGCGCACGATTCGGACATAGGGCGAGGTCGGCGAATAGTAGAGTTTCATGGGCGGTTCTCCCTGGGGGCCAGCATGCCGGCGTCTTACGCCGGAGCGCCCCGAGGGTAGCATTTCCAGCCCGCTTGCGCCAATGGGGCGGCCATTTTCCGGCGGCGTGGCGCGCCATAGCCCAGTCCCCGCCCGGGCCCCGCCCGGGCCCCTGGTATGATAGGCTTCGCGCCATGTGGATGGACGTGGTCGATCTCAGGGATTTTTACGCCACCAGCCTGGGCCAGGTGACGAGCCGCGTGGTGCGCCGCCGGATTCGCGAGATCTGGCCCGATCTGACCCGCCGCCGGGTGCTGGGGCTGGGCTATGGGCCGCCCTATCTGCGGCCGTTCCTGGACGACGCCGAGCGGGTGATCGCCGCCATGCCGGCGGGCCAGGGCGTTATCCACTGGCCCCCGGGCGGGCCCGATAGGACGGTTCTGGTGGACGAGGCGGAACTGCCCTTTGCCGATAATTCCATAGACCGCATCCTGTTGGTTCACGGCATCGAGAATTCCGAGCAGCTGCGCCCCATGCTGCGCGAGGTCTGGCGGGTGTTGAGCGATTCCGGGCGCATGCTGGCGGTGGTGCCCAACCGCCACGGCATCTGGGCGCGCCTGGAGCGAACCCCCTTCGGCCATGGCCATCCCTTCACCCCGGGCCAGCTTTCCCGGCTGCTGCGCGATTGCCTATTCACGCCGAGCGCGGAGGCCGGCGCCTTGTTCATGCCGCCGGCGCGCTCGCGCATGGTGCTGGGCGCCGCGCCCGCCTGGGAAAAAGTGGGCAGCCGCTGGTTTCCGCGTTTCGCGGGCGTGGTGCTGATGGAGGCGGGAAAGCAGATTTACGCGGCCAGCCCGGTCACCGCCCAGGGGCGCAGGCGAACCGTCGTGGTGCCGGCGGATGTGGGACTACCCCGCCTCATCAGGCGCTGAGCGCCAGCCCAGCACGAACACGGCCTGGACCGCGAACAGGTTGGCGGCGGCGGACGAGGGATAGACCTCGCGGTAGGCCCCCGATGCGCTGACGGCGAAACATTGCTCGATGTTGATGCCCATTTCATCGACCAGGCCGACGAAATCACGGATCGTGCAGGGATGGATATTGGTGGTGTCGTACCATCTTTCGCCGGGATTTTCCCGGAACGGCACCCGTCCGCCAAGCGCCAATTGCACGCGATTGCGCCAATACCCCCCATTGGTGATCGACACCACCGCGCGATTGCCGATCCTCAGCAGGGTTTCCAGGGTGCCCTTGGGATCGCCCATCGCCTGGATGGTCTGGCTCAGCACCACGCAGTCGAACGAGCCGGTGGGATAATCCCTGAGCTCGACCTCGGCGTCGCCCTGGATCACCGAGAGCCCCTGGTTGAGGCAGGCGGCCACCCGGGTCCGGTTGATCTCGATGCCGCGCGCGTCGGCTCCCTTGAAATGGCTGAGATGGTAAAGCAGCGCACCGTCGCCGCAGCCGACATCGAGAACCCGCGCGCCGGCCGGTACCAGGTCGGCGATCAGCTGTTGATCGACGCGGATGCGATTTTTCGGCCCTGCCCCCCCGCCCGGGCCGGCGGTGCCGCCGGGGCCGTCATTGCCGTCTGTGGTGCTCATGGCCCGGCCGCCCCCCGCAGTTCCGCCGCCCCCTCCAGGAAGCCGCGGATCACCCGGTGATAGTCGGCGATATCCATCAAGAAGGAATCGTGGCCCTGGTCGGTTTCGATCTCGACGAAGCTGACATTGGCGCCGACGCCGTTGAGCGCCTTGACGATCTCGCGGTTCTCGGCGGTCGGGAACATCCAATCGCTGGTGAAGCTGATGACGCCGAAGCGCACATTGGTGCCGGCGAAAATGTCGGTGGCGACGCCGCCGTGTTCCTCCACCAAATCGAAGTAATCCATCGCCCGGGTGATGTAGAGGTACGAATTGGCGTCGAACCGGTCGACGAAGGTGATGCCTTGGTGGCGCAGGTAGCTTTCCACCTGAAAATCGGCCTCGAACCCGTAGGTGACCCGGTCGCGGCCCTGGAGGCTGCGCCCGAACTTGCGGGTCAGCGCCGATTCCGAAAGATAGGTGATATGCGCCCCCATGCGCGCCACCGCGAGGCCGCGATGGGGCCTCTTGCCCTCTTCCTGGTAGCGCCCGCCGCACCAGTCGGGATCGGCCATCACCGCTTGGCGCCCGACCTCGTGATGGGCGATGTTCTGGGCCGAGGTGCGCAGCGCCGAGGCGATGGGCATCACCGAAAAGACCCGCTCTGGGAAACGCACGGCCCAATCGAGCGCCTGCATGCCGCCCATGGAACCGCCGATCACCGAAAACAGCTGGCCGATGCCGAGATGATCCACTAAAAGCTTCTGGACGTTCACCATGTCGCCGATGGTGATCACCGGGAAATCGAGACCCCAGGGCTTCCCGGTCGCCGGATTGGTCTCGCTGGGCCCGGTGGTCCCCATGCAGCCACCGAGGAGATTGGGGCAGATCAGGAAATAGCGGTCGGTGTCGAGCGGCTTGCCCGGCCCCACCGTGGTGTCCCACCAGCCGGGCCGTTTGGTTATGGGATGGGTGCCGCAAACGAACTGGTCGCCGGTCAGCGCGTGACAGATCAGGATGGCGTTGGACTTGTCGGTGTTGAGCGTGCCGTGGGTGGTATAGGCGACGTTGATGGGCCCCAGCCGGGCACCGGAATCGAGGTCGAGCGGCGCCTCTTTCGCCAAGGTGACGAATTCACCGGGCAAAGTGCGGCGGTCGATGGTGCCGCCGCCCGTTCCCTGTAGTCCTGTACCGCTTGCCATAGCATCCGCACCGGCCGGCCCTGCCCTGGGGCCCCTGTCCGCTTGCCCCATCGTCCCAAGGGATGGGATTGCTAGGGAGGATCGCTCAAACTGTCAACGTTTTCTTTGATTTTACAGTCCCTTGCGATTAAAACTAGCGGCCTGATTTTAGGTCCCCGCCGCGCTTTACGGCGGGGTTCCGCTTTCGGGCTCGGTATAATGGGTCCAGTGTGATGGACAGGGTGTGAAATGACAGACCCAGAACCCACCTTGGCGGGACTAAGGGGCGAGATCGACCGGCTGGACGACGCGCTGGTGGATTTGCTCCTGGGCCGGGCCAAGCTGGTGCGGGCCATCGGCGCGCTCAAGGGCGCCGATGGCGGCCCCGTCCTGCGCCCGGGCCGCGAGGCGGAAATCCTCCGCCGGCTGCTGGCGCGGGCCGACGGCGACCTGGACGGCGCCGCCGTGGTCCGCATCTTCCGCGAAATCGTTTCCGCCGCGGTGCGCCAGCAGGGCATCTTTTCGGTCGCCGCTTCCATGCCCGATGGCGGCCCGTCGTGTTGGGCGCTGGCCCGCGACCAATATGGCGCGGCGACCTCCATCGTGCCCATGGCGGGCCCCGCCCAGGTGGCCGCGGCGGTGGCGGACGGCACCGTGAGCGTCGGAATCGTTCCCACCCCCATGAACGAGGAGGCACAGCCGTGGTGGCCGCCGCTGATGGCCGAAGGCACCCCGCGGGTGGTCGCCCGGTTGCCGGCCGCCCTGGGCCTCGCCCCCGCCGACGGCTGCACCGAGGGCCTGGCCCTGGCCCTGATGACCCCCGAGCCCTCGGGCGACGACCGCACCCTGGTGGCCCTGGAGACCGAATCCGGCCTGGCCAGGTCGCGTATCCGCGACGGGTTTGACGCGGCCGGTTTCACCGTTCGCGCGACCTGGTCCCACGGCGCCGGGGAAGGCGGCCTCCCTGTTTGCCATCTCACCGAGGTCGACGGCTTTTTCACGCCCGAGAACCCCGCCCTGGCGGCCCTGGCCGAGGCGTTGGGCGAAGCCGCCCCGCGCATCGCGGTGATCGGCGCCTTCGCGGTGCCGCCCCGCGCCGCGCCCGGGCCCCCCTCGGGCGCACCGCCGCCGGGAGGCGGCCCATGACCGGTCCCCGGCCCCTTCAGCCCAGGCCCGGGGTGCTGGGCATCACGCCCTACCAGGGGGGAGAATCGGCTCTGGAAGGACGGCGCGATGTCATCAAGCTCTCGTCCAACGAAGGCGCCCTCGGCCCATCGCCCAAGGCCGTGGCCGCCTTCGAGGCGGCTTCCCATAACCTCGACCGTTATCCCGACGGCGCGGCCACCGCCTTGCGCGACGCCATCGGCGGGCGTTTCGGGCTCGACCCCGCGCGCATCGTCTGCGGCGCCGGTTCCGATGAGATTCTGGCGCTGTTGGCGCGCGCCTATGCGGGGGAGGGGGACGACGTGCTGTATTCCGAGCACGGCTTCCTGATTTACCCCATCGCCGCCCAGGCGGTCGGGGCGCAACCGGTGAAGGTGCCGGAAATCGACCTGAGGGCCGATGTCGACGGGTTCATCGCCCGGGCGGGCAACCGCACCCGGCTGGCCTATCTCGCCAATCCCAACAACCCCACCGGTTCTTACCTTTCCGGCGACCAACTGCGCCGCCTACGCGCCGGCCTGCCCCCAGGGCTGATGCTGGTGATCGACTCGGCCTATGCCGAATTCGTGACCGAGGAGGACTACGATTCCGGCGCCGCACTGGTCGACGAGACCGAGAACACGATCATGACCCGGACCTTTTCCAAGATCTTCGGGCTCGGCAATCTGAGGCTCGGATGGGCCTATGGGCCGGCCCATGTGATCGACGTGGTCAACCGGTTGAGGATGCCGTTCAACGTATCGGGGGCCGCCCAGGCGGCGGGGATCGCCGCCTTGGCGGACCGCGACCATGAGGCCGCCGCCGTCGCGCACAACACGGCCGAGCGCGGCCGCCTTAGCCAAGCCCTGACCGAAGCGGGCATTTTTGTGCCGCCCAGCGCCGGTAATTTCGTGCTGGCCCGATTCCCCGGCGGTGCCCCACAGGCCCAGGCCGCCGACGATCACCTCAAAGCGCGCGGCATCATCGTCCGCCGCTTGGCCGCCTATGGCTTGCCCGACGCCTTGCGCATCACCATCGGTCTCACCCCAGAGATCGATGCGGTAGCCGCGGCGCTGGCGGAATTCATGGCTTTGGAAGGAGCGGCCGATGGCTGAAGGTCGGAAAAAGGTATACTTCGAACGTGTCGCGTTGATCGGGCTCGGCCTCATAGGATCGTCCCTGGCGCGCGCCATCAAGCGCCATGGGCTGGCCGGCGAGATCGTCGGCCATGCCCGCAGCCAAGAGACCCGGGAGTTGGCGCTCGGCCTCGGCTTCATCGACCGGGCGGCGGATAGCGCGGCGGCGGCGGTCAAGGGCGCCGATTTGGTGGTCATCGCCGTGCCCGTGGGGGTGACCGGGGCGATCGCCCAAGAGATATCCCCGGCGCTGGACCCGGGCGCCATCGTCACCGACGTGGGATCGGTCAAGGGCGCCGTGGTGGACGCGGTGGCGCCGCATATCCCTGACGGCGTCCATTTCGTGCCCGCCCATCCGGTGGCGGGGACCGAGGAATCCGGCCCCGAGGCGGGCTTTGCCGAACTGTTCGAGGGGCGCTGGTGCATTCTCACCCCGCCGCCGGGGACCGACGAGGCGGCCGTGGCAAGGGTCGAGGCGCTGTGGCGCGCGGTGGGCAGCAAGGTCGATTCCATGGATCCGCGCCATCACGACATGGTGCTGGCGATCACCTCCCACCTGCCCCATCTGATCGCCTATACCATCGTCGGCACGGCGACGGATCTGGAGACTCATCTCCAGCGCGAGGTCATCAAGTTCGCCGCCGGGGGGTTCCGTGATTTCACCCGCATCGCCGCGTCGGACCCGGTCATGTGGCGGGACGTGTTCCTGGCCAACAAGGACGCGGTGCTGGAAATGCTGGGCCGTTTCGACGAGGACCTGACGGCGCTGCAGCGCGCCATCCGTTACGGGGACGGTGCGGCGCTGGAGGAAATCTTCAAGCGCACGCGGGCCATCCGCCGTTCCATCGTCGAGGCCGGGCAGGCCTGAGGCGCCGGAAATTTTTTGGCGCCGGGGCCGGTTACCAGCGGATCTGCGGCAGCCGCGCGAGCCGCGCCGGCCCCACGTAGATCACCCGGTTCTGGATGGACAAAGGCAGGCGGATGACCGCTTCGCTGCCCGGGCTCTCGCGGCGCGCCATCATGTCGAGAACCAGTTTCACCCCGCGGGCCACCCTTTCCCGGACCACCCCGGCGGCGACCAAGGCATCGACCGTCTTGCCATGGCCGGTGATCCGCGCCGTCAGCGAAGCCTCGGGCTGAAGTGATTCGTCTAAACCCATGGTGCCATTGCCCGACAGCTTGGCCGGCCCCCAGGCGAGGTCCAGGTTCTTGATCTCGAGAACGCCGCCATCATTGCGCCAGCGGGTGAGCCGGGGCCTTTCCAGGGGCAGCGGCAGGTCTCCCAGGACTTGAATCTCGGCGGCGAAGCGCTGGAGCTTGCGGCCCAGCAGCTTTTCCGCCCCCTTGGGCAGGGTGACGCCGTTGAGTTCGAGCAACAAACCGGCCGAGAAATCCGTACTGGTGGTTTTCGCCCGCGCATAACCGAACAATTGCAGCGACATGGAATCCGCGTCGATGCGCTGGCCGGTGACCGATTCGCGGATCACCAGCTTGCGGATGTTCACCTTGAAGATGCTCGGGGCGTCGTCCCTGGCCTCGGTGAACGTGCCCGGGGCCTGGCCCGCCGTGATGTCGAGATCCAGCGGCTGGCGGCCGATGCGGAAGCGGAGCTTGTGGCTGCCGGCGAGATCGAAGGTGAGCCCGCCGGCGCGCCACGGCGAAATCCGCGCGGTGATGCGGTCGGCCCGCCATTCCCATAGGCCCCGTGGCGTCCGTCCGGTGACCCTGACGCCGGCGATCTCGGTGTCGAAGGTGAAGGGAAAACCGGTGACGGTGATGCCGGTGGTTTTGAAACTGCCGCCCGACCCGACCGATGCGCGGGCGATGGTGTTGATGCGCTCGCGAACCAGGTCGGCGCCGAGGAACCAGCTGGCCGTGGCGCCGGCCACCGCCACCAGGAAGGCGACGAACAACCAGGAAGAGACGCGGGCGCCGAGACGGCTGGCCTTGGGTTCGGTCATGGTGGTTTTATCGCCGGGTCGGGAAAAATGTAAATTGTCTCTCAGACTACCATTTTACACGCGCCGAAGACTGTAGCGGGAACGGCGCGGGGGATAAAGCCCCGGCTCCGCCAAGGGTTGGTTGGCCGGGCGGGTCGGCGCCATGCCACCGCCTTGCGGGTGGCCGGCGCGGCGGCGGCGGTGGTCGATTACCTGGAATCGCGCGAACGGGTCACCGCGGTCTATCTTGCGCGCCAGATCAGGGGCGGGCGGGAGGCGGTCTGAAGCCTCGCCTCACACGCATTTGGAATAGCCGCACGACAGGCACAGGTCGCAGCCTTCCTGGTAGATCATGCCGGCGGCGCCGCATTTGGGACATTGGCCGAGCCCGGCCATGGGGCCTTGCCCGCCGGATCCCGCCTCCGCCGCGCCTCCGCCTCCGCCGTCGGCGGCCGCTTGCACCGCCTTGGCGGCGATGTTTTCCTTGGCCGCCATGAAGCCGATGTCGATGAGGTGGCCTTCGATGACGTCGCCGATGGCGGCCAGCAGCGAGGGCACGTAGCGGCCCCCCATCCATTGGCCGCCGCGCGGGTCGAACACCGCCTTGAGTTCCTCCACCACGAAGGACACGTCGCCGCCGCGCCGGAACACCGCCGAAATCATCCGCGTCAGCGCCACCGTCCAGGCGTAGTGATCCATGTTCTTGGAATTGATGAAAATCTCGAAGGGGCGCTGCCGGCGATCCTGGATGATGTCGTTGATGGTGATGTAAATGGCGTGGTCGGATTCCGGCCATTTCAGCTTGTAGGTCTTGCCGGGAAGCTCGCCCGGGCGGCCCAGCGGCTGGGTCATGTAGACCACGCCGCCGGCCTCGAACTGGTCCTCGGCCCGTGGCGGCGGCGCGTCCAGGGGAAGCTCGACCTGGCGCGCCTCGACCCTTGGCGGGGGTTTGCCGGCGGCCGCGTCCCCCGGCTTCCCGCCCGGGGCTTCCAGCACGGCCCCGGTGATCTCGTTGGGACGGTAGGTGGTGCAGCCCTTGCAGCCCGCCCGGTAGGCGGCGCGGTAGATGTCCTTAAAGTCGTCAAAGGTTATCTCGGCGGGGACGTTGATGGTCTTGGATATGGAGCCGTCCACGTGTTGCTGGACGGCCGCCTGCATGACCACGTGATCGTTGGGCGCGAGGCGCTGGGCATCGGTGAAATAAGACGGCAGTTCGGCCGCCTCGCCAAAGTTTCGACGATAGAGCCGGTAGGCGTAATCGCTCACCTCTTCGTCCCGGCGCGTCCCATCGGGCTGCAGCACGTGGCGGGTATAGGTGAAGGCGAAGACCGGCTCGATCCCCGAGGAGACGTTGTCGGCGAACAGCGAAATGGTGCCGGTGGGGGCGATGGAGGTAAGCAGCGCATTGCGGATACCGTGGCTGGCGATGGCCTGGCGCAGGTCCGCCTCGAGCCTCGAGACGCTCTCGCCCGAGAGGTAGGCCGCGCCCTCATAGGCTTCGCATGGGCCCTTCTCGCGGGCCAGTTCGACGGAGGCCGAATAGGCCGCGCGCTCGATCTCCTTCATCCAGGTTTTCGTCAGCGCCACCGCTTCCGGGGCGCCGTAGCGCATGCGGCACATGATCAGGGCATCGGCGAGCCCGGTGACGCCAAGCCCCATGCGGCGCTTGGCCTTGGCCTCGGCGGCCTGTTGGGGGAGGGGAAAGCGGGAGACGTCGATGGCGTTGTCCAGCATGCGCACGGCGACGGGCACGATTTCGCGGAGCCGGCGGAGATCGAGACGGGCATCCTCGGTGAAGGGATCGCGCACCAGCCGGGCCAGGTTGAAGGACCCCAGAAGGCAGGCGCCGTAGGGCGGCAGGGGCTGTTCGCCGCAGGGATTGGTGGCGCTGATCTGCTCGGCGTAATAGAGGTTGTTCAAGCGGTTGATGCGATCGATGAAGATGATACCCGGTTCGGCGCAGGAATAGGTCGCGCGCATGATCTTGTCCCATAAGTCCCGGGCCTGGACGGTCCGGAAACTGACGCCGCCGAAGGTCAGTTCCCAGGGGGCATCGTTGTCCACCGCCTCCATGAAGGCATCGGTTGCCAGCACCGAAAGGTTGAACATCCTCAACCGGCCCGGTTCGCGCTTGGCCTCGATGAAGCTCTCGATGTCGGGGTGGTCGCAGCTGAGCGTCCCCATCATGGCGCCGCGGCGCGCCCCCGCGCTCATGATGGTGCGGCACATGGCGTCCCACACGTCCATGAACGAAAGCGGACCCGAGGCATCGGCGCCGACCCCGCGGACCGGCGCGCCCTTGGGCCGCAGGGTCGAGAAATCATAGCCGATGCCGCCGCCCTTCTGCATGGTCAGGGCGGCCTCCTTGAGGTGTTCGAAGATGCCCGCCATGTCGTCGGGGATGGTGCCCATGACAAAGCAGTTGAACAGCGTCACGTCGCGCCCGGTTCCGGCGCCGGCGATGATGCGCCCGGCCGGCAGGAATTCGAATTCGCTGAGCGCGTCATGGAAACGCCGGGCCCAGGCGGCGCGCTCCCCGGGCGCTTCGGCCTCGGCCAGCGCCGCCGCCACCCGCCGCCAGGTGTCGTCGATGGTTTTGTCCACAGCGCCGCCCGCCGCGTCCTTGAGGCGGTATTTCATGTCCCAAATATGCTGGGATATGGCCGAAATGCCGGTCATCGGCGGCTCCGTCGCCGGGGTGATGAAGTGGAAGCCGAACCGGGGCGTTTGAAAAACCCCACCGGGCGCCGGCTTTGGCCCATCAACCCATTGAAAAACATTACTTAAACCAGATACTCCTAAACCTGGAGCGAGCCATTTTAGGGGGACCGTGGGAGCAGGTCAAGGAGATGTTCTTGTTATGTTTCCACATGCGTGTCTCTCTCCAAGCCGTTAGCGGGGCGCTTGAAATCGAGTTATGCCCGGGTTTCACCATGCATGGGCGCCGCGTCATCCACGGAGTTATCCACAACTTCTTGCCACCCCCAAGCGGCGCTTCCGGGGGCCGGGTTCGAGATTCCCACCCTTGATGCCCTAATTCCGCGCCCCGGCCTCCAGGCGCTCGGTGGCGGCCTCGATCCGTTCGGCCAGCACATCGAGGAAGGCGGCGCGGTCGAGCCCGGGGGGCACCGGTTCGAGGAACTCGACGACGATGGTGCCGGGCCGCTTGATGAAGGTCCGTTTGGGCCAGTACATGCCGGAGTTGAGGGCCACCGGCACCACCGGCGCTCCGACATTGGCGTACAGCGCGGCGATGCCCGGCTGGTAGGGCCGCTTTTCGCCGGGCAGCGTGCGGGTGCCTTGGGGAAACATGATGATGGACCGGCCGTGCTTGACGGCGTCCAGGGCGCCCCGGATCAGCGCCCGGAGCGCGCCCACGCCGCCCTTGCGATCGATCCAGACGGCGCCCGCCCGCCACGCGTACCAGCCGTAGAACGGGATCAGACGCAGTTCCTTCTTGGCGATCATCGCCGGGTCCCCGAAATAGACCGGAAAGAACAAGGTATCCCAGGCGGACTGGTGCTTGATCCCGAAGATGACGGGGCCGTCGGGGATGCGGTCAACGCCGCGGACCTCCCAACCGGCGCCGACGATCACCTTGAGAAGCCAGATGACGTAACCCGACCACCGGGCCCCGGCCCGGCGCATGAAGGCGGGCGACAAGGCAAGAAGTGGCAGCGCCGCCAGGGCGATGACCGCCGACGACACGTAGAACACCAGGTTGAAGAGAAGGGATCGGACGAAAATCACCACGGGTTCCCTTACCAAAGCCGCACTAAAGCGATCAGATATTTGACGTATTCGCTAGCCACCAGCCTGAGGTTGCCCGGCCGGACCCACCAGTCCCCGGCCTTGAACCCCTGGGGAAAGACCGGGTGGGGGATGATCGCGACCCCCGGCATGCGGCGTTTGAATTCCAGCAACGAGCGGCGCATGTGGTAGTGGGCGGTGACCAGCCGCAGCGACCGGTATCCCTCCTTGGCGATCCACCGCGCGGTTTCGGCGGCGTTGCCCCTGGTGTCGTCGGCGGCATGGCCGAGCACTATGCAACATTCCAACTCCTCGCCCGGTTTCTTGACTAGACGCAGGATCTGGGCGACGTCGATACCCCGGTAGACCCCGGATACGAAAAGCTTGCGGGCCCGGCCGCGGGCCAGCAGGTCGATTCCCACGGCAAGGCGGCCGACACCGCCGGTGAGGACGACCACCGCGTCGGTGGCGCTATTCGGACCGCTGACCGTGCGGGGCAGGGTGGCGGCGAACCACACCAGCCCCATGAGCCAGGCGGCGGACGCGGCGCCGCCTAGCCCCGCCCACAAAAGGCCCGCCCGTCTTCGGGTTCGCGGCCGGGGATCGCCATCGCCTGTCACGGCAGCCTCTTCAGCGCGTGAAGCACGGTGACATGGGTGGTGATCATGGCGATGGCGGTGACGCCGAGGGGAACCCCCGCGAGCACCAGCCATTGGGTGAGGCCGAGGTCCAACCTGGGCAATAGGCCGGCACCGACGGCCCCGGCCATGTAAGAGAGGGCGGCCACCGTCACCACGGTCAGCACCGATCCGATGGCGCCGCCCTTGAGGCCGAGCGCCAGTGCCTGGCCCTGGAACTGCCAGGCGACGTAGCCGTCGAAGGCGCCCATCAGGTGCAGCAGTTCGATCCCCTCGCGATGGATGGCCAGGCCGGTGCGGGTGATGAAGAGCACCGTCACCACCGCCGCCAGGGCGACCAGGATGACGATGGCCATGGCCACCAGTTCGACGGACCTGACAAAGGCGATCAGCCGGTCGAGGGATTTCCGGTGGTCGTCGACCATGGTTCCGGGAACCGCCGCGGACAGCGCCGCCGCCAAGGCCTTGAGGTCGGGTCCGGGGTCGGTCCCGACGGTGACGTCGATCAGCCGGGGCAGGGGCAGATCCGCGCCCAGCGCTTCCTTGCCGAGCCAGGGCTCCAACAGGGCTGCGGTTTCCGCCTTGCCCAGGGCCCGGGCGGCGATCACCCCTTGTGTCTTGCGCAAAATCGGCAGCAGTTTTTCCATCGCCCCGCCCGAGGCCCGGGCCGCCCCGGGGGGCACCTGAACCGTCACCGTCCCCTTGAGCCCGGTATCCCAGCGCTCCACGGCGGCGCCCAGGCTCATCATGCCGGCCAGCGATAGCCCCGCCAGGTAAACGATCATGGCCACCAGCCAGGGCAGCAAGCGCCGGGCGGGGTCGGCATCGAGGGCAAGATCGCACCGGCCCGAGAACATCACAGGGTCTCGGCCGGCCGCGAAGACCCGCCGAACGGGCCCGACAATTCGCCGCCGGCCAGATGCAGGCGCGGGTGGTCGAAACGGTCCATCAGGTTTTCGTTATGGGTGGCGATCAAAACGGTGGTGCCGTGGCGGTTAAGTTCCTCGAACAGGTACAGGAGCCGCAACGCGATGGCATCGTCGACGTTGCCGGTGGGCTCGTCGGCAAGCAGGATTTCCGGCTTGCTGATGACCGCACGGGCGATGGCGACCCGTTGCTGTTGGCCGCCGGACAGGGTCAGGGGCGAGGCGTCGATGCAGTCCTGCAGGCCGACCCAGGCCAGAAGCTCCGCCGCGTAGGCCGATATCCTGTCCCAATTCTCGCCCTTGATCTTGAGCGGAAGAGCGACGTTCTCGATGACGCTCAGATGGCCGAGCAGCCGGAAGTCTTGGAATACCACCCCGATGCGCCGTCTGATGAGGGCCAGTTCCCGGCGCTTGGCGATGGTGACATCGCAGCCGAACAGGGTGATCAGGCCGTGCGACGGCCTGTGGGCCAGGTAGATCAGTTTGAGCAGGGACGATTTGCCCGCCCCCGAGGCGCCGCTCAGGAAATGAAACGAACCAAGGGGAAGTTCGAAGTTGATGTCCTGCAAGACCTCGGACCCGAGCCCGTAACGCATGCCGACGTTTTGGAATCGAACCACCGCGGCCCTCGAAATGCATTGTCATCGGTTCACAGTATATACGACGCGCAAGGCCTAGAGCACTTTCCAATCAAATTGATTTAATTTGGTTGAAAAGTGCCCTAGGTGGGGGGGAAATTGTCATGATTCGCGCCCTTCCATGGCGGGCCGCCGGCCCTTGCCCCGCGGCTTGCCATCACCCGGTCCAGCACCTATAAGACTCGAAGGTGGGGGAAAGCCTGCCCGCGCGCATTGGGAGTCCCATGGATGATCATCAACTGCCCCTCCTGCAAGACCCGTTACAAGGTCGAGCCAGCGCAGTTCGGGGCGAAGGGGCGCCGGGTGCGATGCACCGCCTGCGGCAATCTGTGGACGGAAAGGCCGCCGGAAGATTTTCCCCAGCCCATCGACCTCGATGCGCCCCTGGGTCACGATGCCTCCGCGGCGGCGGTCTCCGCCGGCCGGGGCGCGGCCGGGTCGCCGGCCGACGCCCGCGCGGTGCCTGGGGCAAAGCGCGGCGGCGCCATGGGCTGGGCGGCTCTGGTCACGGTGGTCGCCGCCATTGTCATCGTCGGCGCCCTGGCGCAGGAGTCCATCACCCGCGCCTGGCCTCCGGCCCAACGCCTCTATATGGCGATCGGCTTCCCTGCCGCCGGGCCGAAATCCTGGTTGAAACTCGAGGTCGTCAGCCATGATCAGGCGATCAAGGACGGGCGCATCATCCTCATCTTAAAGGGCAAGGTCACCAATCTCTCCGATGAAGTCCGCGACGTGCCCCGACTGCAAGCCTGGATTCGCGCAGACGATGCCAGCGAACTCGCCAATTGGACGTTTTCAGCTGACCAGGCCCGCCTGTTGCCGGGCGAGACCGCGCGCTTCGTGACCCGGTTCCAAAATCCGCCGGCCGGCGCCTCGGCGCTGAGCATCGATTTCTCCAGTAAGGGGAAATAGCCCAAATGGCGCGGATTCTGGTTGCCGAAGACGAACGTGCCCTGCGCGAATTCGTGAGCCGGGCGCTCGATCACGGCGGCCATTCGGTGACCGCCGTGGAAGATGGGATTCAGGCCCTGGCGGCGCTGGCGGGCGGCGAGTTCGACCTGTTGCTGACCGACATCGTGATGCCGCGCATGGACGGCATCGCCCTGGCCTTGAAAGTGGCCCGGGACAAACCCGACCTGCCCATCTTGTTGATGTCGGGATATGCCCTGGAGCGGCAAAAGGTGCACAATCTCGACGTCCTCGTCCATGAGGTCATCGTCAAGCCCTTTAGCTTGCGTGAGATTACCGATGCCGTGACCACGGTGCTGAAGGACAACGGCAAGCCGAATTAAACCCGCCGCCGCGCGCCGCGTTCAGAACCGGCGCAGCAACCGTTCCAGATAATCCATTTCCAGATCGGGGCGGCCGACTTCGCCGGCGCGGCGGCGCAATTCCTGGAGGATTTCCCAAGCCCGCTGGGTTTCCGTCTCGTCGGGGATGTCGACGTCGTCGGCCGACGTCATCCCGGCATTGGGAAGCTGGCGGCCGAGAGGATCGTAAGCGAAGGGGATATGGCCCGGCCGCCGGCCGAACATCCCGCGCCCGCGCCCGCGCCCCCGCCCGCGGCCGAAGCGGCGCATGAACTGCTGGGCCATTTGGCCGAGCCCCCGGCGCAGGTTCTCCAAGGCCTTGCCTTGGGGGCCAACGGCCTCGCCGGGGCGGCTCTTGCGGAGCGCTTCCAGCGCCTCGCGCATGGCCAGTTCGGCGTCGCCCAGGGATTTCGGCACCTTGCCCATCATTTCGCCGAAGCGGCGCAGCAAGTCCTGAAGCTGCTTTTTTAAATCGCCCTGCTGGCGGGCGCCCTCCTTGGTCGACGGCCTCTGGCCCATGCCTTGCCGGGACTGGCGATGGCTTTGGTCCATCAATTCCTGCTGGCGCCGCATCATGTCTTGGAGTTCCTGGAGCATCCGCCAGGCCTTGGACTGGCCCTGGCCCCGGCCCCGGCCCATGGCGAAGCGGCCCGAACGCAGGTTTTCCAGCATTTCGCGCAGCATGGACAGCAGTTGCCGCGCGGCATCGAGATTGCCGGTCAGGGCCAGCTCCCGCGCCCGGTCGAGCATGCGCTGCAGATCCTGGGCCGACATGCTGCGGCTGTTGGGATCGAAGGGCCGGGCCCAATTGGGCAGGTTCTTGAGACCCTTCATCATCTCGCGCATGAACTGGGCCATGGCCCGTTCGAGCTCGCGCATGAGCTTTTGAATTTCGGCGTTGCCGGCCTTGTTCTTGAGCGCTTCCATGAGCTTCTTCTGGATTTCCCGGAGCCGCCGCTCGGCCTGGGACAGTTTCCCGTCCTCGAGCCACAGCGCGGTCTCCCACAACATTTCCTGCACGTCGGCGATGGCGTCGAAACCGTGATCGCCGGCCAGGGTCCGGGCCATGATCTGGATCGAAAGAAACACCACGGTGTCGCCGTCGTAGGCGCCGGGGATGGTGCCGAGATTGGCCAGCGCCTCCCACACCTCGTCGCGCGATTCCGGGTCCCGGGCGAGGCGCTTGCGCAACAGCACGAGGGCGCGGGCAACGGGGTGCCGGAAGCGCCGTTCGGGCAGGGTGATGGTGACCGAATCGCTGACCCCGTGCTGGCCCGCCGCATCCTTGGCGACCACCTGCACTTGGACCTCCAATCCGGCCCAGGGGTGGGCGGTCAGGTCGTGATAGCTGGTTTCCTTGAGGTCCTTGATGTTCGCGCCCGGCAGCGGCAGCTCGAGGATTTTGACGACATTCAGCTTGGCCAGCATGGCCGCCGTTCGGGCGGCCTTGGCGCCGTTGTCTTTTTTACCCTCATCGGCGGGGGGCTTGGTGAGGCCGGGGATTTCTTCCTTGACCTCTTCGCCGCCCATCCGGGCCCTGCGGATGATCAGCTTGGCCTCGGCGAAGCCGTAATCGTCGCTGCCTTCGAGATCGATGCGCAGCGCCCCGCGGGCCGAGCCTCCGGGGGCCTCCCCGAAGCTCACCACCGGCGGCTGGTCGGCGACCAGGAACACCGGCCAGGCGCCGATCTCGCGGCCGGCCTGGATGACCCTGATCTGCTTGACGTTGGGGGCCATGTCGATGGTCGCGGTCAGCTTAAAGGTGCCCTCGGCCACGGGTTTGAATTCGGTCTCTTTAGTGCCGATGACGATTTGCGGCGTGCCCCAGCCGCCCGACAACTGGGCCAGCACCGTCGAGCCTTCGGGTATGGCGATGGGGCCCTTGATGACGGCGACCGCGGCGATGCCGCCCGCCGATGCCAGCAGGGGCGCCGGCGTGCCCTTGTTCCGCCGTTCCTTGCCGGCGGTCAGGAAAATCGGCGCGATACCGGTGTAGGCGGGGGGGGTGATCCAAATGTCCACCACCGCGGGCCCCTTGACCACACCGCCGACGCCCGGCGCCAGCGCCCGGGCGATACGGTTGGCGCCATCGCCCCAGGCGATGGTCATGCCGATCACCAATATGACGATCAACAGCCCGCGCAGGGCCAGGGGATCCCGCCGCGCTAGACCCGGCGAGGGGAAACCGATCCTGAGGCCGCGGATTTTTTCGATAGTCCTGAGCCGATGGAGGCGCCACAGGTCTCGCGCCGCGGGGTCATCGGTCCCCGACGCCAGGCGGTCGCGCAACAGGGTCAGCGGGCGGTGGACAAGCCCCGTGGTATTTTCGATCCGCCTCTGGCCGGCGGAGATTCCGGGCAGCGCCAGCGCCCGTGCCCCACGCCAGAGCGCGGTGGCCAAGGCCCCGGCAAAGAGCGCGAGAATGCCGCCATGGAGCCAGATGGGCAGCCCGGGCAAAAGGTCGAACAGGGCGAGGGCGAGAAAGGCGCCGCCGATTCCGGCGGCGGGCCAAAGGGCCGGCCATAGCCGTTCCCAGGCCAGCGCGGCGCGGGCCAGCGCCAGCTTCCAGCCGAGACGCCTAAGCTCCCGCGCGGTTTCCTCCGAAACGGCGTCGGGAACCATGGGGTCGGTTTGTTCTCCATCGGCATTCATGACATGCCCGACCTCGTCCGCGCGGCCCTTGGGTCGTGAAGTTGCCGGCTTCTCCTTTCCCTCTCTCGGGGTCTGGGCTCAAGGGTCCGGGTGCCGGCGCCCGGTTATTGGGATTCGTCGCCCAACCACGCGGGAATCCGGTCCATGGCCAACAACTCCGCCATGTCCTGGCGGGCCCGGATCACCGCCAAGGCGTCATCCTTGACCAACACTTCCGCCACCAGCGGCCGGGTATTGTAGGTCGATGCCATGACCGCGCCATAGGCTCCCGCCGACCGGATCGCCAGAAGATCGTCACATTCTAACATGGGAAGAATGCGATCATGGCCAAATATATCCGTCGTCTCGCAGACCGGCCCGACCACGTCGACGGCGGCGGTGGGGGCGCCCATGGCGGGTTCCACCACCGGAACGATGCGGTGCCAGGCGTCATAGAGCGCGGGCCGCATGAGGTCGTTCATGCCGGCGTCCACCACCACGAAGCTTTTCGCCGTGCCCTGTTTCACGTAGAGCACCCGGGTCAGCAGGATCCCGGCATTGCCGGCGATCAGGCGGCCGGGCTCGAGCACCAGCTCGACGCCGAGGTGCCCGGTGGTCTCCCGCACCAGGGCGGCATAGTCCGCCGGGCTCGGCGGGGTTTCGTCCCGGTAGGGAATGCCCAGGCCGCCGCCGAGGTCGAGCCTGCGGATAGGGTGGCCCGCGCCGCGCAGGGTTTCCACCAGCCCCGCCGCCAGGGTGAAGGCATCGCCGAAGGGGCCGAGCTCGGTCAGCTGGGAGCCGATATGGATGGCCACGCCCACCGCCTCGATGCCGGGCAGGGCGGCGGCCCGGGCGTAAATTTCCGGCGCCCGGGCGAGGGCAATGCCGAATTTATTCTCTTTGCGCCCGGTGGTGATTTTTTCGTGGGTCTTGGCATCGACATCGGGATTGACGCGGATGGCGATGGGCGCCATGGCGCCGCGCGCGCTGGCGAGGGCGGAAATAAGCTCCAGTTCGGGCTCGGATTCGACGTTGATCTGACCGACCCCGGCCTCCAGCGCCAGGGCGATTTCGCGGCGTGACTTGCCGATCCCGGAAAAGACGATCTTGGCGGCCGGCACGCCGGCCTTTAGGGCGCGGCGCAACTCGCCTTCCGAGAGCACGTCGGCGCCCGCCCCCTGGCGGGCCAGGGTGGCGATCACGGCCTGATTGGAATTGGCCTTGACCGCATAACAGATGGTGGCGTTCTGGCCGGCGAAAGCATCGGCGAAGGTGCGGTAATGGTGGACCAGGGTCGCCGTGGAATAGACATAGGTGGGCGTTCCCGCCGCCTCGGCGATGCGGGACAAGGGCACGCTTTCGGCGTGCAATTGCCCATCGATGTAGGTGAAGTGATCCATTGCCTGTCTGCCGGAAGGGCCGGCCCCGGAGGGAGGGATTCGGGTTGGAAGGGTCAGTAGCTGTTGGGGGCCGGGTATTGGCGCGGGAAATCACTCTTCTCGGCGCCCGGCGGCGGCTCGGGGTTGCCGCGCTTGCCGCAGGCCGAAAGGGAGGCGCCGAAATAAAGCGCCATCAACACGGTGCAGACCATCCGCGCCCAGCGCGTTCCCTCGGTCGCGTGGCCGTCATTGCGTGCCGTGGTCATGATCCCCGTGGCTCCCGCCGTGATGATGGTTGGTGCGCGCCGTTGCCCCGCACTATAGCGCGTCAGCGACGCTGGCGCGCGGCTTTTGATGGCTTGAGGAAACGCTTGCGGGCTTGCCTGACGGCGGCCCGCACGCGGCGTGGCGCCGTCCCGCCGAGGCTGGTGCGGCTCGCCGCCGAGCGCTCCGCCCCAAGCACGCCGAACACCGCCTTGGTGATGCGCGGTTCGATGCTCCGCATTTCCGCGAGGCTAACCTGGTCGAGCCGGACGCCCTTGCTTTCGGCCAGCCGCACGATTTGCCCGCAGATTCCGTGGGCGGCGCGGAAGCTGAGCCCGGCCTCGCGCACCAGCCAGTCGGCGAGATCCGTCGCCGTGGCAAAAGCGCCGTCGGCGGCCGCCCTCATGGCGTCCTCGTCCACCTTCATGTCGGCGATCATGCCGGCCATCACCTCGAGCGTCAGGGCCAGGGTGTCGGCGGCCTCGAACACCGGTTCCTTGTCTTCCTGCATGTCCTTGGCGTAGGCCAGGGGCAGCCCCTTCATGACCATGGTGAGGGTGACCAGCGCCCCCGTCACCCGGCCCGCCTTGGCCCGCACCAGCTCGGCCCCGTCGGGATTGCGTTTCTGGGGCATGATCGAGGATCCGGTGGAATAGGCGTCGGACAGGCGCACGAAACCGAACCGCTCGGAACTCCACAGCACCAACTCCTCGGCCAGGCGCGACAGGTGGGAGGCGGCGATCGCCGCCGCCGACAGGAATTCCAGGGCGAAATCCCGGTCCGACACGGCGTCGAGGGAATTGGCCATGGGCCGATCGAAGCCGAGCGCCTTGGCGGTCGCCCGCCGGTCGATGGGAAACGAGGTGCCGGCCAGGGCGGCGGCGCCGAGCGGGCATTCGTTGAGCCGCGCCCGGGCATCGTTCATGCGGCCGCGGTCGCGCCCGAACATCTCCACATAGGCCAGCAAATGATGGCCGAGGGTCACCGGCTGCGCCGTCTGGAGGTGGGTGAAACCGGGCATCAGGGTGGCGGCGTGCTGTTCGGCGCGGGCGATCAGCGCCCCTTGCAGCCGGGCCAGGGAATCGTCGAGCCCGTCCATGGCGTCGCGCACCCAAAGCCGGAAATCGGTGGCCACTTGGTCGTTGCGCGAACGTGCCGTGTGCAGGCGTCCGCCGGCCTCGCCGATCAACGCGGTCAGCCGCGCTTCCACGTTCATGTGGATGTCTTCCAGCGCCGCGTGGAACTTGAAGCGGCCGCTCTCGATCTCCTTGGCGACCATGTCCAGCCCCTTGAGAATGGCCCGGCCATCCTTGACCCCGATGATCTTCTGCGCCATCAACATGCGGCAATGGGCGCGGGACGCGGCGATGTCCTGGGCGGCGAGGCGGCGATCGAAGGCGATGGAGGCGTTGATGCGTTCCATGGCCTCGGCCGGGCCGGCTTTGAACCGTCCGCCCCAAAGCCTGTTGGCCGGCCGCCCGGCCTTGGTATTCTTGTTCCTTGCCATCACAAGACCCCTGGGGTGAACGTGAGTTTCCAAAGCCAGATTTTTGGTGCCGCCCAGCGCCGTTGGGCCGTCCTCGGGCTGATCGCCGGGCTCGCCGTGGCCGGCATCCTGGTTCCGCCGCCGGCGAAGAATACCGACGCCGGGGCGCTGGTCAGAGGGGCAATACAACACTTCCGCCTGCTGGGAAACCCCCGCCCGGCGCCCATTGCTCCTTTCAGCGATGCCGGGGGCAAGGTTTTGCGCCTGGCCCAGTTCCGGGGAAAGGTGGTGTTGCTCAATTTCTGGGCCACCTGGTGCGCGCCGTGCCGGCGTGAAATGCCGGCCCTCGACCAATTGCAGGAGACCCTCGGCGGGCCCCGCTTCGTGGTGGTGGCGCTGAGCGTCGACCGGACCGGGCTCAAGGTCGTTGGGCCCTATTTCGAAGAGATCGGCCTCAAGACCCTCGCCGTCTATCTCGATCCCCGGGGCCAGGTCCAGCGCGCCTTCGCCATCACCCGTTTCCCCACCACCGTGCTCATCGATTGGCGCGGCTTCGAGGTGGGCCGCCTGGAAGGTCCCGCCGAATGGATGGCGCCCGAGGCCCGGGCCCTGATCCGCTTTTTTATGGACCGACGAAGTTAGCCGCGCGCCAGGCAACGGTAAGCGGGCGCAAGGCTTGGCCGGTGGCCCGCGCTTGGGCCTCGGGCAGCAGCGCCGTATCGGGCCACAGCCCGGACTCGATGGTTTGGGCATAGGCCTCGGGCAGGCCGGCGGCACGCATTTTCCGTGCCTGGGCGCGGTAGTCGTAGTCGAGCGGCCTTTGGGCGATGGTGATCTCGCCCGCGGCGGCGGTGATCAGCGCGTACCAGACCCTGGGCGTGCCGTCATTGGCGGGCAGGCCCAAGGCGCCGGGATTGTGCCACAGGCCGCCGCCGATATCGGTGGTAAACGGCAGGCCCGAATGGCCGGCGATCACCATTTCGGCGCCGAGTGTTGCCATCTCCTCGGCCAGGGCATGGCGGTCGCCGGCGAAAAGGTAGCGGTTGATTTTGCACCCCCCGCCATGAATGACGGCGATCCGCACGTCGCCCATGGTGAAATTCAGGCGGCGCGGCAGTGCCGCCATCCAGGCCCGGTCCTGAGGCGTCATGCGGGCGCGGGTGTATTGGTACCAGGCATCGGCGAGAGCATCGCAGGTGCTGCCGGCGATGAAATCGCAGCCGCAGTCTTCCCCATCCTCGGCGAGGGATTGCTCGCAATTGCCCATCACCACCCGGATTCGCGCCTCGCGCAAGGTCGCGACGCAAGGGGCGGGATCGGCGCAATAGGCGGCGACGTCGCCGGTGCAAATCATGTTTTGGGGCGCCACGCCCAAGGCGCGCGCCTCGGTGAGAAGGGCGTCGAGGGCGTCGATATTGCCCAGCGGCCCGCCGAAGACGATCAGCGGGCCGGCAAGGGGGCCCAGATCAAAGGTCGGTCCCGGCGGTCCCCCGGCCATGGCGCCGCGCCCGGGCTCAGTCCTGTTTGGCGGCGGCCAGCGCCGCCTTGAGTTGGGGCAGGATATCGAACAGGTCGCCGACGATGCCGTAATCGGCGACCTGGAAGATCGGCGCGTCCTCGTCCTTGTTGATGGCGACGATGACCTTGGAATCCTTCATTCCGGCCAGGTGCTGGATGGCGCCGGAAATGCCCACGGCGATGTAAAGTTCGGGGGCGACGATCTTGCCGGTCTGGCCGACCTGGTAATCGTTGGGTACGAAGCCCGCGTCCACCGCCGCGCGCGAGGCGCCCACGGCGGCGCCCAGCAGATCGGCGATTTCCTCCAGCAGGATGAAATTGTCGCCGCTCCCCATGCCGCGCCCGCCGGAGATCACCACCCGGGCCGAGGTCAGCTCCGGCCGTTCGGATGCCGAGAGTTTGGCGCCGACGAATTTGGACAGCCCCGGGTCCGCCGCCGGTGCGAGATCCTCCACCATGGCCGGCGCACCGCCCGGGACGGCCTTCTCGAAGGCGGTGGCGCGCACGGTGATGACCTTGACCGCGTCCCTGGAACGCACGGTGGCGAGCGCGTTGCCGGCATAGATCGGGCGCACGAAGGTCTCGGCGTCGATCACCGCCTGGATGTCGGAGACCTGCTGGCTGTCGACCAAGGCGGCCAGGCGCGGGGCGGCATTCTTGCCAAACGTGGTGGCGGGATAAAGGATATGACCGTAAGAAGCGGCCAGGGGCTGGACCAGCGCCGCCAGCGCCTCCGCCGAGGCGTTTTGGTAGAATTCATGGTCGCAGATCAAGACCTTGGCGACACCGTCCACCGCCGCCGCCTCGTCGGCCGCTTGGCGGCAGTCCTTACCTGCCACCAACACGGTCACCTCGCCGCCGCCGGCTTTGCCGATTTCGCCCGCGCAGGTGATGGTGGAAAGGGTCGCCGGCGCCAGCGTGCCGTCGCCGTGTTCGGCTAGGACCAGGACGGCCATCACAGCACCCCGGCTTCGTTGACCAGCTTGTCCACCAGCTCCGCCGCGGTTTCTACCTTGATGCCGCCCGCCCGCGCCGGCGGTTCGTCCACCCGCAGCACCTCGAGCCTGGGCGTGATATCGACGCCGAGCTCCTCCGGGGTCAGGGGATCGATGGATTTCTTCTTGGCCCCCATGATGTTGGGGAGGGTGGCGTAGCGCGGCTCATTGAGGCGCAAATCCGTGGTCACCACGGCGGGCATGGTCAGCGCCACGGTCTCGAGCCCGCCGTCCACCTCCCGGGTGACGGTAAGGGTGGCGCCGTCGTCGCTCATGGCGATCTTGGAGGCGAAGGTGCCCTGGGACCAGCCGAGCAGGGCCGCCAGCATTTGGCCGGTCTGGTTGCAATCGTCGTCGATGGCCTGCTTGCCGAGAAGGATCAGGCCGGGATCTTCGCGCGCCGCCACCGCGGCCAGCAGCTTGGCGACGGCAAGCGGCTCCAGGGATTCCTCGGTGACGATATGGATGGCCCGGTCGGCCCCCATGGCGAGGCCGGTGCGGAGGGTCTCCTTGGCCGGGCCGGGGCCGGCGGAAACCAGCACCACTTGGTCGGCGATGCCGTCCTCGGCCAGGCGCACCGCTTCCTCCACGGCGATTTCGCAGAACGGGTTCATGGCCATCTTGACGTTGGCGGTCTCCACGCCGCTGCCGTCCTGGCGGACCCTGACCTTGATATTGGCGTCGATGACGCGCTTGACGGCGACCAGGACTTTCATGTCGCTCCTTCCGGGGAATCTCAAAAATGCCGGGGCAAGGTAGTGCGGGTCGCCGGCCCGGTCAACGGGCCGGGCCGGCGGTCCCCGGCCGTGGGCCTAGCGGTTGGCGCCGGGCCGCCACAGGATGTCGGAGCCCTCGGCGTCGTTGACCTGGCGGGCGAGGACGAAAAGATGGTCCGACAGGCGGTTGATGTAGTCGAGCGCGTGTTGGTTCACCGCCGCGTCCCCGGCCCGGGCGAGGCGCACCATCAGCCTCTCGGCGCGGCGCACCACGGTGCGCGCGAGATGGAGATGGGCGCCGCCCGGCGTGCCGCCGGGCAGGATGAAGGAATCCAGCGGCTCCAGGCTTTCGTTCATGTGGTCGATCTCGGCCTCCAGGCGCGTGACCTGGGCGGCGGTGACGCGGAGCGGTTCCTTGCCCGCCCGCTCGCCCTTGGCGCCGTCCTCGGGCACGCAGAGGTCGGCGCCCAGGTCGAACAGGTCGTCCTGGACGCGGCCCAGCATGTCGGCGGCATTGCCGGAAAGGTGGCCGCGGGCGACGCCGATGGCGGCGTTGGCCTCGTCCACCGTGCCGTAGGCGGCGACCCTAAGATCGTCCTTGGGCACCCGCTTGCCGTCGCCCAGCGAGGTCTCGCCTTGATCGCCGCCACGGGTGTAGATGCGCGTCAGCCTGACCATGGCGGCCTCAACGCCCGACGAAGATCAGCAACGCCACAAACAGCATCACCGCCGCCGCCTGGAGGCCGACCCGCCAGCGCATCAGCCGATTGGCGCGCCGCGGGTCGTGGTTCTTGCGGAACATGTTGACGATCCCCGCCACCAGCACCGCTGCGGTGGCCAGGGCGGCCAGGGTGATGAGCCAGGGAATCGCCGCTTTCACGGGCCGCCCTCAATTGCGCTCGGCCAACAAGGCGCGGGCGATGACATGGGCCTGGATCTCCGCCGCGCCCTCGAAAATGTTGAGGATGCGGGCATCCACCAAAAGCCGGGAGACCGGGAATTCCAGGGCGTAGCCGTTGCCGCCGTGGATTTGCACCGCGGCATCGGCCGCCGACCAGGCGGTGCGCGCGGCGAACAGCTTGGCCATGCCGGCCTCGGCATCGCAGCGCCGGCCTTGGTCCTTCAGCCGCGCGGCGAAAAAGGCCAGTTGGCGCGAGACCATGATTTCCACCGCCATCCAGCCGATGCGCCCGGCGATGCGGTCGAATTCGGCGATGGGCTTGGAAAATTGGCGGCGCTCTTGGGCGTAGGTCAGGGCCAGTTCCAGGGCGTTCTGGGCGACCCCGTTGGCCCGCGCCGCGGTCTGGATGCGGGCGGTCTCGAAGGTCTGCATCAACTGCTTGAAGCCCTCGCCCTCGGCGCCGCCCAGCAGGTTGCGGGAATCCACCTTGAACCCGTCGAAGGCGATCTCGTACTCGCGCATGCCGCGATAGCCCAGCACCTCGATTTCGCTGCCGCTCATGCCCGCGGCCGGGAAGGGGTCGGTGGCGCTGCCCCGGGGCTTGACCGCCAGCATCATGGAAAGCCCGCGCCAGCCGGGCCGATCCGGGTTGGTACGCACTAAAAGAGTCATCAGGTCGGAGCGCGCGCCATGGGTCACCCAGGTCTTGGCGCCGGTGATGCGGTAGACGTCGCCGTCCAGGGTCGCGCGGGTGGAAATGGATCCCAGGTCGGACCCGGCATCGGGCTCGGTGAACGACGCGGTGGGGATGATCGCCCCCGAGGCGATGCCCGGCAGGAAGCGCGATTTCTGGTCCTCGGTGCCGGAATTGCGGATCAGCTCGGCGGCGATCTCGGTCCGGGTGGGGAGCGAGCCCACGCCGAGGTAGCCGCGCGACAGTTCCTCGGTGACGATGCAAAGGGCAATGCGCCCCATGTCGAGCCCGCCGTATTCCTCGGCGATGGTGAGGCCGAACACGCCGAGCCCCGCCATCTCGCCGAGCAGCGCGTCGGGGATCAGCGCGTTTTCCAGGTGCCAGCCGTTGGCGTAGGGCGCGATGCGCTCATCGGCGAACCGGTGGAACTGTTCGCGCACCAGGTCGTGGGTGACGTCGTCGAGCCCCCAATCGCCGAATTGCCCGTCGGCGACCAGCTGAGCTATGCGCCGGCGCACGCCGATGGTGTTGCCCCCTTGCATCAGCGCGCGGGGCCCGGGGGCATCGAAGGGGGCGAGGTCTCGGCGGTCCAGGCCGAGATCGGCGGGGCGGACGATCTCGCCCTGGGACAGCGGGATGCCGCCCAGAATTTGGCTGAGATATTCGCCGAACGCGGCCTGGGCGATCAGCGATTCCAACTCGCCCAGGCGCCCGGCGGCGGCCAAGCGGTCGACCCAGGCGAGGGTCTGGCGCAACGCCTCCACGTTGGTCGCCATCCAGGCCAGCCCGTGGGCGGCGAACTGGTGGGCGTCGAGCGCCTCGGCGCCGGCCTCTCCGATCCTCGCGCCGAGGCGGTCCCGCGCCGTGGCGAGCACGGTCTCGGCGGCCCTAAGCCCGGCGGCCAGCGCCGCCTTGCCGCCGGCCAATGTGAAGCCGTCGGTGATGCTGGTCTGCTCGGCCGAATTCATCTTCCCTCGCGCCCTCGCGCCGCCAAAGTGGTCCGGCGATCCGCGGGTATCGGTCGATGATGCCCGCCGTTAGAATGTGCCCGCCGCCCCCATGTTCGTCAAGGAAGACCGTCTTGTCCGAAACCCCTGAAGTGCTTACCCCCCGCCCGTTAACCGGACCCGGTTTCGGGCCGCCCAGCGGCGATCACCCCGAACACCTTTGTATCCTGTTGCACGGCCTCGGCGCTTCCGGCAACGACCTGATCGCCCTGGCGCCGCTGTTGGCCGAGTCCCTGCCCAAGGCGCGCTTCATCGCCCCCGACGCGCCCGAGCCCTGCGACATGGCGCCCATGGGCTTGCAATGGTTCAGCCTCCGGGACCCGGCGGCCGAGGCGCTGGAAGCCGGCGTCGCCCGCGCCGGCGTGGACGTGAACGCCTATATCGACGACATGCTGGCGGGCCTGGGCCTGGAGCCCGAGCGGCTGATCCTGGCCGGCTTTTCCCAGGGCGCCATGACGGCGCTTTACCTCGGCCTGCGCCGCGCGGTGGCGCCCAAGGCCATCCTCGTTTTTTCCGGCGCGTTGATCGCCCCCGAGGCCTTGGTCCGGGAAATCCGCTGCCGTCCGCCGGTCTGCATCATCCACGGCAAGGCCGACGAGCTGGTGCCGGTGGCATCGGCGACGGTGGCCAAGGAGGTGCTTTCGGGCGCCGGGGTGCCGGTGGAATGCCATTTGCTGGAAGGTCTCGGCCACGGCATCGACGATGCGGCGCTGGCGTTGGCGGCGGCCTTCCTGGCCCGCGTGGCGGGCGGCTGAGCATGGCTTTCCCATGCCCGCGCCCTATCTTGGGGCGGGGCTTTGGGGGGTGCCCGGATTGGGGCTCCCGCCTTGCACGTGGGCGGGTTTCAGTGTAGGCAGTTGGGGCCGCAATGGCGCGCGGCCCAAAGGTTTCAGGAGAATCAGGTGCTTGCATCGCCCGAAAGTTGCCCCACCTTGGTGCTCAACGCCGATTTCCGGCCGCTGAGCTATTTCCCGCTGTCGATCTGGCCGTGGCAGGACGCCATCAAGGCGGTGTTCCTGGAGAGGGTCAATATCGTCATGGAATACGACCGCTACGTGCACAGCCCTTCCGTGACCATGGCGCTGCCCTCGGTGGTGGCGTTGAAGGAATACGTGCCGACCGCGCGGCGGCCCGCCTTTACTAGGTTCAACGTCTTCCTGCGCGACCGCTTCACCTGCCAGTATTGCGGCACCAAGTCGCCGTCCGAGTGGCTCACCTTCGATCACGTTGTGCCCAAGTCCCGGGGCGGTCGCACATCGTGGAGCAATGTGGTGGCGGCCTGCGCGCCGTGCAACCTGAAGAAGGGCGGGCACATGCCGCGCAATGTCCGCATGGTGCCGAGAACCATGCCGCGCCAGCCCACCGTGCGCGAGCTCCAGGCCAATGGCCGCGCCTATCCGCCCAATTACCTCCACGAAAGCTGGCGCGATTTCCTCTACTGGGATTCCGAGTTGGAAGTGGGCTAGGCCCTAGACCCGTTCCGACAGCCAGATGGCGAGCCGCGTGCCGCAGCGGATGGCGGCGGTGACCGGGCCATGGGCCGGGGCCTGGCGGGCGCCCTCGGCGATGGCGCGTTGGCGGTGCGCGGCCTCATCGGCCCGGGCTTCGTCGATCAGCGCCTCGAGCTCCGCGTCGCTGCCCTTGAGCGCCGCCTTCTGGGCGGCGTAATGGTCTTCGATGACCTGTTCCACGGCCTCGGTGCAGGCCATGGCGGTCTTGGGCCCGGCCAGCGCCGTCGCCGCCCCCAGCGCAAAGCCGGCGACATGCCAGATCGGCGACAATAGGGTGGGCCGCACCCGGCGCGCGTTCATCATGGAATCGAAGCGGTCCAGGTGTTGGCGTTCCTTGGCCGCCATCTCGGTGATCGCGGCGGCCTCGGGCCGCCCGCCCAGCACCGCCAGCTGGCCCGCGTAGATGCGCACGGCGCCGTATTCGCCGGCCTGATCGACCCGGATCATCCGCGCCTCGCGGGCCTTGATCGCGCCATCCGCCGGGCGCCGCGGGTTATCCATGGGGGCCTCCTTGGGCGGCACGCAGCAGGGACATGCGCCACGCCGCCAGGCTCGCCACCGTGCCCAGGCCGGCCGCCGCGGCCATATTATAGCCGGCCATGGAAATGCCGCCCAGCGACCAGGCAACCTGGTCGCAGCGTACCACCTTTAGGGCGAGAAGCTGGGCGCGCAGGGCTTCGATGCTGTCCGCAACCGTGGGCCCGACGCAGGCGGCGCTGCCTTGCCACCATTTCTCCTCCACGCCGACATGGAAACCGGCGATGGCGGAATCGGTGAACAGGGCGAAGGCGCAAAGTCCCATCACGATGATCAGCGCGCCCGGCGGCGGCGATGGGCCGCGGGCCATGCCGTTGCCGAGCAGGCCGAGAATGATCACCGCGCCGTAGGGGTAGCGCTGCCACATACACAGCACGCAGGGCTCGAGCCCGCCGATGTATTGGAAGGCGAAGGCAACCCCCAGAATCAGGCTCGAGGCCGCGACGAGAAGGGGGAACAGCAGATCGGGACGGTCGAGGATTTGGCTGAGGGTCATAGCAGGTATTTTATCATCACAAACCCGCCAATAAGGAGGCAGAAAAAGGCCGTGGTGACGAATTTCAGGTGGCCTTCGATGAAGCCCCGGATGGACGGCCCGAAGCGCCACAAAAGCGCCGCTTCCAGGGTGAAGCGGAGCCCCCGGGCCAGGGTCGCGGAGAGGACGAACACGGCGAGATCGAGGCCGGTGGCGCCCGAGGCGATGGTGATGACCTTGAAGGGGAAGGGCGTGAGCGCCGCGAAGGCGACGATCCAGGCGCCCCATTGGTTGTAGCGCGCGGTGAATTGGGCGAACGGCTCAGTGTAGCCGTAAAAGGCGATGAGCGGCCGGCCCACGGCCTCGAACAACAGCGCGCCGATGGCATAGCCTAAAAGTGCGCCCAGCACCGAACCGAGGGTACAGACCAGGGCGACGCGCAACGCCCGGGCTTTTTTGGCCAGCACCATGGGCACGATCATGACGTCGGGGGGAATGGGAAAGACCGAGGATTCGACGAAGGCGACGGCGAACAGCCACCCCATGGCACGGCGGTGGGCGGCCATGCGCATGGTCCAGTCGTAAAGCGCCCGAAGCATCTTCGTCAGGGACGCCCGAGCCGGTGGCGCGCGGCGCCATGGGCAGCGCCCAATTTGGGCTCACCCATGGGGCCATGGGCGCCCACCCCGGGCCGAGTTCTCAGCGTGTTCCTTGAAGCCACTGGGCGGTCTTGATGGGCAGCACCTGTCCCATCCAGATGGCGTGGTCGGTGTGGTCGGCGGCGTGGTCGCCGGTGCTGTCGGCATGGACCAGGATGGCGAGCCCGTCGCGGTGGATGGCGAGGAACGGCAGGAATCTCTCGAACAGCGCGTGGGCGAAGACGACCTGGTACATCGGTTCGGTGTGGGGGCCGACGGGTTGGTCGTGCCAACCGCCGATCAAGGTTTCGGGAAAGGCCCGGGCGATCTTTTCGCGCAACGCCTGGGCCCGGTCCCTGGTGGTTTCCGGGTCGTAATAGATGTGCGCGTGCCAGCTGCCGATGGCGGCGGGATCCGGTGTGGTCATGGATGGTTTACTACCATATCCCGGGCCGCGCGTCAGGGGGGAGCCGCCCGCCGCCCGCGCCGATGGGCTTGGGCCCGCCGTTTCGGCACGTCCCGACCGGTGCCGCGATCCCTTGACCCGTTGG
>SMVB01117351.1_pt1 | contig 33234 bp, 32 predicted proteins | sample 2456461 | NCBI WGS metagenome assembly SMVB01 (sample SAMN11095934, study PRJNA526329) | marine sediment metagenome | biome: Marine sediment; feature: Surficial sediment; material: Deep marine sediment; isolation source: Hadal surficial sediment | place: Pacific Ocean | collected 2014-05 | depth... | reverse complement strand
GGAGCACATGGATGTGCGGGAGCGACCAAACTGTTTCGCCAGCTACAACGCAAACTCCGGATCCTTCATGCAATATGCGAGCTAGCCGGTTCCCAGGTGAAATATGCAGGCTAGCATCCATGGTTTTCCGCCTATAAGCCGGTCCGACGCTCACACCTTGATTCTGGGAAGCATGCCCAGCCGCGAATCTCTTTCAAAACAGAAATATTATGCGCACCCGCGTAACAGTTTCTGGCTCATAATGACCAGGCTTCTCGGTATCACATCAAAGGATTACGCCACCCGGGCTCAGCAAGTCACCGAGGGCGGCTTCGCAATCTGGGACGTACTGCAAACATGCACGCGGCACAGCAGCCTGGATTCAGATATCGATGACCGCAGCATGGTCGCCAATAATTTCAAAACCTTTTTCAAGGAACACCCCGGCATCACTCGAGTGTTCTTCAACGGCGCAAAGGCTGAATCGGTTTACCTCAGGCGAGTGCTCCCTGGTTTGGCAAGCAAACCGGCGGAAATAGAACGGATGCGCCTGCCTTCAACCAGCCCGGCTAATGCGGGCATGACAGTAGAGGAAAAGCTTGAAAACTGGCGCGTTATTATCGCAGCCTGATATCCATTCCGCCCAAAAATCAGATGTTGGCTATCTGGATACGTGCCTGCTCAGGCGTTTTACCCAATGCATTGGCGAGTTCCTCAGCCAGGAAATCCAGGGCCTGGTTTAAGTGTGCCCGGTCAGATGCGCGTAGAGTGCCTTCGGCCTCCAGCCTGCGCAGCCCCTTGTAAACCTGAGCGTAATCAAACGGGTCGCCACGCTCCATTGCAAGCTGGTTGGCATTGGCGCGGATTTTCCATTTGTTACTCATGCGGCCATCCCAATTCTCGAGATGATCCAGAAGTTTCCTGGCTTCGCTGGCATTGATGGGATTGCGTACTGTGTTCGCCAAATCCTGCTTGCGCATCATCAACGTCAACCCATCACGTTTGAAATACACCTGTGCAAACGTGGTTTCCTCTTCTCCTGAAAAACTTCTCTTGCGAATTGACTGGACCTGACCGATTCCGTGGTGGGGGTGGTGAATGGTATCGCCTTGACTAATGGTAATAAGTTTTCTCCATATTCAGGTTAAATTGTTACTAATAATCAATATGTTACACTATTTTAATGTAAGGGTCAATTTACACGTTCCTGTGCGCCTGAAACAGACCGCCAACAGAGTGAAGAAACAGCTGTTAGCTGCTGTTTTCTTTGCCACAATGCTGCCATTACTCATATGAATTTTTGCTTGCTAATGAGCAAATTACCCGGCTTGTCAGGCATTGAGAAAAACCCGAATGAAAAGAATATGTGTTTACTGCGGCTCCAGTCCCGGCAAGGATTCTGCTTACCGGGAGGCGGCACGAAGCCTCGGGAATGAATTGGCGGCGCGTGGAATCGGGCTGGTCTATGGCGGCGCCAGTATTGGCGTGATGGGAGCAGTTGCCAATGCGGTACTTGAAAAAGGTGGAGAGGTTTTTGGCGTCATCCCCTACGTCCTGGCAAAAAGGGAGGTTGCCCATCAAGACCTGAACGAGTTGTTTGTAGTGAATTCGATGCACGAACGCAAGGCTAAAATGGCCGAGTTGTCGGATGGATTCATTGCATTACCGGGCGGTTGGGGAACGATTGAAGAAATCTTTGAAATGCTGACATGGGCGCAACTGGGGCTGCATGAAAAGCCCTGTGGCCTGCTGAATATTGCGTCTTATTACGACCACCTGTTTGCCTTTCTTGAACATGCGATGGATCAGCAATTTGTACAACAGGATTTCCGCCCGATGATCATGATGGATCGATCGGCCAGCGCCCTGCTGGACCGTTTCGGAGATTATCGTGCTCCCAAGGTAAAAAAATGGATCGGATCAAAGAACCTGTGAATGCTGGCCGGCCTATTCAACCCCGAAACCGGTCTCGAACCGCCAGGTCCGGGTGATGTGAAGAATATCGACTTGCCTGGAAATGTTGTCGGGAAGATGTGAATACGGCGCGCACATCCGGACGATTCTGACCGCAGCCTGGTCTACCTCTATAACACCGGAACTACGCATGATGTCAATGCTTTCAACCGTGCCGTTCTTGCGAATTCCTACGGTCAGTACGAGATCGCCATGAAGTTTTTTCCGGCGCAACTCGCTGGGATAGTTCAAATTACCGACTCGCTCGACCTTGGCGACCCAGGCCCGCATATAGCTTGCAAATTCGTATTCCTGCGTGTTTGCGGAAATAAACTTGCGTACAGGCAGCTTTGATTTCCATTGTATTTGACGGTTCAGTTCCGGCTGAAGACTGGCCAGATCCATGCTTTGCCGCATCAAGCGGGCAACACTGGGCTGCTCGGTATCAAACTGCTCGACACGCGTCTGTTCCAGTATTTTTGCCGTTTCGACCTCCTGTGCAATAATTTCGCGGCTTTCCTTCTCGGGTATAGCCGTTGCCGGTGTACTTTGCAAAGCGTCCCGGCCCGACTCCAGCGTGGGCGCCTCGCCGCTTGACGGCTGAGTCGGTCGTATTTTCTCGCTTACCTCACCACCACCGCGCTGCGATGCCTGCGCCAGGAAATCGGCCTCTTCCGGTGCTTCCTCTGATCGCCATTTCACCAACACGATTTCCAGTGTTTTTGCCAGGGGGTGTGCAGGTTTCGGAGCGACTCCAAAGCTGACCCCAAGCAACACCAGGGCATGGAGGGCCGTAGCCAGAACCAGGAACAACATAAACCGGTCTTCCAGCCACGGGGGACTCTTGTGCCAGGTCATCATCATCCTTGCCTGGCCGACTCCAATGCGTCGAACAGGTCGGCGGCGATATTCAACCCATATTCATCATCGAGTTCACGAATACAGGTTGGGCTGGTGACATTGATTTCTGTCAACCAGTCTCCGATTACGTCCAGCCCGGCAAAAACAATGCCTCGACGTTTCAGCTCGGGAGCAACCTGGCTGACAATCCAGTAGTCCCGGTCGGTCAGCGCAATACCTTTTCCGGTTCCGCCTTTTGCCAGGTTTCCCCTGAAATCACCTGCACCGGGAATCCTGGCCAGCGCATACGGCACGGGCTCGCCGTTGACCACCAGGATTCGTTTGTCTCCGCGGGTGATTTCCGGAATGTATTGCTGAACCATGACCATTTCGCGTTCCTGGTCAGTAATTGTCTCGAGAATCACATTGAGATTGGGATCATCGGGGCGAATCTGAAAAATGGATTCGCCACCCATTCCATCCAGGGGTTTGACCACCGAAAGCCCATGATCAAGCACAAAATCCTTGATCTCAGCACTGGATCGGGTAATTAACATAGGTACGCAGCATTGAGGAAACTGCGTAATGAAACACTTCTCATTGGCATCTCGCAGAGCCTGGGGCTGGTTGACGACACTCACGCCGGCGTTTGCTGCAAGGTCCAGGATGTAGGTCAGGTAAACATAATCCATGTTGAATGGAGGATCCTTTCTCATCAACAGGATATCCAGTTCCGCCAGTTCTCTCTGTTTGCTTTGGCCCAGGGTGAACCAGTCATCCGGATTATCCATGACATTGAGGCTTTTCATATGTCCCAAAGCCACCCCATCTTTAATCGACAGGTCTGCAGCTTCCATGTACAGCAATTCGTGGCCGCGTCTTTGCGCTTCCAACAACATGGCAAATGTGGAGTCCTTGTAACTCTTGATCCCGGAAATCGGGTCCATGACAACACCCGTCTTGATCTTTCTGCCCATATTTTTCCTGGATTCAACCATGACCGTTCCTTGTGATAAAAACCATTATCAGCCCCTGGCTCACAGATTGCACCCGTATCCTGCATTGAAAAAGCGGAGCCCTTTTCAATTAGGAATCTTAGCTTAATTTCATAAGCTGTTGTAAGTACTGGAATCTCTACTTGAAAGTGGTAGACTAGCAGGTCTCAGCCTCTATAATTGGGCTGGATTGTGTTCAACCGGGGGCTAAGATGGCGCCTGGACCATGTTAATTTTCTAGGGATGGAGTTATGGCTGAAGAACACGCAACAAACAACTCAGAGACAGTGAACAGTAGTTCCGACGATTCCGGTCTGCGCATTCTGGTAGTCGACGACAGCGCAACCATCAGGCGTTCGGCTGAAAGCATGCTTACAACCGAAGGCTACGATGTCGTGACTGCAGAAAATGGTTTTGAGGCGCTTTCCAAGGTCGCGCGTCACAACCCCGATCTGATTTTTGTTGACATCATGATGCCACGGCTGGACGGATACCAGACCTGCGCCATCATCAAAAACAACTCTCAGTATCGGTCCACACCTGTAATCATGCTGACCAGTAAAGACGGTCTGTTTGACAAGGCACGTGGTCGCGTTGTTGGATCGGACCTGTATCTCACAAAACCTTTTACCAAAGAGGAACTGCTCGCAGCGGTGAAGCAGCACGCAGCGGCCTGATATAGATCCACACCAGGCAACATCCGTTTCCACAAACTAGGGAAAGTGAAGGAACGAATGAAATTGAACGGGAACATAGCCGCGTTCGCGAAACTGCTCGAATACGAGAAGCGCAGCGAAACATTTGCACCTGGCGCAAGCCATGAAAGCGGCCCTGCGCGGGAATGGAGCGGTGTTACTTTTGCACTGGGTGACTCACGCCTGGCGTGCAAAATTGATCAAATTCATGAAATTCTCCCTATTCCGGCATCAACCCCGGTCCCCGGCGCCAAACCGTGGATTATCGGGCTGGCAAATGTCAGAGGCTCACTGCTGACGGTCGTTGACCTGGTCTGGTTCCTGACCGGTGTTCGGTCTTCGATCACCCAGCGCAGCCGTTTACTGGCAACTTCCCTTAATAAAGCGCCCCTTGGCCTGATTATCGACGAGGTATTCGGCCAAAGACATTTCCTGGACAGCGATGCACAAAGTACTCAGTTACCGGAAGATTCTTTCTTGAATAAAGTTGTTAACAAGCAACATCGTTTTGGTGCAGAAATCTGGCAGGAGCTGGACCTGGATCAGTTATTTAACACGGCAGAATTTCTCAATGGCGCGGCAAGCTAAAACACATGCAAGAAAAGGCCAGCCACCACAAAAGGGCTTTTTCCTCAAGCGTGAAAAAGGGCAGGAATCAATGACCACATCGAAATTCAAACTCTTGATTTGGAAGTCCGGCGGGCTTTATGCGCTACTGAGTCTGCTGGTCATTCTGCTTGTTTTTGTTGTCATCACTTTCTATTTAATTACAAAAGACAGCCGCAGTGAACAGGAGTGGGTCAGGCTTTCAACCGATTTGCAGGTGCAGTCACAACAGCTTGCCAAATCAGCATCAGAGGCAATGGAGGGCAGCAGCAGTGCTTTTCTGGACCTGGGTGACTCCAGGAATTTTATTGCCAATGCAATGATTTCACTCAGAAATGGAAATTCGGATAAATCTCTGCCGTCACTGCCAGATTCATTGTCCGCACCCCTGGATGAACTCAACCGCGCATGGAACCGTATGAACACAAAAGCGGCCAATATCCTTGAGCGCGAAACGATGGTGAAGGAATACTCAGCAAGCAGCGGAGATGACCCGAACCCACCCGTTGAAATTCTTGCTTTACGTGGCGCCGCGGATGAAATATTCCAGGACAGCAAGGAGATGTTCAGCTTATCTCGAATAATCTCGGACGGCATTCTCAACCGGGCTGATTCCCGCGTCTGGCCATCCGTTTGGTCGGGCTCGCTGGCGCTGGTAGTCATCCTGGCAATCATCACTTTCCTGCTGCGATCATTTCTGGCCGCAGAGCGGCTGCGGGCTGAAGAGGCCGGAATGCAGAACCAGAAAAATCAGCAGGCGATCATTCGACTTCTCGACGAAATGAGTTCACTCGCCGACGGTGACCTGACCGTGCAGGCCACGGTTACAGACAACATAACCGGCGCCATCGCCGACTCCATCAATTTCGCCGTGGAACAACTCCGGGAATTGGTGACGGGTATCAATATTACCGCGCAGACTGTGGCTGAATCGGCCCAGAAGACCATGGACATCACCGGTAAACTGGCAACCGCATCCAGTCAGCAGGCAGAACAGGTACGCGAAGTCACCGACACCATCAAAGACATGTCCGAGTCTTTCAAAGTCATGAGCGAAAAGTCGCGTGAATCCAGTGAAGTCGCTCAAAAGTCCGTCACCATTGCCAACAATGGATCGAACATGGTGCAACAAACAATTCGTGGCATGGACACCATTCGAGACCAGATTCAGGAGACATCAAAACGTATCAAACGTCTCGGGGAATCCTCGCAGGAAATCGGGGACATCGTTGAATTGATCAATGGCATTGCCGAACAAACCAACATCCTGGCTTTGAACGCCGCCATCCAGTCAGCATCTGCCGGCGGCGCCGGTCGTGGCTTCGCGGTGGTTGCCGATGAAGTCCAGCGTCTGGCAGAACGCGCCACGAACGCGACGCGAAGGATTGAAATTCTGGTTAAAAACATCCAGGCCGACACTTCTGAGGCTGTCGATTCGATGGAATCTACGACCTCTGAGGTAGTCAGAGGCGCCAGGAAAGCCGAGGATGCAGGTGAGGCACTGTTACAAATCGAGTCTGTCTCCAAAAATCTTTCCAGCTTGATTGAAGAGATTGCAACTGAGGCCCAGGCCCAATCTCAGACAGCGACAAAAGTCACGGAACAAATGACCCAAATCCGTGATATTTCAATCAAGACATCAGAGGGCAGCCACCAGACAGCGCAGTCAATGGGGCAACTGGCGGACCTGGTAAATAAACTCAGTGATTCAGTACAGGATTTCAAATTGCCGAAATAGGGTTTTTCGACTTGCAAGGATGCAGAGGTCTCATGAACATAGCGACAAACAAGAGAACAGTCAGTGATGCTTGAAGGATCAAGATCAAGTTCGACGCTAAGCTGGGTTCGTGAGGATCTGGATGATTGCCTTGCGATCATTCGTGAAAATCTCGAAGCCTATGCTGAGGATACCTCGCAACGTGAGCCCTTGCGCGTTGTCCAGGAAGAACTCGAGCGACTTAATCTGACCTTTCTGACCATGGAGCAGCGAGGCGCCAGTATTCTGACCGATGAGATGATCGCCGTCGGTGGCCATATGCTGCACAACGGCCAGGCCCTTCAGGATGAGCCGCTGGCCGCACTGACTGATGCCGTGATTGTGCTGCCGTCCTACCTTGATCGCCTGCAGGCCGGCCATGAAGATCTACCCATCCTGTTGCTGCCGACACTCAATGAATTGCGTGCAACCTATGATGAGTCCCTGTTGTCCGAAGGCACGCTGTTCGCGCCGGATCTCGATGTCATCATCCCCGAACTGAGCCGCTGCGAAGCAGATACAATCTCCAGCATGGAGTTTGCATCCTGGGCGCGCCGTGTGCGCAGCCAGTTTCAGGCTGCCTTGCTGGGCTGGTTGCAGGAACAGTCAAAAGACCGCCTTCTGATTCCGCTGCAGGATGTTTGCGAAAAACTCTACATCCGGCTTGGCCGCAATGAGTTACGGCGCTTATGGTGGATTGCCCACCTGGGCATGGAAGGTCTGCGGGATGGATCGATCGATAATGACCTGCCCTTGCGACGGCTCTTCGCCCGGCTGGATCTCACGCTTAAAGCCATGGCCGAGAAAGGCGAGTACGGGCCTGCTGGCGATACCATTACGGCCTTGTCACGAGCCTTGTTGTTCTACGCAGCCCAGGCCCGACCCGGCAGCAAAGCCACGGACACATTGAGAGAACGCTTCAGGTTGGACGAGCTGATTCCCGACCGTGATGCCCTGATGCGTGCACGAGGCGCGGTTACCGGCCGTGACGCCGAACTTTTCCAGTCCATCGGCGAGGCCATTCGCGAGGAACTGGCGCTAATCAAAAATACGCTGGATATGGAGTTGCGCACCGGCCGTGTCGATTCGGAGCAGCGGGCTCATAGCGTGGCATCTTTGCAGCAACTGGGCGATACGCTCCACATGTTGAACTTGCCCGTACCTGCCAAGGCGATTGAAGGTCTGGTGTATTCGCTGGAGGAAACCGAAGGCGAAACCAACATGGATCTCGATTCGCCACTGCTCGCCCTGGCTCAGAAACTGTTGGTTGTCGAGTCCATTTTAGACACCCATATCCAGTTGCTCGGCGAACCGGTGGATGAAAGTCAGAGCGAGGGCTTCATCGAACTTTCCGCACACGAACAAAGACAAATCATCAACAGCATGCTGGCTGAATGTGTCCACAGCCTGCACGAAACCCAGGATGCGATCAGGGCGCGGCTCGAAGGAGATGCCGAGGCGGATTTCGCAAGTTCGCTGCAACTCATTTCCGGCGCCCTGCAAATGGCTTCCCAGCTTGAGGTCGCGGAGCTGACACAAAAGCTGGAGCGGGCATGGTACGCGGAGCTTTCCACCCCGCCCGGCAGTGAAGACAGCCAGGAAAGCAACCTGGAATTACTGGCCGATGCGGTTGCGGCACTGGAACTGTACCTGGCTGGCTGCCGCGACGAGCAGGCTGACAGCCTGCGCTATCTCGAAATTATGCATTCCAGGCTTGATGGCCTGCCGGAAGCCGACGCAGACGGCACGACGGTATCTGAAACAGCCATTGTGCTGCCGGACATCGCTGCACAAAAAGAATCAGCTGCCACAAGCGACAGGAAAGTGGCTCCCAGCGTGCCGGATATCGATCCTGCGATGCTTGGAATTTTTCTCGAAGAGTTCGACTCTGTTGTTGTTCAACTCAATGAACAATTGGCTCTGTGGCTGGAAAACAGCCAGGACTCCCGGGCCGCAACGGAACTCAGGCGGGGCTTTCATACGCTCAAAGGCAGCGGTCGCATGATCGGTGCAATGGAAATCGGTGATTTCTCATGGCGCATTGAAGAACTGCTCAACAGCCTGATCGAAAACAGGACTCAGTACAGCAAATCCCTTGGCCATGCCGTCGAACTGGCCGTTGGCGCACTCGGCGAACTCAAGATCCGCCTGCTGGGTGAAAACAGTAATTTGAGCGAGGATGCCATCAAGGGTCTGGCGAGTTTCGCACGGCAATTGACGAGCGGCAATGAACCGCATGTCAGTGTGCTTGAGGGCGTCATTCCGGATAGCCTGTTGGCGCTGGTACTGGATGTGCCCCCGGCGGCGCCCGACTCAGCCGGCGAATCAGTGCCTCCGGTGCCGGAGAGGCCTCCGGAAGAGGCTGCAGAAGAGATTGTTGCGGCGGAAGAGCCTTCACCCGAAGCGCCTGTGGACGAAGTCTTGCTCCAGATAATTATTGGAGAAGTACGTCAGTATCTCGCCGAACTGGAACCTTTCGTTGCCGGCCTGGCATCAGGGTCAGATCAGGAGGTCAGCACCGTGCTGATCCGGTCCCTGCACACGCTTGCCGGAACGTTTGCAATGTCACCACTTGGTCAGGAATCAGAACTCGCACGGGGCTTGGAACTTTACCTGGAAAACCGCCAGAAAAGCGATTCGCCGGTCACCACCGGCGCGACCACCACGATGCAAACCTGCCTGCACAGATTCCATCAACGCCTTGCCATTCTGCAGGGTAGAAACAAGGCAACTTACCCCCTGGATGACAGCAAGTTACTTAAGGAAATCACCGGGCTTGCCGAGCACGAGGCGGCGCTTGCAGAATCCTTCAAAATGGCCGCGGCAGGAAAAGCTGTCATCGGGGAAGCCGGCGTCAAGCCCGCGAAAGAACCACCACGGTCTGAGCTTGCAGTGGAATTCGAGGACAGTGGAATCATCTCGATTTTCCTGGAGGAAGCAACAGAAATACTGGAACGCTGCGATTCTTTGCTAAATACATGGCGCGACAAACTCTCTGACCAGAAACTGGTGCAGAACCTTCAACGGGAAATTCACACCTTCAAGGGTGGCGCGAGAATGGCCGGGGTCGAACCACTGGGCGACCTGAGTCACTCCATGGAAACCCTGCTGGAGCGAATCGCCGCCAATAGAATGCAGGCAACCGTAGCGGCCGTACAGGCACTGGAAGAAGGTTGCGACCACCTGAATGTGTGGTGCGAACAAATGCAATCAGGGCGCATGCCTGTGGCCCACGGTGAACTGACGCGTTTCGAAAAACAGGTGGCCTTGCTTTCTGTTCCGCAACTGGGCAAGAAAGCAACAAAAGAGCAAGCTGAAATCCAGCAGGATAAACTGGATGCGCCGCAGAGCGACGAGGTCACTTTTGCGACAGCACCGGACAAAGCAAAGCAGCAGGAAGGTGCCGTCGAAGTGGCGCCAGCCGGGCAAGTTAGCCGGGAGAGCGAAGAGAAAGCCGATTCTGTCTCGCACAAACCCATTACGCACAAGCAGGAAAAACTCGATATTCTGCAGGATTCGGATCGCGAATTCCTTGAAATCACAGATCGCCCTGCGGCCGCATTGGATCAGGGCGACGATGGTGCGAGCCAGGCCCAGATTCGTGTGGCAGCCGAACTGATGGATTCACTGGTTAATTATGCCGGGGAAATCAGTATTTACCGGTCGCGGCTGGAGCAACAACTGGGTTCGGTACGATCCAACCTGAAGGAAGTAGACGTCACGGTTTCCCGCCTGAAGGAACAGCTGCGTAAGCTGGATATTGAAACCGAAGCACAGATGATGTCGCGTTACCAGAATGCATCGACACAAAACTCCACAGAGTTCGATCCGCTGGAACTGGACCGCTTCTCGAACATGCAGCAATTATCCCGTTCTCTGACTGAATCCGTCAGTGATTTGCTCAGTCTGCAGGATATGCTGAGTGAGTCCGTGCGCCAGGCCGAGAGCCTGCTTACCCAACAGTCTCGCGTCAGTGCTGACCTGCAGGAAGGCCTGATGAAGACACGCATGACTCCGTTCGGCAGCGCCGCACCGCGCCTGCGGCGGGTGGTGCGTTCGGCAGCGGCGGAAACCGGCAAAAAGGCCAGGCTGCAATTGCGCATGGCAGGTTCCAGCGACCAGCTGGACCGAAATGTACTTGAACGGATCACCGCGCCGCTGGAACATTTACTGCGTAATGCGGTCGCTCACGGAATCGAAATGCCCCGGGTACGGCGCAAGGCGAAGAAACCCGAGGAAGGCCGGATTACGGTAACGGTGGAAGCGGAAGCTACCGAGTTCGTTGTTCGGGTCCAGGATGACGGCGCCGGAATCAATCTCGAAAATGTCAGAAAACGCGCCATTCAGCGCGGGATGATCGGTAAAAATGAACAAGTGGATTCCCGCAGACTGATTGAGTTTGTTCGTGAAAGTGGGTTTTCGACTTCTGATAAGGTAACCGGTCTCTCCGGTCGTGGCGTGGGAATGGATGTCGTCAACAGTGAGATCAAACAAATTGGCGGCACGGTGGAAATTGACTCCGAGCCTGGCGTTGGCACGCGCTTTACCATTCGAATCCCCTTCAGCCTCGCGGTCATGCAAGCCATTGGTGTGACCGTTGACGACCGGCCTTTCTATATCCCCCTGAACAGCGTGGCTGGCGTAGCCCGAATGACACCATCGGAATATTCTGCCCTGGCCCGCAGTGAGTCACCGATGTACGAATTTGCCGGCGAGCAGTTCCCCTTACTGGAACTGGAGCCCCTGCTGGACATGCCGTCACTGCCACTGGACAGTGAAAACATTTCCCTGTTGATGATTCGAGCCGGTGAGCGCAAGGCCGCATTCCGGGTGACCGGACTGCAAGGACACCAGGAAGTGGTAGTCAAACCGGTCGGACCGCAGATCAGCAGTATCCCGGGAATTTTTGGTGGCACGATTTCCGCCGATGGTCAGGTCGTCATTATTCTGGATATGGGACCATTGATCCGCCGCGGCCTGGAACGGGCGATTGAGCCGGTCAAGACCCTTGTCAAACCCAGGAAAGAGGCTCGCCGGCCACTGGTTATGGTCGTCGATGACTCCATCACCATGCGCAAGGTAACTTCCCGGGTGCTGGAAAACCATTCCATCGAAGTGATGACGGCCCTTGACGGCCTGGATGCGATCGAAAAACTGCATGAACGGGTCCCGGATCTTATGTTGCTGGATATTGAAATGCCTCGCATGGATGGCTATGAACTGGCACAGCACATCCGTTCAGATTCCCGTCTGCGTCATATCCCCATCGTTATGATCACCTCACGCTCCGGTCAGAAACACCGTAAGAAGGCAAGGGATGCCGGGGCCAACGCCTACCTGACCAAGCCTTACCAGGAAGCCGACCTGGTAGTAAAAGTCGGGGAAATGCTGGATATGGAACTGGTCATGCAGAGGTCAGAATGACATGGCAAAGAAAACCTTAAAAAAGAAAGTAAGCAGCAAAACTCCGAGGAAAAAAAGGAAGGCAGTTCCGCAAGTGAACAGGGCCTCTGATGTCCGGTCAGGCAGAAGTAAAACAACAGGCAAAAAGAAAGCAAAAAAGGTGCTCCGAAAAGCAGGCAAGAGCCCTGTGTTACATTGCATGCTCGCACCTACAGAAGAAGACGTTCTGCTGTTACCCACCAGCGTACTTGCCGAAGTAATAGATTATGAACAACCTTCTCCGATGGCCGAAACGCCGCCCTGGCTGATCGGTCAGGTTGAGTGGGAAAAACGACAGGTGCCTGTGTTCAGTTTCTTTGCCTTGATCAATGGCGGCGATCCGGGAGAGATATCATCCCGTTCGAAGATCATGGTGATCAAATCATTGTCCGAATCCGGTCGTGTGCCATACCTGGGTGTTTTACTCAGTGACTTACCGCGCATGACCAATGTTAAAGAAACAGACATGAAACAGACCGGGGACAAGAACAAGTCACTGGGTGTTTTCAGCCGGATAAAACTGGAAGGCCAGGACGCCATCGTCCCCGACCTTGATCGCCTGACACACCTGATCACCCACGCCACCTACGGCGCCATCCCCATCACGCAGATTGATGGCTAGAGGGCAGGGCAAAGCAATGAAATTCCTGCTTAAATTTACCGTTGTGATCAGCTTAATAGCACTGATCGCTGCAGTTGTTGCCTGGCGGGCGCCAGCGGAATGGCTGCTGGAGAGGGCCGAACTACCTCAACGCGGCATTCAGTATTCAGTCTCATCGGGCACAGCCTGGAGTGGTATCGCGCATGATGTCAAATGGCGTGATGTTTTGCTGGGAGATGTCCAATGGAATTTCACTTCTTTAAACAAGGTTTCACCCCCCTTCACAACCTGGAAAATTGAAGGCCGGGGTCTGGACTATAATTTATCTTTGCTGGCGGATTTTGAGCGCGACTCCCTTTTGCGTCTGCGCTTTGTCCAGGGAGAACTTCCCGCCGGCTGGATGGATTTGAGCAAGGTCGTACCCCTTCTTTTCCTCGATGGGCGCCTGCTCGTAAATTTTGACTATCTGGAGCTCAACTGGGGCCCACTCGGAATGGCAGCGGGCTCCATCCTATGGCAGGACGCGGCCTTTAGCGGGCTGTTTGATGAGAAACTGGGTGACATCAACATAAGTGTTGAATGGGTTGATGGCGCGACAAAGGTCTACTTCCAGTCGACACAGGTTCGCAACATCATGCTGGAAGGCGAAGCAAACCTGACGGCAGGCCGCTACGAATTATTGCTGATTTTGCACGCAACGGAAAAGAAACGCTACGTGATTGAACAACTCGCCAGCCTCGGTAAAGTTCAGCCTGACGGAAGTCTTCGAATCGAGGTTTACGGTCATATGCGGCGATGAATCAGTTCCTGCAGGCTGCCATTACAGCGGCAAAAGCTGCAGCGGATGACATCATGACTTACTACCGCGGGGATTTTGCGGTGGAGCTCAAATCCGACCAGACACCGGTTACCGCGGCCGACCGCAGGGCGGAGGAAATCATCAGCGGAATTTTACTCGAGGCCTTTCCGGACCACGGTTTCTATGGCGAGGAGAGCGGTAAAACGCAGGTAGACGCAGAGTATTTGTGGTTGGTTGATCCCATTGACGGCACGAAAAGTTTCGTTGGCGGCTATGGTATGTTCTCCACGCAAATAGCCTTGATGCACCAGGGCAAATTGGTGCTGGGTGTCTCATCTGCACCTGCTCACGGCGAACTGGCCTGGGCCATGCGTGGAGCCGGGGCAGAAATGGATGGCAAGCCGGCGCAGGTACGCGATATTTCCACCCTGGCAGACGCCTCCATTTCCACCGGAAACCTGCAATCTCTGGCCCGATCCGACCAGTGGGCAAACCTGGGCAAAATTACAGCTCAGGTCAACCGGACCCGTGGCTACGGCGATTACTATCACTACCACCGCCTGGCAGCCGGTCAGCTCGATGCCGTCATCGAATCTGACGTCAACATACTGGACATCGCCGCGCTCTACGTGATCGTCACGGAGGCCGGAGGTTTATTCACAGACTTGCAAGGGCAGGCGGTCGGCCTGGATACCACCTCGGTACTGGCAGCCACGCCAGGGCTGCATCCATTGTTGTTGAAAATGCTGAATGACTGATCAAGGGCGCCCGATTATGGCAAAATCATATTTTTGGAACGCCAGCCCGCATGGAAAACAAGACTGAAATCATACTGGGTGATGTAACCCTTCCAACGATCCTCGAAAGCCGCTGGCGTTCGCCCGGTGACACATTCAAAATCCAGGAGCTGGAACTTGAGTTTTCCAATGGGGAACGGCGGACTTACCAGAGGATGAGCCCACGCGGACTGGGCGCCGTAATCATTGTACCCATGAGAGATAAAGACACCGTGCTTCTGGCGCGGGAATATGCTGCCGGTCTTCACCAGTATGAAATCGGGCTGCCCAAGGGCCGGCTGGAAAAAGGTGAATCGGTGCTGGAAGCAGCACAGCGGGAAATGAAAGAAGAGATCGGTTTCGGTGCCAAACGCCTGGAAATTCTGACCACCCTGAGCCTTGCGCCCGGCTACATGACGCACATCACACACATCGTGCTGGCGCGTGACCTGTACGAGGAAAAACTGGAAGGTGACGAACCGGAAGAGCTGGAAGTCATTCCATGGCCCATCGCAGACTTGACGACACTGACCGCGCGCGACGACTGCACCGAGGGCCGCACCATCGCTGCCCTGTATATCGCTCGTGACTTTATGGAGGCAGAACGCCGCTGATGACCCCGCTTGAACTGGACACCATCGCCGATGAAATCCGGGAGCTCAGTCACCGTGCCGGAAAAGCCATCCTCGATGTCTACCAACAGGATTTTACGGTAACGCATAAAGAGGACGACTCGCCCCTGACCCAGGCGGACCTGGCCAGTCACACCCTTATTTGCGAAGCCCTGGCAGCACTGACACCCGACATTCCGCTGCTTTCGGAAGAATCGACCGAAATTGATTTCGCAACCCGCTCCGGCTGGAGCCAGTACTGGCTGATAGATCCTCTGGACGGAACGCGGGAATTTGTCAACAGGAATGGTGAATTCACGGTCAACATCGCGCTGATCAGTCACCATGCTCCCATCTTTGGTGTCGTGCATGTGCCGGTAAGCGGTATAACTTATACCGGTATCGAAACCCTGGGTGCATTTCGCCAGGAACCAGGCCAGGCGCCGGTGAGTATTCACGTCCGCCAACCCTGTGCCGACCCGGTAGTGGTGGTTGGAAGCCGTTCCCACGCCAATCCGAAGCTACTGAGCTACCTGGCCGCCATCGGAGACTACGAGCTGGTCAGCATGGGCAGTTCATTGAAATTTTGTCTATTGGCCGAAGGAAAAGCCGATTTCTACCCCAGGCTGGGGCCAACTTCCGAATGGGATACAGCTGCCGCCCATGCCGTGGTCAACGCTGCCGGCGGCCAGATCATCACCCTGGATGGCAAACCCTTACGGTACAACCTGAAGGAATCCCTGCTCAACCCGGAATTCCTCGTCATCGCCGACTCATCCCGGGACTGGCTCACTCCATTCAAAGACTACAGACCCTAGGCTCGTTTTCCTGGATCCAGCAGGCCCCGATTATTGTTGCGCCAAGGATATTGGCCTCAATTCGACTTAACGATCTTCATTCCACAAACGTCCTTCCTTCATGTCAAGGCGAATCAGTGACAGCTTGTCCTTGTGAGTTTCTTCAAACATTTCCATCAATACCAGGGGAAATATTCATAGAAGTATCAGAATAAGTTCAAGACTTTTTATCCAGCACGGTTAATAATTTATTGTGTAATCTGTCTCATTGTGGGTGATATTGTCACTATTCTTTCCAATCTAAATGAGTCTTTTGATCAGGGGCGCCCTGGGTGTTGAGATGACAGGCTGCAAATTGAATCGCCGAGAGGTGCTGCTGGTGCTGGCCACCATCGGTTTCGCTGGCGCTGGTATCAGATATTGGCCGGAAGACGGTTTCCAGAATCACTGCCCGGACGAACCCTTGCCGCAGAAACTGCTCGATCATCAACTGCTGCAATCAGCCTGGGACGGAATCGACCCCAGCCGGTACTGGGATTGTCACGTACATCTCATCGGGACCGGTAGTGGTGGTTCGGGGGCCTGGATGAACCCGGAAATGCAAAGCCTTGCGCACCCGATTCAATGGCTGCAACGTGCTTTCTATCTCAATGGGAGTTGTGTTATTGACGACGACCGGCCTGACCAGCATTTCATTGAACGTCTGGTTTGGCTTCATGATCAGTTGCCAACCGGTGTCAAGTTGATGTTGCTGGCATTCGATTACAACCATGACGAGGACGGTAATCGCCGTCTGGAAGCCAGTGCATTCCACACTCCCGATGTCTATGCGGCATCCATCGTCCGGCGCTACCCCGGCCGCTTCGAATGGATTGCTTCAATCCACCCCTACCGCCGCGACGCCTTAATGGCCCTGCGAGAGGCTGCGCTTAACGGCGCCCGTGCCGTCAAATGGCTGCCACCGGCCCAGGGCATGGATCCGGCTTCATCTCTTTGCGATCCGTTCTATCGGCTTGCTGCTGAACTCGACATCCCATTACTGGTGCACGCAGGCGCTGAGCTTGCCGTACACGGAGGCAACACCCAGGACTACGGAAATCCCCTGCGCCTGCGCCGCCCGCTGGAACATGGTGTGCGTGTCATCGTCGCGCACTGTGCTTCCCTGGGAAGCAGCATCGATTTGGACGTCGCTGCCAATGGACCCGAAGTTCCTGCCTTTGAACTGTTCGAGAGGATGATGCGCGAACGCCGCTATGAAGGCCTGCTGTTCGGGGAACTCTCGGCGATCACTCAGATCAACCGCGCCGGACCGGTACTGGAGTCCGTAATCAAGCATGACGAGTGGCAAGCACGCCTGCTAAACGGCTCCGATTATCCCTTGCCAGGCGTGCTTCCTTTGGTCTCGCTGAAGCAGATGGTACGACGCGGCTATATCAAGGAAGCCGAAGCAGAAGTGCTGTCTGCTGTGCGCCACCACAATCCCCTGCTGTTTGACTTCGTGTTAAAACGTACACTACGGTTTGATCAAAAGGCGTTCGGCACTGCTCCGTTTCAGACACGGGAGTTCTTTTCAGGAAAAAGCTCATTATGAAACTAACCAGAAGACGGATTTTACGACTACTTGCGCTGCTTATGCTGCTTGTTGCCGGCTTGGCGATCTACGCTTATTTTGTGGGGACGAACACACTCCTTCAGCATGCAGAAGCGTTTGCATTTCGGCGCATGACGGTGACACAACTGCCCGAGCAGGGCGTTTTCCAGTTTTTCTACGTCAGCAATCGACGCCCGGATGTCCCGGATGGAGACATAGATAAACGTTTCACATCCGAGCGCGAATCCTCGCTCAAGTTCGGTTACTTCAATACCAGGATTGAACCCACGCTCGGCCTGGGCATGATCATTGATCCCAGCAAGTGGTTTCTCAATGAAGAAATACGCTTGCAGGAGGTGCAGGCACAGGAAAAGGAGGCGTTCCTGCAACGGCTTGGTCAGCAGGTGCAGGCCTCACCGTATCGATCCCTTTTGTTGGTTGTGCATGGGTTTCGCGAGGCCTTCCCATCGGCCTTGCGCAAGACTGCCTTCCTGGCACACGTGCTGGACATCAACACACCAGTGCTGGTGTTCGACTGGCCGGGTGATCAGGGATCGTCGCTCAGGGGTTATCGACGCGCGAGCCGGATTGCGGAAGAATCCGGTGCTGAACTCGCGCGCACACTGGAACTGATCATCGAAGAAGTGCGACCAGACCGGCTCTGGTTATTGGCGAACAGTATGGGCGGCCAAGTCGTCGCTGACGCTTTCACCCTGCTGCACCAGGATGCCGCCTATTCCGATTCACAAACCGAAATCGAAAACGTGGTGCTGACCGCACCAGACGTCGGCCACGATGTTTTCAACCAGCGGTTCAAGCAAGACATGCTGGACCTGGCTCAAAATGTCACGGTCTATGTTTCGTCCAATGATCGCGCGTTGTTGGTCAGCCGGCTCATCAACCGTGGATTACGCTTGGGGGAAAGCACCCTGGATCCCGGTAATCCGGGTCAAGTGCAAGCGGCCGAACAGTGGTCCGAATTGCTGGAACCTGGCAGCAACCGCTTGGTACTGGTGGATGTGACGCCGGTGAACCGGACGCGTAACTTTCATAATTTCAGCCTGGAAACACCGGAGTTTTTTGACGACCTTTACTTGAGATTCACCGGATCTGACCTACCGAAAAGCCGTGAACTCTATTACCTGGAGACCCCAGGTGGTGTGCGTTACTTTGTGCTGACACGAGGACGCTGATCGATACATGAAATACGCGATGGTCAAATCGACTCGCTTGCCGGCCATAACCGGCATTGTACTGGCGTTCCTTTTTTTGGTGATATATGTCAGGGCCTGCAGCAATGCTCCTGTGCTGAAATCCTGGCACACGGAAATACTCTCTGAAGAATTTACCGAAGACATGGTGGATGAACAGGTCCACAACTTTGAGGACTACCTGGAACTGGAGCAGAGGCTGTTCAGGCAACTGGACGAACAAATCTACGCCGGCACCGAAACCGGCCCGGTACATGCACTGGAACGCTACAGTTCCGGCAGCATGGCAGACCCGAATCAATGGCAAACCAATTGGAACCGCAGCTTCGAGCTGGCCAGCACTCCGGCTGTCGGTGGCGTGCTGTTGCTTCACGGCATGTCCGATTCACCCTACAGTCTGCGGGCACTGGGCGAGGCGCTCAATAACCACGGTTACCAGGTCATAGGCCTGCGCTCTCCGGGTCATGGCACCGCGCCGTCCGGGCTCAGGCGGGCCACCTGGCAGGACATGGCGGCTGCGGTAAAATTGGCCATGGAACACCTGGAGTTCAGCCTGGGATCCAGGCCCATTCACATCATTGGCTACTCCACCGGCGCATCTCTGGCTCTGGACTACACGCTCACTTCCATTGAAGAAGTGAGTGCAATGGTGCCTGCAAGCCTGGTTTTGATCTCGCCGGCCATAAGAATCCATTCGGCGGGGGCACTGGCCGGTTTCAAGAATTCACTGTCAACGCTGCCCGGTCTGGGCGGACTGGCCTACCTGTCAGTCATGGCGGAATTTGATCCCTTCAAGTACAACTCCTTTGCCACCAACGCCGGTGCCCAGGTCCATCGCATCACGCGCAATGTGGACCGGCGCCTTGAGGCCCTGGCCCAGGATCCGGTTGCCATAAACAAGCTGCCGCCGATCCTGGTGCTCAAATCCACGGTTGATTCGACAGTCACCACTGACGCTGTGGTGGACAATCTGCTGATGCGCCTGTCGGCCGATCGTAATGAACTGGTGCTTTTCGATATCAACCGCCACACGGCCATCAAGTCGACCTTGCTGGTGTCTGATCCGGGTCCGCTGACCCATCGCATGCTGGCCGACCCGGACTTACCGTTTGCGGTGACATTCATCACCAATGAAAATCCACACAGCACCCGCCTTGTTGCCCGTCACAAGGCGCCGTTCTCACTGCAGACAGTTACCATGGAAAATCTCAATGTCAACTGGCCCAGGGACGTGGTTTCCCTGTCGCACATCGCTTTGCCTTTCCCGCCCAACGATCCGCTTTATGGGCAGCACCCGCCACCGGACAACGACCTGGTTTTCCTGGGAGACCTGGCGATCAGGGGCGAACAGGGCCTGTTAAAGCTTCCCCCGGAGTGGCTGCTTCGCATGAGATACAACCCGTTCTACATCTATCTTCAAAAGCGTGTTCTTCAATGGGTGGATGAAGCTGAAGAACCCGTACTTTAATAAAACTTTGAAGTTTCTTTCATGATTTAATCTTTCAATCTGCCGATAATCAATGGGTAAAATTTCACCACACGGTGCCTATTCATTATTAAATTTGCGCGAATAGTTGTATTGTTTAGGACGTGTTCAAAAAATCAGGAGACTGAAAAGTGTTTAAAGCCAGCAAACTCAAGCAGGAATTTTCAACCCTTACTCCTGCAGTATCGCTCATGATCTGCACACTCTGCCTCACTTTCTCGCTATCGACATTTGCCGATGATGCAGCGAGTATTTCTTTTGATAATTTGAAACCCGTCGATGACAGTGCAGTCGCGATGGCCTTCATCGATCCGGAAGCGGATTTCAGCGTATTTTCACGCGTGATGATTCTGGATCCATATGTGGCTTTTCGCAGCAATTGGCAGCGTGACCAGAACCGCAGCCGGAGTCGCAATATCCGTGCAAGTGATATGGAGAGAATCAAGGCCGATGTGGCATCGCTTTTCAAGGAAGTATTTACGCAAAGACTCGAGGCCGATGATGGTTTCGAGGTTGTGGAAGAGGCGGATTACGATGTCCTGCTGTTGAGGCCGGCCATTATTGACCTCGACATTACGGCGCCGGATGTCAGATCCGCCGGCCGCTCCCGCACCTTCACCGCTTCAACCGGGGCGGCAACACTTTATATTGAGCTGTTTGATTCCGTCAGCGGTGCCATTATCGGCCGCGCAGCTGACCGGCAGGCCATGCGCAATGCAGGGGGTACGATTTCCTTTAGCAACCGGATGATCAACCAGCAGGAAGGACGGCGCATGTTCGGGCGCTGGGCCGATACCTTGCGAGAGTTTCTGGAACAGAACTACATGGGAAAACAGGAGGACAGTTAAATGCGAAAATTGTTAATCATCACCACCTCGATGGCTCTGATGCTCGCCGGTTGTGCTTCGTCAGGACCGACGATCACCGTCAATTCTGCTCCCGGAATGGATTTATCGGCCTTTCAAACCTTCAATTTCATGCAACCGCTCGGCACGGACCGAGACAGCGGTGCGCGAACGCCCATGAGCACGATGCTGATGAACTCGGTAAGCCGGGAGTTGACCAGCAGAGGGCTGACGCAATCCGATTCGCCCGACATGCTGGTTGATTTCTTCGTCACCACCGAGAATCGGATGGATGTGCGCACGACATCAACCGGGATGCACAGCGTACACCGCTCACACTGGAGCCGCGGCTGCTGTAGCACCTGGCCTACCTACCAGACAACGGTCCGGCAATATACCCAGGGTACGCTGCTGATTGACCTGATCGATCCAGCCGCTAACGCCCTGATCGCCGAAGGCGCCGCGACGAGCCGCTTACGCAGCGATAGTCTGACCCAACAGCAAATTGACGACGTTGTCATTCAGATCATGACTGATTTGCTGCCTCGTTAACCATCAGGAGCAATCGATGAATCATTCCAACCAAAACCCGGATTCCGGCCAGCTATTTTCAGACCTTTCTCACACAGTTTCTGTCCTTGTCCTGAGTCTCGCTTTCGCCGCCGGCTCTGTTGGTGCTTCGGGTCTGGATCGGCCCGTTACGAAAGAAGATTTCAAGCAAGAGAGAGTCTATTCACCTTACGCCGGAAGAGCCTACGCCGATAACATTTATTTTGGTGACATGCATTTCCATACCGAGCTGTCATTCGATGCCGGCCTGGTAGGCACATCCCTGAATGTACATGACGGCTATCGAATGGCGCGCGGCCAGCAAGTGATCTCAAATACCGGTCAGCCCGTGCAGCTGATCCGGCCGCTGGATTTCCTGGTCATCACCGATCATGCCGAATTGCTCGGCCTGGCGCCGGCCATTCGCGAATCGAACCCCCTGCTGCTCTCCGACCCCTGGGGCGCCTGGGTGCACGAGCGCTTCAATTCGGGCCCCGAAGGCCGCATGGAAGCCTTCGCCGACATCATCCGGCTGGCAACCGTGGAGGGTATCAACCCCTTTGGGTCGGATGAATTGACTCGTTCGATCTGGCAGGACTTCATCAAGATTGCCGACCAGTACAACGAACCCGGCGTTTTCTCCGCCATGACCGGATTTGAATGGTCCTCAACACCCAAAGGCGACAACCTCCATCGCGTGGTCGTGTTCCGCGATGGTGCCGACAAGACCAGCCAAACGATGCCGTTCAGCATGTTCGACAGCGATGATCCGGAAGGTCTATGGAACTACCTGGCGGCCTACGAAGCGGCGACCGGTGGTAGCGCCATCGCCATTCCGCACAACGGCAATACCAGCAACGGCCTGATGTTCAACGAAAAGAACTTCAAGGGTAAGCTCATGAACCGGGAATATGCAGAGGCCAGAATTCGCTGGGAGCCAATCATCGAAGTCACTCAGATCAAGGGTGACGGGGAAGCCCACCCCCTGCTTTCTCCAGAGGACGAGTTTGCAGACTACGAGAACTGGGACGTTTCCAATCTCGCCGGTACGGCTCCGAAGGAAGATTGGATGCTGCAGTACGAATACGGTCGTTCGGCACTGAAACTCGGGCTGAAACTGGCCGACAAGCTGGGTGTCAATCCCTACAAGTTCGGCCTGATTGGCGCCAGCGACTCACACACCGCACTCGCGACAACGCGCGAGGAAAACTATTTCGGTAAATATAAGCATACGGAACCCTCGCCAGAACGCCATAACCGGGATGTCATCCCGGCTGAAGATCCGGCACTGCGAATCCTGACTTCCCAGGAAGTGGCATCCGGCCTGACAGCCGTGTGGGCGCGTGAAAACACCCGCGAGGCCCTTTTCGACGCGTTGAAGCGCAAGGAAGTTTACGCCACCACCGGCACCCGGATCCGGGTTCGGGTTTTTGGTGGCTGGGATTTCGCGGACGACGAGGTTTTCCGCCCCGATTTCATTGCCCAGGGCTATCGCCGCGGCGTACCGATGGGTGGAGATCTGCGCAATGCACCCAAGGGCGCTGCGCCAACCTTCATGGTCCGGTCTCTGCGAGATCCGGACGGCGCTAATCTGGACCGGGTGCAGGTCATCAAGGGCTGGTTGGATGATGATGGCGAGCTGCACGAGCGTATCTACGACGTGGCTGTCTCTGACGGTCGCGAGATCGGCGAGGATGGCCGCGCGCATGAAGCGATTGGCAACACCGTGGACATAGACAAAGCCACCTTCACCAACACCGTTGGCAGCACTACGCTGGCCGCGGTCTGGAGCGATCCCGATTTTGATCCGGACGAGCTCGCTTTCTACTACGTCCGCGTGATCGAGATACCGACACCACGTTGGACCACCTACGATGCGGCATTTTACGGTATCCCGCTTCCGGACACCGTACCGGCGACGATCCAGGACCGGGCCTACACTTCACCCATTTGGTATACACCAGGACAGTGAGAAACTTCAACACATGTTCCAACTGATGATCGGGTCGACCAGGATTCTGCTGCTGGCATTATGGGCGGCTTGTATCCTGAGCCTGTTTTCCATAATCCCGCAGCCATACAGTCAAGCCGTGCTGATACTGGGAACTGTGGTATTGCTGATTCACTTTGTCGAATACCTGCTGGTCAGGTCCAAAGTAGCTGAACGACTGGGAGGGAAGACCGGCTTTATCGAAACCATGACGTTTGGTTTCGGATACTGGCTGCCAGTGCTCAAGGGGGAGTAAAGCCAATTTAGGCCGAAAATCGTTGAAAATATTAAGAAGTTTTAAAACTGTTCGGCGAAATAGCAGGGAATCACGAAAAGCAGATCCTGCTGGTTTCCACCGCCAGGCGCATCGAGATTCTGCCGGGCACGCGTAGTCCTGAGACGCCCGAGAATCTGAATGATTTCGAGGTCGACCAAATCGAAATCCATGGTGAGTAAGGCTGATTTATTCTGAAACCTGATTAGGAAACTTAAATATGAACACTCGAATCAACAGACTGATAATCCTGGCGGCCGTGACGGCAACATCACTGCTTTTTGCTGGCCTGGTTTCAGCACAGCGTTCCGGGCAGTCCATGAGCGTCCAGACCGGTGTGGTCGTGGCCGCCCAGGCCGTCAACTTACAATCAGCTGCCGGTCGCGGGGCTCTCGTTGGTGGCATCGTCGGCTACGCAACCACCTCGAGCAGACAGAGTTCGTCCAGGAGAGCGCGCAATACAGCCATCGGCGCCGGCACCGGCGCTTTAATCGCCCGGCGTGCACAGGGCAGTCTGGACGGCATGCAGTACACCATCGAAGTGGGTCCGGGTTCACAGATCATAGTCGTCACCGATCAGACCCAGATCCGTGTCGGTGACTGCGTCAATGTTGAGCAGGCTGGCTCCGGTACAGCAAACGTCCGGCGGGTTTCCGAGTCACTTTGCGATGCTGTTTTTGACAACCAGGTAGATGATGAATTACAGGCCTATATGACGCAGGAGGCTGACATGTGCCTGCAGGCCAAGGAACGCTTGATGGAGGCCGAAACCGATGAAGCTTTCGAAATCGCCATGCGTCGTGTGAAGTTCCTGTGTGACGACTGATATGACTCACCTGCCCAGCAAACGCACCTTCCTCGTCCGGCCCAACAATGAGGCTGATCCGGAAAAAGGCCTGTATCGCGGCCAGGTGGAGCACCTGCAGAGCGGTCAAACCATGCGGTTTCAATCCGAAGGGAGCCTTAAGGAATTTTTTACCACCATCCTGGTGGATCAGATAAAGCACGAGCAATCAGAACAAAGCAGTAAAGAGCCCTGAAGACCAATGGGCAGGCTCAAGCTTGCGGCCCGGGCCGCCTTGGTCTGGTTGATTACAGGGTGCCTTGGCATCGTGGTTGCCGAGCCCGGAGGAACTGTCCCGGGAAACACCGGGGAGGAAGTGAGGGATTCGGATTCCATGCCGGGGGCTTACGATTACGATAGTGACGAGACCCTGGATATTGATACCGACAGCACGGTTGATACCATCGAAGAGACATCAGGATGGAAGCTGAAAGGAGATTTCCGACCCATTGCCGACCATCAGGAGACTGACAACCGTGATGGGGGCTCGATTACTGACAATGCGCTCGGCGCCCGTTTTCGTGCCGGCGCAGACCTGGGCGTTACACCAAATTTGCATCTGGGCGCCCGGCTGGCCGGAACCTGCTTCGTATTCACCGATGGAACCGGCTGCAACCCTGACTTTATCGTGCAATTGGACGCACCCACTGCGAGCGGTCTGGATAACGGCCAGATCACTTTTGACGAGTTCTACATGCTCCTGCACAAGCAGGAACATTCAGACGTGGCCATTGGCCGCCTGCAAACTCGTTTTGTCCTTCGGGCCGGCGTTTTTGCCCGTTCCCTGGACCGTAATGACAGCAGCAATGTAAATGTGACCTGGACGGATGGACTGCACGCCGTTTACCGCGCGCGCAATGGCTGGAAGTCAAACCTCGTGTTGCAAAGAAATGCCGCAGACGGCTCCGGCAGTGTTCGCCGCAACCCGCTGGATTTCGCCAGTAGCCGCGCCCGTAATACCTGGTTCATCGCGTTTGAAAACGAACAGCCTTGGGGCAATATTGTGCAACGGGGCTTTGATATTTCTTACCTGCCCGATTCCTTGTTGAAAAACGGTGTTGCCAACGGGCGGCGGGAAGATTACTGGGGATTTGTCGGGCGCGTTGTTGCCCGCTGGCCACGTAAATACACCGGCATGCACCTCAGGTTAGGGGCCGAGGCGGGCTACGCGCCGGAGACTCCGACTGCATCGGCCGTCAATCTTACAGGCGATCCGCAAGGCTTCGCATGGGATGTGTCCGCCAGCCTGATGGACATCCGGCCGGGACATCACTTTGGGGTGCAATACGCAAGGACCGGCGCCGGGTGGTTATTGTCACCACAGTACCGGCCCAACGAAGAGATGCTTGAGTTCCGCTACCAGTGGCGACCACCGCGGCAGCCGGTTATCGATATGCGTATACGCTGGCGGAAAGACATCAGACTACTGTCGGACGCCGTTCGCAAACGCCGGGTCGCCGATGTGTACTTGCGCGCGACCTGGCATTTCACCCATTACAGGCGTATGGAGAAAAGAGCAGAACCATGACCTGATATTTAGTACTTGACGTGGATTACTGCAACGATGTATAAACTTCACCAGCTCTGGGGTCTTGCCTACAAAAATATAATAAAAAGAGAATAACTAAAAAATTGCAGTGAATAAGCGACTCCGGTCGCTTTTTTGTCGTTTCAGGCCTTCAATTCATGTGCATCTTTCTTTCTTGAGCTGCCGATTGGCTTCATAATTCATTTTGAGGAAAAATAACAGGAACTTCAGGCCATCCCTTTTCGTTTTCCAAAATTGAATCCAGGCAAAAACGGCATTGCGGAAATGTTCTTGCTGACCGTGCTGCTGGTCTCACTTCTGATGTTTGTTGTGTATCAACTGGCAGTCTCATCTGTTGAACCACAAGCAGAAAAACTGAAGAACCGGGTGGCATTTCTGAGCGAGGAGCTTTCAGCACTGTCCGCAAGATACAAGCGCAAACAAGCTCAAATTGCCATAGCTGAACGAGAGGCTGACGTATTCAGGGGAGCCAACAGTCTGCTCAGGTCTAAAGAAAGCGAACACCAGGCCAAACTCAGTTTGGTGCAGTCAGAGCTGGATTTTTTTCGCAGACTGGCAGGAGCAAGCGCCAAACAGACCGGACTGGCCATCTACGCAGCGGAACTGATCTCAACGGACTCGGACCGGGTATTCCAATTTATTTTGACGCTGACACAAAATATCCGCAGCGCCTCCGTCATTGATGGACAGGCACATATCCGCATCGAGGGCACTCTCAACGATCGGCCTGTAACGCTCACCTGGCCGCAAGTGACTGACGGCACCACACCCGAACCTCTGTTTCAGTTCAAATATTTCCAGCAGTTGGAGGGTTACCTGGCATTGCCGGAAGAGTTCTACCCGCGGCGATTACGAGTGACACTCGAAGTGCAAGGCCAGCGCGAGCCGGTAGTTCATGCGTTCGACTGGGCTGAACTGGTCGCTGATCCATGGGAAAATCAGCTGTCGCCAACGGAGTAAGTATTATCTCCGCAGTAGCCTGTCGGGATTGATTTGCGGGCAAAAAGCCATCATAGTATGCACCAGCGACAAAATGAATAATCTGAAAATTATGGATAATACATCGAACAGCCAGACCAGCGAAAACACGGCCATGCCCGGCATCGTTTTTACCAGCGCTGCAGCCCGAAAAGTGCAGGAACTGATTATGGAAGAGGCCAATCCGAACCTGAAACTGAGAGTCTATATCAGCGGTGGAGGTTGTTCGGGGTTCCAGTATGGCTTCTCTTTTGATGAAGAACGGTCAGACGATGATATCGCAGTACAAAATGACGGCGTTACATTGCTGATTGACCCGATGAGCTTTCAGTACCTGATGGGGGCCGAGGTCGATTATTCAGAAAGCCTTCAGGGCGCCCAGTTCGTTATCCGTAACCCCAATGCTGCAACCACCTGTGGTTGCGGTTCTTCCTTTTCAGTCTAACCGGGTCAGTATTGGCGCAAATTGACCTCAGCATTGATCGCATCACGCGATCACGCCGTAACCAATTTACATCCGTCCGCCTGGACCGGCTGGTTGAGTACCGGGAAGACCCGGAATGGGTAATTGCGGCACAGAATTCCGACGCAGCGAGATTTGTTCCCTTGTGGCACAGTCGCAGCTTACTGGCGAAAGATGACGAGGGCCAGGTTGCCGTCTATCTGAAACCCGGGGAACTGGATCAACTGGATGCAATCCAGCCACCCACTCTGCTTGGCACAGACGGCAAGCGCTATTTCTTTGCAGTCTCCATCAACGACAGTCAACGCGAGGAAGTCCTGGCCAGCCATCCGGAGGCACGGTTCATTGACCTGCGCCGCGCATCCGTGGACATGGATGCCAAGCATGCAGGTGTGCTGGCTTACGCCAAGGCGCTACATTACTGGCAGCACCGGCATATTTTTTGTGGCGTATGCGGCAGTCCGAACCGGCTGCTGTCTTCCGGACACAAGCTGATATGCAGCAATGATGAATGTGCCAGGCAGACATTCCCCCGTATCGATCCGGCCATCATCGTGTTGATCACACACAACAATGCCTGCCTGCTGGGCCGCAATGCCAACTGGCCACCCAAACATTTCTCCACGCTTGCTGGTTTTGTTGAACCGGGTGAGAGTCTGGAAGATGCTGTCGTCAGAGAAGTCTATGAAGAAGCGCAGGTCCGGCTGAATAAGATCCGCTACGTTTCCTCCCAGCCCTGGCCTTTTCCAGCCTCATCCATGTGCGGGTTTTATGCGGAGGCGGAAAACCGCGACTGCACTGTGGGCGAAGAACTGGAGGAATTACGGTGGTACACGGCAGATGAACTTGATATCGCGGTCATGGAAGATTCTGTGCGCTTGTCTCCGCCTGTCTCTATTGCTTTTCGTTTGCTGGCTGACTGGTATCACAAGCAAAATGGTAAAGACCTGGAGCAATTGGTTAGAAGAGCCCGACGCCTTAAGCGGCGCTGATAAGCATACGCGGGGCGTTATCTGGTACCTTGCGGTGGGCAACGAAGTTACTCACCCTACGTGTTCAAGCATTTTGTACTATGGTAATTATCGCCCGAAACAGGCTTTCATATCTGTCAGCTAAATTCGATTCGTCGTAGGGTGGGCAATTTATTGCCCACCGACTGGCGTCGTTTTCATACGGACTTCCCCGGCCTTTGTTAGAATCATCAGCATGTGCTCAACACCGCTGGCAAAGCCAGTACCAGCAAAGGAAATCAACGAATGACGATCATTGCCATTCTGCTTGCGTTTGCACTGTGCCACTTGATCCGGGAACTCGGCAAATACCGCAAAAACGAATGGCTGAAATCCTGGGTTAACTTCAGTAATAACACGTTTTCCAGCTTACCCGGGTGGAAAGACATACTGGGTTTCCTGATCATCCTTGCCAGCCCGGTGGTACTGCTTCTGGTCGTTAACCAGTTACTGTATTCCGCACTGGGAACCACCGGTGCATTCATCCTGGCAACCGCCGTTCTTATTTATACGTTTGGTCCCCGAGATCTGGATACCGAGGTCGCTGGAATAATTGAGGCAGAAGACGATGAATCCAGGGAACAAGCACTGAAAGAATTACTCGGCACTCCCCTTCCGGAAGATAAAGATACCTGCAGGGCGCGGGCCGTTGAGTCTGTATTCCGGGAGGCGCTGAGGCGCTGGTTTGGCGTGATTTTCTGGTTCGCGGTTCTGGGAATCACCGGCGCCATTCTTTACCGACTGGTCTACTGGCTGGTTAACGAGGATTACGCATTGTCGGAGGGGCAAGTAATGCTTTTCGCCCGCTTGCAGCAGATCATGGACTGGCCCGCTGCACAACTGATGACCCTTTCCCTGGCCATAGCCACCGATTTCGACTCGGTTTTCATGGCATGGAAAAAATATCATGATGAACAGGGGCATGGCTTATTCGATGGCAATAATGGTTTCCTGCTCACCAGTGCCTGCAGCATAGTGCTCAGCGGACACGCAGCCAGGGACGGTTATGCCGATCAACTTGAAGGGCCTTTCGCCAGTTTGCAGCAGGCAATGGACCTGGCCTGGCGGGTATTGGGAGTATGGATGACTGCCTTGGCGTTATTGCTTCTGATCGGCGTAATCACCTGAATATTTTCGACCTTCACCCACCTGACAAATTGACTTTGATGAGATATGGTATGGCGTGTCTCATGGCGCTGATGTTTTCGAATCAGTCTTTCGCTGCAACGCGCCTGCTGCAGGCAAATGGATCCTGGCTGGAATTGGAAGAACCAGCCAAGCGTCTGATCACACTTTCACCACACCTGGCCGAACTGGTATTTGCCGCCGGTGCGGGAGACTACCTGGTCGGTACAGTGGAGTACAGCGAATATCCCGAGGCTGCGGCAAGCGTAGCTCGCATCGGGGACGCTTTTCGCATTGACGTGGAACGCATACTTGCGCTTGCACCTGACCTGGTTATCGCCTGGGATTCAGGTAACCCCCGCCAGGCCGTAGCACAGATTGCTTCATTGGGATTTCCTGTCTGGTCGATAGAAATTCGCGAGCCGGTTGAAATTGCTGAGGTCATAAGGGCCATTGGCGAGGCCAGCGGCCAATCCCGGGCAGCCAACAGGAGTGCTGAAGTTTTTCTTCAGCGGCTGAGTGCGCTTTCCCGACAATATGAATCCCGGCAAAAAATGGATTATTTTTACCAGGTCGATGAAAAACCCTTGTATACCATCAATGGCGATCACCTCATCAGCAAGGGTCTCGGCCTGTGCGGCGGGTACAATATATTCAATGATCTGCCCGGTCTCGCATTCCAGGTGACACATGAGTCCGTCATTGTGGCTGACCCGGTGGCCATGTTCGCCCCCGTCCTGGACAGTGATCCGGACCCCTTAGCCGTATGGCTGGACTGGCCGGGTATACAGGCGGTAAGCAGGAACGCTTTGTTTACTTTACCAGCCGATAAAATCAGCCAGGCAACACCCAGGCTGTTGGATGCACTGGAAATTGCCTGTAGTCTGTTGGACGAATTGCGCGAAGGAGTACCCCCTCATGATTGATTCACCTGTCGGCGTCATGGCCATGCTTATTGCCGTGGTCAGTTTTTGGTTCTGGCTGGAAAAGAAAAGCAATTGGAAAATCTTCAACTTCCTGCCCCCGCTGATCTGGATATACGCAACCCCGGTAATCCTGTCCAATACGGGACTGATTCCATATGAAAACGCCGCTTATGATTTCCTGCGTTCTTACGGCCTGCCGGTATTCATTTGCCTCATGCTGATCAAGGTTGATGTGGTGGCCGCAGTGCGCATCATGGGAAAAGGCGTTTTCGTTATGTTGATCGGTAGTGCCGGCGTTGTGCTGGGCGGTTTTCTTGCCTATTCCCTGGGTCAGGCCATCACCACCCCGGAAGGATTTCCACTCAAGTTCCCACTACCTGTAGACAGCTGGAAGACTTTTGGAACGCTGGCCGGCAGCTGGATTGGCGGCACAGGCAACATGACTGCGGCCCATGCTGCACTTGAAGGAAGCGGGGAACACATGACCATGGCTGCCGCTGCAGACCAGATGGTCTACTTGATCTGGCTGCCTTTGTTGCTGGGTTCAAAAGCTTTTGCTAAGCGATTTAACCGCTGGGCGCGGGTGTCTCCGGACCGCATCGCGATGATGGACCGGGCGGCTGCGGACTATAAGCAAACCGATTCAGCACCCGGCATGATCGATTTGATGTATCTGGCCCTGATCGCGGTGGGATTTACCTGGATATCCCTGGAACTGTCACAAGTGCTGCCACCGATAGCCATCGGCGGGGCAATCGTGATCAGCGCCAGCACCTGGCTGATCCTGCTGGTCACCACCCTTGCCCTGATTGCATCGACAACTCCAGCCCGCAAGCTGCCTGCGGCTCAACCCATCGCGATGGCTATTATTTATGTCTACGTAGCGCGAATTGGCGCCACCATGGACCTGAGTAGCGTCAGCCTGGAGACCATGGGCGCATTTGTGGCCATGGCCTACGTCTGGATCGCCATCCACGGCGCTTTTATTCTTTTTGGCGCATGGATATTCCGGGTGGACGTGCACACGCTTGCAATAGCCTCCGCAGCAAATATTGGTGGTGCCGCTTCTGCACCCATCGTCGCAGCGCACCACCGTGAATCACTGGTTCCCGCCTCCATCCTGATGGCGATGATCGGTTATGCTCTGGGTAATTACCTCGCGATTCTTACCGGCAGGCTGGGGCAATTACTTGGTTAGCCAGATGAAACCCGTAATGAATTGTGCCGCGCACTGGATGAACGCATGGAAGACCTGCATGGCATTGCCGATTTGATTTATTCAGACTGGCTGGAACAACTCTAATTGTTTGCAAAGCCTGTGAGGAAAGCCCGGGCACATACGCTTTGCCCGGTTGGTTTAGACTGGTGGCAAATAAGATCAGGAGGAAAGAACCATGACCCGTCTTGCATTGGGTGTATTGCTTTGGAGTGTTGTTCACCTCTTTACTGCAATAACGCATGGCCTGAGGAAAAACCTGATCAACCGCATAGGTGAGTACCCCTATAAGGGCGTGTATACGCTCCTGATAGTCTTCTCTATTTACCTGATAATCTCCGGCTGGGGTATGTCAGTTTCCGACGGGATTATCTATACGGCACCCGCATGGGGTCGGCTCGTTACCGGGTTATTGTTATTTGTCGGGTTCATACTTTTCTTCGCACCCTATCCCCCCAATAATTTCAAGCGACTGTTCCGTCACCCTCAGTTGATCGGCACAATCTGTTGGAGCGCGGGTCATTTGCTGGCCACCGGCTCACTAAGATCCGTCATTTTGTTCGGCGGATTGGCCACCTGGGCCCTTATTGAGATTGTGGCGATCAGCCGACGGGATGGCGAATGGATCAAACCCGATAAGGTATCACCTCTGAAAGACGTTAGCCTGGTGTTGTTCGGTAGCCTGATATTCACAGTGTTCCTGTTCACGCATCACCTGATCTTTGGCGGCACGCCCCTGACCTGACTCGCACCATGTTGGGCTAGCCCAGCAACACCTTGCTGAAAAGCCCGCCATTCATGGTCCAGGTGGCCAGATTCAATACCCAGGAGAAAATCAGCCAGAACAGGTAAGGCACCATCAGGTAGGCCGAGGGCCTGGACAACAACCGGAAAGCGCGAATACAAAATATTACGATGGCAATTTGCAGGCTCAATTCAATCCAGGCCCACCCCTGCCTGTGCAGGCCAAAGAACAACCAGGACCAGCTTACGTTAAGGGCCAATTGAATCGCCCACCAGGTCAAAGCGCCGAGGCGGCTGTAATGTCCGGTGAGCCAGACCTGCCATGCCGCCAGTGCCATCATCAAGTACAAAACAACCCAAGCCACCACATTCAACCATGGTCCCGGCGTCCAGGACGGCTTGTTCATTATGTGGTACCACTCGCCCGCTTCAAAACTTCCCGCGACGGCAGCGGCAAGCACGACCAATGCAAGAAAAACCGCCATGGATGCATACTTGGCAATCATCGTATTCCTTCCTGACAAAACAGGGGCTAGTTTCCCGCGAATCGGGCGTGGAAACAAGCCAGGGCCTGATCGAAATC
>SMVB01286042.1_pt1 | contig 33246 bp, 26 predicted proteins | sample 2456461 | NCBI WGS metagenome assembly SMVB01 (sample SAMN11095934, study PRJNA526329) | marine sediment metagenome | biome: Marine sediment; feature: Surficial sediment; material: Deep marine sediment; isolation source: Hadal surficial sediment | place: Pacific Ocean | collected 2014-05 | depth... | reverse complement strand
TCCGGGGATAACAGGCTGATCTCTCCCAAGAGTTCACATCGACGGGGAGGTTTGGCACCTCGATGTCGGCTCATCACATCCTGGGGCTGAAGGAGGTCCCAAGGGTTTGGCTGTTCGCCAATTAAAGCGGTACGTGAGCTGGGTTTAGACCGTCGTGAGACAGGTCGGTCCCTATCTGGTGTGGGTGTAGGATGATTGCGGAGGTTTTCCCCTAGTACGAGAGGATTGGGGAGGACGACCCTCTGGTGTTCCAGTTATCACGCTAGTGGTACCGCTGGGTAGCTACGGTCGGAACGGATAAGCGCTGAATGCATCTAAGCGCGAAGCCTTCTCCAAGACGAGTCATCCCTATCAGTCCCCTGGAAGACTACCAGGTTGATAGGCCGGCGGTGTAAGCACAGCAATGTGTTCAGCTTACCGGTACTAATCGGACGACTGGCTTAACCACCTTCTTCCATCCAATCGCGGCGGCCTTCGGGCTGTGCGGCGGTTGGGCGGCAGAGGGTAGACTCTTCTGTCGCGGTATCCCCTGCGTGATGATCCACCTCGCCTCTATCGGGTCGGCGCCTCAGCGCCGGCCCGATCCGTACTCCCGGTGACTATAGGTGTCTGGCCATACCCGTTCCCATTCCGAACACGGTCGTCAAGCAGGTGCCGCCGATGATAGTGCTTATGCGCGAAAGTAGGTGATTGCCGGGGCTTCTCAGCGCCCGCGGGCTTCCCAGCCCGCGGGCGCTTTTGTTGTAGGGTGGTCCTACGACGGAGGGTCGGCTCGGCGGCTCCTCCGCGATCGTCGTCGGGCGTGGGGAGTACAATCTGCTCGGAGAAGGGGCCGTGATCGCGGGCTGAACGGGTTGGACAGCGTGGAAGGAAACGAGTCGCAGCGCTCGCTGAATCGCAGGGGAATCTTCCCCCGGTTGGTGCTCGCCCTGGTCGCCCCGGTAGTCTTCTTCCTGGGCGTGGAGGGCATCCTCTGGCTCGCGGGCGTGCGACCGGAGCTCGATGAGCGCGACCCATTCGTGGGTTTCGTGTCCGACGTCCCGCTCTTCGTCGAGGTCGTGGGTCCCGATGGTGCCGTGGTTCACGAGACGGCTCGCAACAAGCTGACCCACTTCAACCGGCAGCAGTTTCCAGAGCAGAAGGGCTCCGGCACTTTTCGCATCTTCTGCCTCGGGGGCTCGACGACCTACGGTCGCCCCTACGATGACACCACCTCGTTCTGTGGCTGGCTGCGGGAGTTCTTGCCGGTGGCCGATCCCTCGCGGGCGTGGCAAGTCGTCAATGCTGGGGGAATCAGCTACGCGAGCTATCGAGTGGCTGCCGTGCTGGAGGAGCTCGCGCACTACGAGCCCGACCTCTTCATCATCTATACCGGGCACAACGAGTTCCTCGAAGAGCGGACGTATCGCGAATTCCTGGACGATTCTGAGGCCCTGAGATTCGCCAGAGGCATGCTCTCCCGAACGCGGACCTACTCGGGTCTCAAGCGTCTGGTCGGTAGTCTCACGGGGCGTCAGGCAGGCCCCAGGGTCACGCGGGAGGTCTTCCCAGAGGAGGTCGAGGCGATCCTGGATGCCAGCGTCGGTCCCTCGGCCTATGAGCGCGATGATCTTCTGCGGGAGCGAATCGTGGAGGAGTTCCGGTTCAACCTGAATCGGATGGTCGACGCCGCGGAGGCCGCCGGCGCTCGGGTCGTCCTCGTGACGCCCGCTTCGAACCTCAGGCACTGTCGCCCATTCAAGAGTCAGAGTTCGGAGGGGCTCCCACTGGAGAACGCAGAGGCCGGGCAGGGGCTCCTGCGGCGCTCCATGGAGGCTGTGGGCGCGGGGGAGCTCGAGCGAGCCCTCGCCCTGCTCGACCGGGCCATCGAGATCGACGGCCGGTTTGCGCTGCTCGAGTTCGCCCGCGGCGAGGTGCTCTACGAGCTCGGCCGGTACGAGGAATCACGTGGAGCCTTCGTCGCTGCGCGTGACGAGGACGTCTGCGCCTTGCGAGCGACCACTGCGCTCCAGGAGGTCGTCCACGCATTGGCGGCCGAACGGGGTGTGCCCCTGGCGGACTTCGCGAAGTTTCTCGCCGGGAAGACTCCGAACGGCATCCCGGGGGAGGAGCTGTTTCTCGACCACGTACACCCAACGGTCGAGGGCCACAGACTGCTCGCGCTGGAGTTGATTCGCGTGCTCGAGGCTCAGGGGATCGTCCGACCGACCTCCGAGTGGGGGAGCGGAGCGATCCAGCGCGTAACGGAGGCGGTCGAAGCGGGAATCGACACCGCGATGCATGCGCGCGCGCTCTCCAACCTCGCGCGTGTCATCGGATGGGCCGGGAAACACGATGAGGCCTATCGCCTCGCGCTGGCCGGGCTGGAGCTTGCGCCGGATGACGGTGAGGCGCTCTTCATGGCGGCCGCCAAGGCTTTTCGCGTGGGAAGGTACGAGGAGTCGGTCGGCTTCTGGCGCCGGGCACTCGCCGCGGGTCGGGACGACTACGAGACACACAACAACCTGGGCAACGCCCTGTCCCACGTGGAAGCCTGGGCCGAGGCCATCGGAGAGTACGAGCGGGCGATCGAGATGGACGCGAAGGCAGCCGGTGCCCACTACAACCTGGGACTCGCACTGCTCGAGCTCGGTTCGAATCGTCGAGCGGAGATCCAATTGCGCGAGGCCTTGCGCTGGGAGCCCGGCCACGCCGGAGCCCACCACGCCTTGGGGACCTGTCTCGTTCTGCAGGGCCGGCTCTCCCCTGGGATCGAGAGCTTCTCGGAGGCGCTCCGGCTCGACCCGTCCCGGCTGGCTGCCTTGGTCGACAGGGCGGAGGCCTGGCTCGACCTCGGGCGCCACGAGCGCGCCGTGGCGGACTACCGGGAGGTTCTGGCGATCGCCCCCGACTGGCTCCAGGTCCTGAACAACCTGGCCTGGATCCTCTCCACGTCCGACGACGCCGCGGTCCGAGACGGAGCCGAGGCGCTGCCGCTCGCCCGGCGCGCCTGCGCGCTCACCGAGCACGGGCACCTCCGTTCCCTGAACGTTCTGGCCGCGGCCAGCGCGGAGAGCGGACGGTTCCAGGACGCCGCCGCCACGACCCGGCTTGCGATCGAGCTCGCCGAGTCGAAGGGCCGGGAGCAGCGTGCGACCGAGCTCGCGGCGCGGCTTGCACTCTACGAAGCGAACCGACCCTATCGCGCTCGGCCCGATTGAGCGGCCGACGGTAGCTCGCTGCCGCAGGGGTGTCGGCGACTGCCAGGGCTGCTGAGGATCCGCGGCAAGTTGGTGATCGTCACCGCAGCCCCCCCGTCACGGGCCTGAGAACGGGCGCTGGTCTCCGCGTGTGGATCAGCCGGCATGGGGTGACCGACCGCTGGGGGGCGCCAGGGGGGGACCGCGGAACGTTACGCGTGCGCCGCGCCTGACGTCAACTACAGCGACGGGCCGGTGCAATTGTCGTCCGGCAGCCGCTCGTCAGGGCGAGGACTCCTTCAGTGAGCGGCGAGCGGGGGGAGCCCGTGCCATCCACGTCAAGTTGACAGGCCAGCAAAGTCTGGTCTGGTGACCACCGCCAGAAGCCCGCTGATACCGACCGCCATCAACAAGGGGGGCCGCTCCCGTGAGCGGCCCCCCCTGCTCTCTGGCGACGTCTGCTTCTCTCTGGCTGAATGGCGGTGGAATCCGGATCGGTGTGGCGCGGCCCGCGCTCGCTCAATAGCGCCGGACGACGCCGATGACGACGCCCCGAATTTCGACGCTCTTCAGAATGATGGGCTCCATGTCCGGATTGGCGGGCTGGAGGCGGTAGCGGCCGCGTTCCTTGTAGAAGCGTTTGAGGGTCGCATCCCCATTGGGGAGGACCGCGACCACGGTTTCTCCGTTGCTGGCCGTGTCGCGACGTTCGACGACGACGATGTCTCCGTCGCGGATCGAGTCCTCGATCATGGAGTCGCCTCGGACGCGGAGGGCGTAGACCTCCTTGTTCGCTGGAAGCAGGTCGCTGAGATCGAAAGCTTCCGGATCCTCGATGGTCTCGATGGGTGCGCCGGCGGCGATCGTGCCGAGGATGGACAGGGTCTGCGGGTGGTGCCTGTCACTCTCCACGAGCTGCAATCCCCGCGAGATCCCACGGGCGGCACGACGCAGGACTCCCTTGCGCTCGAGTTCGGCGACGTGGCCGAAGATCGTGACCTTGTTCACCCCGAAGTGCGTGGCGATCTCCTCGAGGGTGGGACTGATTTCATGCTCCTCCACGTAGGCGCGGAAGAAGGCGATGATGTCCCGCTGGCGGCGGGTGAGGGGCGGGGCTTCGAAGGCCCGTGACGTCGAACCTCTATTCATCGTTGTCCCCCGAGGCTCCGCCCGGAATGTAGGCGGCCCGGCGGCGCGGCCGCCGTGGCGCCACCAGCACTCGCCCGGCGCGCGAAAGGGCCGGCCCTCCGGGCCGTTCTGGATCCAGGTCGCGACACTTCATGGACTCCATGGCTTGGGGGCTCGGGGCGCAGTCTCTGTCTCGGTGAGGATCATGGGGGCGTAGCTCCGGTGACAGAGGATCCTGGCTGCGCATGGTGAGGACGCAGGTCCGTGGCCTGCCCTAGATGACGAACGTAATGGAGATGACGGCCGCGAAGAAGAGGTAGGAGGCGACATCGCTGCGGGCGCTGACGAAGAAACGGGTCATGGGTCGGTGGCAGGTGTGGACGTTGGAGCGAGGACCCCGGGGGATCCGGACGGATCACCCCGGGGCGGAAGGCCTAACAGATGCCTAATCTAGCGCCTCCCGCGACCCGAACAAGACCCGAACACCGAAAAAGCTCCGCAAGCGCCCACCGAGCACGCAAGTCACGCAAGGACAAGGGCATAGGCGTGGGCTGAGGGGCTCGGGCGGACCTCGCAGGGCGACACTGTGTCGGTGTGCGAGCCCGATACCAGGGGACGGCAGGGACCCGCTCGAGCACCTCCCCCTGCTGCGCGCCACACCCCCGACTCCATCACGGCGGCCCTCACCGACGACCGGGAACCCAGGCGCATCCCCACCCGGTCGGTGGCTCGCGTGGCAGCCCCGTTAGAATGCGCACTCATGCCCGAACTGCTCTCGACGACGCCGATGGAGTTGGATCGCTACCTGGTCCCCTTCGACCCGCGGCAGGTTCCGCTCTATCGCTTCGACGTCATCGTCCTCGGCTGCGGCGCGGCGGGCAGTGTGGCAGCGCTCACCGCGGCCGGAACCGGTGCCTCGGTGGCGGTGGTCGCCAAAGGCGGCCTGCGGGAGAGCAACACGAACTACGCGCAGGGTGGGCTCGCGGCGGTGCTCTCGGACGAGGACTCGTTCGCCTCGCACGTCGTGGACACGCTCGACGTCGGCTGCGGGCTATCCGATCGCGCGACCGTGGAGGCCGTCGTGCACGGTGGGCCGGCGGCGGTCGAGCGCCTGCTCGAGCTCGGCGCGGAATTCGACCGCGGTGCGGGCGGCGCGCTCGCACTCTCGCGCGAAGGTGGGCACTCGCACGATCGCATCATCCACGCTCAAGGCGACGCGACCGGCATCGAGATCCAGCGTACGGTGACCCTCGCGATCGTGCGTCACCCGCGCATCTCGACCTTTGCCGAGACCTTTGCCATCGATCTTCTCGACGATCCCGACGGTCGGGTCGTCGGTGTCTTGTGCCGAACCGAGCGCGGAGATCTCGTCGCTTTCTGTGGGCGGCAGGTGATCCTGGCGACGGGCGGGGCCGGACAGATCTACCGCGAGACGACGAACCCCGACATCGCGACGGCGGACGGCGTCGCCATGGCGCTCCGCGCTGGCGCCGTGGTGCGCGACCTCGAGTTCATCCAGTTTCACCCGACCTGCCTCTACATCGCCGGTGCGGCGCGCGTGTTGATCAGCGAGGTCGTGCGCGGCGCGGGCGGCGTCCTGCGCGACCGGCACGGCGTCCGCTTCATGCCGAAGTACCACCCGCAGGCCGACCTCGCTCCGCGCGACGTCGTCAGCCGGGCGGTCTTCCAGCGGATGGTCGCTACGAACGACACGAGCGTGTACCTCGACCTCTCGCAGATCGAGGGCGACCCGCACCTCATCTTTCCCGGGATCAGCCGGATCTGTCGCTTCTTCGGCATCGACATCGCCCGCGATCCCGTCCCGGTTCGGCCGGGTGCGCACTACATGATCGGCGGAGTCGAGGCCGATCTCGACGGCCGCACGAGCGCGCCCGGGCTCTGGGCGGTCGGGGAGTGCGCGAGCACCGGGCTGCACGGCGCGAACCGCATGGGCTCGAACTCCCTGCTCGAGGGCATCGTCCTCGGCGCCCGAGTGGGAGAGTGCGCCGCCCGCGAGCTCGGCCGGGTCGATACGACCGCCCTCGACCACATCAGCAACGAAACGACGGGTGCGACGCCGGCCGACGTGCGCCTGAATCTCCAGGATCTCACGTACTCCCTCAAGTCCATGATGTGGCGCCAGATGGGTGTCGAGCGCGATGGAGCAGGCATGGAGGACGCTCTCGCCAAGCTCCAGTTCTGGTCCAGGGCCGTGCACGACCACGCGCCGCAAGGGAACCGGTCGTGTGAGCTCGTCAACATGTTGACGGTCGCGCACCTGGCGACCCTGGGCGCACTCGCGCGGGAGGAATCGCGCGGGGTGCACTACCGCTCCGATTTTCCCGAACCCGACTCGGAGTGGCGCGCCCACACCGCGTTGCGGCCGGTGGCCGGTCCCGACGGCATCCGTGCCGTCGAGCTGCTCCGGGAACCGCTCCGCGCGACGGTTGCCACGGAATGACACGCGCACTCGAGTCCACCCACTCTGCGCGCGAGCGCGTCGTCCTCTGTGGAGTGCTGTTCCCAGACGCGCCCGTCGAGTTCGAGGGCGCGCTGACCGAGGCCGGCGCCCTCGTGGAAGCCGCGCACGGCAGAATCGTCGGTCAGACCTATACGCAGAGTCGTGCCAAAGCTGACCCCGCGACACTCATGGGCAAGGGCAAGGTCCACGAGGTGGAGGAGGAGGTCCGGCGCGAGCAACCCGATGCCGTCGTCTTCGACAACGATCTCTCCCCGGCTCAGGTGCGCAACCTCGAGAAGATCTTTGGGGTGCGCGTCATCGATCGTTCCGAGCTGATCCTCGACATCTTCAGTCGCCGTGCCCAGACGCGGCAGGCGCGTCTCCAGGTCGAGCTCGCGCAGAACGAGTACCTCCTCCCGCGGCTGCGCCGCATGTGGACGCACCTCGAGCGTACGGAGGGAGCGATCGGGACCCGCGGCCCCGGCGAGACCCAGCTCGAGACGGACCGGCGCCTCCTCAGGAAGCGGGTCCGTGACCTCAGGGCCGACCTGAAGGAGATCGAGGCGCGCAAGCTGCGCGAGGTGCGGACGCGGGGCGATCAGTTCACGATCGGCCTGGTGGGGTACACGAATGCCGGCAAGTCGACGCTCCTCAATCGCCTCACCGAATCCGACGAGCTCGTCGCGGACATGCCGTTCGCGACGCTCGACACCAGAACACGGCGGTGGCGGCTTCCGGACGGACGGCAGGTGCTCGTCTCCGACACCGTCGGATTCCTGCAGCGCCTGCCGCACCACCTCGTCGCTTCGTTCCACGCCACGCTCGAGGAGACTGTGCACGCCGACCTGCTCGTGCACGTCGTCGACGCCTCGCACCCTGACGCCGCGGTCCAGATGCAGGCCGTCGACGACGTGCTCGAGAGCGTCTCGAGCAACCTCCGACCCGGGCTCCTCGTCTTCAACAAGGTGGACCTGGTGAAGGATCCCATCTCGCTGCAGCTCCTGCTCACCGGCGACGACCCTGAGGTCGTGTACATCTCCGCCGTCTCGGGGGATGGGATCGATCGCCTGACGCGGCTCGTGGCGCAGATCCTCGACGAGCACATGGCGCTCGTCGACGTCACGATCCCGACCAGCGACGGACGGACGATCGCGCTTCTCAAGAGCTACGGCGCGGTCCTCGAGGAGGAGTGTCTCGGCGACGTGAGCTTGCGCATCAGGGCGCGCCTCGGGGAGGGCGCACTCGGCAACCTGCGGCGTCAGGCGGGGCCGGGGGTGCGGTTCGATATCCTCTAGCCCCGTCCCCTCCGCTCCGTTCCTGCTTTCATTCCTTGCCCGCCCCCATTCCCAGCTCGTCTTCTTCCGGGCAGGCGTCGGCGACCGCCCATGCCTTCCCGGAAGAAGACGAGCTGGGAGTGAAGGGCAGGAGAGGAGCGGAGTGTGCCCGAGAACTCACGGCTGGCGCGGCGGCGTAGCCGCCGTAGCGCCGTAGCAAGCGGTCCCGGGCCGAGGACGAATTCTCGCGAAGCCGCCCCAGAGCCGGGTGCGCAAGTAGTCCAGCGACTCCGCCTGAGGGCCCTTCCGGGAATAACGGCCAGGTTGCGCCGACCCTCGCCGCCCCTGGCTGCGTTGCGGGGTCCCCTGCGAACGACCCAGAGGGGTCGTCTCGATCTGCCCGTGGCAGACCGGGGCTTCCCTCTCCGAGGATCCAGCGCATACGCATCCATGCGCCTTGCCAGCCTCCCTCCGGCGGCCTTCGGCTGCGGGAGAGAACGATGAGGAGCTCCCCAGAGCCAAGGCGCCGTCATCAGGCGGACACTTGGCCTGAACATAGCGGGAGGTTCCTCAGGAGGAACGACGAGGGCTCGCCGGGACCTCGCAGTTCTTCTCGGACGGGCCCTGACCTGTCGAGCTCAGGAGTGCTGCCCGCGGTGGGCGCAGCCTTCGGCGACGGGGTCAGGACGGCCCTGCGGGCCGGTGATGCGCTGGCTTCGCGCACGCGGATGCCTGCGGTGGGCGCAGCCTTCGGCGACGCGGTCAGGACGGCCCTGCGGGCCGGTGATGCGCGCGCTTCGCGCACGCGGATGCCTGCGGCGCCACGGCGGCTGCGCCGCCGCGCTCGCCTGCACGGCGAGCGCTGGAGTTTCGCCTAAGAGGGCGAAACTCCAGGCTACCGCGGCTGCGCGAGGACTTGAAGGTCGGGTAGCTCGATCGTCTGCCCCTCGCGGATCGCGTCGGGGGTCGGGAGGTCGTTGTGGGCCGCCACGGCGCGGACCAGGTCGGCGAGCTTCGGGAACAGTGGGCGGTCCGAGCCGTAGTGTCGCCGGCAGATCTTGCCGAGCACATCGCCGGCCCGGATGGTGTGGCGCGTGGCGGGAATCGACGCGAACGCGAATTCGGTCTGCGCCGGTTGGCCGGTTCCCGGAGTCGTCGCCCAGCCGCCGTCCTCGTCCTCCGGAGTATCCGCAAGCCCGGGGCGCGGGACGGCGCCGCTCGGGCGGCCGATCACGAGCGAGCTCCAGCCGGCCGACGAGAGCGCCAGGGCCTCCGTCCCGTGCACGATCTCGCGCTCCTTGCGCAAGCCCTCGGTCCAGCGGTCCTGCCAGGCCGCGGCCATCCAGAAGAGGGTGGCGAGGATCGTGATGCCGAGGAGCGCGCGCACGGGGTCTCGTCAGATGGGGTCTCGTCAGGCGGGGGTCAGGGAGTGGCCGGGGCGGGCTCCAGGCCCGTCTTCTTCTTCTTGCCCTTTGCCTTGGACTCGGCCGCGCCTTCGCCCTTCGCGCGGTGCGTCTCGAGCCAGAGCAGGACCGGACAGGCGATGAACATGGAGGAGTACGTACCGACGAGGACCCCCACGGTCAAGGCGAAGGCGAAGCCTTCCAGGACGTTCCGCGTATTGAAGTTGAACAAGAAGAGGATCAGGACGGTGACGAGGGTCGTGGCCGAGGTGAGGATCGTCCTGGAGAGGGTCTGGTTGATCGAGACGTTGATGATCTCCGAGAACGAGCCCTTCATCCGGGGCAGATTCTCCCGGATCCGGTCGAACACGACGATCGTGTCGTTCAGCGAGTAGCCGATGATCGTGAGGAAGGCCGCGACCATCGCGAGGCTGATCTCGGCGTCGACGAGGTCCAGCCAGATGACGACCCCGAGCACTCCCAAGGTGACGAGCACGTCGTGGACGAGGGCGACCACCGCGGCGAAGCCGTACGAGTACTCGGCGAACCGGACTCGGATGTACATCACGGCCGCGAAGAGGCTGAGCAGGATGGCGAAGACCGCCTTGTCGCGCAGCTCGGTCACGACCTGAGCGCCGACGACGGCGATGTTGGGGATCGGGTTCGCCCAGGCGAATGCCTCGTCCTCCGAATCGAGTCGCTCGATGTTCTCTCCGGCTTCGTTGCGCTTCAGCTCGAAGCCGGATTTCAAGAGTGCGATGAGCTCTTCCTGACTCTGCTCGACAGCGGCCGTGGCCTCGAAGTGGTAGGCGGCCGTGGGACCGGTCACCCGTTCGAGTTGAATGTCCGACAGTCCAAGCTCCGCGAGCACGGTCCGGATGTCGGCCTCGGGGTGCGCAGCCTCGAAGTACAGGGTGCCCGAGGCCGCTGTGCTGTCCGCCTGGAGCTCGACCGTGAAGGGGCCCTTCTCGAGGACCGCCCCGAGCACCTGGCGCACCTCGTTCTCGACAGTGTCCTCGAGGTCCTCCGCCCCGGCGGAACCGTCTTGCAGGCCGCTGCCGTCCGTCTTGAACGTGACTCGGAACTGGTTGTAGCCCTTCGCCTTGTCGCCGGACGCGAGGATCGCCTTGACCTCCGCGGACTCGCCGATGATCCCGGGGATCTCGCGGACGAGCGCGCGCATGTCCTCGACCGCTTGCGGGCGCTCCGTGCGCACCGTCATGGTCGCGCCGCCCAGGAAGTCGATTCCGAGCTTGGCCTTGTCGTCGAGCGATCCGAACACCACGAGCCCGGCGACGATGACGACGATCGAGGCTGGAATCGCCAGGCGCGCCTTGCTCATGAACTGGAACTTCGTGTCCTTGACGAGGCGCATCATGTTCCACGCGTCGATGCCCCGCTCGAGCTGGAGGTGGACCAGCAGGCGCGTGATCACGAGCGCGGAGAACACGGAGGTGATGATCCCGATGGAGAGCGTCGTCGCGAAGCCGCGGACGGGGCCGGTACCGAACTTGTAGAGGATCAGGGCCGTGATCAACGTCGTCAGGTTGGCGTCGATGATGGTCGAGAACGCGTTCGCGAAGCCGTCCTTGGCGGCCTGTAGGGGCTTGCGGCCGCGCAGGGCCTCCTCGCGGATTCGCTCGAAGATCAGGATGTTCGCGTCGACCGCCATGCCGACGGTGAGGATGATGCCGGCCACGCCGGGTAGGGTCAGGGTGGCCTTCGTGAAGGCCAGGGCGCCCAGCATCATCACGAGGCTCGAGAGGAGGCTGATCGCCGCGAACACGCCGAGCCGGCGGTAGTAGGTGAGCAGGAACGTGAGCACGGCCGCCAGGCCCAGCAGGCAACTGTAGAGCCCGCGCCTGACGTAGTCCTCGCCCAGGGACGCGCCGACGCGTTCCTGGTGCTCGAGCTCCGGTTTGATCTTCAGCGACCCCGAGCGGAGGATCGTGACGAGGTTGTTCACATCCTCGCTCGTGAAGCCGCCGACGCCACCCATGATGATGCCGCCGCCCGGGAGCGTGCTATTGATGTTCGGCATGGTGGCGATCTCGCCGTTGATGACGATCGCCATGAGCTCGTTCCTGTGCGCCTTCGTGAAGTCGGTGAAGGCCTCGCGCTTCGCGGTCACCATCTCGAAACCGACGGCGGGGAAGCCGAGATCGTCCTGGGACGGCGTGACGGATTCCAGGTGATCGCCGGTGAAGCGCCAGTCCTCGTTCGCCTGCACGATGAGGGGCTGCATCCGGTCCAGGAGCGGCGTGACGCCGTCGTCGGCCCTCGGATTCCAGCGGAGGCGCTCCATGGGACCGCCCTGGTCGCGGGGCAGCCGGTTGAACGCGCGGATGTCGGCGCTCGGGTTCCCCTCGAGCCACGTCGCGAGGCGCGCCTTCTCGCTCACCTCGTCCGACCCTTGCGCACTGAAGTCCGTCACCTTCGCCCGGATGAGAAACGCCAGGTCGCCCACGTTCTCGATGAGGTTGCGCCACGGGTCCGTGTTGATCAGGCGCACCGGGGTGCCCGCCGGCTGGTCCACGACGTGCTTCTGGGTACCGGAGTAGCCGCGGTCCACGCCGGTGAGAACGGTGTCCTGGCGCTTCCGATAGTGCAGCATCTCCTTCCCGATCTGGATGATCCCACCCGTGCCGGGGAACTTCCGCAGGGTCTCGGGATCGTCTCCGGCGAGGTTGATGGTCCTGACGCCGGCGGGGAGGTCGCGCGCGAGCTGGCCCTCGACGTCCTCCGCCACGTCCGTGCCCGTGCCGGGCAGCTCGATGACGATCCGGTCCTCGCCCTCGGCGCGAATCTCCGGCGATCTGACGCCGTACGGGTCGATCCGCTCGCGGATGATCCCGATCATCTGGCGCGTCAGGGCCTCCTTGTCGGCGTACTCCGCCGGCGTGATCATCTTCGCGGCCAGGGCGTCCTCGAACGGGAGGCGGTACTTGAGCCGCGTGCCCCCCTGCAAGTCGAGCCCGAGGCGGAAGCCCATCAGCCAGAGCGAGAGCCCCGACACGATGAGGAGCGTGAGAATCAGCGTTACCTTGCGGCCAGCGTTTTCAACCATCGCGCGAGTGGAGTGGGGAAGCTCGAGCCCCGCGTCCCGCGGGACCACCGGCCTCTTCGGCCGTGGAGTCGGATTGGAGTGTCTCGTTCGGGGCGCACAAGGCTCCCCCGTGAATGAAGGCGACCTCCGGGCCTCGGAGGTCGCGTCGGGCCTACGCTTTGTCGCCCTTGGACTCGGCGTCCGCCGCCGCGGCGGCCTCCTCAGCGGCGACCGCTGCGCGGCGGTCCCGCTCGAGCGCCTTGTCCCGCCGGACCTTATCGCCCAGGAGCTCCTTCACGCGCGTCTTCTTGCCGACGCGATCGCGGAGGAAGTAGAGCCGTGCCTGGCGCACGTCGCCGCGCCGGGTGACGATGATGTCCTTCACCCGCGGGCCGTGTACCGGGAACGTCCGCTCGACGCCCTCGCCCTGGACGATGCGGCGCACGGTCACCGTGCGTCGGATGCCGCGCCCGCTGAAGGAGATGATCGTTCCGACGAAGAGCTGCACGCGCTCCTTGTCGCCTTCCCGGATCAGGTAGTGGACCTCCACCGTGTCGCCCACGTGCACCATGGGGAGGTGCTGCTTGCCGAGCTCGCGTTCGATTTCGTCGATCAGGTGCATGGGTCAGTCGGGAGGCCTGAACGGGCTCCCCCTCGGTTGGATGGGTCAGTGTTCGCCTGCGGGCGGTTTGGTTCTCGGCGCCAGATCCGGGCGCCGCTCGTGCGTTCGCTTCGATGCCTGCTCACTCCTCCACGCGTCGATGGCCGCGTGGTCCCCCGAGAGGAGTACCGGGGGCACTTCGCGCTCCCGGAACACCCGCGGCCTCGTGAAGTGCGGATGGTCGAGGCCCCGGCCTTGGAAGGAGTCCATGGCCGCGGAGCGCTCGTCGCCCAGCGCGCCTGGAATGAGGCGCATCGCCGCTTCGACGACGCACAGGGCCGGCAGCTCGCCCCCGGCCAGAACGAAGTCGCCGATGGACAGGGGCTCGAGCTCGAGCTCCGCGAAGATCCGCTCGTCGAAGCCTTCGTAGCGACCGCAGAGGAGCAGGGTGCGGTCCGTCGCGGCGAACGCGGCGGCGAGCTCCTGGTCGAAACGACGGCCCGATGGGCACAGGGCGACCTTGCGGTGGGCTCCGTAGCGCTCCTCGATCCACTCGACGCACTCGACGATGGGCTCGGGCTTGAGGACCATGCCGGGACCGCCCCCGAACGGACGGTCGTCCACGGTGCGGTGGCGGTCGCGCGCCCAGTCACGAAAGTCGACCAGGCGAACCTCGAGCAGACCCTTCTCGATGGCCGTTCCGAGCACTCCCGACTGGAGGTAGGGCTCGAGGACCTCGGGGAAGAGGGTAAGTATGGTAAAGAGCGGTCCTTGCAAAAGGCCCAGCAGGGTAGGGCCAGCCCGATCGACGGTCAAGATTAATACAGGTGGTCCCGGCCCCCCGAAGCCCCCCTGGAAGGGCTCCAGGCGGGCTCGCGGGGGCCCCCGCGTACGCCCCCAGGAAGCGAGACCCGAAGCGTGTTCACCGGCATCATCGAAGCCTGCGTCCCCGTCCGCTCGTTCGTCGGCGCCGGCTCCGGCGCGCGGCTCGTCGTCCCGGCTCCAGAGGGGCTGGCTGAGTGGCGCGTCGGCCGCGGGCAGAGCATCGCCGTCGCCGGGTGTTGCCTGACGGTCGCCGAGCTGCTCGGGTCGGACGGGGGCGCGGTGCCCGACGGCACGGAGGGGGCGGACATGGCCTTCGACCTGTCGGAGGAGACGCTCGCGCGCACCTGGTTCGGAGCACTCGCCGTGGGGCGTCGCCTCAACCTGGAGCGCGCCATGCGCCTCGGCGACCGGATCGACGGGCACCTGGTGGCGGGGCACGTCGACGGCGGTGGGCGCCTGGTCGAGGCCCTGGACGTCGGCGACGGCGGCCGGGTCTTCACCTTCGAGGTGGACGGCGGGCTCGATCGCTATCTGGTCGAGAAGGGGAGCGTCACGATCGACGGGATCAGCCTGACCGTGGTGGAGCCGGAGGGGGCGCGGTTCCGTGTGGCCGTCATCCCGGTGACGCTCGCGCTGACGAACTTCGGCACCGCGGAGATCGGCCAGCGCGTGAACGTCGAGGCGGACATGATCGGGAAGTGGATCGAGCGCCTGGTTCTTCAGCGCGAGGGCTGAGGCCTGGAAACTGGGCTCGGTCTCCGGTTCGTGTGGTCGTGCGCGCGTCGAGAGCATCCTGGTCCCCGGGGGGGAGACCGGTGGTGTGTGGCGTTCGGCCGGGGATTCTTCGCCTTCTCGGCCAGATACGGACGCCAGGTCAGAAGCCCAGGAACACCGTATTGAGGAACGTCGAGATGGGCGCCGCCTCGCGCGCCTCCTCGAGGCTCCCCGTCAGCTTGGCGAGCATTGTCCGCAGGTCCTGGTAGAGGGCGTCGTCGTGGATGAGCAGCGCGACCGTCCCGTCGCCGTTGTTGGCCGCGTCCGAGAGCTCGCGCAGGTTCTTCGCCACGACGACGAGGTCGTCGTAGACCCTGCGGTCGGTGATCAACTTGCCGAGCGTGCCCTCGCCGTTCGCCAGCATGCTGAACACGCCCTTCACGTCATCGCGAAACTCCGAGTCCCGGACGAACATGCCGAGCACGCCCTCGCCCTCGTCGATGGCTCGCGCGGTTCCATCGATGCTCGTCGAGATCCGGGCGAGGTTCCCGAAGAAGACTCCGACATCCTCCGCCACGTCCTCGTCCGCGAGCAGCATCCCGATGGCCCCTAGGCCCGCCTGCGCTCTCTCCACGATCTCGCGTCCGGTCCGGAGGAGACTCGACAGGTCCTCGTAGGCGGCGCCGTCATCGGTCAGGAGCATGCCGAAGGTCCCCGTGCCGCGCCGCAGGTCGCGCGACAGGATATCGATGTTCTCGAAAGAGCTCGCAATGCGGGCCACGGCGCTGGAGAAGTTCGCGGACACCTCGTCGTCGTACATGATCTTGCTGAGCATGCTGCGGCTCGACTGGATGTCCTGGATGATGATGTCGAGCCCCGCCAGTGCGCCCCGGAGCGTCTCGCGGTTCTCTTCAACGAGCTGCTCGACCGCCTTCATCACGTTCGGCGACACTTTGCCGTGCAGTTCCGTGCCCGGAGCGAGCAGCGGACTCGACGCCGTGCCCGGGTCGACCGACAGGTGCTTGCCGCCCAGGATCGTCGCGTCCTCGATCTTGACCTCGTGGTCTTCGTGCAGGTCGACCCGGTCGTTCAGCGTGAACGTCACGAGGATCCGCTTCGAGACCTCCGCCTGCGGATCGAACTCGAGATCCTCGACCTTGCCCCAGCGCATCCCTGCCACGAGGACGGGATCCCCGACGCGCAGCCCGTTCGTCTCCGAGAAGTACACCGTCCGCTCGAATCGCTCGCCGAACAGCTGAAAGTCCGTCAGGAAGAGCGTGAAGTAGATCAGGATCGAGAAGACGACCATGAAGAAGAAGCCGAGGATCAGTTGGCGTTCACTGGACATGTCTCGTTCTCCGTCAGTCCTGTCCGTCGCCGAGGAACCGTGCGAGGCGCGGATGAGTGGGTTTGAAAAAGGACTCTGTGGGTTCGAGCACGAGGACCTGTCCCTCGTGCAGGAAGGCGACTTCATCGGCGACGATCTTGAGGCAGCCGATTCTGTGTTCGACGACGATCGCCGTCACCTCGAGCTTGTCGGACAGCTCGCGGATCAGGTGGTTGACGGAGGCCGAGATCTCGGGATCGAGTCCCGCGTTCGGCTCGTCGTAGAGGATGATCTCGGGATCCGTGATGAGCGCCCGGGCGAGGCCCACGCGCTTCTTCATCCCGCCGGATATCTCCGAAGGCAGCTTCTCGCCCGCGTCCGGGATGTACACCAGCTCGAGCTTTTCCTGGACGAGCTCCTTGATCCGTTCCTCGGAGAACTTTGTGTTCTCGCGCAGGGGTAGCGCAAGGTTCTCCGCGACCGTGAGCCAGTTGATGAGGGCGCCTTCCTGGAAGACGTAGCCCATGCGTCTGCGCAGGGCCGCGAGGTCCTTGGCGGTGATCGTCGACATGTCGTGCCCGTCGACCTCGACGAGCCCCGAGTCGGGCTGCAACAGACCGATGACGTGCCGCAGTGTGACCGACTTGCCCGTCCCCGAGCCGCCCATGATCCCGAGCGTCTTGCCGCGCCGTACTTCGAGGTCGAGTCCGCACAGGATCTCCTGGTCCCCGAAGGACTTGTGGACGTCCCTGAACCGGATCAGCACGTCGTTCGAGGCGGCCTCGCTCACCGCATCTCCATCTGCTGGATGAACCAGGTCATGAAGTAGTTGGAGACGATGATCGCGATGATCGAGTCGCGCACGGCCTGCCGTGTCGCCTGGCCCACGCCGAGCGCCCCGCCGCGCGCTTTCAGGCCGCTGGCACACGAGATCACGGAGATGAGGAGGCCGAACACGAAGGCCTTCATGAGCCCCGAGTAGATCTCGATCGGCAACGGGATGAGCTGACCCGGCTTCCGCAGGGCGTCCAGCGCGCCGTCCGCGTAGAGGCTCCAGGAGACGTGCAACTGGGACTCGGCGACGAACCCGCCGCCCCAGATTCCGATGGCGTCGCAGATGATGGTCAGCGCGGGGCAGATGATGGCGAGCGCGAACACGCGCGGCAGCACGAGGAACGAGACGATGTCGACCGACAGGACCTCGAGCGCCGACAGCTCGTCCGAGACGGACATCGTGCCGAGCTCCGCCGCGAGCGCACTCCCCACCGTGGCCGAGAGCACGATGCCCGTCGTGAACGGCCCCATCTCGCGCGCCATGCTCAAGGCGACGATCATGCCGATCTGGTCCTGCTGGCCGAGCCGGGCGAGCTCGACGCCCGTCTGCAGCGCGACGATCATGCCCATGAACAGCCCCACGAGGAGGACGACATGAAAGGTCTGGACGCCGCCGACGTAGAACTGGTCCAGGATCCAGCGCTTCCGGCGCGGGAGGTGGTGGAGGCGTGCGAGGACCTGTCCCAGGAGCTCGAGCCTGTTGCCGAACTCCTGGACGAGCTGCAGGAATGCTGCGGAGACGAGCGCCATGGGTGTCAGTCGGCGTCGGCGGGCGGGATCGAGCGGGGGACACGGGCGAGCGGCCAGCCGGGGCCGGGGATCGCTGGGCGGAGCCATCGAGTGCCTTCGCCCTCACGCTTCCTAAAGCGCAGGAGCCCGAAAAGCCACGATGTTTCTCGGACTCTCGCCCCCGCCTGCGTGTAGTCGCGCCGGGCCCAGAGCAGGCTGAAGGAGCGCCGGTCCTCGTCGCGGTCCTTCTCGCGGCGCCAGAGGCCCAGCCAGCTCCGCTCCTGGACCTCGTCGGCCGCGTGGTCGTAGGTGTAGATCTCCCAGAGCCAGGCGTAGTGCTCATCGATGAATTCGAGCGGGGGGAACGGGTTCAGCGCCAGCGTCGCGAAGGAGCCCGAATCCGGTCCTCGCGTCACCCTCACGAGCGGCCAGAACCGGCGGAAAGTCGACCGGCCCTCCTCGCCGTCGCGCGTCCAACTGTGCCAGAACGGGAAGACGTTGGTGGTTTTCTTCGAGACTCGCCCGTACACCTCCGTCCTCCGGTTGAAGAACGGCCACAGGATCCAGCGCGAAGTGAGCCCGTCGCCCTCGTACCAGGAATAGAAGGGCCAGACCCGGTGCCGCCGTCCGCCGCCCGTGGTCCCGGGCTCGAGGAACCGTACGATCGGCCAGGGCGCATCGAGCGACCAGTAGCCCGTCACCGGGTCGTGGCCATAGCCGAAGAACGGCCACAAGAACATGTAGTTGCGCCGCGTGCCGCGCGAGCTCTGCCCGAAGAGAGGGAAGACCGTCCAGGCCGTCTCCCGCAGCTTCTTGGACTTGTTCAGAGCGTTCCTCTGGTAATGGAAGATCGGCCACAGGAAGAACAACCGCTCGTAGCGTCCTTCCCAGCGGTTGTGTCCGATGAGGGGCCAGAAGCGCCAGGCCAGTCCTCCGGCGCCCCGACTGACGGAGAAGATCGGGAAGAGGAAGTGTGTGGTCCTGCGACCGTTGCGCTCCGTCCTGACGAACAGCGGGAACATGAAGAACTCGAGGCGATCGAACGAGAAGAACTCGTCGGCGACCCCGCCGAACGGGAACCACGCGCGGACGATCCGGCCGTCGCTCGTCTTCGCCCAATAGATCCCCGGCAGGCTGAGGAACGACCAGCGTTCGGTGTCGCCCTCGTCCAGCCGCCACTGGTAGCGCGCGATAGGGAGGAGCTGCCAGACCCGCTCGCGCTCGCGTACCTTGTAGGTGCCCAGGGGCGGGAGGAACCAGTAGAAGCGGTTGCCGTTCTCCGCGACGCGCTTCGAGTAGAGCGGGCGTATCGCCCAGTAGTCGAGCGGTCCCTCCAAGCCCGGCTTGTGACTGACGAACATGCCGCCGACCGACTCGGTCCCGATGCCGCCGCCGGCGGGGGAGAACCGGCTGAAGACCGGGGCGACGTGGCGCTCGTCGTAGACGGACGCGCAGCTCACCGAGAGGGCGAGCAGGAGGGACGTGAACGCCCGGTGCCACCGCGCCGAACAGATCGGCACCGTCTCAGCGGGGTTTCCCTCGTACGAGCGTTCGTTCGACATCGGCGAAGCAGGGATTGTCGAGTTCGCGGCGGCCGTTGCAAGGTGTCCGGGGCGACTTGCCCGGGCCCGACGGCGGTGGTACCGTCCCGCCGTTCGTGTCAAGAGCGTCTCGCGCCCTCGCCCGAGATCGCGCCGAGCCACGAGCGGCGCGGAACCATGACCACCTTTCTCTCCGGCATCCAGCCCAGCGGGCTGCCGCACGTCGGAAACTACTTCGGCGCGATCAAGCAGCACATCGAGGCGGTCGCGGAAGGCGGTGAGCACTTCTACTTCATCGCGGACTATCACTCGCTGACGACGAGTCGTGACCCCGCCGCCTTGCGCGAGAACGTCCGCGAGACGGCCATCACGTACCTGGCCCTCGGGCTCGATCCGGAGCAGGCCGTGCTCTTCCGGCAGAGCGACGTACCCGAGGTGACCGAGCTGACCTGGCTCCTCTCGACGGTCACGGGCATGGGGCTCCTGGAGCGGGCCCACTCCTACAAGGACAAGCTCGCCCGCGGCATCAAACCGACGGTGGGGCTCTTCACGTACCCGGTCCTCATGGCGGCCGACATCCTCGCCTACGATTCCAACATCGTCCCGGTGGGGAAGGACCAGAAGCAGCACGTCGAGATGGCACAGGACATGGCGGGGTATTTCAACGCCGCGTACGGCGATGTCTTCGTGCGGCCGGAGTGCCGCCTGCCTGCGACCGACACCCTGGCGCGGGTTCCGGGACTCGACGGCGAGAAGATGAGCAAGTCCTACGGCAACCACCTGTGGATCTTCGAGTCGGAAAAGAAGCTGAAAAAGGCCATCGGCCGCATCCCGACCGACAGTCGGCCGCCCGAGGAGCCGAAGGACCCCGACGCGCTCCTCCTCTTCGACTTCCTCGAGCTGTTCCTCGACCCGGAGGAGCTCGCCGGGTGGCAGGAGCGCGTGCGCACCGGCGGCGAGGGCGCGCCCGGCTACGGACATCTCAAGGCCCGGCTCGTCGAGGCCATCGACGAGCGATTCGGACCCGCGCGCGAGCGGCGGGAGGCGCTGATCGCGAACCCGGGCGAGGTCGACGAGATCCTCGCGCGCGGAGCCGAGCGGGCCCGCGTGCGGGCGCGGGCGACACGCGACCGCGCCCTCGCGGCTTGTGGGCTACGGTGACGGCGATCGAGAAACGGAAGCAGCCATGAACCACCGCTCTCCCCGGCACTCACGATGGCTGGCCGCGCTCCTGTTCGGAGCGGCGCTCGCAGCCACCGCGTGCGCATCGACGGAACCGTCCCCCGAGCAGGATGCACAGCCGGTCTCACCGTCGGGGCCGCTCGAGGCGGAGCCGTGGGAGCCGCCGCAGCCCAAGCCGTGGACCGACGAGTTTTACCGTCGTGCGGCGCTCCTCGCGGATCGCATCCACATCGAGGGACCGGCCGGCCTGCTCGAGCACGTCGTGCCCAGCGTGGACGCGCGCGTCTACAGCTACACGGTGAAGGTGATCGCGGAGGGGTTCTTGCAGGTGACGAAGGTCCTCGGCCCCGAATCGCCTCCGATCAGCGTGCAGCTCGACGGCTGGCAGATCATGGCGCTCGAAGAGCTCACGATCCTCGAGCGGGTCGATGACTGCGAGGTCTCGATCGTGGCCCGCGGCGACGCGTACTGGATGGATCCGGCGACGGGCAAGGAAGAGCGGGAGGACGTGCTCCGTTTTTCTGCGACGATCGAGGAGTGAGCGCGCGCTCTCGAACCTCCCCTCGGCTCGTGCGGGCTGCCGTCTCGGTGGGGCTCTGCGCGGCCGCCGCGTGCGGCTCGTCGGGGGTCCGCTGGGAGACGGGCTGGGACTCGGAGTACGGGCGCTTCGATGCCCAATTGCGCGCGGAGTATCGCGCCGCGCGCGACTTCGCCGAGGCCGGCGAATGGGAGTCGAGCTGGGGCCTGCTCGTACCGCTCACCCGCGCCCATCCTTATAACCTGCAATTGGCGGTGGATCTGCAAGAGGTCGAGCTGGAGCTGCTCGCCGCGCGTTCGCCGGCCGACCCGGCGCTCGCGGCCCTCGCGCGCGAGCCGGACCCGGAGGAGGCCCTGCGCAAGGCGTACGCGGAGCGGGCGGAGGCGGACGCCACCGTGGTGAACTTCGTCCTCGCGGCGCGGCTCGAGAGCGACTCCATCGCGTGCCAGCACCTGCTCGACCGCGCGCTCGAACTGGACCCGGGCTGCGCGTGGGCGCACTACGGGCAGGCGCACGCGCTCCTGCGCCAAAGGGGGAAGAACGATCGCTGGCTCGAGGCCGGCGAGGCGCTCGCGCGCGCCCTCGAGCTCGACCCCGGCCACGTGGGCGCCCGCCGGCTCGAGGCCTGGATGCGCGCCCAGGAGGGCGCCGTCTCCGTGGCCGCGAACTACCTGGCGGCCTGGCTCGAGGTGACGCGCGGTGACCCGCGCGTCACGACCGTAGCGCGCATCACGGCGGAGCTCGACCTCGCCCTGTTCCTGCTCCTGGACGGTCGTCCCGCTCGTGCGCGCGAGCTGCTCGCCGGACTCGAGGGCAACACGGTTGCGCGCGGTCGCCGGCTCGCGCTGCTCGCGGCGACGGAGCAGGCGCTGGGCGACCTCTTCGCGGCGCTCGATGCAGCGCGGAGGGCGGAGGGAGCGATGAAGGACGACCTCCTGCCGCACTTGCAGCAGGCGGTGCTCTACGAGTATTGGCTCGAGGACGACGAGGCCGCCGAGCGGCAGTGGCGGAAGGTGACCGAGCTGTCGCGGGGGAATACCGAGCTGTCCGGGCTCCTGCAGGTGCTGCGCGCCCAGGTGATGCTCGAGCGGTACGAGCAGGCGCGGGACGGACCGCCGTGATCGCGGTCGTCAGCCGTGTGTCGCGCGCGGAGGTGCGCGTCGAGGGCGAGGTCGTCGGCGCGATCGAGGCGGGCATGCTCATCCTCCTGGGGGTTGTGCGCGGGGACGACGCCGCGCGTACCAGGCGACTCGCCGAGCGCATCGCGCGCTTCCGGTTCTTTCGGGACGAGGCTGGACGCATGGACCGGTCGATCCTCGAGAGCGGCGGTTCCGCGCTCGTCGTCAGCCAGTTCACGCTCGTCGCCGACGGCCGGAAGGGCCGGCGACCGTCGTTCGAGCGGGCCGCGCCGCCGGAGCTCGCCGAGCCCCTCATCGAGCTGTTCGTCGCCGTCCTCGACGAGTTGGGGGTACCCGTGCGCACCGGTCGGTTCGGGGCGCTCATGGCCGTCGAGAGCGTCGGCGACGGCCCCGTGACCTTCGTCCTCGAGGAACCCGTCCGAGCCGTTGGAAACGCTCCTAAGTCACTTTCCTGAATGGACTTGTGGTTAAGGTCCGAGCTTCGTCCGGACGGTCTCCGCGTCGCCTCCGCTCAGGGACCTAAAGATTATCCGCAACCCGTTGCGATACTTTGGGTTGCGTCGTTCGAGCCGCTCGCGACGGGCGGGCGCTCCGAGGGCTCGCCAGAGGCCTCCACCCGACGCAAGTTCTTGCTTGACACGAACATAATGCAGTTCAACAATCGCCGCGGTCGACCCCGGAGCTCCTCACCCGTGCACCGACCCTCCAGGGGCGCCTCGCCGCCCCCCGCTGACCGCGAATCCGGAACCCCAGCCAGCCTCCGGAGGCCAGCCAGCCGACCTCGCCCATGACCGACTCCGAGTGCAGGACGATCACCAAGAAGGAGCTCGTGAACCGCATCGCGGAGGAGAGCGGCCAGACGAAGGTGATCGTGAAGGAGATCCTGCAGAGCTTCCTGAACGAGATCATCCAGGAGCTCTCGGTGGGGAACCGCCTGGAGTTCCGTGAATTCGGCGTGTTCGAGGTGCGTGAGCGCGCCGCGCGCAAGGCCCAGAACCCCCGGACCCTCGAGAAGGTCTTCGTGCCGGCCAAGCGGGTCGTGAAGTTCAAGGTCGGCCGGACGATGCGCGAGCGCGTCTGCGACGAGCGGCCCGAGGACCTGAGGCCCGAGCCCCAGTCCCAGGGCAAGCCGCTGGAGGCGCCCCCGCCCCCCAAGCCGCCGCCGCCGCCCCAGCCTCCGCCGTCGAAGCCCAACTCGCCGTTCTAGCCCCCCTGCCCTGCCCCTCCGCGGGGCTACTCGAAGAACGAGGCGAGCGCGCGCGCGAGGTGCCCAGGGTCGTGCGCGCCGCACGTCTCGCGCGCGGAGTGCATGGCGAGCTGCGGGTTGCCGACGTCGACCGTGCGGATGCCCAGGTTGGCAGCGGTCAGCGGGCCGATCGTCGAGCCGCAGGCGAGGTCCGAGCGGTTGACCCACTTCTGATACGGGACGTCGGCGCGCTCGCAGGCGAGTTGGAAGAGCGCCTCGGTCTCGGCCTCGCTCGCGTAGCGCAGATTGGCATTGAGCTTGATGACCGGGCCCGCGTTCATGGCGAGGTGGTGCTCGGGGTCGTGCTTCTCGATGTAGTTCGGGTGTGTGGCGTGGGCCATGTCGGCCGAGACACAGACCGAGTCGGCCAGGGCCCGGTGGTAGTCCTCGCGCGTGCCGCCCCGCGCGAGCACGGTGCGCTCGAGAAGGCTCTTCAGCATCGACCCCGTCGCTCCACTGCGCGAGGTGCTGCCGACCTCTTCATGGTCGAAGAGCGAGATGACCGGGACGTACTCCGGCTCCTCGTCGGCGCCCGCGCGCGAGAGCAGCGCTTGCAGGGCACAGAAGCATGAGCACAGGTTGTCGAGCCGCCCGGACGCCACGAACTCCTCGTCCGCGCCCCATAGGGTGGCGGGCGTCGTGTCGTGGCACATGGCCTCCCAGCTCTTGATCTCGTCGGGTCGCACCCGGAGCTCCCGCGCGAGCAGGTCGATGAAATTGCCGGCCCCGCTCGCCTCGAGACCCCACACCGGCGCCATGTGCTGCTGCTTGTCCAGGCGCAGTCCCTTCTCGTGGATCTCGCGGTGCAGGTGGATGGCGAGCTGGGGGACGCGCAGCAGCGGTCGGTCGATCTTGAACAGGTGCGGCTCCAGGCCCTTCTCGCCGCGCACGAAAACGCGCCCCGAGAGACCGAGGTCGCGGTCGAGCCACGAGTTCAGGAGCACTCCCCCGTAGACCTCGATGCCGAGCCGGTTGAACCCCGCCGCGTTGGCGTCCGGCCGCGGCTTCACGCGCAGGTTCGGGCTGTCCGTGTGCGCGCCGACGATCCGGAAGCCCGTGGACGCCTGCGCTGCCTGCGGCAGGGTCCAGGCGACGAGGCTGCCGCCGCGCACGACGAAGTACCGACCCGGCCCGAGCTCCCAGGCATCGATCTCCGCCAGGCGCCGGAAGCCGGCCTTGCCGAGCCGCGCCCCGGTCTCTTCACAGGCGTGGTACGGGGAGGTCGATGCGTCGAGGAACTCGAGCATCTGCCGGGTCGTGGCGAGGTTGGCGTCAGCCATGGAGTGCGCCCGCGCGGACCTCAGACGCGCGCCCCCGCCCGGGCCGACGACCGGACCGCCGTCAGCGCCTGATCGAGATCCGCCGCGAGGTCGTCGACGTGCTCGATGCCGACCGAGAGCCGCACGAGGCCGTCGGCGAGGCCCGCGGCATGGCGGACTTCGGCCGGGATGCTGGCGTGCGTCATCGTCGGCGGCGTCTCGATCAGCGATTCGACACCCCCGAGCGACTCCGCCAGCGTGAAGATCCTCGTGGCGCTCGCGAAGGTCTCGCCCGCCGCCACGCCGCCTTCGAGCTCGAACGAGACCATGCCGCCGAAGCCGTGCATCTGGCGCTTCGCGAGCTCGTGCTGGGGATGATCGGGGAGGCCGGGATAATAGACCCGCTGCACGAGCTCCTGCGTGGCGAGGTGTTCGGCGAGGGCCATCGCGTTCGCGGAGTGGCGCTCCATGCGGATCGCGAGCGTCTTCGTGCCGCGCAGCACGAGGAAGCTGTCGAGCGGAGCCAGGCAGCCCCCGACGGCGTTCTGATGGAAGGCGAGCGGATCGCGCAGCTCCTCGCCGCGGCCGATCAGCGCCCCGCCGATGAGGTCGGAGTGGCCGCCGAGATACTTCGAGAGCGAGTGCAGGACGAGGTCCGCTCCGAGCTCGAGCGGGCGTTGGAGGTACGGCGAGGCGAACGTGTTGTCGACGACGACGCGCGCGCCCCGGGCATGGGCGACCTCGGCCGCGGCGGAGATGTCCGAGAGGCGCAGGAGGGGGTTGGAAGGGGACTCGAGGTACACCCAGCGCGTCGCCTCGGTCAGCGCGGCTTCGATCGCGGCGACGTCGGTCGTGTCGACGAACGAGAACTTCACGCCGTACTTCTCGAACACCTTCGTGAAGAGCCGGTACGTGCCGCCGTACAGGTCGTTCCCCGCCACGACGTGGTCGCCCGGGGCGAGCGTGTCCAGGAAGGCGTTCGTCGCCGCCAGGCCCGAGGCGAAGCACAGCCCCCAGTCGCCGCTCTCGAGGGCGGCGAGGTTCTCCTCGAGCGCCGTGCGCGTCGGGTTGGACGTGCGCGAATACTCGTAGCCCCCCCGCGGTCGGCCGGGGGCGTCCTGGGCGTAGGTGCTCGTGAGGTACACCGGGGTCATCACGGCTCCGTTCGCCGGGTCGGGTCGCTGTCCCGCGTGGATGGCGCGGGTCTCGAAGCGGCCGTGGGCGTTCCTGGGAGTCGGCATGGTGATTCCTTCGATCGTTCGCGCGAGCGGGCCTCGTTCAGGCGGGTATGAGGTGGGAGGGAGTGTAGTGGTGCACCCTGGGTACTTCTAGAATGCCGGACGTGTCGGACACAGCCCTCTCGCCGTTTCCGCGGTCCCCCGCCCGCCACGGTCCTGAGGTGTCGGAATCGGAATCGGGCACGTCGTGAGCCCCGCTCCCGACCCCGAAGCCGCGGGCGGCGACTTCCTCGACCGCCCCGACCGCGATGCCTTCCTCGACCGCCACGACTTCGCGGCGGGCGTGCTGGAGCTCGAGCTCGTGCTCGCGGGCTTCGAGCGCTTCACCTCGACCTCGCTCGGCAAGCGGGCCCTCAGGGAGCTCGCGCCGCGCACGGATGCGGGGGCGCGGGACGCGCTCGCGCGCGCGCGCGAGATGCAGGCGCTCCACAGGCTCGGCGAGCTCCCTTCGCTCGCCGGGGTCACCGACCCGCTGCCCGCGAGCGCCCGGCCGACGCGCGCCCTCGAAGAGCTGGAGCTGGTCGCCCTCGTCAGGTTCCTCGAGGCCTGCGCGCGGCTGCGCGAATGGTTCGCGTCCCGCACGGCGGAGGTGCCCCGGCTGTGCGCCGTCGCCGCGGAGATCCCCGAGCTCGCGGGGCTCCGGAGCGAGATCGGCGCGGTCGTCGACGAACGCGGCCGGGTGCGGAGCGACGCCTCCGACCTGCTCGCGCGGCTGCGACGGGACCTCGGCCAGCTCTCCCGGTCGATCGACCGGTCGCTCTCGGAGCTCATGCAGGCCGGGAGTGTCCGCAACGTGCTCTCGGACGGCAACGTCCACCGCCGCGGCGGCCGGCCGGTGCTCGCCGTCAAGGCGAAGAGCGCGGGGCGCGTGCCGGGCATCGTGCACGATCGTTCCCAGAGCGAGCAGACCGTGTTCATCGAGCCGCGCCAGGTGATCGAGCTCGGGAACCGCCTGGCGGAGACGCGCGCGGACGAACGCCGCGAGGTGGAGCGCGTGCTCCTCCTGCTCACCCGCACGATCCTCTCCGCGGCACCGAGGATCCAGAGTGCCGCGCGCTGCGTGTCCGAGATCGAGCTCGCGGTCGTCGCCGCGCGGTACTCGGAGGAGTACGAGGCGCGGATCGCGCTCCAGCCGGGTGATGAAGGCGCCGCGGAGGGGCTGCTCCTGCGCACGGCCCGCCATCCGCTCCTGATCGAGCAGGCGCGCTCCGGAAGCATCGAGGCCGTCGTGCCCATCGACGTCCGACTCGGCGCGGAGTTCGACATGCTGATCATCACGGGCCCGAACACGGGCGGGAAGACGCTCGCCCTGAAGACGGCGGGGCTGTTTGCGCTCCTGACGCGCTGCGGCCTGCCCGTCCCCGCCGCGGTCGGCACGACGGTGCCCCTCTACGACAGGATCTGCGCCGATATCGGTGACGAGCAGGAGATCAGCCAGAACCTCTCGACCTTCGCCTCGCACCTCGTGCGCATCAAGGCCGGGCTCGACCACTCGACGGAGCGCACGCTCGTCCTCCTCGACGAGCTCGGCGGGGGCACGGACCCCGACGAGGGCGCGGCCCTGGGGGAGGCCGTGCTCCAATTCCTGTGCACGCGCGCAGTCCCGACGATCGTCTCGACGCACCTCGGCAAGCTGAAGGAGTTCGCCTACCGCAACAAGCGCGCCGAGAACGCCTGCACCGAGTTCGACCTCGGCACGCTCGCGCCGCTCTACAAGCTGCACATCGGAACGCCGGGCGAGTCCAGCGCCCTCGCGATCGCGCGGCGCCTCGGGCTGCCCGACGAGGTCGTCGACCTCGCGAGCGAGCGGACCGAGCGCCGCGACGGCGAGCTCGCGCGCCTCATGGAGGACGTCCGCGCGGCCCGCACGGAAGCCGAGCGCGTCCGTAGCCGGGCCGAGAGCCAGCTCGAGCACGTCGAGCAGCGGACGCGCGATCTCGCGGACAAGCACGAAGACCTCGACCGGCGCTCGGAGCTGCTCGAGCAGGAGGCTCAGCGCGGGCTCGAGGAGCGCGTCCGAGACGCCATGCGCCAGCTCGAACTGGCCCGGAAGCTCCTCGATCAGCTCCCGCGCGGGCCCGCCGACGCCATGCGGGAGCGTCTCGACGCCCTTCACCGCCACCTCTCCGGCGCGACGCTGACCGAGCGGCGCCAACGGTTCCTGGCCTCGCTCGCGAAGGGCACCTTCGTGTACCTGCCGCGCTACCGGCAGCGGTGCATCGTTCACAAGGTCGACAAGGCCAGGCGGCTCGTCACGGCCCGTCTCGGGTCGATGAAGGTGCAGGTGTCCTTCGACGAGGTGACCTGGTACGAGTCCCTCTGACCGGCCGCTCTCCGGACACGGTCCACCCGTACCTGAGCGGGAGCAGGCGAAGCCGGGAAAGCAGGGACGGAAGGCAGTTGCACGGGGGTACCCGGGCGGCGTACAAGGTCGTAATGTCCGCACCAGGGGCCCGGCAGACCGACCTGCTGCTCGTCGACAACGACGCGCGCATCCTGGAGCTCGTGGCCTGGTTCCTCGAGCGGCGCGGCTTCTCTGTACGGACGGCGCTCTCGTTCCGCGAAGCGCGCGCGTCGATCGCGGCCCGTGCCCCGGACCTGCTCCTCTCCGACATCGATCTGGGCGCGGAGAACGCGCGCGAGGAGTTGCCGCGGCTGGCGGCGCTCGGGCTCCTGCCGCCGACGCTCGTCGTGTCCGGTTACCTCGACGCGGACCTCGTGGTGGAGCTGGAGGCCCTGCCGCAGGTCATCGGGACGCTCGCGAAACCGTACGACTTCGCCGTGCTCGAGGAGCGCGTGCGGGCGTGCTGCGCCCAGCTCGCCGGGGCCGGGGCCGGGGCCGGCGCGGGAGCCAGCCCGGTCGTCACTGGGGCGGGCGAGGGCGAGGGCGATGTCGAGGACGACACGGACGACGACGGCTGGATCGAGATCGTCCCGCAGGACCCGGCGGCGGGTCGCGCGCGAGCGCCTGCACGCGCGCCCGAGTCCGGATCCGCGGCGGGTCCCATGCCCTTCCGGCTCTCATGAGTGCGGGCACATGACGCGGTTGCAGTGGAGGACCGCGGGGGAGTCGCACGGGATCGGTCTCGTCGCCATCGTCGAGGGTATCCCGGCGGGGCTCCCGCTCGACACGGGTCGCATCGATGAGCAGCTCGCGCGGCGCCAGCGCGGGTACGGCCGCGGCGGCCGGATGAAGATCGAGCGCGACCGGGTCGAGATCCTGGCCGGCACGAAGGGGGGGCTGACCCTCGGCTCGCCCGTTGCGCTCCTCGTGGCGAACAAGGATCACACGATCGAGCAGCTCCCCGTGCCGACCAACCCGCGCCCCGGTCACGCCGACCTCGCGGGGTGTCAGAAGTTCGGGCACCGCGATCCGCGCGCGATCCTCGAGCGCGCGAGTGCGCGCGAGACGGCAGCGCGCGTCGCCGCCGCGGCCGTCGCCCGCCAGGTCTTGGAGGCGTTCGGGGTCGAGATCTTCGCGCACGTCGTCGAGCTGGGGGGCGAGGCCGTCCGCGAGGGGGCCTACGAGGCCGCCGGCAGCGACCGGCACACCCTGCGCGACGCCAGTGATTTCCTCTCCCTGGACCCCGCGGCCGACGTGGCGATGCGCGCCGCGGTCGATCGGGCGAGAGCGGCGGGGGACAGCCTGGGGGGCGTGTTCGAGGTGCGGGCCACCGGGCTGCCGCCCGGCCTCGGGAGCTACGCGAGCGGACCCGAGCGGCTGACCGCGCGCCTCGCCGCCGCGCTCTTCGCCGTGCCTGCGATCAAGGGTGTCGAGTTCGGGCTCGGGTTCGCGGGGGCGGCCATGCCGGGTTCGGAGGTCCACGACCCGATCGTGCACGCGCCCGCGGGGAACCGTCCCTGGGGCCGCTTCGCCCGCTCCCGGAACGGGGCGGGGGGCCTCGAGGGGGGCATGACGAACGGTGCTCCCGTCGTCGTCCGCGCCGCCATGAAGCCCATCCCCACCCTGCGCCAGGGTATGCCGACGGTCGATTTCGAGAGCGGCGAAGCCGTCCAGGCCACCTACCAGCGCTCGGACGTGACCTCCGTGCCGGCGGCCAGTGTCGTGGGGGAGGCGGTGATCGCGCTCGCCTTGACGGAGGCCTTCCTCGACAAGTTCGGGGGTGACTCGATGGCCCAGGTGCGAGCGGCCTTCGACTACTATGTGGAGGAGCTCGGGCGGCTCTGACGGGCTCACGGACGGGAATTCCAGAAGCGGCACGAATTCCCGCGCCAGCCTTGACCGCAAGGTCCGTGCCCGTACGATACGCCGCTCCACTTGCCGCCCGCAGTCCCAGCGGACGGGGGCGACCCGGAACCCGATGTTGGGTCTCGCACGGCGGTACCGCCAGCGTGGCTCAATTGGCAGAGCAGCTGATTTGTAATCAGCAGGTTGCGGGTTCGAGTCCCGCCGCTGGCTCCGCGCCGCGACGAAGGCCGGCACGGTGGAGCCGGAGAGCCCCGGAGGCGCTCCGGTCCGTTCCATGGAAACGAAACCGACTCGAGAGGATGACACGGGAGCGCTGCGCCGCCGTGGTCCGGCCCCGGGCCGCGACCGTGCGACGGACGCGCGCGTTTGGACCGGGCATCACGAGATCACTCCATACCCTGTACTGCGTGGGGAGATTCCCGAGTGGCCAAAGGGGTCAGACTGTAAATCTGATGGTTCCGCCTTCACAGGTTCGAATCCTGTTCTCCCCACCACCCGGTTCCCGCGCCCGGCACAGGTGCTCGGCGGGGAGTCGCTGACCATGGAGTGGCCGCTCGCGACGGGTGCCCGGCACCCGTTCCGGTCCGACCTCCTTACGAACGACGACGCCGGCCTCCAGGCCGAACCTCGAACCCTTGCACGACGCCGAATGGCCGCTGGCCCATACACCGCGGGCGTGCCTCAGCGGGTGTAGTTCAATGGTAGAACGACAGCCTTCCAAGCTGTACACGAGGGTCCGATTCCCTTCACCCGCTCCACGCCTCGCCGGTGACGCCGTCCCGCGCCGTCCCCGCCGCAAGGGGCACGTCCGTCCCAGAGGACGGCGCTCTCGAGTCCACGATCATCGCCCCCCCGCAGGGGGGCGGCGACCTCGCTGCTGTAGCTCAGTGGTAGAGCACTTCCTTGGTAAGGAAGAGGTCATGGGTTCGAGCCCCATCAGCAGCTCCACCAGCGATACAAAGACAACCTGAATCCTGCGCCACGACGGACCGCCCCGCGGTTCGAAACGGGCGTGAACAGCTCCCAGAGAGAACCCGACCTGGGCAACGCCCAAGGAACCTGAAGGAACCACAACAATGGCCAAGGAAGTCTTCGAGCGGACCAAGGACCACGTCAACGTCGGCACCATCGGTCACGTCGACCATGGCAAGACGACTCTGACGTCCGTGATCTGCCGGTATCAGGCCCGCAAGGGGCTGGCCAAGCCGATGGGCTTCGACGACATCGACAAGGCTCCGGAGGAGAAGGCGCGGGGCATCACCATCTCGACGGCCCACGTCGAGTACGAGACCGAGAAGCGGCACTACGCCCACGTGGACTGCCCCGGTCACGCCGACTACGTGAAGAACATGATCACGGGCGCCGCCCAGATGGACGGCGCCATCCTCGTGGTCTCCGCGGCGGACGGCCCCATGCCTCAGACGCGCGAGCACATCCTCCTCGCCCGGCAGGTGAACGTGCCGGCCCTCGTCGTCTACATGAACAAGGTCGACCAGGTGGACGATCCCGAGCTGCTCGACCTCGTCGAGTTGGAGATCCGCGAGCTGCTCGACAAGTACGATTTTCCCGGGGACGACACGCCGATCATCCGCGGCTCGGCGCTCGCGGCCGAGGTCGCTCTCAACGAGGACAAGCCCGACGACGACGAGGCGTTCAAGAGCATCACCGAGCTGCTGGACGCGGTCGACAGCTTCATCCCGCTCCCCGAGCGCGACATCGACAAGCCCTTCCTGATGCCGGTCGAGGACGTGTTCTCGATCAAGGGTCGCGGAACCGTGGGGACCGGCCGGATCGAGCGCGGCATCGTCCATATGGGCGATGCGCTCGAGGTCGTCGGCATCACGGAGGAGATCGGCAAGACGACCTGCACGGGGGTCGAGATGTTCCAGAAGACGCTCGACGAGGGTCGTGCGGGCGAGAACGTCGGCGTGCTCCTGCGCGGCATCGACAAGAAGGACCTCGTGCGCGGGCAGGTCCTGGCCAAGCCGGGCTCCGTGACCCCCCACACCAAGTTCGAGGCGGAGGTCTACATCCTCTCCAAGGAAGAGGGTGGCCGTCACACCCCGTTCTTCTCGGGCTACCGGCCCCAGTTCTACTTCCGCACCACGGACGTGACGGGCTCGGCCAACCTCCTCGGTGGCGCGGAGATGTGCATGCCGGGCGACAACGTCAAGCTCTCGATCGAGCTGGGAATGCCGATCGCCATGGAAGAGCAGCTCCGCTTCGCGATCCGCGAGGGTGGCCGCACCGTGGGTGCCGGGGTCGTCACGAAGATCATCGAGTAATCAACGGGGGAGCCATGGTCCGTACGCCGTCCCTGCGGCTCACGCCCGCTCCCCCCGCCCCATCCGTGTACGAGAGGTCGGTCCGAACATGAAGGTCAAGGAACGTTACGTCTTCCTCGAGTGCACCGAGTGCAGGAACCGCAACTACACGACGCACAAGCGCCTGAAGGCGGCGTACAAGCTCCAGAAGAAGAAGTACTGCCGTTTCTGTCGCAAGCACACGTCGCACAGAGAGAAAAAGCTCTGACCCGAACGGACCCGGACGAGCCCCTCCTCCCCGCGCGCGATCCCACGCCGGAACCCCCGCACAGCACGAACCCCGAGCAGCACACCGATGGCCTACAAGAAAGATCAAGGACGGATGGCGCGCATGGCCGCGTTCTGGTCGTTGGCGGTGCTCATCTTCTACGGGTGCGTGTCCCTGCACACGGAGCTGGCCTCGGACTTCCCGGAGATGGGCCGAGCGCTCGGCGGCTTCCGGATTCCGATCCTCGGGATGGACTTCTCACCGGCGCTCATCGTCGCGGGGCTCGTCCTGGCCACTTCGCTCTGGCTGCTCTACCGCTGGCAGGACAAGCCGAAGAACGCGGACCTGCTCATCGAGACCGAGTCCGAGCTGCGCAAGGTCACGTGGCCTTCGCTGGACGAGGCGATCACGAGCTCGGTGGTCGTGATCATCTGCGTGCTGTTCCTCATGGTCTTCCTCGCGGGCGCCGACTGGTTCCTCGGTCGGGCCGCGAAAGTCATCCTGCTGGGTCACGGTTGATCATGGCGTTCAAGTGGTACTTCGTCCGCTGCCAGTCCGGGCGCGAGAAGCGCATCCGGGACAACGCGACCCATCGCCTGAAGATCACGGGCGCAACCGACGTGATCCCGCAGGTGATCGTGCCGTACGAGCTCGTGACGGACATGAAGGGCGGCAAGAAGCGCACGGTGGAGAGGAAGCTGTACCCCGGCTATCTGATGGTGCAGGCGGACCTCGACGAGCCCGAGAACCCGCGCACGATCAACGCCCGGACTACGCTCCGCGGGATCGATGGGTTGCGCGACTTTCTCGGGCCCCGGGGTGACCCGACCGCTCTCTCCG
>SMVB01174751.1_pt1 | contig 33276 bp, 30 predicted proteins | sample 2456461 | NCBI WGS metagenome assembly SMVB01 (sample SAMN11095934, study PRJNA526329) | marine sediment metagenome | biome: Marine sediment; feature: Surficial sediment; material: Deep marine sediment; isolation source: Hadal surficial sediment | place: Pacific Ocean | collected 2014-05 | depth... | reverse complement strand
GTCGCTGCACATTTCTCCCCACGGAATCCGGGAGAACAGACTGCGCAACAGGCCTCCGAAGCCCGGGCCTGTCGTCTTGGTATGCGTTTTGAGCTCGTCCTGCGAGCGGTCGGCGTGACGCTTCATCTCTTGACTCGCTTCCACGGGCGCGTGGATCGTCGAGTGACCGGTTGGGGTTGTGGGTTGTGCGGCATCAGTGGAACCGCCTCGGATCGTCATCATCGTCTCGGTAACGATTCTGATCGCGCTGGTCGTCACGGTGGACCGCTCGGATTTTTTGTCGCATGCGATAGCGGCGCCACTTGAGAAGCATCGTCTGTGGAGTCGGGGCCCCAGGCGTACGGCCCTCGTTCACCAGATAGATCCAGCCGACCAGCACACCTGCGAGGTGGCCGATATGACTGACATTGCTGTTCGAAGCAGACATCCACTCCATCAGGAAAAGCAGCGGGATCAGCCAGATCGATTTCATTGGAATCGGCGGAAAGATCAGCATGATCGTTCGGTCTGGCCACGTAAACGAGTAGGCGAGTAGCACTCCCATCACGGCGCCGGACGCGCCGAGGGTTCTGCCGTAGATTTCGGCTGCGCTGCTCGCGATGCCCAGCATGCCGAGCAGCGAGGGGATCGTAGCGATCAGGAAACCCGCGCCGGTTCCGCAGAGCAGGTAGTACTTGAGAAAACGTTGATCGCCCCAGTGCAGCGCGAGCGCAGATCCAAACATCCAGAGCGAGAACATGTTGAAGGCGATGTGGAGGATCGAGTCCGGGCTGTGAAGCCACATGTACGTGAAGATTCGCCAGAGCTGGAAATCGCCCCACACGGCGGCGGGTTGGACGACTCCGAAACTCGTGACATCGAATCCGATCGAGGGACCGATGAGCTGGGCGATGAAGACCACGCCGTTCGCGATCATCAAATTCTTGATGACCTCGGGGGTCTGGGGGGGACCAAAACTCATCCGTGCGCCGCCGCGTCCGTACAAACTCGAAACTCCAGCTGGGGTCGAAGCAGGCCGTGCCTCGACGGTCGGTTGTGTATCGGACTATCAACGGGTGAGTCCAACACCCAAGACCGACAAACTCTGTTTCCAATCCGTGAATTCCACCTCTGTGGAGCGAGGATCGTTTGACTCTTAGATTCCGTGACCTCGGGATTGGTGTCAGCGGGACGGGCGCGTCTCCCCACGGAACCCGCAGAGAGTAAAGATGGTTGAATGAGGGGTCAATAAAATCACCATGTGAATCGCGACAGGGCGCGTTTGGATGACCCCTGGGGAATAGGAACAAGGGATGTGCCCCGTGGGAATAATCCGCTTTGACCCGATTCATCGACCCGCCCGGTCGATTCGGCCCACCCAGCCCGCGCCGTCGACCCTCGCCCGCCAGCCGCGGGGCCGGTCCGGGGCCTCAGTCGCCTGCCGGCGCGGATCGATTTGCTGCGGCCAGGAGGAGTGCCGTGGCGGTCTTGCCGTCGACAATGGGTCCGGAGAGTTCGGCGATCGCTGCGGTCAGGCTGATCGGGACGAGTTCTATGATCTCGTCGGGCTCGAGGCGCTGCTCGGTGGGTTCGAGGTCGTAGGCGGCGTAGAGATGGATGACTTCGTCGGTAAATCCAGGGGAGGTCCAGATCGCTCCCAGCTTTTCGAGTCGACCGGCCCGATAGCCCGTTTCTTCCTCGAGTTCCCGAATGGCACAGGCCTCGGGCGCTTCGCCCGGGTCGAGCTTGCCGGCCGGAATCTCCATCAACTCGCCGCCCACCGCATAGCGAAATTGTCGAATCATCAAGATCTGCCCGTCGTCGAGAAAGGGCACGACCGCGGCAGCGCCGGGATGGCGCAGCAGGTCGAGATCGACGCGTCGGCCATTGGGGAGGAGGACGGATTCCGTGATGAATTCGAACTGCGCCCCCTGATGAACCCGGCGCTCTCCCATGATCATTCCTCCCGGCCGGGCACGATCGGTCCGGCGATTCAGGTTCCGGCAGGGTAGGCTGGGCGTCATGAGTCCGCGCCCCTTCGAACGACCCGCAACGATCGGCCTCCCGGAAAGTTCGGGCCTGCCGCCCGGCTCTTCACTGGAGGGTCTCTGGTTGCCCGCACGGGGCGAGGAGGGCGCTCGCGGGGGTGCCGTTGTTGCGCCGCCGCATCCGCTCATCGGAGGCAGCATGGATTCGCCGGTCACGACCGAGGTCGCCCTCGCGGCGAGCGATGCCGGCTATGCAGCGCTCCGATTCAATTATCGTGGCGTGGCCGGGAGTGCGGGAACGCCCTCGGGCGAAGCCGAGGACGCGGATGTCGACTATCGCGCCGCGCTCGATTTCATGGACGAGAGCGTCGACGGCGCGATCCTCGCGTGTGGCTATTCCTGGGGTGCGCTCGCGGCGTCGCGAATCGGTGTCGCGTCCCCCCGCGTGCGAAAGCTCGTGTTGATTGCGCCGCCGCCCGGGATGCTCGATGCGGTCGCGCTGGCCAAATGGAATCGTCCGATTCTCGTGATCGTGGGAGATCAGGACAATTTCGTTCCAATCGACGAATTGAAAGAGAAGCTCGAACCGATCAAGGGCGTGGAGCTGGTCGTGCTCAAAGGCGTCGACCATTTCTTCATGGCGGGTCTCGGCGATGTCGGTCGACAGACACGGGGTTGGCTCGACGCCTGATACGCGTGACGCCCAATTCCCGAGACGCAGGATTGGATGAGGCGTCGAACCGGGACGAGTCGTCAGGCTTCAGCGCGAAAGCGGCAATTCGACCCGGAAGCAAGTGCCACCCTCGTGGCGATCGCCAACCTCGATCGATCCGTTGGCTTCTTCGATGATTCGCTTGCAGATCGCCAGGCCGAGTCCGCCGGCACCTTCGCCGCGGGTCGTCCAGAAGGGCTCGAAGATCCGCTCGCGCAGTCCGGCGTCGAGGCCGGGACCTTCGTCTTCTACGCGGATCTCGACATGGTTGGCGGTCTGGGCACTCCAGTCCGCCGAAATCAGGATCCGGCCGCCTTCGGGCGTGACCTGCGTCGCATTCAGCAGGAGGTTCAAGAGCAGCTGACGCAGCGCATCCTGGGATAGCCCGAGCGCGGGCAGGTCGGCACGGATCCTCGTCTCGAGTTCGACTCCGCGCTCCCGACAGCGGTAGGTCAGGAGCTGAAGCGTTGTCTCGATCGCCTCTTCGATCCGCGCCTCGTCGTCGACGGCCGCCGGGGTCGTCGGGCGCGCGTGTTGCAGCAGATCGTCGAGCATCCGTTCGAGTCGCGAGACCTCGTCACTCACGACGGATCGAAAGTCCTGGTGAAACTCGGGATCATCGAGCCGTTCGGGGAGGAGCTGTAGAAAGGTCTTGACCGAGACGAGCGGATTGCGGATCTCGTGGACGATTTCGGCGACGAGTCCGCCGAGGGTCGCGAGTCGATCGAGTTGCCTAACAGCGTCATCGAGCCGCGCCATGCGATCGAGCGCCATGCTCGTCGAAAGGGTGTTCGTGAGCTTCGAGGCGACTTCGCCGAGCACCGCGACGGAGCGGGGTCGCAGCGCTCGTCCCGGCCGGACGGGGTAAACCAGCAAGACGGCGGCGGGCCTCGCGCCCAGTCCCGGAATCGGCGCCGCCGCCGTCACGCCGCGCGCATAGAGCGCGGTCAGCTCGGCCCCCAACCCCGAATCGCTGAGCCGCTGGACGCGTTCCAGCCCAGCCAGCGCACGGTAGGACTCGAGCGTCGGTCGAATTCGGGTCGCGGCGTTCGCGGGAAGTGCCGCCATGACGGTCGGCCGTCCGTCGGGCTCGAGCGCCCACGCGACAACCGCCTGGATGTCTTCCTGACGTTCCAGGCGCTGAAGCGCCTTCATGAGGAGCGTCTGCCCCTCCGCACCGACCGAATCGGATCGGGTGTCGTGGGGAAGCAGCAGCGCGTCGAGCAGCGCATTTTCCGCCGCCCGCCGGCGATTGGCCGCTCGCACCGAATCGTGGCGCCGATCACCGGTCAGATTCCGGCCGTCACCCATGGCGCCGCGACTTTTGGCGATCGCATCACGGTTCTTGCCCGCCGCGGACGCAATCGTCCCGGCACGCGTCACGATGTTCGCGTCTCCCCCCATGGGTGCGGAGTTACCGATCTCGCTTCGCGCTGTCAACAAAGCCGGCGCAAGTGCGGGGAAAATCCGCGCGATCGGCGCGTCCGTCACGTGACTCTGGGCGGGGCGGAGGGGGCGGGGCGAGGAGGCCGGGCGAGGAGGCGGGGCGAGAAGGACGGGGAGTGGGAAGCTAGAAGACGTCGTCCCGCGCGGCTTGGCGAGCCCTTCGCGCCGTGGTCTGGTCGCTGAAGCTGCGTACGGGGGCGGTGCCTTCGAGGAAGGGCTGGAAGTAGGCGTTTTGGCTGTTGCCTTCGGCGAGCAGGCCCGAGACGGGGTCGATGCGCTGGAATTCGATCTTCTCGGGGACTTCGAAATCACGCTGAGGGTAGGGCGCCAAGGCCATCTTCATGAAATCGCCCCAGATCGGGAGCGCAGCCTTGGCGCCACTCTCGCCCCATCCGAGGGTCTGGTTGTCGTCGTGGCCGATCCAGACGCCGGTCGTCAATTCGGGCGAGAAGCCCATGAACCAGGCGTCCGTGAAGTCATTGGTGGTGCCGGTCTTGCCCGCGAGGGTTCGTCCCAGCGTCTTCAATCGACGGCCGGTGCCCTCTTGAATCACGGTGTGCAGGAGGTCCGACATCAAATAGGCGTCGGCCGGAGAGACGATCTGGAGCGTCGGCATGATCTCGGAGTCGGGATAGCTCTCCGCGACCTGTTGATTCGGGCCTTCGAGGGGTTTCAGGATCGGCGGCGGAATTTTTCCGAGGGGCACGTCGCCCAACAACAGCGTTCCCTCGCGATCCCTCACCTCGCGAATGAAACGCGGAATCACGCGCGTCCCGCCGCGTGGGTAGACGGCGTAGGCACGGGTGAGTTCGAGGAGCGTCAGGCTGCTCGAGCCGAGCGCGAGGGAGAGATCGGCGGAGAGCGGAGCCTGGATTCCGAAACGACGAGCGTAGTCGATCACATAACGGACGCCGAGATCGCGAAAGAGATGCACGGTTGCGTTGTTGATCGATTTCTTGAGCGCGTCTCGCATGGTCATCGGGCCATAGAATCTTCGGCCGTAGTTTCGCGGCGCCCAGGTGAAGCCGCTGACCGGGTCCGTGAATACGACGGGTCGGTCGACCACGGTCGAGACCGGCGTGAAGCCTCGGGTCAGGGCGGCGCCGTAGATGAAGGGTTTGAAGGCCGAGCCGGGCTGGCGTCGGGCCTGGACAGCGCGGTTGAACTCGCTGCGCTTGAAATCGTATCCGCCGATCATGGCGATCACGTCGCCGGTCGCATTTTCGATCGAGAGCAGCGCGCCCTCGGCGAGTGGCGTCTGCCAGATGTCGAGCCGCGCCATTTCCGGGCCCGCGTCTTTTTCGGGGTCCCCGTCGGCGCTGGCCTCGGAGTCCCCTGACTCCCCCGATTCCGCTTGCCCGATCGCCGCAGCGTTGCCGGGCAAGCGGATGAAGCGCGCCACGTCCCCGACCTCGAAGATCGAAGTGATCCGCTTGACCGGCCGCGGTCGGACCTTGGAATCGGGCTTGCGTGCCCAGTCGACGTCGTCGAGATGGGCCACGCCCTCGACACCGTGTCCGAAGCCGATGCGCGCCGCCTGGGCTTCCGTGTCGACCTCGAGGACGATCCCCGTAAAGGGCTCGTCGAGCGGAACCGAGTAGACGAGCCGCGTAGTGGGATCGCTCTCCGCGGCTTTCTCTTCGGATAGGGGTTTCGGCGCCTTGTCGGCGCGCTGCGTTTCGCCCTCCTCGGGGGTCTGCGCCGCGTCCATGTCCGCGTTCATGTCCGTGGCGACGAGCGGAATTTCCTCGGAATCGAAATCGTCTTCGTTTCCCTCGGCGAGCTGCTCGAGTTCGGCTTCGATCTCCGTGCGGGGGATTTGTCGAAGCGGGCCGCGATATCCGCGGCGATGGTCGTGGGCTTCGAGTCCGTCCTGGATGGCTTCCCAGGCGACGCGCTGGAGGTCGATGTCGAGGGTCGTATCGATCCGCAGTCCCGCATTCAGGACCCTGTCGCCGTCGAGTCGCTCGAAGAGGAGCCGGCGGACTTCTTCGGTGAAGTGCCCGGCCGCAACGATATTCTCACGGTCGGAGTGGCCCTGGATGATCGGCGGGTTTGCGAGCTCGGTTTCGTAGGTGGCATCGTCGATGTAGTGGTCGGCGAGCATGCGGCCCAGTACATAACGTCGTCGGGTTTCCGCGGAATCGGGGTTTCGCGTCGGGTCGTAGGCACTCGGACGCTGGACGAGACCGGCGAGCATCGCGGCTTCGGAGATCCGCAGTTCAGGGGCATCCTTGCCAAAATAGCTGCGGGCGGCCTGGCCGATGCCCCAGGCGCCGTTTCCGAAGTAGATCTGATTCAGGTAGAGATAGAGGATCTCGTCCTTCGTGAATTGCTGCTCGATCTGTCGGGAGAGGATGATCTCGCGCATCTTGCGCTTGTAGGTCTTCTCGGGTGTGAGCAGCAGACTCTTCACCATCTGTTGAGTGATCGTGCTGGCGCCCTGGGCAATCCCGCCTTCACGGAAGTTTGCGAGCGCCGCGCGGAAGATCGCGACGAGATCGATGCCCTCGTGTTCGAAGAAGTGGCCATCCTCCGCGGCGACGAAGGCCAGCTGAACGTGGCGCGGGATCTGGTCGATCGGGACGAGCCTACGCTTTTCTGTGTAGAATTCGCCAATCAGCTTGCCGTTGCGGTCGTAGACTTCGCTTACGACCGGTGGGCGGTAGTCGTCGAGACTGTGGAAATCAGGAAGGTCGCGGATCAGGAGGATGTAGATCGCCAGCGCGCCCACGGCCGCACAAGCGGTCATGAAGGCGAACATCAAGATCGCGATCCGGATCCCCCCAGACCGGAAAAAAGCCATGTAAACTCCAACGTTTGCAGAGGCTAGCCGACGCGTCCGCCCGTGCGCTACCACACGGTCCGAATGGGGGACACCCGGCGCCCCTCCGGAGTTCTGAATGTCTGCCCCGACCGCCTCGTCTCATCCGCTCACCCTCGCCTTCGTCATGGATCCGGTCGAGGCCGAGCCGATGGACGGGTCCACGACGATCGTGATGATGCGAGAGGCCCAGGATCGAGGTCATCTCGTCCTCTACGTCGATCCGGACGATCTCGAGGTCGACGCCGGCCGAGTGCGAGCGATCGCCGTCCCGATCGTGCTCGATCTCGCAAGCGACTCGCCGGTCCAGCGCGGCGAGGCGCGGCTCTACGACTTCGACTCCGAGATCGACGTCGCCTTTCAAAGAACGGATCCGCCCGTCGATCGCGACTTCATCATCGCCACCCAGATTCTCGATATCTGCCGAAAGACGATCGTCCTGAACCGTCCGACGGCGGTGATCGCCTTCAACGAGAAGCTCCTGGCGGCACAGTTCTCGGATCTGATGCCGGCCACCCGCGTCTCTCGGCGGATCTCGGAACTCAAGGACTTCATGGCGGAGCAGGGCGGTGAGATGATCGTGAAGCCGCTCGATGGCAAGGGCGGGGAGGGGATCTTTCATTTGATCGCGGGGGATCGAAATCTCAACTCGATCCTGGAGCAGTCCACCGCATTCGGCACGCGCGCGATCATGGCGCAGCAATACCTGCCCGCGATTCGTGAGGGGGACAAGCGGATCCTGCTGCTCGAGGGGGAGCCGATCGGAGCGGTGCTGCGTGTGCCGGCCGAATCGGAGAGCCGCGCGAATCTGCACGTGGGCGGGCTCGCCGCGTTGGCCCCGCTCGACGCCGCCGATCTCGAAATCGTCTCGCGGGTCGGCCCCTTCCTGAAGGATCAGGGCCTCTTTTTTGTCGGAATCGACGTGATCGGGGGCAAATTGACCGAGATCAACGTGACGAGTCCGACGGGCATCCAGGAGATCAACGCGCTCGAGCAGACGAACCTCGAGAAGGTCGTGATCGACCGCGTCGAAGAGCTCGTCGCTGCCCGCTATGCGATACCTTAGGTCGATGAGCGGGATCGAGGGCGCACGACCGACGGGGGACGCGACCCCCTACAGCGAGTACGGGATCCTCATCGTCGACGACGAGGACGCAATCCTGGAGTCCCTCGAGTTGACGCTCGGGACCGAATACCGCGTGTTCACCGCGACGAGTGCGGAGAAGGGGCTCGCGATCCTCGACCGCGAGGAGATCGCCCTCGTCCTGTCCGACCAGGTCATGCCCGGAATGAGTGGCGTCGAATTCCTCGAGAAGGTGATCGAGCGGAACCCGCGGGCGATTCGCATGATGCTCACGGGCTACGCCGACATGCCGGCGCTGATTCGCGCGATCAACGAGGGTCGGATCTATCGCTATATCCCCAAGCCCTGGGAGCCCGACGACCTGCGAATCGCCGTGAAGCGTGGGCTCGAGGTCTATGAATTGTCGAGTGAGAACGCGCAGTTGGCGGATGCGCTCGCGGAGGCGAATGCGCGGCTGCGCGCCGAGAACGTGTATCTGCGGCGTGAGGTCGAGGCCCGCTATTCCTTCGACGGCATCATCGGCGATGCGCCCGCCATGCAGAAGATTTTCGATGTGACGGAAAAAGTCGCCCAGACCGATGCGACCGTGCTTCTCACGGGGGAGACGGGGACGGGCAAGGACCTGCTGGCGAGGGCGATTCACTACTCCGGGCCGCGCAAGGACAGGAAATTCGTCGCACAGAACTGCGGGGCGCTGCCGGAAACGCTGCTCGAGAGCGAACTCTTCGGGCACAAGCGGGGCTCGTTCACGGGCGCGCACGCGGACAAACTGGGTCTCTTCGAGGTCGCGGATCGCGGCACGATCTTTCTCGACGAAATCGCGGAGACGGTGCCCGCGATGCAGGTGCGGCTGTTGCGCGTGCTGCAGGACGGCGAGATCCGGCCGCTGGGTTCGTCGGAGACGCGGATGGTCGATGTTCGCGTCATCGCGGCGACGAATCGCGATCTGAAGAAAATGGTCGAGGACGGCCGTTTTCGAGAGGACCTCTACTACCGGCTGCGCGTGGTCGAGATCGAGTTGCCGCCGTTGCGTGAGCGGACCTCGGATATCCCCGCGATGGCCCATCATTTTCTCGATGCCTCGGCGGCCAAGATGAAGCGCGCGTTCGTCGGCTTCTCGAACGCCGCGATGGATCGGCTCGTCGCCTACGATTGGCCGGGCAATGTCCGCGAGCTGGCCAACGAGATCGAACGGACCGCAGCGTTGGCCGGGCCCGACGAGACGATCGGCCTCGAGGATCTCTCCGAGTACGTGCGGGGCGGGAGCGCTTCGGGCGCGGATTCGGCCGGGAATGCGGCCCTGGCTCTGGCCGGCGAGATCGAGACACCGATCGAGGACTGGGATCTGAACCGTTCTGTCGATCGCCTCAAGCGGAACCTGCTGATTCGCGCGATCCGCGAGGCGGGCAGCAAGAGTGGTGCGGCGGAGCGACTCGGGATTCCGCGTCAGTCGCTTCAGAAGATGGTCAAGCGACTCGAGATCGGCGAAGCGGAACTCAAAGCGCAGGCGGACTCGGCGGAGTCTACGTCGACTGCCGACTCCGGTGCGAGCGGTTGAAGCGACTCGGCGGGTGGCGCGATCCGCTCGCCGCCCCCTTCTGTTGCCTTGCTGTCGCCTCGGCTGATGTCTGCCACAGCCGAAAGTGGCGAAGATTCGGCGAAGTTTTCACGACGAATCGCGAAGCTGTCCGGTAGACTGGCTCCAATGGAAACGCTCTTCACCTCCCGCTTCGAAACCCCGGTCGGACCCCTTCGCATCGTGAGCAGTGAAAAAGGTCTGGTCTACGTCGAACTACCGCATGCCAATGGTCGAGGCTTTGCGGGCTGGCAGAAAACGTACGCGTCGGACGCCAGGATCATCGAGCGTCGGGCGGCCCACGACGAGACCATCGATCAGTTACTCGAATACGCCGCCGGCGAACGCCGCCTCTTCGAGATGGATCTCGACCTGCGTGCGACGGAATTCCAATCGGCCGTCTACCGGCAGGTCGCGAAGATCGGCTACGGCGAGACGCTTTCCTATTCGGACATCGCGATCGCGATCGACAAGCCGAAGGCCGTTCGGGCCGTCGGCGCCGCGAACGGCGCGAATCCGATTCCGCTCGTCATCCCGTGCCATCGCGTGATCGCGCGCGGCGGCGCCCTGCAGGGTTATGCCGGCGGGCTGGACATGAAGGCGCGATTGCTGGCGATGGAGTCGGCGCTTCCCGACGCGACACCCGAGCAAGCAAGGCTTTTTTAGCGCGCGCTATGGCGCGCTGGGCTGAGGGCTCTCTTGATTGCGCGTGCTTTGGCACGCTGGGGCTGAGGGCTCTCGTGTTCGCGGGCTAGACTTTTGCGAGGGCTTGTTCGATGTCGGAGATGATGTCGTCGGCGTTCTCGATGCCGCAGGCGTAGCGGACGAGGCTATCGGTGATACCGAGTGCGAGGCGCTCTTCTTTCGGCTTGTCCCAGAACGACATGGTGACCGGGAGCTCGATCAGACTTTCGACGCCGCCCAGGCTCGGTGCCTGATACGGAATCCTCGTCGAGTCGATGAAGCGCATTGCGCCCTCGAGGTCGGTATCGATCTCGAAGGTGACGACTCCGCCGGCACCGCTCATGATGCGCTGGGCGACTTCGTAGTCGGGATGACTCGGAAGGCCGGGATAGAAGACCTTGCTCACCTTCGGGTGTTTCTCGAGGTATTGAGCGAGGGCCAGGCCGTTCGCGTTGTGGCGTTCCATGCGGATATCGAGGGTCTTGATCCCGCGAAGCAGGAGCCAGGCGGCGTGGCTGTCGATGATCCCGCCGAGTACGCCGAGAGCCTCGCGCACGGGTTCGATGAGTTCACGCGGGCCCGTGAGGGTGCCGGCGAGCAGGTCGTTGTGACCGCCCAGATATTTGGTCGCGCTGTGCAAGACGAGATCGGCGCCATCGTCGAGTGCTCGATGGTTCACGGGTGTCGCAAAGGTCGAGTCGATGATCATCTTCACGCCCTCGGCATGGGCGGCCTCGGCGAAAGCCGGGACGTCGATGACCCGCAGATAGGGGTTGGTCGGCGATTCGGTGAAAAAGATCTCTGTGTTAGGTCGGATCGCTTCGCGAAAGGCTTCGAGATTGCTCGGCTCGATGACCGTGGTCTCGACGCTCATGCGCGAGAGGAATTGTTCGATGAACTGACGGGTTCGTCGATAACAGTCGCTCGTCACGATCAGGTGACTGCCCTTGGGCAACAGGGCCATGAAGGTGGTTGTGGCGGCGCACATTCCGGAGGCAAAGAGGATGCTCTCCGCGCCGCCTTCGAGGGCGCTGAGCTTGCGTTCGACGGCGCGCCAGGTCGGGTTGCCGTATCGGCCGTACTCTTCGCGGTCGCTCTTGCCTTCCTGGTAGTCGGTGACTTCCTTGGAATTGCGGAACCAGAACGTGGAGGTCTGGTAGATCGGCGTGGTGATCGCGTTGGCTTCCTGTTGGCGCAGTTCACCGGCGTGGACGGAACTCGTTGCGGGCCCGCGATCGCTGGGCTCTTCGGGGAGATCTCGTGTGGAATCGGTCGGTCGGTCGGACATGTCGCCTCACGGCTGATCGTGCGGGTCGGGTCTCGTGTCGATCCTCGATCCACAGGGTCGGGTGTGGGTCGGATGCTTTGGGCAGCGAAACGAACGGTCGAGGGACCGGCGTCTCATGCGGGGCTGCGGTCGGCATGCGGACGGACATCGAGTCACGAAGCAACGATCAAGAAAGGACGCTTAGCGGCTCCGTGGGAGCTCTTTCCCGACCGGCTCGGCCTGGCCAATTGGGCCATGACCGAATCACACGCTTTATTCCCTTCGACTCGCCACATGCATCCCGCAACCGACGTGGTTGCCATTGACTGATTGATTAACTGTTGGATGGATGGACGAATCGATCGAAAAAGAGCGGCCGCGGAAAGGGTCAGCAAACGTCGGAAATCAACCCCTTGCGTTCGAGCCTGAAGCCGCAAACCTACGGCCGATGTCGGATCGAGTCAACTGCGCCCCGCCGATGAGATCCAGCCGGGTCCGGGCGGCTCGAGCGACGGACCGAAGGGGTCGGAAAGAGGCCGGAAGAGGTCGAAAGGGTCTGATGAGCGCCGCAAATTCAACGGTTCGCCGGATTCTCGTCTTCTGCGCGTCGAGCGGAAGCTGCGAGCCGCATTTTCACCAAGCCGCCGAGGAGCTTGGGCGAGAGATCGCCCTCGCCGGCCATACCGTCGTCTACGGCGGTGGCGCCGTCGGCTCGATGGGCGCGGTGGCAGATGGTGCGCTGGCCGAGGGTGGCGAAGTCGTGGGGATCATTCCGCGCTTCATGCGCGAACTCGAGTGGGCGCACTCGGGCCTGTCGGAGCTGCGTCTCGTCGAGGACATGCAACAGCGCAAACGCGACATGCTCTCGACCTCCGACGCGATCGTTACGCTTCCCGGTGGCTCCGGAACCTTCGAGGAACTCTTCGAGGCGATCACGGCGAAGCGGCTTGGGTTCTTTCCCAATCCAATCGTGATCCTCAACCAGGGGGGCTTCTACGATCCGCTCTTCCAGCTGCTCGAAAGCAGCGTCTCCGAACGTTTCATGCACGAGGCGCATCTCGAACTCTGGAGCGCGGTCGATCGCGTCGAGGAGATCCTGCCCGCGATCGATGCGGCGGCGGGTTGGCCGACGAACGCCCTCGAGTTCGCGACCCGGTGACGCCGCCGCCGGATCGCAGGGCAGGCCACGCTCCGGCCCGCTCGACACGAGAACGGGTCGATGAACTCGTTCGGGTCTTTCCCTTTCCCGACCCGCGTCTGGCCGACGCGCGGGGTCTGCTCGGATACGGGGGGGATCTCGCGCCGGAGCGGCTGCTCGCGGCCTACGCCCAGGGCGTTTTCCCCTGGTATGACGAGGATCCGATCCTGTGGTTTTCGCCCGATCCGCGGATGGTTCTTCGGCCGAGCGAATTGCACGTTGGGCGTTCGCTCGCAAAGCGTGAACGCTTGGCTCCGTACGCGATTCGAATGGATACGGCCTTTCGCGAGGTGATTGTCGCGTGCCGCGATGCGCCGCGGCCGGGCCAGGATGGGACATGGATCAACCGGGACATGCTCGAGGCCTATTGTGGTCTGCATGAGTTGGGCTATGCGCATTCGGTGGAGGCGTGGGCGGCCGATCCAGAGGAAGGTGGAGAGGAAGGTGGAGAGAAAGCCGGAGGGGAACGGCTGGTCGGTGGCCTCTACGGAATCGCGTTAGGCCGAGCCTTCTTCGGCGAGTCGATGTTCGCGATCTCCGCGGACGCATCGAAGGTTGCGTTCGTCAGGCTCGTCAGGCAGCTCGAAGCATGGGGCTTCGATTTTGTCGACTGTCAGGTTGCGACGGACCACCTGGCGCGCTTTGGCGCGACGGAGTGGAAACGGGACGATTTTCTCGACGCACTCGATCGCGCGATGGAAGGCGAGACACGCCGAGGACGGTGGATGTTCTCCTCCGAGTCGGAATAGCCTGAATAGCGGGAATAGCCGCGGTCGGGCTCTGCGGGCTAGAAGTCGAGCGGCAGCTGGAGATGTCGCTCGTAGACCTTGTCGCGGTGGGCAATCAGATCTTCGTCGAGGATGGCGGCAACTTCGGGGGTGATTCCGGCATAACCCGCCCGAACGGCATCGGGCATCGGGTTCAGATCCGCCGGCAGCGGCCGAATCAAGGCGCAGAAGGTCGCCCAGTAGATGTCGACCGCGGAGAGCGTTTCGCCGACGAGATACTCGCGGCCCGCCTGCTTCTGGCGGGCGAGCTGCTCGGAGAGCAGCCCGAGGACCTGGCAGATACGCTCGTTCGAGCGATCGACCGCGTCGGGACTCCAGCCATAGCTCGATCCGAGTACACGCCCGCCCGCCATCGCGGGGTTCGTGTCCGCACCCGGGGAGCTGAGCATCGGGGCGAGGAGTTGGTGTCGCCGGTTCCAGGCGAGGCCATCCTCACTGGCAATCTCGTGGCACAGACCCAACATGAACGCGCGATCACGCGGGTCGTCGGGGATGAGAGAGGGCTCGGACGAGAGTCGCTCCGCCAGCATCAGGATCTCCTCCCAACCGATGCGCGGGGGCTCGTCGTCATATATCGCCTGGGGCGCGTTGCGATGACCCGTCCAGGCCACGAGCGCTTCGTTTGCTGCGGCCGCGGTCTGTCGGACGGGGATGTAGTCGACCTTCTTGACATGAAAGATCGACTTGGCGGCCTCGCTCCAGGGACCGGGCACACCGGTCGTCAGCGCAAGGCGGAGGCCGGGCAGATCGCGGGCTCGTTCGGGCTCGACGTATTCCATACAGGGTCCCCTTTTCGAAATAGCGGGTCGGATAAGTGGTCGAATGAGTCTTCGAGTTCGAGTGTGCGTGCGTCGAGGAGGTTCAGTGAAGTCTTCGTCCGCGCGGCGCGCTCGACATTTCGCCCTCGGCGATCAGGTCACTCGGGTCGCAGGCGAGTCCGTCCGCCAGCAGGAGAAGATCGGAATAGGCGATCCGCTCCTCCCGTTCTTCGATCGCCTGGATCTGGTTAGGGGTCAGCGTCTGTCGCAGCCCACTCGCACTGAACGAAGCATCCTGGATCGCTTCCACGAGGTCGCGTGCCGACCAGCCGCGGTCGTGTCGGCGGCGACGAACCGCGAGCCCGTCGAGTCGGACGATCGGCTGGACATCCGCATCGGCTGCGTTCCGTCGGATATCCGCCGTGGTCGGGCCATCGCTTTTCGCATTCGTGTGCATGCCCGCGGCACTCTTGCGGTCGCCTGCGGCGTTCTCGTCGGCGCCTGAGGCGCTGTTACGAGCAGGCGTCGCCTTCTTGTGAGCGTTGGCGATGTTCTTATGAGAGCCCGGGGAAGGCGGCGGGGGCAATGAGTTCTCCTGACAGACCGGCCAGTGTAGACTAATCGCATGTCGATGCAGAGCGGTCTGGAAATGCTGGAGCGGGCCTCGGTCGCGCGCGCAAAGATCCTGCGCGCGGAAGGCGATCGCGCGGGTGCGTCGATCGGGATGCTGGCGCTGACCTTTGATGTCGGCCGAATCGTGATCACGCCCTCCGCGGATGGCCTCGAGGTCGAGCATGTGGAGGATGCGGGGGCGATGCCCGATGGGCTCGGGTCGCTCGATGAAGAAGACCCGTGGTGGCGATTATTGGGTGCGCCGTTAACCGCTGCCTGGCCGGGGGGTGTCGAAGAGGGCGTCGGTGCCCGCGGACTGGGTTCCTTGATGGTTCTCAAACTGCGCTTTCGCGAGGAGTCCGAGAACCCCCGCGTGGTCCAACTCGAGGCGACGGGAAGGTCGATTCGGGTCTCGCTCGAAGGCACCTGACCCACTGACCCACCCTGGCCGAGATTTGACGGAGGTCAGCGAAAGAATCAAGGAGAAGATAGATGTCGAGCAAAGACAAGGTCATCCGAAGCGACGATGAATGGCGAGAGAAACTCTCGAGCGAAGAGTTTCAGGTCGCTCGCTGTTCGGCGACCGAGCCTGCGTTCAGCGGTCGATACTGGGACGAAAAGGCCGCCGGGACCTACCACTGCGTCTGTTGTGATGCCGCGCTCTTCCGCTCCGAAGGCAAATATGACTCCGGGACCGGCTGGCCCAGCTTCTTCCAACCGATCGACGAGAATGCGGTCGCGGAAAACGTCGACGAGGACCATGGCATGATTCGGACGGAGTCGATCTGCGCCCGATGCGATGCCCATCTGGGCCACGTTTTTCCCGATGGGCCGCAGCCCTCGGGTCTGCGTTATTGCATGAATTCCGCGTCGCTGGTCCTGAAGAAAGACGCCGACGAGGGTCCGTAAAGGGTCCCATGAAAGACTGTTTCGACGCGATCTTCTTCGACAACGACGGCGTGCTCGTCGATACCGAGCCGCTCTTTTTCCAGGCGACACAGGAACTGCTCGCGACGGTCGATGTGCACCTCGATGTCGAGGTCTATCACGAGCTGACGCTGCGCAGCGGCCGGACCGTCTTCGAACTCGCGTCCGCCCGGGGAATCTCGGACGACGAGATCCTCGAGCTCCGCGCTCGGCGCGGGATTCGTTATTCGGAGCTGATCGCGGAGGGGATACGCGTGCTCGACGGCGTCCTCGACACACTCGATGCGCTCGAAGGCGTTCGGAGGACCGCGATCGTCACCAGTTCCGATCGAGCGCATTTCGACGAGATCCACGCCCAGACCGGCCTCGTTGGGTATTTCGAGTTCGTCCTGGCGGACGGAGACTACACGCACCACAAGCCCCATCCCGAGCCCTACCAGAAGGCCGCCCAGCGAATGGGCGTCGATCCCGCGCGCTGTCTGGTGATCGAAGATACCGAACGTGGGCTCGTCTCGGCGACCGAAGCCGGAATGGAATGTGTGGTGATCCCGAATGAGCTGTCACATAGGGGGGACTTTTCACGGGCACATGCGAGGCTTGGATCGATGTCGGAGCTTCCGGCTCTCCTGGGACTTGCCTAGCAAGGCGTGGACGATCGCCGTTGGGGCTGTGCCGGGCCGCTCGGGACGGCTGCGCTTCGCGACTACCTGCGGCCGACTAATATACCCAGGGTTCGTACGGGGCCCTCGGGCTAACGAAGGTGGGAACAGTCGTCGACGTATCCGAGTGCCAGGAGTCGCTGGCAGGTTTCGAGATCCATCTCGACGTCCTCGCCCTGGACCGCCATGCCGGCGGCGGCGAGCCGCGCGAGTTCTGCGAACTCCTCGAGTCGTGCCTCCGCGTCCGGATCCGAGTAGGGGTCCAACTCGCCGGGATCGCCCGAGACGTCGAAGTACTCGCGCTCCGCCAGTCCACGGGGGTTGTGGGCGTTGGCGACGATCAGCTTCTCGTCCTCGGTGCGGAGTGACCAGAGGACATTGCCCTCGTGATCTTCCTCGGAATAGACCTGTCGGTCCTTTTCGAGTCGCGAGGCGAAGGGCAGGCGCAGGTCTATGCCCTGCATCGTTTCGGGGACTTCGATCCCGGCGACGCCGAGCAGGGTCGGCCCGACGTCGATCAGCCGCGCGATGCCGGAGTCCGCCCCGCGCTGGGCATGCTCGCCGTTCTTCGCCCATTTGATCACGAGTGGGACGCGGATCTGTTCGTCGTAGAGTGTCAGGCCATGCCAGAAGCCGCCGTGCTCGCCGAACTCTTCGCCGTGGTCGGCGGTGAGGACGATGACGGTGTTGTCGTAGAGGCCCTCGGCATCGAGCTTGGCGAGCAGCTTCCCAAAATTTTCGTCGAGATATTCGATCTCACCGCGATACAGCTCACGCAGCTGCTCGGCCATCTCGAGCTCGGGTTCGGGCATCGAGACCCGTGCGATTCCTTTGCCGTTGTAGGGGTGTTCGAAGTAGGGATCGTGGGTATCCATGTAGTGCAGGAAAAGGAAGAAGCGCTCGTCCTTGTGTGCGTCGATCCAGTCGAAGGCGACCTCGTTCACGACGCTCGAGTCCTGATAGAAATCGTTGAAGCGAATTTCGTCGCCGCCGAAGGGGCCGAGCGCGAGCTGGCGTCCGAGTTGATAGACGATCAGCTTCGAACTCGATTCGGCGGCGCCGAAGAGATAATCCGGCCCGAGGTAGTAGTAGTCGTCGTAGCCCTGGGCGAAGCCGAAGCTCTCGGCCAGATTGATATTCGAGACGATGCCACCGGTCGTATAGCCGTCGCTCTGCATGGCTTCGGGAATCAGGACGAGATCCTGGGAGAGCGACGACGGTTTGGACATGGCGTTATGGGTCGAGGGCAGCGTGGCCGAAATCAGGGAGGCGGTCGCCGGCTTCGTCCAGGAGGCGTGAGAAAAACCCTGGTAGATCGTGCCGCCCTCGGCGAGGCGACACAGGTTCGGAGTCGAAATCTCGCTGCCATAACAAGAGAGATGGTCGGCACGCAGGGTATCGACCATCACGAGGATGACATTCGGCTTCGACTCGAGCTTCGCAGAGGGTGCGCTCCCCCCCGTTCGTTCGGCTGCATCGGGCGCGAGCGCGAGGGACAGGAGTCCGCCCACGCCGAAGACGCCCACGACGAGCAGCGCGATCGGGGCGAGGGGCGTCGTGAGTTTTTCCGCGATCGGGTCGAGGATCTTCTTCAGGGGGCCGAGAATCAGGAGCAGCAGGACCGTCGCCACGACGAGTACGAGGGCGATCACGCCGAGTGGAGGCATCTGCTCGAGGTAGACATCGCGGCGCAATCGGAAGAGCACCACGAAGACGCCGAAGGGAATCAGGCAGGCGCCGAAGCCGAGGCGGGGGACCCAGTGGCCAATCTCCTTCTTGTCCATCGGCAGGATGGCGAGGAAGAGGCCGCCGAGAATTGCCAGACCGCCTAGCACGCTGGCCCACATGAGCGGGCCGAACCAGAAGATCTGGCTTTCTGTTCCGAGGCCGCCGCGATAAACGACGATCGCTTCTCCGAGACCGAGGACGATGCCCGCGGCGATCCCTGCGAAGGCGCCGGCGGAGGGGGCGCGCCAGAGTCGTTCGCCGATCGGCGTCGCTTCGTCTACGCCGGCCGTCGTGTCGACATCCTCTTCGAGGGAGGCCGCCGCGCGGGCCGCCTCTTGCCAATCGACCTGGACGCCATTCACGCGGGAGAAGGCCGGTGTGTAGTCGTCCTTGCGTGCCCACCAGAAGACGAAACCGAGCATGGTCGGTGCCTCTGCGGCCCAGAAGCCGAGCGCGGCGGAGACGATTGCTGCGGCGGGGCCGATCAGTTCGCCGAGCAGGAGGTATTGGGCGGCCTCGCGAATGCCTTCGCCGGCGATCGTGAAGGGGCTGATGACGGTCGCGAAGATCTGGATCGAGGAGCCGAAGGTGATCTTCCAGAAATCCGCGCCTTCGGCGCCGATCGCGAGGGCCGTGAAGTAGTACATGACGGCGGTCGTGAAGTGGACCAGGAAGGAGAGGAAAAGGATCTTCAGGATGAGGACGGGGTGGCCACGATAGGCGGCGGCGGAGGTCGAGATGCGCGTGATGATTCCGGCGATCCGGTCCTTGGCGGGGATCGGAACGTTCACGAGGATCCACTGCACGAAGCCCGGGAAGAGCAGGACCATCACCAGGCCACCGATTACGCCCGCGGCGATCGGGATCGAGATCATCGCGAAGAGCACCGCGTTCTCGCCGAAGATGCCGATACCAAAGGGCAGCGCGACCAGGAAGGTCATGAACACGCCCGAGAAGCCGCAAACCTTCTCGACGAATTTTGCGGCGGTGACCTCGACCGTCTTGCCACTGAAGCGGGCAGCATCGAAGAGCGTGTAGCCATCCAGACCCGCAGTACTGGGCAGGAAGGTGCCGATCGCGCGACCGATCAGAAACGATCCGAAAATGTGTTTGAAGGGCAGTTCGATTCCCTGACCGCGCAGCATCAATTGCCAGCGGACCATCGAGGAGAGCATGCCGATGACCTTGATCCCGGTCGCCATGCCGATGAAGAGCCAGAACGTGCCGGCATCGATTCGCGCGAGCTGATCGCGAATCAGCGAAAGGGCGATCACACTCTTGCCCGGTTCGATTTCGATCGGATGTGTCAGGAGCGCCCAGAAGCAGAGCACGGTGAACCAGGCCTTGAGGGCCGAGAGCAGGCGGCTTCGCTGCTGACCCTTCGGCATGCGCAGGCCGACGATGGCCAGGATCGCAATCACAAGGGCTTGAATCAGGGTGGTCATCGGGCGCGGTCTCCTCCGGAATGCGGAGCTCTCGCGAGGCCCAGGCATTCCGGGGTGAGTAGTAGAAAGGCGCCGGAAGGTAGCGGTGAAAAATCGCTGTCGGATCCGGCGGGAGCGCGTTCAGCGGGGAAAGAGGCAAGCCGCTGGCATGCTTCAGGCGACGCGTCGGAAAAACCGAACGGGTCGTTCCCTCCAATCCCTGCCATTCCCTGCCCGCGGCGGGGGCGAGGCCTCAGCGCTTTCGCAAGAGCTGCCGACGTGCACGCTGGTAGGCGGTTTCGGTGATGCGGCCGTCGCGTCGCTCTTCTTCGAGATCGGCAAGGGCGCGCAACTGGTCGGGCGTAATCTGATCGAGGTCGATATTGTCACGGCCGAGGGCCTCGATTTCGTCCTTGGGGACGGGTGAGGTCGAAATGATTTCGCGCCGGATCTTCTTGCCCGAAGTCGTTCCGGGCAGTCGGAAGGCCGTCCGGAAGACCTCGTTCTGCCAGTCGATCTCGAGATCCTGCATCCCCGCGAAATAGATCGGGTCACCGCTCACGACCCGGAAGTTCATCGATTTGCGGTTTCGCTGCGGATTGGGCAGGGGCTTGGATTCGGCGGATTCCTTGATGGGCCAGTCCACCCGCCGAATCAGCAGATAGAGATGGTCATCTTCGACGTAGGCCAGCAGGCTGGTCAGGAATTTCCTGTCGAAGATGCCGAGCCTTGCCTCCCGCCGCAGGACCTTGAGGCCGACCTCTTCGTCGGGACTCGCTTCGGCGAGGCCCCGGGCGAGCGCATCCGCGCTGCGCGAGACGATCTCGGGATGAAAGGCGGGCTGCCGAATCGTGCCGCCTCCCTTCGCCTGCGTCTCGATCTCGATCGCGCTCAGGATATTCGTGAGGCGCTGGGTGGAGATGATCGTGGGGTGTTCGTAGCCGCGCTCTTGGATCGTGAAACCCTTGACCTCGCGAACCAGATCGACCTCGACCAGGTTCTGCCTGACCAGGGAGTGGCGGACGGTGCGCGCGGCGCAGCCGGGCAGGCTGGCGGCCAGGAACAGGCCCATGAGCAGGAGGGCGACGAATCGCGCAATCCGGTGCAAGCTCAAACGCATCGTAGAATGCGGAGTCGAACGCATCGGATCAGGATAGCCAATCGGTTCCCCCGAGAGCCGTGAGCGCGCGATGGGTCACGAAGCTCGCCGTGTACGCGAGCACGAGCAGATACGCGAAGGCGAACGCGGGCCAGCGCAGGGAATTGGTTTCACGCCGCATGATCGCCAGGGTCGAAGTGCACTGGAGGGCGAAGACGAAGAAGACGAGCAGTGCGCCGACCGTCGCGGGGGTGAAGACCGGCAGCCCGGTTTCCGGATGAACATCCGACCGCAACGCCTCGCGAAGCGATCCCGTCTCGTCCTGGCCGGTCGAGTAGATCTGGGCGAGGGTCGCGACCAGGATCTCGCGTGCGGCGAGGCTCGCGATCAGGCCGATACCGATCTTCCAGTCGAAGCCGAGCGGCGCGATGATCGGCTCGAGCGCATGGCCGAGCTGCCCGGCCGCGCTGCGTTCGAGGGCGTACGCGGTCGCCTCGGTCGGGTCGAGACCGGCGGGTACGTCGACTTTCGGGTAGCTGAGCAGCACCCAGAGCAGGATCGAGGCGGCCAGGATGATCGTGCCCGCGCGCCGCACGAACGCCCAGGCGCTCTGGTAGACCTGGGAGATCCAGACGCGGAAGGTGGGCCAGCGATAGGTCGGCAACTCCATCACGAAGGGCAGTCCGTCGCCGCGCACGATGGTGTGCTTGAAGATCGCGGCGATCGTCAATGCGGCCACCGCCCCCGCGACGTAGAGCCCGAGCAGCACCAGGCCCTGGAGGCCGATGGGGCCCCAGACCTTCCGTGCCGGGACGAAGGCGCTGATCAGGAGGGCGTAGACCGGTAGCCGCGCGGAGCAGGTCATGAGCGGAGCGACCAGGATCGTGACCAGCCGATCGCGCGGGGAGGGAATCGTGCGGGTCGCCATGATGCCGGGGACCGCGCAGGCGTACGAGGAGAGCAGCGCCACGAAGGATCGCCCCTCGAGTCCGATTCGGCCCATCACGCGATCGATCACGAAGGCCGCGCGCGCCATGTAGCCGAGGTCCTCCAGCAGATAGAGGAGCGAGAAGAGGACCACGATCTGGGGCAGGAAGATGACGACCGAACCGACGCCGGCGATCAGCCCGTCGGCCACGAGGTTCGCGATCCAGCCCGCCGGCAGATAGGTCCGGGCGACGCCGGCCAGATTTCCGATCGCGCCGTCGATCAGGTCCATCGCGGGCCCGGCGGCGCTGAAGATCAACTGGAAGAATGTGACCATCACGGCTGCGAAGAGCAGGCTTCCCCAGAGCGGATGCAGGACGATCCGATCGACCCGCTCGGTCAGCGTGTGGCGGTTCGGCGGTTGCTGGATCACCGCCCGCGCAATCGAATCCGCCCATCCCGCCCGCTCGGCTCGGTCGACCGGCGGCAGGATCGCGGGGCTCGACCAGGCTTCCGGGGCCTCGAGCCGCGCGCGCAAGCGATTGAGACCGAGCCCGCGGTGGCCGATGACACCGACGACCGGGACGCCGAGCGACGCTTCCAGACGCTCGAGATCGAGGCGCCCACCGCGTGCGGCCAATTCGTCGAGCATCGTCATGACGACCAGGGTCGGGCGGCCGAGAAGCAGTGATTCGCCGATGAAGGGCAGCGTCCGCGCCAGCGAACAGGCGTCCGTCACCACGACGAGCGCATCGGGTGTCGCCACACCCTCGATTCGGCCGGCCAACACATCGCCCACGATCGCTTCATCAGCCGAGATTGGCTGCAGCCCGTAGGTGCCGGGCAGATCGATCAGCAGCGCGCGGGTTCCGTCGAGCACGAGTTCCGCCTCGCGCCGCTCGACCGTGACGCCCGGGTAGTTGCCGACCCGAGCGTGCAGACCGGTGAGCGCGTTGAAGAGCGTGGTCTTGCCCGCATTCGGGCTGCCGAGCAGACCGAATACGTGGCGGAGTTCGGGGACGTCGAGACTCGGGTCGAGGGCGGTCGCGGTCATCGGTGCGTCGCCGCCCTCTCGGATTCGACCTCCGCCCCCGCCCCCGCGTCAACCTCGACCTCGACGCGCACGCTCTCGCTGCGGCGCAGGCAGAGCTGGTAGCCGTGGAGTTCGAAGACCGTTGGATCGCCGAGCGGGGCGCGGCGAATCACCTCGATCGCGACGCCCTGACGGATTCCGAGATCGTCGAGGCGTCGGGCGATCGGATCGGTGTCCTGGTTCCCGACGACGCCGAGAACGCGCACGCGGCCACCGCGGGGAATTCGATCGAGGGTGTCAGGTTGGGGCATCGGGAGGGAACTCGGCCGTGATCCGGCGGGTTGGGGGGGCGGAAATCGGGGCTGCCCATCGCTCGAGGAGCAATGAGATGAAAACGAAAACGGTTTTCAGAATGGGTGAAAGCTAGCGATTCCAGGGAGTTTCGCTCGCATTCGGTCTGGGAATTATTTGCGAACGCGTTCACTTTTCGGGTTGCGGCGCTTTGGCCGGCTGCGCTTGGGGCCGCTCGTGGGCTTGCTTTCCGGGGAGTCCGCTCGGCCGAGGCTGGAATCCCGCTCGCTGCGCAGCTGGCGAGTCATCAGGGTATGTCCGGCTTCCTGGGGTGTCTTCTCGCCGTCGAGGACCATCCGGACCTGCGTCGAGATCGGGGCCTCGACGCCCAGGCGGTCTGCGAGTCGGACCGCGGCGCGGGTCGTCTGGATTCCCTCGGCGACCTCGCCGATCTCCGCCACGATCTCCTCGAGCTTCCGACCGCGCCCGAGGCCCAGTCCGACCCGGCGATTTCGGGACAGGTCGCCCGTGCAGGTCAACAACAGATCGCCCATGCCCGCCAGCCCGAGGAAGGTCTCGGGGTCAGCGCCCTGGGCGACGCCGATTCGCGTGATCTCGGCCAGGCCGCGTGTCATCAGAGCCGCCCGCGCGTTGAGACCCCCGTCCTGGCCATCCGACATGCCGATCGCGATCGCGATCACGTTCTTGAGGGCGCCAGCGGTTTCGACACCCATGATGTCGTTATGCGTATAACACCGGAACCAAGGGCAGGAGAGGGTGGCCTGCACCGAGATCGCGTAGGCCTCTTCGCGACAGGCGAGGGTCACGACCGTCGGTTTGCGCTGTGCGATCTCCACGGCGAAGGAGGGTCCGGAGAGCGCGACCAGTCTTGGATGGTGTTCGAGATCGAGCACTTCTTCGAGTACCTGGTGCATCGTGTAGCCCGTCTCGAATTCGATGCCCTTGACCGCCGACACGATGATGGCGCCGGGTTCGATATACGGGCCGGCCTCGCTCATGACCGCACGGAACGACTGACTGGGGACCGCGATGATCACGAGTTCTCGGCCGGCGAGTGCGTCGCGCAGGTCCGATGTCGCTTCGATCCGTTCCGACAGCTCGAATTCGGTCAGATAGCGCGGGTTGTGGCGCTCGCGATTGATCGTCTCCGCCACATCTTCGCGGCGGGACCAGATCTTCACGTCGTTCTCACGGGCGCAGACCATCGCCAGACAGGTTCCGAAGCTGCCGGCGCCGAGGACTGCGGTGGGTGTGCTCACGGCGCCTACTCTACCATCGACCTCGAAGGCGCGAGGGCGACATGCCGGCGCGGCGGAAGGCGCACGCGCTCGGGCGCCTGGACTCCCGGGGCAAGTCTCTCCGTGCGGGGACGACCCTGCATTTTCGTTGACGTTCTGGGGGGCTACGGCTACTTTTGCGACTCCCACGGGGATCGGTTCAACCGCTCCGTGGTCACCCCCCGTTGCCCTTCGGACGCTTCGCGACCCGTGTGCCCGCGGTATTCCTCTGGAGTGCCGCGTCGCTCCGCGTGGGATTGGGGTGTCCGGCCTCGAGGCGTCGACGGTGAGCTTCCCCGGAACTGAGACCATGCATTCAGACGCGGCGCCGATGCTCTCGACTGGGCTGATGGCATCCGATGGGTTGATGACTCCCGACGGGCTAATGACTTCCGACGGGCTGAGGCTCTTCATCGGGCTGGCAGTCGCCGCGGCGTCGCTGGTCCCGCTGCTTGCCGCGGGACTTCGGCGGGGCCTGCCCACCGGGCGATGCGCGCCCCAGCCGCTCGAACCGGTCTGCTTCGGGACTTCCCAGAAGGTACGTCGGTCGCCGCGCCATGCGATCCTGCAACACCGCGGTCTGATCGGGACTTTTTTCATGGCACTCGTCGCGCTGTGGCTCCTTCCGGCGGTCGCGTCGCTCAGGGCGCTCGGTGGGGCGGTCATCCCGGCCGCCCTCGCTTTCGTCTTGCCGACCCTGTTGGTGACGATCCACGCCCGTCGTCGGAGCACACGCCAATGACCGCCCTCGTGCTCTCGGGGGTCTGGCTGGGCATCGTATCGACGGCTCTGGTCGCGTGCGCCGTCCTCGAGCGATCCGCGCGCCTGGTGCCGCGGCCCGATCGCCCGGAGCTGTTGCCGCTCCGCGCGTTCTGGGGCGGCGCCCTCGAGGCCCCGCCCGCCCGCACATTGACCGCCCGCGGCCTGGCCGGATTCGCGCGAATCATTCGAAGCCAGGGTGTCGTTTCGGATCATCGTCCCGGGCTTCAGTTGTTAGGTCGGCTGGGTGCCTGTGTTTCACTTGCCGTCGGACTCGCGATCGTCCCGTTCGTGGGGACCTGGGGAGGGGGCCTCGCTGACGCACCGCTCCTGCTCCTGGACCTCCAGAACGGCCTTGCGGCGATCGGCTTTCTGCTGCTGATGACCTCGTTCTGCCGGATCGCCGTCGGCCTATCCGAGCGAAACGCCTGGTCGCGCCTCGGAAGCGCTCGCCAGGCGAGTCGCTCGCTCGCCGCGATCGGACTGCTGACGCTGGTTCTGGCACCGCTTGCGATCGGCTCGGGTTCGCTGCGCCTGCATGAGATCGTGCTGGGGCAGCAGCTCTCGATCGCACCGGTCGCCTGGCTGCTCGAGACTCTGGGCGGCGAATTCTTCGAGATCCTGCGCGCGTGGCCCCTCCCCGCCTGGAACCTGTTCACTCAGCCGCTCACGGCGATTCTCTTCATTCCGGCGATGGGGCTGTTGCTCGGAGGTTCGCAGATCGCCGACCCGACCTCTGGGGCGACCCTCGCGGCGGGTCTCGGGATCGACGCGGATCCAATCGACGCCTACTGGTCGAAGCTCGAGGCGCGGCTCTCGCTGGTGCTCGCTTCCGCGCTCTTCGTTGCGCTCTTCCTGGGGGCCGGTTCGATTCCCTTCTTCGATCCGGCGCGGCTCGTGCTGCGTCTCAGCCCCTTCGTGGGCGAGACGCTTCCGACGTTGCTCGTCGCGGGACTCCATATTGGAAGCTTCCTCGCGAAGTGTTTATTGGTTCTCGCGATAACGGCCCGGATGAAGCGAATGGCCGCGTTGGCACGGCTCGATCAATCGATTCGCTTCGCAACCCGGCGTCTGATTCCCCTGGCCTGGGCCAATCTCCTGCTGGTTGCCGCCTCGACTCTCTGGTTCGCCGAATTTTTCGGGAGTGCTGGCTGATGGGCAGCCTGGCACTCGCACTCGGGGTCGCCCTCGCGGCGGCGTTCGCCTCGATCGTCGTGGGTCGAAACCTGACCCGGTCGATCGCCGCGGGTGCGATTTCGATCGGCGCGCTTGCCTTCGCGTTGATCGGATCGGGGGCGGGCTTTGCCGGATTCTTCGTCGTGACCGTCGCCGCCCTGGTGTTGGCGACGATCCAGCTCTTCGGTTGGATGCTCGTGGACGTCGATCGGGATCATCTTCCCCCCACGGATCGCGCGACCTCGATCGCCCGGAGTCTGGCTTTTCTTCTGTTGGGTGGTGGGCTCGTCCTGCTGGTCGCAACCGCGCTCGATCGAGGCGTCTTCACGCCGATCGGGGGATCCCTCACACTGGCGACGGCTTCGCAGATCGGTGAACTCCTGTTCGGGCCGTGGCGAGATCTCGCGACGCTCTCTGGGATCGCCATCGCAGCCACTATGCTCGCCTCGCTGATGCTGCTTCGCGGCGATGAGCAGGGACGTTAGGCGATGGGAGTATTCGACGAATCGGCGAGCCTGTTGGTCGTGGCGGCCCTGGCCTTCTTCTGGCTCGGTATGCTCGGCCTGCTCTGGCGACGAAGTCTGATCGGGATGCTCGTCGGCGTGCTCTTCGGGTGGCTTTCGGTCACGCTCGCGGCAATCGGATTCGTCGGCTTTCAGCACGACGCGTCGGGGGCTGCCGGAGGCGCGGTCTTCGTGCTGTGTGCGGCGTTGGTCTGTGCGCTCCAGGTGGCTTTGGGGCTCGCCATCGTCGTCGCACGAATCGCGCGTCACGGCACGCTCGACGCGCAAGACGCCGGTCTATTAGAGGGTTAGCGGAAGTTGGGGGGGCATCGCATTTGAGTAGTCTGGGGGAAAATCTCGGTGTTTCGCTGATCCGGTGGATCGCGATTCTCCCCTTTGTTGCGGCGATCGTTCACGGCCTCTTGATCGGCTTGATTCGGGCCAAGATTTCGGATCGATCGGTCTGGGCCATCTCGCTCTCCGCGCTCGTGGCCTCCTTCGGGCTCTCCGTGCTCTCGATCTTCGATCTCTTCGCCACGGGTGGCCTGGAGCCGATTCTGGATTCCGTGGGTCCCTGGATCGGCGGGGGCGTCGGACAGCGCAGCTTCAGCGCCGAACTGACCTTCCAGTTCGATCCGCTTTCAGCGGTCTTCTGCCTGGTGGTGACGAGTATCGCGCTGGCCGTCTATCTGTACACGATCGGATTGATCGTGGGCGGCCATCTCGATCGCGAAGATGGCCACCGCAACTTTGCGATGCTCGACCTGCTGGTCGGATCGACGCTGGTCCTGGTTCTGGCAGACAATATGCTGCTCTTCTTCCTGGGCTGGGCGGGCGTCGGCATCGCCTCACAGCTCTTCGCTTCGTTCGACTTCGGCGATCGCGAAGCCTCCCGTGCCGGAGCGACGACCTTCGTGATCGGTCGTGTCGGCGATCTCGGGCTGCTCGCGGCCATGCTGTTGTTATTCGATGGCCTGTCCCGCGCGGGTGCCCCGGCACTGACTTTCCGGGGGATCGAAGCCGCGTTTCGCCTGCTCGAGGGGCAGGGCGTGCTCTGGCTCTCGTGGTCCTCGGGCGAGGCGCCCCTGCTGCTCGAGATCGTGGGTTTCGGCCTGGTGCTCGCGGCCTTGACGAAATGCGCCCAGGTTCCGCTGCATTTCTGGCTGCCGGGCGCGTCGAAGGGGCCGATTTCGGCGAATGCGCTGATGCAATCGTCGACCACGGTGGTCGCGGGGATCTATGTCCTGCTGCGATTCTCGTTTCTGCTCGAGAGTACACCGGGGTCGATGAAGCTCTTGATCGTGGCGGGCAGCGCGACGATGCTCCTCGCGAGTCTCGCCGCGGCGACGCAGCTCGAGCTGCCTCGCCTGATCGCCTTCACGACTTCGAGTCTGCTTGGCCTGGTCGTCGTGGGGATCGGGATGGGCGCCTATTCCACCGCCACATTCCTACTGCTGACCCATGCCTTCGTGAAGGCGCATCTGATCCTCGCGATGGGACTCGTCATCACGACGCTGAAAGGCGAAACGGATCTGCGCAAGATGGGCGGGCTGGGCCCACGGCTGGGCTTTACGCATGCAATCTTTGGCATCGGCTGTTGGGCTCTGATCGGGCTGCCGCCCTTTGCGAACTTCTTTCCGATCGAAGAGCTGCTCGCATTCATGTGGGTCTCCGAGCGGCCGGAGAGCGATCTCGTGGTTGGGATTACGGTGGTGAGTCTCGGTCTGCTGGCGTTCGCCGTCGGTCGCGGTTTCTGCTTGATCTTCTGGGGCCCCATCCGCCCCGTTGGCCTGGTGGAAAGCAAGCTTCTGGATCCAACCGGGTGGCGCCAACACAGCCTGACCGGACTCGCGATCATGACCGTCGCGGCAGGTCTGCTGACGGCGTCCCAGTTCTGGGCGGACCTGTTCGATATCCCGACCTCGCAGATGGATTCGATAGGACATTTCCTGGCGGCGTCGATCCCCGGTTCCCCGGACCCCGAGCTCTCGGGCATCGAGCGCGGCAGCCTGATCGGCGTTCTCGTCGTGAGCCTGCTGACCGGGCTCTTGGTGGCGGGATGGCGTTATGCGCGCAGCGGCTATCGTGGAGAATCCGAGCGAAAGATGATTCGGCTGTCGGTGACTTCGATGCGGGAGATGTTCTTCATCGAAGAAGCGTACGGAATCATCCTCGTTCGTCCGCTACGCCGGCTCTCCCGGGTCGTGTTGGCCGGAGGGATCGAGAATCAGCTGATCGAACGGGTGGTGCTTTCCGGCGGATCAGGCCTGGTTCGCCGGCTGGTCTGGAGCGTCTTGCGGCGACTTCAGAACGGGCGGCTGCAGAGTTATGCGCTACTCGGGCTGCTCACGGTGCTCGTCGTCGTGACGTGGATGGTGGCCTGAGATGGACTTCATCCTGACTGAACACCTGATTCTCGCGGTCGTGGGACTGCCCTCGCTGGTCGCCCTGGGCCTCATGGGGAGCACGGTACTGCTCGGGCTGCTCGGGCTACCGGAGCTTCCCGAGTCGGTCTGGCGGGGGGTCGGGCTCACCGCGGCATTCGCGACGTTCGGCCTGATGTTATTCGGGGTCACATTCGGATTCGATCCGGAATCGCTGGGTCTCCAGCAGGTGGCATCCTACGCGTGGTCGGAGTCGTTCGGCGCGAGGCTCCTGTTCGGAATCGATGGGATCGGCCTGTGTTTCATGTTGTCGACGGCGGGCATCGTGCCGCTCGCGATGCTGTCCGCGGGAGGCGAGATTCGAGAATCGGTGCGCGCCTGGGTGCTCGTCTGCCTCCTGCTCGAAACGAGCCTGCTCGGGGCGCTCGCGTCGGTCAATCTGCTCTCCTTCATCTTCTTCTGGGTGGCGAGCCTGATCCCGATTCTGTTGTGGATGGGGCGCTGGGGCGGACTGGGCCGAGCTCGGGCGGTATCGCGCATCTGGACGATCGAATCGATCAGCCTGGCGGGGCTGCTCTTCGTGGCATTCGTATTGCGCGAAGCGACCATCGAACAGTTCGGGGTTCCCAGCCTGGATCTGATCGGGGTCGGTGTCGATGCCGGCAGCAATCTGCTCGATGTCGAAATCGGTGAGTCGGATCAATGGATGCTCTTCGTGGTGATGGTGTTGGCGCTCTCGATCCGCCTGCCGGTTGCGCCGCTACATTTCTGGCTCCCTGCGGCGCACGCCTCCGCACCGACCGGTCTGTCCGCGCTGCTGGCGACCGGATTCGTCCAGACGGCCGCGATGGGTCTCTTCCGCTTCGCGCTACCGCTCTTTCCGGACGCCGCGGTGGCGGCGGGTCCAGCGCTCGCGGTCCTGGGAATCTTTGGGCTGGTCTATGCGTCCTTGATCGCGTTCGTGCAGAAGGAACTGAAGAGACTCGTCGCGTATGCGTCGGTGGGTTATGCGGGTTTCGCGGTGTTCGGGATCTCGACCTTGAACGTGCAGGGGCTGACGGGCTCCATTCTTCAGCTGCTGGTTCATGGCCTCGCGACGGCGGGACTCTTCATGCTGATCGGCTTTCTCTCGTCTCGGCGGAACACGACGGAGGTCGCCGCCTTTGGCGGACTCGCCAAGCCGATGCCGGTCTGCGCGTTCTTCTTCGGGCTGATGGTCTTGTCTTTGATGGGATTTCCCCTGCTCGGGGGATTCGTCGGCGATCTCTTCGTCTTGATGGGCAGTCTCGAGACGAGGCGTGAACTCTCGATCATCGCGCTGATCGCGATGGTCGTCCCCGCGTCCTACCTGCTCTGGGTTCAGCGCCGGCTCTTTCTCGGGCCCGTCGACGAGCCCGCGAACCGGGGGCTGATCGATCTGGATCGGGTCGAGCGGGGCATCCTGCTCGCGCTGACGATTCCGATCGTCGCGATCGGCGTGTACCCGAATCCGGTTCTTCGGCGAGTCGAACCCGCGGTGCTCGAGATTCTCTATCAGATGGAACGCAGGTCGGTTCGAAGCGAGTCGGGCCCGCTCGAAGTCGAGATGGGGAGCGAGCTCGTTCGGTTGGATTCCGGGGTCGTCAGCGGGGGTCCGCGTCGATGAATCCCGTGTTCTTCCCCGCGATCGGCGCTTTGCTGGTGCTCGCGCTCGATGTGCTCGCGCTGCCCCGAGCGGCGGCGGCGCGCGGGCCGCGCTCGACGGCGCTTTCGGGAATCCGGCTCGGCGCGGTGGCCATGCTTTCGTTGGCCGCGGTGGCGGCATCTTTGCGAGGCGGTGATCCGCGCTTCGGTGACGAACTCCTCCACCTCGATTCGTTTGGCGTGTTCGGTGTCGGCTTCATCGTGTTCGCCGGCCTGCTCGTCCTGAGTCTTTCGTTGACCCATTTTGGGATGGCGCGCTCGCACCCCGCCGAGCCGCTCGCGCTCCTGCTCTTCGCCTGGGCGGGCTCGATGATTGCGGTGGTGACGGACCACCTGCTCGTGCTGCTCGTCGCGATCGAGTTGGCCTGGCTCCCGATGATCGCGCTGATCGCAATCGATTCGCGACGACTTTCCTCGAGCGAATCGAGCCTCAAGGCATTCTTCGCACACGTTTTCGCCAGCCTGGTCTTCGCCCATGGCGTCGCTTTCGTGTTCGGTGCGACCGGGCGCCTGGATCTGGGCGCGCTGGCGGGAAGTGGAGTCGAAGGTTCCCTGTTATTCGAAGTCGGGCTGACGTTGATCCTGGTCGGGCTGATCGCCCGCGCGGCGGTCGCCCCCTTTCATCCGTGGTCGCCGGACGTCTACGAGGGTGCGCCGAGTTTCGTGACCACACATATCGCGACGGTGGCCCAGGCGACGACCTTCTTCGTCTTGTTGCGAATGCTCAACGTGGTTCCGTCACCTGAACTCGTCGGCAATAGCGAGATCGGCGCACGGATTCCACAGCTGCTCTCGGTACTGGGTTTCGTCGGGCTGCTCTGGGGCTTTGCAATGGCCCTCGTCCAGGTTGGCTTGCGGCGCCTCGTGGGATGGCTCGGCGTAGGCCAGGCCGGATTCTTCACCCTTGCGCTCGTTACGGCGCGCGGAGACGGCGCCGAGGCGCTGATACTCGGTGTGATCGCGGCGGGTGTGTCGACCGCGGGCATCATGGCGACGCTCAGCTCTCTCAGCCATCACGAACGTGCCTGTGAAAACGTCGGCGATCTGGCTGGGATGATGCAGCGCAGTCCCATCCGAGCGGCACTGCTGGCCCTCTTTTTTCTCTCGTTGGCTGGTCTTCCCGGAACGTTCGGCTTCGTCGCACGCTTCAAGCTTCTCGCGGCGCTCGAGCATGGGGGACATCGCTGGGAGTTGGTCGCGTGCCTGGGCGCGACGGTTCTGGCTCTCACGGCCGTGGGTCGACCCCTGATCGAAATGCTGCGGCAGACCGAGGCCGGGCGCGAAGGCAGTCGAGCGCTCTCGAACGAGCAGTTCGTGCTCGCGATCTGCGGCGTGATCGTCGTCTATTTCGGCATTGTGCCCGTGCTCGGCGAAACCCCACTGGCGGGTCAGATCACGATCTGGATCGAACGAGCGGTCGCCTCGCTGCGCATCTGAACTCACGCGATCGCGACCCGCGTCGGGATCTTGGGTAACGTCCGACTCTCTCCGTGCCGGTGCGCTCCCCGGCTGCGGATCGAAGGGGTTTTCCATGCTCGGGTTGTTTGCTCTCGGGATCGTCGCTGCGACCGGCTTTCTCTGGTTTCAGATGATCCAGGATGTCGCGGTGCCGCGCCGCCGTTGGCCCTATCAGATGGGCTTTGTGGGTGGCGGCCTGATCGGTCTGTTTGCCGCCTTTCAGGGTGGAATACTGTCGATGATCGCCGGCGGTGTCGCCGCGTTCGCGGGCCTCGTATTCGGGGCGCTGCGACTCCAGAGTCGGCAACAACCGAATGAGCCCGCGGTCGGCGTGGGCGAGCCGATGCTGGCCGCCTCCGCTCCGGACGAGAACGGCGTCGACTTCGACTTGTCGAGTCTTCACGGGAAGCCCTACCTGCTCAAGTTCTTTCGCGGCCATTGGTGACCCTACTGTGTCGCCGAGTTACGGCGATGGGAAGAACTCCGACCGACCCTCGAAGAGAAGGGAATCGAACTCGTCGCGGTCTCAACGGACTCGCCCGAACAGATTCGCGCGGGCAAGGCCAAGCACGGTCTCGCCGCGACGCTTCTGTCCGACCCCGAGCTTTCGATGACCGACCAGTTCAATCTCCGAAATCCGTTCAATATCAGTCCGCTGGGCATCGGAGGACTACCCATCCCGACGACTTTTCTCGTCGACGCGAATGGAATCGTTCAATGGATCGACCAGACGGACGACTATATGCTGCGGAGTCAACCGGACCGGGTGCTGACGGCGATCAAAGAAAACCTCGCCTGACGCGGGACGCCCAGGCGTCTCGGCCGTGGGCTGCATGCCGCGCAAATCCTCTGCAACTTTTCGGAAGGTGCTAGTCGCGGGGGGCTGCGCCGATCAGGCGGCGGATGCTGCCGTCGCGGCGCGTGATCTGGAGGTCGTCGAGCAGGGCCATCAGGGGCATCGCGGTTCGTCGGCTCGTTCCGATCAGCGCCTTCAGCGTCTGGGTGTCGAGT
>SMVB01397388.1_pt1 | contig 33306 bp, 32 predicted proteins | sample 2456461 | NCBI WGS metagenome assembly SMVB01 (sample SAMN11095934, study PRJNA526329) | marine sediment metagenome | biome: Marine sediment; feature: Surficial sediment; material: Deep marine sediment; isolation source: Hadal surficial sediment | place: Pacific Ocean | collected 2014-05 | depth... | reverse complement strand
TGGGCCTTATCCTGTGTGCGTATATCCTCTACCCATTGATCATGAAATGCTCCAATTTGCTTAAGGCGATCCGGATCAGTCTCCGGACCCTGATCTTTTACCTGATTAAGATAGTAGTCCAGATACGCAAAACAACAGTCACTTATATCCTGAAGCCTTTCGAGCTGGAACAGGCCGTATATGGTGCTTTCATTTCGGTATTTTTTCATCCACTCCGGATAACGGTCATCACAATCAAAAGGTCCGACGCGATTCAGTATGTCCGTTAACGGGTTAACCCAACGCTGTGTATAGGCCGCATCATCAAATGGGCAATTTACATTGAGATGGGCAATTACCTTGCGCTTTGTCAGCATGCAAAAAAAGATAAATATTGGCATGCTGTAATTAAGACGAGGATAAAAAATACAATTGAGCTGCTGTATAGGCGGTATTTTTACTGAAAACCGCATACCGAAAATTTTACGGAAGCGATCAGACTCCCAATTGTAATGGCGTGCTTTAAGTACCTTTAAAAATGATGATGGTTCAGCCAGTTCATGAGGCAGCTCGATTTCTGCCAGATTTTCATGGCGGGCTAGGCGATGAATAATTTCATTGAGCCTTTCATCCTGATTCATAGCCAAAGCCCCGGATAAAAAAATAATATCTGTAGCATGATTCTTATACCTTAAAATCAAGCTGCCGCCGTTGGGCGGCACGGTGTCCTGATAATCCTGCCCACCAAAGCTATTGCTCTACCGACAAAAATCAGGCGGCAAGCCAGAGGCCCCGGTCACCCGCATCCAGCGACTTTCGGCAGTATAAACCTGCAGTTGATACTGATCCCCCAGATCAGGCAAATCTTTGCTCGTAAATACCGGCGCTGTACAAATGGAACTGCCAACCAAGTCAACATAGTCTGCCACCTCTCCATGAGGATAATGACGAATACTTCGAGCCGGAACCATAAATTTTATGTCCGACCGTATGCCATGCACTTCCTGAAAGTAACGCAGGGCCGTAAACTCACGCCACCCGGCAATTGCCACAGCATCATGGGGCAGCAATTCAAAGGTGGCGTTTGCAAAATCCTCAGCTTCAAGTGATTGTGCCATTAACCGGCGCCCATCAAACTGTGCAACCAACAATCCGCCAGCTATAAAAACAGGCAGCAGGCGACACGCCCACTGCATTTGCGGGCTACGTATATAACTGATTAGCCACAGGACACCAAGTGCGATCCAGATCGCATAAACAAAGTAGGCTGGCAACACCATCATGAAATAGTCACCGGGGCCGAATGCCGTGTAGTAACCCATATAGATGATAAAGATCAGCGCTATAAAATGACCGAATACTTTATTCATCCGGGTCAGGGAAAATGCCCCCAGCAACCCCAACGGAAGCCCCAGATAAAGAAGGCTGCGCGAAAATATCTCCAGATGCTCGATAAGCCGTGTCAGGACAAATACAGCATCACCAAGCTGTAGGGGTGCGTGCTGTGACCCGGACATATACAGCATCATGTTCATTACAGAATCCGGGACTATTTCTCCGAAAGGCAGGACGTTTTGGGACAGCCAAAAATTTGCCATGCCGATCAAAATAATTGTCAGCACTACTACTGATGAAAAAATCAAGACATCAAATACCTGCCGGGCCGAGCTGCGATAAATCAAATAGGCGAATGCCGGAAACAACAGTATGTTGGCAAAATATGCGCCCAGAGAAAGGCCATAAGCGATTATCCCGACTGTAAAGCAGAATGACTTACCGTTAGCCTGCCATAGCCACATATTTAGTATCGCTATCGAGAGGAACAAAATACTCAGACTGTATATTTCAGTCATCACAGCACCTGCCCATACCTGATAACTGAATGCGTAAACAAGTGCTGAAAAAAGCGCTATTGCAGCATCCCGCTTCAGCATATAAATCAATAGCGCCAGGATTCCTGCAGTAGCACCTGCCGTTAACGCCGAAAGTAATATGACGGCTCTATGCGGTTCAGCATAAAACTGCATCATAAAATGACCGAGTATTGAATGAACCGGGCTGCCAGGCGCATGACTTGCACCCAGCTGCCATGCCACTAGCGCCAGTTCTGCAGAGTCATGCCAACCAACCGACTGGGAGAGAGTGAGCAAGTAAACGAAGAATGACAGTAAGGCAGCAATTACCGCCACCAACATGGAAGTGCCCATGTCTACTCTGCTAGTGCTCATATAAATTGCCTAAAGATATTTTGCAGCAGCCATAGCACACAAGCTTTGGCTGGTAATAAATGCATAATAAATTTATGGTCGGCACAAACCACTGATAAAATAGTTTTATCCAAGGCCTACAAATCAAACTCTGCTCGTATAGTTTGACGCAGAGCGTCAGTCAACTCATATTCTGCCTCAAATCCAGCGGCCTTAAGCCGCTTGGTTGAAAACTGGCTATTAGAACAAAACTTCCGTATACGTACACGGCTCACCGGGAAAGATTTATGCGTAATAACAGCAATCATATCGAGCACTGTCGCTACCGGATAGACTAACCAGTAGGGAAGCCTCACAGGTAAATTTGCCCCATAACCAAAGGCCTCTCGTACCAACGGTACCATCTCGTTCATCCGCAAATCAGGCTTATCAGCATAATTGAAAATCTCTGTTTGCTCCCCGTCGACAGTTAACAGAAACTTCAGAAAAGCCGCGATATTCCCTACATAGGCAATAGATTTTTGATTGGATCCTTCACCAACCATAACAAAATGCTTTTTGCCCAGCTGGCGGATTAAATTGTAAACATTGCCTCGATTATCTTCGCCAAAAACAGCTGTGGGGCGCACCATTCGTAAACAGTGCTCGGGACTGCGTTCGACCCACTGCAGATAAACCTGTTCAGCCTCGTACTTGGTGCGTCCATAATCATTTATATAATTAATATCGGCATTTTCATTCAGTTCATTCTCTGAAAAACCGTAAATAGCCACAGTGCTGGTAAAAATAATTTTCTGAATACCTAATTGTTCAGCAGCAATACAAACATTGCGGGCACCCTGAACATTCACATCGTCATAGAGCGAAAGAGGGCGTACATCATCTTTATGTTCAGCAGCAAGATTGTAGATTGTGTCGCAGCCACGACATGTACTGACAATATCCTCAATATTCCGTACATCACCAGCTTTGCGTAATTCGGGATACTTTTCACTATTGCGTATATCCACAATCGTTACTGTATGGCCCGCTTCTATCAATAGCTCAATCAGCCGGGTGCCTATAAAACCACTCCCACCAATTACTGCTATAGAGCTTTGACTCATTAATTTCTGCCTTCCATTTAGCTCCCTATTAATACTCAACCCCATCTGGCCCCTGACTGCCGAGCACACTATATACCAAATAATTCCACACAATAGGCTCACATATCTGGTTTATGTCGTATAACTACGGCCTGACTCAAATTGCTTATCTCTCCGGGTTGCCCAGGAATATGAACTTGCGAATCATTACACAGAAGATATCTGCACCCGCCAGACGGCAGCCCGATTGGCTCCATGACAGCAACTTGCTTTCCAATTTTGGTTTTCGTACCGTTCATCACAAACAGGCTTTGGTTTTTTAGCACTGAATCAATTCTTCCACCCCTTAGTTCTACATCTTGGCCTTCACAGCATGCAACGCTCCTCTTTAGCATTACTTCTACCCGCTTTCGCGCTATGCTTTTTATCAATAGTGTATGGCGCCTTGTCGGTTCATTTTGGCTGGTGGCCCAGCCACTTTATCGCGGATGCAAAGAATGCTGCTACAGCGCTACTGTCGGCACAGGAAGAAGAATTAAGCAAGAACTGGCCAACCAGCATGGAATACTTTGATAGCAGTGGGTATACCAAGCCGACCGTTATAGATCATGGATCAGATTCAAAATTTGGAGATGAACTAATTTTTGTCCTGGGCGGCCATCAGCAACTTCGATCTAATTGCCCTCTGAATGGCTGTATAGCCTGGCTCATGGATAAAAAGGGCACCATCCGGCACGTATGGGATATTGGGGCCGAACTAATTTGGCAAACCGCAGAACATATTAAAGGATTTAATCGCGCCAGCAATATCTATGCTGTTGGGGCACACGTCTTTAAGAATGGTGATCTACTACTTACTTATCAGGGCAGAAATACATTTCCATATGGTGTTGGTCTGGCCAAATTTGATAAAGACTCCAACCTTTTATGGAAAAAGGAGAATTTTTCTCACCACTGGCTATCGGTAGATAAAGATGGGTTTATCTATGTCCCGGTATTTAGCCCATTGGAAACACCTGTCCAACTCGGCAAGTCGAAGTTGCAAATTGAATGCAGCGGCGGAGTCTTGCAGGAAGATGTTATTGCAATACTGGATCCGGATGGTAACGAAGTAGATCGAATATCGGTACTGCAGTCACTGGTAGATTCAGACTATCTGGGGCTGGTATTTCAGGCTATACATTCCGACCAGCCTCTACCGTTAAAATACCGTGAATGCGACCCCACACATCTTAATGACGTCCGAGTCATCTCCGAACAGGATGCTGCAACCTCACCACATCTTGCTGCCGGGAATTTGCTTGTCTCCCTGCGCAGTATAAATACCATCGCCGTTATAGACAGGCACACAAAACTTATTACCTGGCTGTCATCCGGGCGTACGGTCTTGCAACACAGCCCCCGCTATATGGGTGACAACACCCTGCTGGCTTTTGACAATCTGGGTGCCTCAAGAACACGCGGCGGCTCAAGGATCGTCAGAATTGATATGGACACGGATGCTGTTAAAGTGATTTATCCCAATGCCACAAGCACGGATACCGCCAGTTTTATAAGCTCTACCGCAGGGCACATTGAACTCAGCAGCGATCGCAAACGGGCTCTGATATCACTAACAAGGCAAGGCCAGACACTGGAAGTGGATCTTGTGAGCGGGACTTTATTGTGGGAGTTTTTTAATATTCATGATGTCAGAGACATTGTAGATGCCGCGGATAACGAGAGCGCTTATGCCAGATTTGCTACAAAAACTGTTTCTTACTTTAATGATGCAGACTTCCCATTCAATGAAGGAACTCTGTGAACAGCAGCTCCTGTATATGTAGTCCCAGGGAAAATTCAACTGCATGCAACTCCGAACCAGTAAGCAGTCTTGCCAACTCATAGCCAATACGCTGATTTAGCGCGATGCATAGATAGGTGCTTCCGTCCGGAGCTTTACGGCAATGCAAAAATCGGAACGAATGCTACATAACATTGTATCCAAACAGGTATAAATACTGATTTCCTGATAGGGCTATGCGGCGTAATCCTAGGCTGGTAAGTTAGCGTAAATCCTGAGCCTGGCAGCATGCCATTATGGCATGCTGCCAGGATAGTTCCATTTAGGTCATCATAAACATCCGTTAAACAGATATTCAGATTTGAACAAAATACTAAGAAAACTCAAGTACTACCGACAGTGGATAGCTGATCGGAAGGGTTATTTCATGGCCAAGGTTTTCGGAATACGGGTTCCCGTATTCCCCCTGGGGCTACTACCCAATGGGTTTGAGATAAAATGGGCGGGGAAAACCGGCATTGCAATTATAGAAAATTTCTGCACGCGTGAAGAGGCCGACTATCTGATTGCAAGATCGGGCAAGCGACTTACCGATAGCCGGATTACTGTAGGCAACAAACGGATCAAAGATGCCTACCGAACATCGCAAACAGCCGTGGTGTTTGATCCTTACAACAAGGACCCTACCGTCCTACGGGTAGTTGCCCGAGCCGCCATGTTGCTGGGCTTACCAGCCAATCACGTCGAAAGTGTATACGTAACCCGTTATCGTGAAGGTGAATACTACAAAGCCCATCACGATGCATATGAAGGATTTGATGGTGACCGGCTGTACACGACATTAATATACCTCAATGACATGACCGACGACGAAGGCGGTGGAACTGTTTTTGAGAAACTCAATATCGGGGTGCGCCCCCAGTGTGGACGCGCGGTAATGTGGACCAACACTAACCCTGATGGCACCCGTCATCCGGAAGTTATGCATGAAGCTTTGCCGGTAGCACCTGGCGCCACGAAATGGATTATCCAGCTTTGGTTCAGAAATTACAAAATGATCGATACACCAAGAACCAGCTTTGACACACCGCAAACAGAACGCGGTCTGCCTCTAACGGGGGAAGAAATTCTGCCGGCAGGAGCGTGGGCACCTGGTGATGTTGAGCCGGATAGCGATTATGGGAAGGGATTCAGCTAATTGATGAATTTTTTGATATTGATTACGGTTTGAAAATGAATAGTATTTTACAAAAATTAAAACATCAGTTTATGCTGTTTAATTACCGACGTAATTACTATTTGGCAAAATTATTCCCCAAGAAAGTTCCAATAGCACCCTTATATTATCTCCCCAGCGGATTTTCCGTTCATATGGTTGCCAATACTGGCATTAGAATCGTCGATAATTTTTGTACACCTGAAGAAGCAGAATACCTGATTAAAAAAGCACGCGACCATTTGGCGCGAAGCAAAGTGATTGTTGGTAACAAAGCAGTTGACGACTCCGGCCGAACTTCGTCTCATGCAGTCGCATTTCACAGACACTATCAAGACAGCAATGTGTTACCCATCATCGCACGCGGTGCGATGTTAGCGGGGGTACCCATGGACCATGCTGAACAGATATACGTGAGTCGCTACGGTGATGGCGAGTTCTACCATGGTCACTATGATTTTTCGGATAGCTTTATGTCAGATCACCGGCTCTGCACTATGTTGATATACCTGAATGACCTGGAAGAAGATCAGGGTGGCGTAACTTACTTTAAGGAACTAAACATCGCGATTCAGCCCAAAGCCGGTCGTGCCGTCATCTGGACGAATATGAACCCGGATGGCAGCATACACCCCGAAACCGCTCATGCGGCTCTCCCGCCAAGGGGCGAAGGTATCGAGAAGTGGGTAATACAAATCTGGTTCAGACCTTACCAGATGCACCCAATACACGAGAAATTAGCAGCGCGGCAGACCTCCACAGGCGTGCCCCTTAAGGGCGATGAAGAACTACCACCAGGAACCTGGATACCCTCCAATACCGCTGCACAACCAAGCGCTTAACTCAGAATCGGTACTTGATACCAAACCCCAGCGAGTTTGATGCGCCCTGAATATCTTCCTCAAATAATCCATAGGCTGATGAACGATGATGTATGCGCACCACTCCGGCCCATTGCGGATATTTGGGCGGACTAAAGGCTAATTCGACCAATATGTAGGCAAGCAATTGATTGGTACTTTCGTGCTCTTCTATTTCAAATATTGGCTCTTCGGTAGCATACGAAACACCTAGCCCGGCAGCAAGACTGGTATCAACATATTTATCCCAGATGAAGCGGTTCCAGCGCAAACTGGTAAGTGCGTTCAACTCCCAATGGTACATATGGGCATCGCCACCACCATGCTTCCCTATCTGACCTTCCACTTCCCAGTCCACGTCCTTGTAAAAAGATTTTATCCGTTTGGTCAATGCTGCAACCCAGACCCTATTATTAGAAAGCTCTGCATTAAAAAGCAGCATATCACCAAGCTGATCACCAGATAACCATGCAACATACCCGGTAAATGCCCAGTCATACTTTGCAACATCTTTTACTATTGCATTTGATTCAACACTATCACTTGCAGAAATTGTTTCACCATCATTTGTCGCGTCCGTGGGCGCAGCATCTAATGCTGTTCCGCCAGATTCAGCACTATCACTTACAGCAATTTTTTCAGCATTTTTTAGGGTATCCGCTGAAGCAGCAGCTTCTGCCTGAACTGTAAAAGCTATCAGCAGTAAAAAATATGACCAACCTGGCAGCCCGATTCTTGATATAGGTAACATTTACAATTCCAGATATCAGCTACGCTGATTGCGAGGCAAAAAACAGGGGAACAGCCCATAAGAACTCACCACAAACATGGGAATACGGGCATCCAAAACAAGCGGCGAAGCATATATTAAGGGGGCGCTCCAGTCGAGACACCAAAGTACAGGATCTCGCCTGAAACAATATCAATAAATACAGAATGTTGCATTCTGATTAGAGGAGTGCCCCGCATGCTGTAATTGCAGCAAGATTAAGCTCAAACTTAAGGGGTCAAGCTCTAAATAAAATATGGCGGCAAGAACAACCAATAATTGTGCAGCTAGAAAGGACGTCCGGCGACATCCGCAATCATTTCCTTCTGCAACTGCCATTTCGAAGCGGCATCTGGCAGCTGTTTATAAATTTCCCGCCCCCTGTCAGAAATTTTCCGCCAGGCCTGTTCATCTTCTGCAAGGCGCACTATCTGAGCAGCAGCTGAACTGGCATTTGCTGGCTCAAAATAGCCCGCAGCATCTTTGCAGACATCCCGTGCAAAACGCAGATCAGTCGTAACGAGCGGAACACCGGTGCACAAAGATTCAGGATAAACGGCAGAAAAAACCTCCAGAAGCGAAGGCAAAAAAGTTAAATGACTTTGTTCATACAATTCTGGCGTGTCAGTAACGGCAACTATGCCCAGGTTTCGAATACGATCTTTTACCCCCAGCTGCTCTGCTCGCGCCATGATGGCCTTAACCTCTGGCCAGTCCTCTGGCAATGTAACCGTAAATAAAAAATCCAGTTCCGGCCGCATTCGGCTGATTTCAAGTGCGACTTCGGGAATCAATTCCAGATTCTTATGCCCGTAATAGGCAGACAAGCAAAGTATTTGCAGCTTGCCATTTGCGGGGAACTTGGGGTGGAATTCGCGATCGCTGAATTGTGGCCCGGTTGTATTCGGCACAACAAAAATGCGCTCAGGACGACAACGAAGCCGCGAGATTAAACCATCCTTAGCTATAGGCGCTTCAGTCCACCAGTAGTCTGCCGTCTTCCACCAGACAGCCTTCCAGAACATCAGACCCAGCTTTTTAAGGGCTGCAAGTGAGAAACCGAGTGTCCTGAAGGCAATCTTGTTGGAATGGGTCACCCAGGGATCAGCAACGCCACACAAATGCCTTGCTTTGAATCTAACGTAGGCAGGGCCAAACAACGTAAAAACGAGATCTGGCTTGATTGCTGATTCTATCTGCAGAACCCGCTTCCGCTGTTCAGCATCACGAGCTGGTGATTTAGGAAAAACATGAAACCGCGGCCCCTCCGGATCTATCCCAAAACCGGCAATTTCACGCGCAACGCCTGCAGAGATAAGAAACTGCCAATGTTCCGCATCAGGGTCTCTAATCGCATGAACAATAAAAGCGGCCGCAACTTGCAGCCCACCGCCCTGCATAAGGGTGCTGGTATTAACAAGAACCGTGTATCGCCTGCCAGACATTTATCATTTGTCCTGAAAATTAAGCACATACCCTAACGCGAACCGGCCCGGTGAGTCCAAAGATTGTTGCTCAACTGGCAGAGACTCATGCAGCTGGCCTGCTGGTCCTTATCCAACCTGCCTGAATTTTAGAATATCCAGACTCCCCCATGACTGTTGACCCGTATTGAACACTGGCTGACACAGCAGAACCCGACCTGCCGCATCCAGTCCGGCATTATTGCTTCTACGGGCATTGACTGCCCAACCTCACACGTAATTATAACTGGTTGATATTTAATGCTTTTTCGTATTTTAATTAGTCTCGGGCTGGGCCTATTCCTCACCGCCTGCACGGGACAGGCAAACATCGCCCGCACCAGCCAGGCTGCCTCCATTCTGGTCGGGCAGACGGGGGCGATCCTGACAGATATAGATCAGTGCCGTATCGCATTGCAGGCCGAGCCGACTACTGCCACCCGCAGCCTGGATCAAACCCGCATGCGTCTGCTGAACTGGAATACACAAAAAAATACAGATGCCAATATTCAAGCCGACCTCACTAGACTCGCAAATGATGTCGATCTTATTTTATTGCAGGAGTCTGTACGCAACAGCGCGGCTTTTGCCGATCTTGATCCGGCATTTCACTGGTCTTTTTCACCCGGTTACCAGCGCGCCGATGTGAGTACAGGTGTTGTAACGGCCAGCAGGGTTAAGCCGCTGGCTCAATGCAGCCTGACAAACTATGAACCCTGGTTACGGTCACCAAAAGCAACCAACATTACAGAATTCAGCCTAAGCGGCACAGATGAGACTTTACTTGTCATAAATATACACATGATTAATTTTACTTTTGGGCTGCACGCCATACGACAACAATTACTGCAGGCACTTAGCCTGGTCGAACAACATACCGGGCCAGTAATTTTTTCTGGTGATTTCAATACATGGCGCAAAGCACGCCAGGATTTGGTCCTTGAGGCACTAGCGGCCCGAAACCTTAAGCCGGTAGACTATACCGATGACTACCGTAAGCGGGTTTTCGGTTACCCGCTGGACCATACTTATGTTCGGGGCATGCGTGTAGTAGCAGGCACTAGCCATTCGATTGACAGTTCTGATCATAATCCCATGTCCGTGATGCTGGAATTTTGAGCTTCAGGTATTAACCATGATGGCCCTATCTGGAAAGCTACTAATAAATCTCCTAGCAGCATTTATGCTTACAGCTTTTGCAACAGTTACAGTGGCGCAAAATAATGATGCTGAGATTGAGTATCTGCTTACTTCGGTTGGCAGTAGTAACTGCGTATTTATTCGCAACGGCACTCAGCACCCTGCTGCAAATGCAGAAAGTCACCTGCGGATGAAATATGAAAAAAATCGCCGCTATATAGATAACGCTGATGAATTCATCTACAAGTTGGCCAGCAAAAGCTCATGGACTGGCAAACCCTACACCCTTGCTTGCCCCGGAGCAGAAGTACAGGCCACAAAATCATGGCTGCTGGAAAGGCTTGCTGAATATCGCGCAGCAAACTGAGAATTGAGACAACTCAATTTTTATCTGAATCCGTTAAAACAGGCCTGTTTTTGTAACACCGTAGGGTCGACAGCCCTTTACATATATGCCCAGACTATCCCAGGGTCCGCATTTTTCTATTTTGTTAAATAGCTCGTTTTTTGTAAAAAAACGCGACATCAATCACGTCAATAATTCTTGGTAACCCTTACGCTTCAGTGTATTCAGGGCCAAAACGGGCCTCCCTGCACAAAGGCGTACCATGCGGAACCAAATAATATCTACGGCTTTTTTATCAGCAACCACCATTCTGCTGTTATTCATTGCGCTGCTTGCGCCGGCGCAAGCAAATGCAGCAGCTACACTCATAGCCCCATCGACACAACTGCCTGGCCTTAATGGCGACCCTGATCTGCCAGCCGCCGGAGCGCCTTCTTTTGTTTTTAATGATGGCATCAATAGTTTTGGCGGCGACATCCAAAGCTGGTACGACAACTACCTTATCGTGCAGAATGTTGGTGGTGCGACTGGCAGCTACAACTTTTTCGCCCACAACCAGGGCTCTTTTACCTATTGGGAGAGCATGGATACCCGTTATGGCGGATCAACGGGCGTATTTGACCTGAGCGCTCAATTTGACAGCGACGGCAACTTAATACCCGGTACCGGAACCGTGCAGATCACGGGTACAATCGCAGGGATTGGCATTACAGACCCATCAACCGTGTTAATGACTGCGGAACTAGTCGACTTTACATTCAAAGATGATCTGATTGGTTTTGCTATAAACAATATTACTTGTGCCGAAGAAATTGTGGGCTGTGTAACCAGTGCGGCCCAGACAGAAAGTATCTACTTTGGCCTTGCGGCTGACTTCCCTGGAATTGCCGAACTTGGCGGCATGAACTATCGATCAACCATTACCAATAAAACAACCGTACCCATACCAGCAAGTGCCTGGTTAATGCTGTCTGGCCTTAGCCTGATCGGCTCTATGACCCTGCGCCGTAAAAGTAGCAGCACATAACAGTTAATAAAGGAAAACGTTGCCTGGTAATCCGGTAATCCGGTTGCTTCCATCGGCCTGTTCCGGCCCCAAAGAATTACCTGCCACCGCTAACATCTCACCGTTCAATGCAAAATCCACCCATGAACCAAAAAAGAGATAGGATGAGTGCACTGGCTCATTGACAAACGCAATCTGCTGCCATGAGTCATTATCATTTTGACGCTGGAAAATATAGGCTGCACCGGAACCAGGTCCTGTATTGGCATTTTGATTCCCGTTAACACCACCTGAAGTAGAGGAATCACCCCAGGCCCCAACAGCAAGGTAATCTCCCCCGCTGCTAAGCACAACAGACTGACCAAACTCAGCAGCAACATTTGGATTAGAGGCCTTGAAGTAAAAATTCTTTTGTGCCCAGCTGCTGGTTCCGCCTGCTCCTGTGCGCTCAAATATATACGCAGCACCTGTGCTGCCATCTGAAGGGCTACCGGAATTTACAGCTACGACACCGGAAGCAACCTGATCTTCTCGCGGCGCTCCGATGACAAGAATATTTGCACCCGCATCAAAAGTTATGGACTGACCAAACAGATCGCCTGCTCCGGCATTTGAAGCTTTCAGGTAACTCGTTTCTTGCCAGGTACCGGTTGCTGCATCACGTGCAAAAACATACACGGCGCCGGACAGGGGTTTGGTGTCATCTTCAGACATGCCGTTGCCGCTGGATTCACCCAAAGCTGAAATAGCCAGATAGTCACCAGCGGCACTCATAGTGAGCGCATTACCGAAAAAGTCCCCGGCTCCTGCACTAGCGGCCTTGAGATAGGCCTTTTGTGTCCATATGCCATCTATGTCGCGCGTATAGACAAATACGGCGCCAGAATCTGACAGGTTATTGTTATCGGGGCTTAACCCGTCACCGTCTTCAAGTATTGCTGATATTGCGAGCTTGCTGCCATCGGCCGACAAAGCAACTGACCAGCCGAAAGAATCACCCGATTCATAGGCGGGGAAACCATTCTCATCTACGAGAAAATCACCGTTCTCATCCACAGGGGTAGGGTCAATGAACGGAGCCTTTATGTATGCCTCAAGATTCCACTCATTACCATCACGCAGGTAAACGTATACAGCCCCTGATTCACGTGCACTATTGTTATCCAGGAGCGGATCTGGCGCAGCCCGCACGCCGGTAATACTACTGTCTTCCCTATGGGCTGAGACCACCAGAATCTGGCCATCATCACTTAAAGCCACTGCTCTGCCGAATAGATCGTCTGCATCCAGAAGCGGTGACTTAATTTTAATTGACTCATTAGTTTCGAGGTCGTATAAAAATACTGCGCCCGAGTTTCGGGCTGCCACAATTGCTTGTACGTGCTCCCAGATAAATCCGTTATCAGGGACAATTTCCTGACAGCCCATGTCAGGATCATTGACTTCAAGTGAAAAAACCAGTGTCGATGAGTCCAGATTGGGATCAGCGATACTGATAGTTAATTGCAATCCTTCGGCTAGCAGCTCATCCTCAATAATGGTGATATCACCTTCTATTTGTTTAAGACAATACTCCGTAACACCTGCAACTTCATCCCAGGAAAACTGTAGTTCACTCCCAAATATAACTGCCCCTTCAATTTTTTCCCGTTCGCGCTGATCCGGGGGAACTGATGTTTCACCCACGGCACCAACGGCCATAGTTTTACCATCTTCACTCAGTGCCAGATTCGATCCAAATACCAGCTGTGACCGAAACTCAATCGAATTGGCATAGGCATCAGTCTCTGTAAAAGACTGGGTAGCTGCACTCGATGCACCAGCTGTATCCTGCTGCCCAATTAGTACCCATTCGCCATCAACAAAAGCCTCCAGCGTAAACCGTGACCCGGCCCAATCGAACAAGTGCACAGGCACCTGGAAGCGATCAATAAACTCATTAGCTGCATAGAGCTTTTGATTTCCAGATAGAATCTGGAAGCGACCAGCTGTTTGCGTTAGCCGATATTGTTCAGCATCCGTGACTCCACCCCAGCCGAATGCGATCGTACGCGGTGTAGAGGGATACTCGATCATCAATGGTGATCTGAGAAACACCAGATCCCACCTAAAGTCATTACCAACCGGAATCTCCTTCCACTCATCCAGATCAGGCTCATCCAGATCGGGAACATAAGCTTCAAGCAAAAATAGCAGCGTTGACACACTGGATTCATTACCAGTGATGTCGATAGTGGCTTCTAGCTCTGAGGTCAACAACTCACCTGTAATAGCGGGGAAATCACCTTCCAGCTGAGTAAGGCGATATTCAGTTACGCCTTCGACTGCTATCCAGGAAAACTTTAGTTCACTACTTACAACGGCGGTCCCCAGACCATTTTGAGCGGCAACCATCTGCCATCCATCAATCGCATTAAAAGCCTCGAGTAAAAATTCTGTGACTGCTGCATCATATGTCACGGTAGATATATCAAAGCCTGCACTCAAATCTCCTGTGACAAATTCACGGCCAGCAATAATATCCTCATCACCCGCCGTCTGGGTCAGGCGATACTGGCTTGCACCTTCAACCATGTCCCAACTGAACTTCGCCTGACTGCCGGAAAAAGAAATACCAAACTGTAACGGTGAATCATCATAGGTCGGCGCCACATCCAGATCAGGCTCGGTGCTTCCACACCCATACAAAAATGTAGCCGCCAATAGGGCGGAACAAAGAGTAGCCAGATGATTTCCGGGTTTAAGCATTCATATTTCTCCTGCCGAGCATTCGTATTTTGCGAATTGAAATCCGACAATTTGTAAGCTTGCTCGGACTGCAACTAACGAGCGTGGTTCCCCAAAACGCTATATGCGTCTGGCACAACACCAGACAAAACGGCCTGAGATCCTTTAGTAACAGCAGTACGGCCGCGTATTTTAGCTGCTGCGACAGAAAGCGCACCCATAATTATTGATTTTGACCGGCAAAGCCTGAAAATCGGGGTCTTGAGAGCAATTTTTGTCTAAGCAGCTGTTTTTTATGCTTATTACCAGAAGCAAAACATAAACTGTAGCCGCCCGGCACGCTATCATTGGCCGCCATGAGCAGCGGCACTGAAACTAAGAATTCACATCACAGACGCATCAGAAGCTTTGTATTACGTACCGGCAGACAGACAGCGGCCCAAAGACGCGCGCTTGATGAGCTCTGGCCGAATTTTGGCCTGCATATTGATAATCAGACTATCGATCTGACCACGCAATTTGCTCAAGCAGCACCCGTCGTCATGGAAATAGGCTTCGGTAATGGAGAAAATATTGCGGCTATGGCAATAGCAGCACCCGAAAAAAATTTTCTGGGTATAGAAGTACATGAACCCGGTGTGGGTCATTGTTTGTTACAAATTGAGCAACATAACATCAACAACATTCGGCTTATTCGTCATGATGCAGTTGAGGTGCTCGAAACATCAATTGCGGATGGCAGCCTGGATCGTGTCAATCTGTTTTTCCCTGATCCCTGGCACAAGAAGCGACACAACAAACGCCGCATTGTGCAACGCAACTTTATGCACCTTCTAGCGCAAAAACTTCGGTTGGGCGGTATCTTTCATGTTGTTACAGACTGGCCCAACTATGCCGAACATATTGCTGAGGTTATGTCCATTAGCCCCGAATTCATAGCACTTCCAGAGGCGCCACAGGATCGCACGATCACTCGCTTTGATACGCGGGGCAACAAATTGGGCCATAGTAATTGGGAACGCGCATGGTGCACACGCAGCAAATTACCCATTACACCCTGAAGAGCGTATAAATATAGATATCCTCACAAAAGCAAAATTCTAATATGTGCGGACCTCTATGTTCCTCGTATTTCAAGCAGCAAAAAGGATAAAAAAAATGGGATAGAAGCCCCCGAAATTGGACGCTGGTATTGCAGCTCTGACGGCAGCCTGTTCGAGGTTGTTGCGATGGATGAAAACGATGGCACCATCGAAATACAGCATTTCGATGGAACTCTGGATGAAACGGAACCAGAAGGATGGATAGCTATGCGTGCGGAAGCAGCAGAAGCTCCTGAAGACTGGTCTGGTTCAGTCGATATCAGCGCTGAGGATATTCCCGGCACGCGGCATGCCGTAATCCGTGACTGGCAATCGGAAATGGAACTTGCAGATGAAACCCGCAGCCGGATAACTGAAAGCGAATAATTGCCGCCAGTATCAGATTTAGCGCATCGTGTCCGGTGCCTGAGCAAAAATATAATTGCCATCTACCCGGCAGACCAGTCGGTGCAAGCGGGCACCCAGACAGGGACCACTGACACACAATCCCGTATCAGGCTCGAAAAGAGCCCCGTGCGAACCGCATAGAAGGAATTTTTGATCCGGCGTAAAAAACTTGTCCGGGTCAAAATTTAGTGGCTGCCCAAGGTGAGCACATGCATTAGTGTAGCTGTAAATCGCCCCCCTCCAACGCACCACTATCCCACGAAAGGGCCAGTCACCATCACCAACTCGAAATTCTCTGGCGCCCGGGTTCGTAATTTCATCCAGTAACGCGACCTGCCATTCTCTAATAGCCATCAATCACATTAATCCGGGTTAGTGTCTAGCTGTACTTGCATCTGCTTGCTAACCATTAATGCCAGCATGATCGCCGGGATACCCATAAGTGAGGCATAAAGAAAAAAGTTTATCCATCCCACCGCATCGACCACGACACCAGAAAAGCCACTAAGAATTTTGCCAGGCAAAACCATGAGAGAAGTAAATAGTGCGTACTGGGTGGCCGTATAAGAAACATTAGTAAGACTCGACAGATAGGCAATAAATACTGTACCGGTAAATCCCTGAGCAAGGTTATCAGCGCAAATGGTCAAGACCAGAAAGGGAATATTCGCACCAACTATCGCCAGGCCAACAAAACTGAGATTCGTAACGGCCAGAATAATGGCACCGAATACCAGCGGACCACCAAGCCCATAACGCAACACTGCAACCCCACCCAGTGCCGCACCAGCAAGAACTGCAAAAAGCCCAACTGTCTTTACATAGCCAAAAATCTGCAGGCCACTAAAACCAGTTTCCAGATAAAAAGGATTGGCCATCACACCAAGCACCATGTCACTTATTCGATATATGCCAATGAACAAAAGTATGACAACTGCCTGTGATGCGTTCCGCGTAAAAAACTCAACAAAAGGCTGTATGACTGCCTCATTGAACCAGCGTGCCGGCGCCTGAATAATGGAAAGCTGCTGTGCGTTATTTTGTAGCGAGGCTTCTGGCTCGCTGATAACCAGCACCGTAATCATGCCTATGCCCATCAATACGGCCATAACCCGATAGGCCAGTGAAAATGAGATCTCATCACCTAGCGCCAGTGCCCCCCCACCCGAGATCAGTAAAGCCACCCGGTAGCCCAGCTGATAACTTGCGGCCATCGCCCCCTGCACTTCGGCGTCGACTGCCTCTATGCGCCAGGCATCCACTGCAATGTCCTGTGTCGCCGAACTGAAAGCCACAAATGCAGCCAGGCCAGCAAAGCTAATAAGATTTTCAGTAGGGCCAAGCGTGGCCATTGCAACCAGTGCACCAGCAATACCAATCTGTGCAAGCAACATCCAGCTTCGGCGCCGCCCGAGTACGCGAGTTAACAGTGGTATGCGCAACTGGTCAACGAGCGGTGCCCAGGCAAACTTAAAGGCATAAAGCAGGCCGACCCAGGCGAACATACCAACACTTGTCATGCTAACGCCGGTCCGGGTCAGCCAGGCCGCCAATGTGCCGGCAACCAGGGCAAACGGCAGTCCGGCTGAAAACCCAAGAAACAGCATGGCCGCCACCCGTGGATGCCGGTAGATACCCAGAGCCTGTAACCAGCCCTGACGACCGGCAGTATTTTCGGGATCAGTCGAGGTCATAGTCCACAATGAGCGGTGCGTGATCTGAGAAGCGCTTGCGCTTGTATATAGATGCCTTCTGCACGGTTCCTTTCAAGCCCGGGGTCACAACCTGATAATCGATACGCCACCCTACATTGTTTTCCCATGCACGGCCGCGGTTCGACCACCAGGTATATTGATCTGGCTGCTGGTTCACTTCGCGAAAAGCATCGACAAATTCATGCTTACCAAATACATCATCAAGCCATGCGCGTTCTTCAGGTAGAAATCCCGAGTTCTTCTGATTTGGTTTCCAGTTACGTAAATCAATTTCCTTGTGCGCGATATTCCAGTCACCACAAATCACATACTCGCGACCTGATGTACGTATATCGAGTAGATGCTGAGTAAATTCATCCATAAACCGATACTTGGCGGCCTGGCGTTCTTCACTCGAGGAACCGGATGGCATATACACCGAAACAACACTGAGATTGCCAAATCGTGCTTCTATGTAGCGACCCTCGGCATCAAATTCAGATGAGCCAAATCCCTGCACAATTTCATCCGGCGCTTCCCGACTTAGAAGCGCTACGCCACTGTACCCCTTGCGCTGGGCAACCTCATGATAAATATGATATCGACCCGGCGAATAAACAGAATCTGTAAGCTGATCCAGCTGGGCCCTGACTTCCTGCAAACAAAAAATATCGACAGACTGACGCGGTAACCAGTCAAAAAACCCCTTCCGCGCAGCCGCACGAATACCATTTACATTTACACTTGCTATGCGCATTAATTTATCCGGATAAGCTCTTTAAATTCATTCCATAATCGCATGCAGAAGCATCCGGGTATGCGATACTTTAACAGCGTTGTCAAAACGTATCACGAGATACATAGCAATCCTCCATGCAAGCTTATAAATCAGAATTTATTGATCTGGCACTGACAGTCGGTGCGCTAAAATTTGGCAAATTTGAGCTTAAATCCGGGCGCATCAGCCCGTACTTTTTTAACTCAGGAATGTTTGCTACCGGCCAGGCCGCCGCAATACTCGCGCGTTGTTATGCTCAGGCTGCTACTGAAGCCGATATAGAGTTCGACACAATTTTTGGCCCGGCCTATAAAGGCATACCACTGGCAGCACTCACCGCTGCCTCGCTAGCAGAACACCATGGGCGCGATGTAGCCTATTGTTTCAATCGCAAAGAAGCCAAAGCACACGGCGAAGGCGGCGCTATTGTCGGATCACAGGTCAGTGCAAAGGTATTGATCGTTGATGACGTCATTACAGCCGGGACCGCAATTCGCGAGGCCATCGATATTATTGGCGGTGCAGGCGGGGCCGTCTCCGGCGTCTTGCTGGCACTGGACCGGCAGGAAAAAGGGACCGGCGAACTCTCCGCGGTACAGGAAGTAGAACAGGATTCGGGCATCCCGGTATTCAGCATCATCAAATTGGCAGATTTAATTACCCATTTGCAAAAAAGTGCAGCATTCGCTGATTCACTGGCCTCTGTTGTTGCCTACAGGGAACGCTACGGTAGCTAACCACCTATTGGACAAGTGATTTACGAGCCAAATCCGACACAGGTCACGGTTCCTGAACGTTATCAACGTGATAATTGCTGTCATAAAATCTGAACAGGTCACAGCGGACAGCTGATTAAAGGCGCTCGATAATGCACAGAACGACGCAACAGTTTGTATTTGCCATCGCGATGCTGATCGCAGCAGCATCCCTGACAGCAGAGGGGCTGCGCACCTATCGCTGGGTCGATGATGCCGGCGTCACGCATTATGGTGACCGTGTACCGCCCCAGTATGCAGGCAGTGAGCTCAGCGTTCTTAATGAGCAGGGTGTCACAGTAAATACTGTTGAAGGCACGAAAACGCCGGAACAAATAGCCAAGGAAGGGCGCGCCCGAGAACTCCGGGCTGAGCAGATCAGAAAACGTGATGCAGCATTGTTACGTGACCGTGTGCTATTGAGTACCTATCTTTCGGTAGAAGAAATAGAAGATTTACGTGATCGCCGTATGGAGTTGGTCGACGGACAAATGCGCGTTATTCAGATTTATCTGGCCAATTTGCGTGAAAAGCTGGTTAAGCTGGAAAAGGAATCGCAGCGCTTCAGCCCCTACAGTTCTGACCCTAATGCCCGCCCAATTGATGAAAAGCTGGCACGAGAGCTTTCTGATACGCTGGACTCAATCATGCTCTATGAAAAGAACCTTGCAAAAACGAGAACCGAGCAGAAAACGCTGGTATCCAAATTTGCAGGCGACATTACGCGCTTTCAGGATTTACATAGCCTCAACTAAGGGATTTGCCCGCGACACTTTTGCGGATGCTCTCAATCCTGCAGATTAACCGTGACCGGTATGCCCAAACCCCCCCTCACCACGCTGGCTGGCATCAAAATCTTCGACGATATTAAAGTTTACCTGGACTACCGGCACGATGACCAACTGCGCCAGACGAAGACCAGGCTCCAGGACAAACTCCTTACTGCTGCGATTCCAGCAAGATACATACAATTGCCCCTGATAATCAGAATCTATCAGACCCACGAGGTTGCCCAGGACGATGCCATGTTTATGCCCCAATCCAGAGCGTGGCAAGATCATGGCGGCCAGGCCCGGATCGGCTATATGTATTGCTAACCCGGTAGGAATTAATTCAGTCTGGCCAGGCTTAAGCACCAGATCTTCATCAAGACAGGCACGCAAATCGACACCTGCCGAACCCACTGTTGCATGCTCAGGCAGAGGAAAATCCTTACCCACACGCGGATCAAGAATTTTCATTTGAATATTACTTCGGCTCAATGCTTTGCTCCGTAGTGAAATTAATGGGAAATTTAATGATATTTTTTAAAGAAATTTGTTACAAAAATATTGACCCATAAGCCACACCGCTTCATCATGCCTGTCGGTAGCGGCGGGCAATTATTTCAATTAACTGCCTGGCCAGTTCAGGCTTAGAAAGCCTGGGCAGTGGTTTTCTGCCCTCATGCCACAGCACGACAACTTCATTGTCGTCTGCATCAAAACACAGGTTTTCACCGACCAGATTGGCGATGATCATATCCAGCTTCTTGCGGTTCAGTTTATCTGTCGCGTAGTATTCAAGTTTTTCAGTTTCTGCGGCAAATCCGACTGTAAATGGGCCGTTATCCAGTGCAGCGATATTTGCTAACAGGTCTGGTGATTTAACCATCTCAAGCGAAAAAGTATCTGCAGATTTTTTAATTTTCTGAACTGCTACTACCTTGGGCCGGTAATCAGATATCGCAGCGGCTCCCACATAAATATCTACCCCGCCAATTCGTTGCATGGCCTCATCGCACATCTGCTGAGTATTTTCCACATCAAACCGAATGACCCTGGGTGGCGTGGGCAAATTCACGGGGCCTGCTATAAGTATGACCTCAGCACCCGCATCGGCTGCCGCGCGTGCTACTGCAAAACCCATTTTCCCTGAGCTGCGATTACTGATAAAACGAACCGGATCAATAGCCTCGCGCGTCGGCCCGGCCGTTACCATTATGTGCAGCCCGTCCAGCGGCCCGCTTTTACCGCCACGCGACAACCGGCTCACTATGTCTGCAGGTTCTGACATTCGGCCTGGACCCGTATCACCGCATGCCTGTGAGCCTTCATCCGGCCCCAGAAAACGCACATTACGCTTACGGAGAAGATCACAATTGGCCTGCGTGGCTGCATCGTTCCACATCGCCTGATTCATAGCAGGGGCTATTGCTACAGGTGCTTCTGTTGCCAGGCATATCGTAGTCAGCAAATTTTCAGCTGAACCGGCTGCCAGCTGCGCAATTACATTGGCAGTTGCGGGGGCAATCAACAGCAAATCTGCCCACTTGGCCAATTCGATATGGCCCATCCCTGCTTCAGCCTGTTCGTCCCAGATATCACCGCGCACCGGCTCACCTGAGACCGCCTGAAATACTGTAGGTGAAACCAGTTTTTCGGCACTGGCGGTCAGGACAACGCGCACTTCGGCACCTTGCTCTTTAAGACGCCTGACGATATCAGGACTCTTATATGCAGCAATGCTGCCTGTTACCCCAAGCAATATATGCTGGCCGTTTAAATCACTCATGAATATTTGCCGGTGTTGCCGCAACTTTTTGCGCAAGCGGGAACAAGATGTTTCAAAACCCAGTCAACAATATTGAATCTGGCGGATCAATTCTGGCCTATAAATCTAGGGTAACCCAAAATTCAGAGCTAAAGGGCTGTTTTGTGGAGACTTGAATGATTTTCTACGCTCGGCACAACACGCAGCTTCACGCAGACTTGGCCTTATGAACCTATCTCATATTCGCCACTGGGCTGAGGATGACCGGCCACGGGAACGACTGATTACAGGTGGTGCCGCCAGACTTTCAGATGCCGAATTAATCGCAGTACTGCTGGGACAGGGAACGCGGGGCATGTCAGCCGTTGATCTTGCCAGGGCATTACTGGCCCGGTTTGGTGGTATCCGCGGCACGCTTAATGCAAGCCATACAGAATTGACCGCGGTTCAGGGCATCGGCAGCGCGAAGGCCGCCATCCTGTTTGCTGCACGGGAATGTGGCAGCCGTAACCTGCGCCAGCGGCTGCGGCCCGGTGTCACCATCGGATCCCCCGCCGATAGCCGGGAGCTTTTAATGGCGTCACTGCGAGATCGCCCCCACGAAGTCTTCTGTTGCCTCTTTATGGACAACCGCCATCGTGTACTGGCCTTCGACGAGTTGTTTCGCGGCACGATTGACGCGGCGGCTGTTTATCCCCGGGAAATAGTCAAACAAGCCCTGGGACGCAATGCAGCTGCCGTAATACTGGCTCACAATCACCCATCCGGGAATGCCGAGCCCAGCCAGTCAGACCAGTTGATTACACGCCGCATCCGTGATGCGCTGGAACTTGTCGATATTCGTTTGCTGGATCATTTCGTTATTGGTGATAATTGCTGTGTTTCACTGGCCAGCCGGGGCATGCTTTAAGCGGGCCACAGGCCGAAAGAAGACCGAAATGCTTGCCTGTTGGGTCCGGTACTGGTATAAAACGCGGCTCACACCGCTCTCTGCGGTGGCAGCTTATTGATTTATCTGAGGTCCACCATGTCCCGCGTCTGTCAGGTCACCGGAAAACGCCCGATGTCCGGAAATAATGTATCGCATGCCAATAACAGGACGCGACGCCGTTTCCTGCCCAATCTGCAAAACAAACGTATCTGGGTAGAAAGTGAGAACCGCTATGTGAAATTACGGCTCTCGCAAAATGGTCTCAGGATCATTGACAAAAAAGGCATCGATAAGGTGCTTGAAGAACTGCGCGCTAAAGGCGCCAAGGTCTAAGGGCCGGGGCTAAAAGATGAGAGAAAAAATCAGATTGGTGTCTTCGGCCGGAACTGGCCATTTCTACACCACGGACAAAAATAAACGGCTGCACCCGGAAAAAATGGAAGTTAAAAAGTATGACCCCGTTATCCGGAAACATGTGATCTACAAGGAAGCAAAGATTAAGTAAGTCTGGAAGACTGAAGCAGCATTCAGGATGTTAAAAGGCCCGCTATAAGCGGGCCTTTTTTTAATAACACCGCAAATTCAGCCGGTCGAAGCCCGGCTGAATTTGCAATGGTGGAATTAATGCTGGGCAAGCACAACTTTTTCAGTATCGTCTCCGCGACCACGAACCTCACCGTGTGCACAGATTTCAAATTAGCGCCGTAACGCACTTCAAATTTATAACAGTGGAATTAATACTAAAAAAGTACTGCTCTTGCAGTATTGTTTCCGCCACTACAAACCCCAACACGTGCACAACTCCCAACATACACCGCAGTACACTCCAATTCACAATGACGGCACTAATGCTGGAAAAATGCAGCTTTTTCGGTGCCTTTACGCAGCAACAGGCTGGGGCATAAAAGCGCGCAAGCGGGCAGAAAACTCTTCCAGAGCCTGGATACCACTGGACTCTGCATCAGAACACCACTGTTTGAGTTGCTCGACCAGCTGTTCGTTACTGACATTGGCCTCTTCCCAGATTTGTGTAAGTTGCTCACGCAGTTCATAGACGCGCTTCAGGGTCTGGTTATTTTCCAACATATCCGTCAACCGTCCAAGTGACACATCATCAAGCTTCGCTGGGCGAACCACGAACAATTTGCGTGCGCGCGCGAGCATGTCATTACCCTGCGAAGCCAACCGTTCGGTTTTTAGCACTGGCAGTGTCACACTCTGGGTGTAATCACGCAGCACATGCATACGGTTAACCAGCACGGCCTGCAGCGTTTGCAAATCAACCTGGCGGCTTGAGGAACCCCAAGGTTTGGGCGCAACACGGCGAACTTCGCACAACCCAAGTGCGCGGAATATGCAGATATACATCCAGCCGATATCAAATTCCCATGGCTGCACCGAAAACTTGGCTGACGTCGGGAAAGCATGATGATTGTTATGCAGTTCTTCGCCACCAATGACGACCGCCATTGGTGTCAGGTTGGTGGATACATCATCACATTCAAAATTGCGATAGCCCCAATGATGGCCAAGACCATTGATAATACCAGCCGCCATCACCGGCATGGAGATCAGCTGAATGCCCAGATAAATGATGCCGGGTGCGCCCAGGAAAAACAGGCTGCCAATTATTAGCAACCAGACCCCACCATTGGGAAAACGCTTGTATACAGTGTGCTCTATCCAGTCCTGCGGCGTACCGCGTGAATACTTCTTAACCGTTTCCTGGTTGGCCGCCTCGGCCCGATAAAGTTCAGCCCCCTCAAGCAGGACTTTACGGATACCGAATACCACCGGACTATGGGGGTCACCTTCCCTTTCGCACATGGCATGATGTTTGCGATGTACTGCTACCCACTCATCGGTCTGGGTACCCGAGTTAACCCATAACCAGGCCCGAAAGAAGTTCTTGAGAATGGGGTGCAAATCAATCGCGCGATGGGCCTGATCACGATGCAGATAGAGCGTGATGCTCATCATAGAAATGCAAAAGCTGACCACCGTCAGGCCGACGTATTGCCAGAAACTCAGATCAAGCAGACCATAGATATAGTTATTCATAAGGAGAGGTACGATATTCTTGCAACCATAGCGCATGACTATAGCCGAAAGTGCCACAATCCGTGAAGTCTCTGGACCTCAATTTTGAGTGCCACCAGGCCACAGTGTGGATATATTATGTTTAATATAGCCCCCCTAGCCAGCATTCAAGGCCACCTGAATAATGCCTGAACTACCCGAAGTCGAAACAACGCGGCGCGGCATCGCAGCCGCACTGGAAGGCCGCAGCATCCGGGCAGTGACTATTCGTGAGCGGCGGTTACGCTGGCCCATTCCGCGCGGGCTGGAAAAAAAACTGGTCGGGCAACCTGTAACAGGTCTGAGACGCCGCGCCAAATACCTGCTGCTCGATACCGCTAATGGCAGCGCCATAATTCACCTGGGCATGTCGGGCAGCCTGCGCATCGTTCCTGAAAATGAAGCGCCCGAAAAGCATGATCATTTCGATATTGTTACCAGCGATGCCGAGATAGTTCGCTTCAATGACCCGCGCCGGTTTGGGTCCTTACTCTGGGCGGGCAAGCGACCAATGGAACATCCGTTACTGTCCCAACTGGGCCCGGAACCACTCGGCCCGGACTTCACCGGTGATTACCTGTGGCAATCGAGCCAGGGTCGCAAGGTCACCATCAAACAATACATCATGAACAGCAAAGTGGTCGCAGGAGTCGGCAATATCTACGCCAGTGAAGCCTTGTTCAGAGCAGGTATACACCCCATGCGAGCTGCAGGGCGAATTGCTTTGCCGCGCATGCTGCTGCTGGCAGAAGGAATTCGTTCCGTACTCAGTGACGCGATTAAACAAGGCGGCACCACACTCAGAGATTACCGCGGCGGCGATGGCAAGCCAGGCTATTTCAAACAACAGTTGCTGGTGTATGACCGGGGCGATCAGCCCTGCATAAAATGCAGCAAAGCTGTAAAGCGAATTGTACAGGGACAGCGTGCCACCTATTACTGCAGTAACTGCCAGCATTAATGTGACACAGTGACCTTAACTGTTCAGTCGCAACCCACATTTATGGGGTTATGGCCTCGGGCACATTAGATGGTTCAGGGTATCTATAATTTCCATCAGAATAATCATTCACTAATGTAAATGGACCAGAAGGTGTATTAATTGAAAATCAAACTTTATACAGGACTGGGATCGGGCAACTCATACAAAATTGATCTGATGCTGAAGTTACTTTCAGTACCCTATCAGGCTGTAAACATCAGCATCCCAAAGCAAGAGCATAAAGCCCCTGAGTTCCTGGCCATTACACCGTTTGGACAGATTCCCGTTCTCGTTGACGACGACCAGGTGTTTACTGATTCACAGGCAATCCTGTGCTATCTCGCCAGGGCCTACGGAGGTGCTAATGCTGATCAATGGTTACCTACCGAACCCGGATCGCTCGCCGCTGTTGTGCGCTGGCTTTCGTTTGCAGCAAACGAGATTCAGAACGGACCTACAATGGCACGTGCGATCAAGCTACTAGGCTGGGCTATGGACTATGATCAAGCCGTATCACAAAGCTATCGTGTGCTCAGAATTCTTGATGATCACCTTGGTAAAACAAACTGGCTGGCAGCTGATCATGCAACCATCGCAGATATAGCCGGTTATCCCTACATCTTCCTTGCAGCCGAAGGCGGTATTGATACGATGTCTTTTAATAATGTAATGCGCTGGATGCGGCAACTGGAAGCGCTGGCAGGCTTTTGGCCCATGCCGCGAATACCCAATCTTCCTCCTGTTCCATTGGCTCCGGTGCCTGATTAAACAAACTACGGCTAGTAAACCCGGCCTTCGCCTTCGCCACGAGGGTCGGTTGCCGACGCAACCTCACCTGTCATGAAATCCCACGTCACTACATTCATGTTGCCAAAAGGACGACGTGACGGCTCAAGCTTATGCCCCATTGCTGAAAGTTCAGCGAGTTGTTCATCTGTGAACGCACCGGGCTCATAGTTCACAACATCCGGCAGGTACTGGTGATGAAAACGTTTCATGCTCACCATGTCATTGGCACTGGCACCTTGTTGCCAATCCAGCGCCGCCAGCAGCACCATGGTGATAATTCGGCTGCCTCCGGGTGTGCCCACGATGGCCACGCCCCTGTCTGATTCCAGGAAACTGGGCGTCATGCTGGACAACGGTCGCTTGCCGGGCGCAATAGCATTGGCCTCATCACCGATCAGATCAAACTCATTGGGAACCCCGGGCTTGATTGAAAAGTCATCCATCTCATTATTCAGAATGACCCCCGTGCCCGGCGCGATAAAACCAGAGCCATACCAGGTATTGATAGTTAAAGTAGCAGCCACACGATTGCCATCTTTATCAATAATAGAAAAGTGAGTGGTTTGTGTACCTTCACTGCCATCACCCGCTATGCCTGTCAGTGCGTCGCTGGGTGTTGCCCGATCCGAGCGCACCGATACCCGCTGGCCAGCCATGTAATCAGGGCTGGTGAGCATGGCGAGCGGCATGTCGGTGAAGTCCGGATCACCAAGATAAATGGCGCGGTCCCGATAGGCACGACGCATGGCTTCTATTAAATAGTGTTTGCGTTGCATCCCGTTAAGCGACTCCTGCGGATAGCCGGACAGAAAATTAAATATCTGCGTCAGTGCTACACCACCCGACGAAGGTGGCGGCGCGGTAACTACTCGCATGTCACCATAACTGGCAACCAACGGCTCACGCTCGGTAACCCGGTAATCCGCAAGATCGTCCAGCGTCCAGATACCTCCGGCCTGCTGCACCCCCTCGACCAGCAAGTTGGCCGTCTTACCTTTATAAAAACCAGCAAACCCATCCGCCGCAAATCGTTCCAGGGCAGCCGCGAGATCAGGCTGCCTGATTACGGTCCCTATAGCAGGTAAATCCTGGTCCGGATAAAAGACGGCAGAGAAAGCATTGTCACCCAATAAGGTTTGCTTACGGAATTTCAGCCCAACCTGTGCACGTGAGGTCAGGGCGAAACCTTGTTGCGCATAGCGTATCGCTGGCGCCAGCGTCACGCTCAAGGGCAAGGTGCCAAAATTTTCCGTCAGATAAACCATCCCCGCTGGCTCACCCGGGATACCGGCGGAGAGCACGCCTTCCGTCGATGCGCGCGGAATGGGCTGACCCGTCGCATCGAGATACATATCTTTAGTGGCATGTTGCGGGGCTCGCTCACGTGCATCTATGAATCGGTATTCATTCTCATCCGCGACATACAGCAGAAAAAATCCACCGCCACCCAAACCGGATGCCGCTGGCTCCACGACACCTAATGCTGCGGCAACGGCTACGGCTGCATCAAATGCATTGCCACCTTGTTCCAGCATTTCCATGCCGGCAGCTGTTGCCATTGGGTGAGCACTGGCGATGGCCGCTTGCTTAGGGGTCTGGGTCGCACAGGCACTCTGCGCACTAATGATGAGGACAAATAACAATGCCCTGATAGATTTAGATAGAGTCATAGGATCATAGCCTGCACCAAGGTGAGAATTCTGTCGAGCGAGGGACAATGAATGGCGGCCCACCCGAATAGCCGGAGCCACTACCTGAGTTCATCAACATTACTTCCTCAGAGGGCATGTCATCACTCTGCATCACGCAGATGATGATCGAAAAACTGCACCGCCGAGGCGGCAATTTCTTTTTGTACTGCATCACGATCAATATCAATGCCAATTCCACAGAGATCGAACTGATCGATAAACCAGTCCGCAACTCGTGTCATGGGGCTGCAGCTAAGAAATATAAAATGCCCCCCCATGGGCAGCATCACGAGCTCTGAATCGGGAATTAATTCATTAAAATATACGGCATGCGTCGCTGGCATCAGTATTTCATCATCTTCAACCCCAACTATCCTGACCGGAATATCAATGGCTTCCAGACTATCTGGTTTGGTAGCTGCACCCCAACCTGGCGCCATGGAAAATACGGCCTTTATTCTCGGGTCCTTTAATAAAGCGGATGCATCCGGGTCTGCCGCAGGCAGAGCAACTGACAGACCGCACTCGGGGCCACGTTCGGCGCTTTCACAATAGGCATGCATTCGATCTATATCATAGACCGCACCCGCCAGGGCCAGAACCGTATACCCCCCCGAGGAAAAGCCGGTAGCGCCTATGCGAGTGCTATCTATAGCAGAGGCCCATTCCGGGTTCGATAACAATTCAGAGATCAGCAATGACAGATCAGGCGGGCGGTCCCAGGCCCTTGCCATACCCTCCGGCGTGTCATCACCCGTAGTATTGAAAGGGTGATTAACGGCCGCTACGGCGTACCCATGCTCGACCAGGACACCGGTCAGCCAGTCAAAATTACCGTAGTGGCCGCCGCTTCCATGGCTGAGAACTATTAACGGGGCAGGCTCCGCACTATCAGGCAACCAGACCGCAAATTTAATTTCCCTGTCGCGCTGAGTATCCTGGATAGTCCCATCCGGGGCCTTAACGCAAGATGCCACAACCAGAAGCATTAACAGTACGGCGTAGCGGATTGCATTCATCGCTTGCTCCTGTCAGCCGCATAATTTTGAGCACTCACTAAAACAACGGCCATATAACAGTGACTTACTGAGCACATGAACGGAGCCTAATTTTTTTGTGGCCCGGATCGAATAATACTCGCCCACGTATTTGCCAAACTACTGGCCTGCTGAATCAGAGCCTCAGATTCACTACCACAATCTGAAAAAGGCGGTGTACTGGCAACTTCTTTCGCAGAATCCTCAACCATAATATGCATACTCTGTATCGCCGGGTCCTGCGGAATCGCTTCCTGGATAGTATGCAGGTCATTCTCGAGCTGCTTGCGCATAACGTCACTCAGAAAAACGCACTGTTTTTCTACCAGCCATGCCCCATAGACTTTCCCATAGTTATCTACGGCCCTCTCCAACGCGGCTTTCTGTTCTTCTATTTGCGCTGTCGCAGCAACAGAGAAGATAAAAATATAAAAGCATGTTGCAATAGTCTTCATAAAAATTCTCTGGCAAAACCTTTTTTGGCTGGCTCATGCATGACAGCTTATAAAGTTTTTCTCCAGACCCTTAGCGTGAGGGGCCACGTGATTGTATGCACCTCATTCGGATCCCCCCACTCGTTAAGCATATCGTCATATACCAGCTCCAACGGGTTGAGCCCATGCTCCCGCTCATAGGCTCGGACAGCTGACCACGTATTCAAATACCCGATGACATCCGTGAATCGCCATTGCTCGGACATCTCCATGGGCGGTGATGGAATTTCACCGCAGGGAAAAATGATATCAGCGTATCCACCTTCAACTATCTTTCTTTCAAACGGCCAGAACACACCCAGAATATCGGCATAGAAATACTTTAGAAGTTCAGCCAACTTTTCATGCACGGTTAACAGGCCATAGGTCCAGACCGCAAGCACAGCTTCTGTTTTCATAACGCGGCCAGCTTCAACTGCAAATGCATCAATATCAAACCAGTGCAGCGCCTGTGCCACCGTTATGAGATCTACTGTATTGGCGTCTAGCCCGCTGTTTTCTGCCTGAGCACCCGCATAGCTAACACCCTTTTTTTGAGTGGCATTTGCAATCTGTTCGGCACTGGCATCGGTTGCGACAACCCTGGTAAAAAAATTGGCCAGACTGACAGCAGCCTGGCCTGATCCGGTCGCGCAATCCCAAGCTAGATCCTGCGCAGCACATGATGATGCTAAATATGAAAACAGGGACGCCGGGTAGCTGGGCCGAAACTCACTGTATGCCCGTGAGTGAGCCGAGAAGTGATCTTTAAAGGTCATAGATAGCCTGACAGCTATATTCAGCAGCCAAACCGATCACTCAGTGCCTTATTAACTCTCTTATCGACAAAACCTGAAACATCACCGCCCAGTGCTGCGATCTCGCGTACCAGGGTAGATGACACAAACATAAACTCCTCAGTTGGCGTCAGGAATACGGTTTCGACATCACCTGCCAGATGCCGGTTCATGGTGGCCAGTTGAAACTCATATTCAAAATCACTAACAGCACGTAATCCGCGAATAATGACATTCGCATTATGCTGGTGGGCAACTTTAACAGTCAGGCCTTCGTAGCCAACCACCTCGATATCGGGCACATCACCCACTACACTTTTAATCAGCTCTATACGCTGGTTCAGAACAAACAGCGGTTCCTTTCTGGGGCTGGCAGCAACAGCAATAATAATCCGGCCGAACAAACTGGCTGCTCTGCGTACCAGTTCCTCGTGACCATTAGTAAAGGGATCAAATGTCCCCGGATACAGAGCACCAGTTGCCATGTCATCACTCCTGTACAGATATTTCGTTGCCACAACTCACCAGCGCATAACGCACCTGCCCAGCAGTTTGCTCCTTGCTCACCGCCCAGGTTGTTGGCAGTTCCGGTAAATCCTGCCTACGGTCCATCTCCATATATATATGTGCAGATGGTGCCAGTGCATTGGACTGCTCCAGCAGTGTACACAAATCCTGTAGATGCGGGCCGTCGAATGGGGGGTCAAGAAACACGATATCGAACGGCCCTTTAGCGCCCAGATCCAGTTTCAAGGCATCAATGGTAATAATTTTTGTCCGGGCATACTCCTCATCACCGGCCAGATCTTTAAGCATGTTCCGGATAGCTTTGGCGGCTGGCCGGTTACGCTCAGCAAACACCACTGAACCTGCACCGCGTGACAGTGCTTCAATCCCGAGCGCACCAGTTCCCGCAAACAGATCGAGGCAACGAGCATTGTGGATATGGGGCATAAGCCAGTTGAACAGTGTTTCGCGCACACGATCACCGGTCGGACGTATGCCATCAGCTACGATTGTTATGCGGCGCCCTTTCCAGCGACCCGCGATGATCCTGATCAGGGAGCTTTGACGCACCTGTTTTCGCGGACTCATATACACCTTCCCTTCCCGGGCTCATTTATCGATCTGACCAGAGTTAGCATAGCCGAGCCAGACTAAACAGGCAGCAGGATTTGTTGTAGCCGTTAATTCAGCTACCATGCGCGCTCATGAATACTCCCGCAAACAATCAACACACGGTCAGAAAGCCCGGTTTCTTCGCTCGGCTAAAGCAACGTCTGAATAAGGGTAAAGGGCTGGGGCTTGAATCGCTGAACTGGTTCTCCGGGCGTGGCATGGACGATGCGCTTGAAGAGGAAATAGAGGAGCGTCTGTTATTGGCCGATGTGGGAATCGACACGACCAGACGTATTGTCGACGGCCTGCGTAAACGGGCAAAGAAAATTGCTGCAGATGATAGCGAGGGATTGCGCAACGCACTTAAAGAAGAATTGCTCGAATTACTGCGCCCTGTATCCGTACCATTAAAAATCCCGGCGGATAAACGGCCGTTTGTGATTTTGATGGTGGGCGTAAATGGTTCTGGCAAAACCACCACTATCGGCAAACTGGCGCAGCGCTTTGGTCAGCAAGGACTGTCGGTCATGCTGGCAGCCGGTGATACCTATCGGGCAGCAGCCACAGAGCAACTGCAGGCATGGGGCGATCACAACAATGTACCTGTCATCAGCCAGGCTCCCGGTGCGGACCCGGCAGCTGTTATTTTTGATGCACTCAAAGCCGCCAGGGCACGCGGTATTGATGTAGTACTGGCTGATACTGCCGGTCGACTGCAAAATCAGGATAATCTGATGCGCGAACTGGAAAAGGTAGTGCGCGTGGCCGGTCGCATGGATGAATCTTCACCTCATGAGAAAATGCTCGTGCTCGATGCCAGCCTGGGACAGAATGCTCTCAATCAGGCAGTACAGTTCCATAAGGCAATTGGGTTAACAGGTATTACAATGACCAAACTCGACGGTGGTGGCCGCGGGGGCATACTGCTGGCAATCGCAGATAAACTGGATGTGCCGTTTCGATTTATCGGGATGGGTGAACAGGCCGATGACATGGCACCCTTTGATGCAGAGAAATTTGTCGCTGCCCTCCTGGACTTTTCCGGGACAGCTAATCAGGACAGCCCAACAGAATGATTCGCTTCGAAAATGTCAGCAAGCGATACGATGGCAGTGGCGATGCCCTGCGCAACCTGTCATTTGAAATTGACCGGGGCGAGATGGTTTTTCTCACCGGCACATCGGGCGCCGGTAAAAGTACTCTTTTACGGCTGATTGCACTTATTGAGCGCCCAACCCGGGGACAGGTGTTTGTTGACGGGCAAAATGTAGGCCGCCTGAGTAAGCGCGGGGTTCCTCCCCATCGACGCAAACTGGGGATCGTATTTCAGGATAATAAGCTACTGCCTGACCGCAGCACCTTCGATAATGTCGCATTACCCCTGACCATTGCAGGTGTAGGTGATCGGGAGATACCCCGTCGTGTGCGCGCTGCACTGGATCAGGTCGGTCTGTTAAAAAAAGAGAAGCAGCCCCCCCGCACCCTGTCTACCGGTGAGCAACAGCGCGTTGGTATAGCACGGGCCGTCGTTACCCGGCCGCGCGTGCTTATAGCCGATGAGCCCACCGGCAATCTCGA
>SMVB01040040.1_pt1 | contig 33336 bp, 33 predicted proteins | sample 2456461 | NCBI WGS metagenome assembly SMVB01 (sample SAMN11095934, study PRJNA526329) | marine sediment metagenome | biome: Marine sediment; feature: Surficial sediment; material: Deep marine sediment; isolation source: Hadal surficial sediment | place: Pacific Ocean | collected 2014-05 | depth... | reverse complement strand
CGCTTTCTTCGAGATCTCGGAAGACATGTTATTGCTGGTACTTTTTGCTGCCGGAAGGGGCTAGGACGCTTTTAAGCCGGTCAGACTAAAGACCAGCGTATCGACCGGCGTGCCATGTAAGATGCTGGCGGCTTTGGACCCCAAAATGCGCTGCCAGCCCGAGTAGCCTTGAGAACCCACCATGCAACAATCGAAGTGCCCCTCCTCCAACAGCGCATACACCTCGTGGGCTACTTTTCGGTAGCGCACGTGTAAACCGGGACTCCGGCAAATTAAAAGGCGCACAGACCTCAGCCAGGCGTTGGCGCGCATGTGCCATGGTTTACTCGTAGACCTGCTGATAAATCTGACCCGTAAACGTGGGGTCAATGCTGTAGGTAACGGAAGCCGGGGCTAATTCTATGGCGACCAATACTTTTTTCACGCTGACAAGACCTCCGATGTCACCCTGACATCGGCCCACCGGTATCAGGGAGGAAAGGACTCGAACAACGCCGGCACGGCTTCACTGATCACCGCTGGCGCGTCGCTTCGGTCCTTTGGATATAAATTTCGTTCTACCCAACCACGCCAGATGGGTTCACCCGCATAGAATACATCGGCGCTGAGGAAACCAAATTCCCCTATGTCGTGAAGCACACAGAATGAATAATGTAGCGGTATCAACTAGGGGATCGTGTTATGCCAAGCAAATTGAATCCTGGATCACTGTAGTACCTGCTGCTGGCGCTGATGGTCTCGGCTTGCGAAAGCCCGGAGTTCGTATTGCCGCAAGGGGACATTGCAACCGGCCAAGCCGTTTGCTAAGGGTGTACCACAAGCACATCGCCTACGGCTTTGGTGACAATTCGCTCTGCCGAATTACCAAAGCCAACGAGTCGCTTGGCTCGGTGCGCATAACTGCCGATGACCAGAAGGTCTGCATTTAACTTGCGCGATACTTGCGCGACCACTTTGCCGACTTTCCCCACCGGCGTATGCACCCGGGACTTCGGAATATGATAGGGCTTGAGCAGGCGTTCGAGTTCCGGGCCGACTTTTTTCATGACCTTTGCCTTTGAGACACGCTCGTTGATGATGTCGAGATCTCTGAGAATTTGTGATAACTCGACCACAAAAACAACGTGCATTTTCGCCTGGTACAGGTTTGCGAAACTAAATGCGGCTTCCAGAACCTTACAATTCAGATGGCGGTGCTTGGTATCGGCCTGGCGTAAATCCAGGCTGGCAACAATGTTGCCCGAGAATTTACCACGCCGCCTGGTGGTGAGCAGTATCGGCGCTGGCGATGTTCTCAACAGATCCCAATCTGTCGGTGAATGCACCAGGGATGCACTCTTATGTACAGTTTTAACCACCAGGTCCGGGCATTTATCGGCGAATTCATCTTCGACCCACGCGCCGATATCGTGGCCGTAAATGATGCGTTGCGCAATATCACCGCTTCGACTACGCGGACTTTTTGCCACCAGATCCTGCAACCATTGTCTGCGTTTATCGATGAGACTGCGGCGCAACTTGCGACGATCCACGGCATTCAGTGCCGCAGTATTTTCACACATGGCATTCCAAACAAACGAAACCGCTTCAATCGCTGTGCCACTTTGCTCCTGCAGCAATAATGAACGGCGCCAAGCCACTTGGTCATGTTTCGGCTTATCTAGAATGGTGGTGATCTGGTTCAGGTCCATGAGCATATCCCGGCACAATAATTCCGCACCAAGATTAACGCGCAATACACGCTCAGGCCATGAGCAGTAACAATAGAATCACCTCGGTTACTACGTAGAGATAATGGCTTACAATGCGCCATGCGCGTTGCAACCTGGAACATTAATGGCCTTCGAGCCCGGCTCGACTTCATCAAATTATGGCTGCAGGCCCGCGAGCCAAATGTCGTCGGCTTGCAGGAATTGAAGACACCCACTGAAGATTTCCCACACGAATTTTTCGCAGACCTTGGCTATCAGGCATTGGTGCACGGGCAGAAAAGCTGGAACGGAGTGGCGATCCTGACCAATGTACCTGCCGAACTCAAACAGACGGGTCTGCCCGGCGAAGATGACTGGGGTTCTCGTTTAATCACCGCGGATATCGATGGTGTGCTGGAATTCACTACCGTCTATTGTCCAAATGGCAAATCCGTAGAGCACGCCGACTACACCAACAAACTAACCTGGTACGACAGCCTGCTTGAGCATTGGCAGGCAGGACAGCCCGGGCAAAGGGTTTTATGTGGCGATTTCAATATCGTGCCCAGCGCAGTCGACAGTTGGCGGGGCGATGCTGCCGAGGGCGACGTATTCCATACCGTTGAAGAACGGCAACGCTTACAAGCGCTGATGGATAGCGGTCTTACCGATCTGTATCGCCACCTCAATCCGGACGCGCAAACATTTTCCTGGTGGGACTACCGGGGTGGCGCATTTCACCGCAAACAAGGTCTGCGTATCGATTTTTTGCTCGGCACAGACACTGCAGTCGAAAATACACAGGACGTCGTGATCGACCGGGACTTCCGCAAGAAGCAGGATGGGTTAACCGCATCCGACCACGCGCCGGTGTACGCGGACCTCGATATTTAGTCCCGGTGCACTCCGCTTATTTCACGTGAGCTTTGTCACGTTCAGTGATAAGGTACGCGCTCCAGAAATCTGACTTGCAAATAATTTGCTTATATTTCAATAAGTTACGTATTTTTTGACCCTAATATAGACGTTTTTTGAGAAGCAACATGACTGACTTATCGCTCTATCGAAACATTGGCATCTTTGCCCACGTGGATGCGGGTAAAACCACAATCACCGAACGCATCCTCAAACTCACCGGCAAAATTCATAAGATCGGTGAAGTTCATGACGGAGAAGCCACAACTGACTTCATGGAGCAAGAACAAGAACGCGGCATCACCATCCAGGCAGCGGCAACTTCCTGTAAGTGGGACGATCACCGATTGAACATTATCGATACACCCGGACACGTCGATTTCACTATCGAAGTTTACCGTTCCCTGAAAGTCCTCGATGGCGGGATCGGTGTATTTTGCGGCTCAGGCGGCGTAGAACCACAGTCTGAAACGAACTGGCGTTATGCCAACGAATCCGGGGTCGCCCGATTAATCTTCGTCAACAAACTCGATCGCCTGGGCGCGGACTTCTATCGTGTTGTTGAACAGATCAAAAAAGTATTAGGCGCCGTACCGTTGATAATGACTTTACCGATCGGGGAAGAAGATGGTTTTGCAGGTGTTGTAGACTTGTTGACCCGGAAAGCCTGGATCTGGGATGACTCAAGCGATCCTCACGCTTACGAAATCAAAGATGTGCCTGCCAATATGCTCGACAAAGTCGAAGAGTATCGTGAGATGTTGGTCGAACTTGCACTGGAACAAGACGACGACTTAATGGAAGCCTATCTCGACGGCGAACCACCCTCGGTTGAAGATCTCAAGCGCTGCGTCCGCAAAGGCACCACCGCGCTCGAATTCTTCCCCACCCTGTGCGGCTCTGCCTTTAAAAACAAAGGCATCCAAAATCTACTCAACGCCGTCGTCGACTACCTGCCCGATCCAACGGAAGTTATTCCTCAACCTGAAGTTGACCTGGAAGGTAACGAAACGGGCAAACTAGTCATCGTTGACCCGGACGCTCCATTGCGCGCACTGGCATTCAAGATCATGGATGACCGCTTCGGTGCGTTAACTTTCACCCGTGTTTACTCTGGCCGCCTGCGCAAAGGAGATACGGTGCTGAACACCTTTACCGGCAAGACTGAACGAATTGGCCGCATTGTGGAAATGAATGCAGATGCCCGCATCGAACTCGATGGCGCTGAAGCCGGCGATATTATTGCGCTGCTTGGCATGAAAAATACGCGCACCGGACACACCTTGTGCGACCCAAACAATCCGGCCACATTGGAGCCCATGGTCTTCCCGGACCCGGTGATCTCTGTAGCGATCGCACCGCGAGACAAAGCCGGAGCTGAAAAAATGAGCATCGCACTGTCAAAAATGATTCAGGAAGATCCATCTTTGCACTTCGAGACCGACGAAGATTCAGGCGAAACCATTATGAAAGGCATGGGCGAGCTGCATTTGGACATCAAGGTCGACATACTCAAACGGACCCATGGCGTCGAAGTCGACGTCGGCAAGCCTCAGGTGGCCTATCGCGAAACCATTACACAACTCGTCAAGGACAGCTACACGCACAAAAAACAGACCGGTGGTGCGGGTCAGTTCGCGAGAATCGACTACACCGTCGAGCCTGGCGAACCTGGCAGCGGATACGAATTTGAATCGAAGGTCACCGGCGGCAACGTGCCACGGGAATTCTGGCCTGCAGTGGAAAAGGCTTTTGGTGTTTCCATGGCCGAGGGTACCCTCGCCGGATTCCCCCTGTTGGACGTAAAGATCACTTTGACAGATGGTGCCTTCCACGCCGTCGATTCATCGGCCATTGCCTATGAACTTGCCGCCAAAGCTGCCTATCGCCAGACGATTCCCAAAGCGTCCCCACAACTCCTTGAGCCGATCATGAAAGTGGACGTATTCACGCCAGATAATCACGTAGGAGATGTGATTGGCGACCTCAATCGCCGTCGTGGCATGATCAAGTCCCAGGAAGCAGGTATTACCGGTGTACGCGTTAAGGCGGATTGCCCATTGGCTGAGATGTTCGGCTACATCAGTGATTTGCGCACCATGACCTCCGGCAGGGGCCAGTTCTCCATGGAGTTTTCACACTACGCGCCGTGCCCGGCCAATGTTGGTGCAGCTGTTATAGTCGAAGTAAAGGAGCGCAAAGCGGCCGCGTCCTAGAAAAATGGGGTCAGAGTAAAGGGTCTACCGCATATATTGCTGACGCGCCTGCAATGCGCGCGCCCTGGATAGCTGCAAGACCAACACCGCTGCGCCAAACCCCGTGGTCACGCCACAACCAATCAGGCAGCTATGGGCCGGTGGCAAATCTGTGTGAATGGCTATGGCCATGCGTTCCGGCACGACCACATGCTCACTAAATGCACCCAGTGCCATGAACCGGTCCAACGGTTGACCACCCAAGGTCATGGGCCCATGTCCACCGGTGATCATATTTATGGCTTCGCAAAGATGCACCTGGCCCCGCTTGCAGCCGGCGCATTCTCCACACGCCGGGGTCCAGGACAGGACAACGTCATCACCTTCCTGCACCGTCTGTACAGCCCGCACCCACCGCTTCAACAACACCGGCCCCCTCATGGCCTAAGACAGCAGGGAATATGATGGTCTTTTTGCCCTCCAGGGCACTGAGGTCACTGCGACAGATGCCACATGCCTACATTTTAACTCGAACTTGACCAGCACCCGGATCATCCAGATCGACTTCTTCAATGGTAAATGGCGAATCTGCTGAGCGTACAATCGCCGCCTGGGTTTTCAAGGTGCATCCTGGTGGGTTGCACAGCATTGGTAAACGTCGCCATGTCGAAGTAGTCACGCCACATCTTGATCTTGCCGTTTTCCATTTCGAAAACACCGACACAGGGGCAGATCGACCTTCCGTCCTGCCACCACTGTGCGATCTACCCGCTCGACAAAGACGACGCCCCATGGGCCATGATGTTGAGGATTTCCCAGTCAGTTTTATCCCAGGATTGCAGGAAATTGCCAATAAACTCATGCAGATTTTCCTCGCCCGAGACTGGCGCTATCGGCATGTTGTCGTAGGTGCCGCCGGCGGTGAAATAGGTCACCAACTCGTCAGCATCGAGCCGCGACCAGGCCGCCACAAACTCACGAATAATCTGCTGATTCTGCTCCGCGGTTACGGCAGATGTGTTCGACCAGCTATTGGTCTGGCCAAATATGGCAATTGTTACTATCGCCATAAAGTAGCAATAGACGGCTCGTTTCATGTTTCCTCCGTGACGGGATATCAGACGTTGAAGCGGAAATGCACTACATCGCCATCGGCAAGTTCATATTCCTTTCCTTCCAAACGCCAGCGCCCGGCATCTTTTGCACCCTGTTCGCCGCCATAGGCGATAAAGTCGTCATAGGCGACCACCTCGGCGCGGATAAAACCCTTCTCGAAGTCAGTGTGTATGACCCCGGCGGCCTGGGGTGCCTTAGCGCCTACCGGTATTGTCCATGCACGCACTTCCTCGGGACCGGCGGTAAAATACTGATGCAAGCCCAGCAACTTATAGCCGGCGTGGATGACTCGATTGAGCCCAGGTTCTTCAAGCCCCAGATCCTGCAGAAACTCGTCGCGTTCCTCATCGTCCAGCTCCGCAACTTCGGCTTCGATTTGATTACTCACCACCACCACCTCGGCCATATCATCTGCTGCGATCTGCCTCACCTCATCGACCAACGGGTTGTCCGTCAAACCATCTTCAGCGACATTGGCAATATACAGAACCGGTTTTGAGGTGATGAAGTGAAACTCCCGGATCGCCAGCCGTTCTTCGGTAGCCAGATCAGTTGCGCGCACCGGCAGACCAGCCTCAAGCTTGTCTCTCACTTTGTCGAGAATACTCAGCATGGCGATGGCTTCTTTGTCGCCGGAATTGGCAACCCTGCGGTTGCGGTCATAGACTTTTTCCAACGTCTCCAGATCTGCCAGCGCCAGTTCCATATTGATAATCTCAATATCATCCCGAGGCGATATTCGCCCGGAAACATGCACGACATTTTCATCTACAAAGCATCGCACCACGTGGGCGATCGCATCTGTTTCGCGAATATGGGCCAGAAATTGATTACCCAGGCCTTCACCTTGAGAAGCACCCGCGACAAGCCCGGCGATATCAACAAATTCCATGGTGGTCGGAACTATTTTTTCCGGATGCACAAGTTCCGCCAGCTTATCAAGGCGCGGATCAGGCACAGGGACAACCCCGGTGTTCGGTTCAATGGTGCAAAACGGGAAGTTTTCCGCCCCAATGCCAGCCTGAGTCAAAGCATTGAACAGCGTCGACTTGCCAACATTAGGCATGCCGACGATGCCACATTTAAATCCCACTATGGTTCTCCCGATTCATGCATTAACTGCTGTGCATGACGTTTTGGGCGCTCTGCCAGCACCCATGTAAAATGTCGCTCAACAACGGCTCACCGAAATTTACGGCCTGTTCCACCAGCGCTCGTTCCGCTTGGGGCATGGTGCGTTGAGTCAGATAGGCGGTAACCTGGCCTCGATCATTCGGATGTCCGACACCAATCCGCAAGCGGTTAAAACCCGCGGCGTTGCCACAGCCGTCACGGACACTTTTAACGCCGTTGTGGCCGTTATCACCGCCGCCTTGTTTCAGCCGCACCACGCCTGGCTCGAAGGCCATTTCGTCATAAGCCACCAGCACTTCTTCGACGTGGTATTTGTAGTAGCGTAATACTGTACCCACAGACTCGCCGCTGAGATTCATGTAGGTCGTCGGCAGCAACAATCTGATATCAATACCCTGGATAGTCCCGCGACCAATCTCGCCTTTGAATTTGGCGTCTAAGAGCAGAGAAATACCGTGTTGGCGTGCAAGTTCTCGCACCCACAGGGCGCCAACATTATGACGTGTGTTGTCATATTGAGGGCTGGGATTACCCAACCCCACGATGAGTTTAAGTTGCGCTATTCTGCGTCGTCACCCGCGTCGGATGACTCCCCTTCGGCATCGGTATCGGCGTCTTCATCGCCAGCCACAGCCTCATCGAGAAGTTCGCCCTCAATCCCCCCATCTAAACCACCGCGAGGCAAGACTACGCTGACCACAGGGATATCCCGGTCTTCACCGTATGACAACGCAACGATTGTCACACCAGTCGGTAATGCCAGCCCACTCAAGTGCACTGAAGAACCGACGTCGAGAGTTTTCATATCGACTTCAATAAACTGTGGCAGATCAGCAGGCAAACAGCTGATCTCAACTTCGGCCAGGTTATGCAGGATGTTGCCACCACCCATTCTAACGCCGACACAGTCCTCTTCGTTGACGAAGTGTAACGGCACGCTCACGTGCATGACTTGATCTGCGCTGATTCGCTGGAAGTCGATATGCGCTACCTTACCGCTGCCTGGGTTGCGCTGCAGATCCCGCACCACGGCCTGGATCTCCTTACCCTCGATAATCACGTTCATGATCTGTGAGTAGAAGCTCTCCTGCTGCATGACTTTGCTCAACTCCTTTACAGAGAGGCTCAGGGTTTGCGCTGTTTCTTGCGCGCCATAGATTATCGCCGGAACCTGCTCGCCCATGCGACGCAGGCGGCGGCTCGCACCCTTCCCAACGTCTGCACGGAGTTCGGCTGTCAGTGAAATTTTATCTGACATTTATGTCTCCTTAGTTTTCAAATCCGCTTGATCTGCGACCGACCAGGCAGTTGTTAATATCGTTAAGCGTGATGTTCCTAACGGAGCATTGCGCTTAACGATTCCTCATTGCTTACCCGCCGAATCGATTCGGCGAGTAAACGGTCCAAACTCAATTGCGTGATCCTGTCACACTGTCGAGCTTCATCAGGCAGCGGAATCGTGTCCGTCACCACTATTTCATCCATCATCGCACCCTCGTCTTTCAACGCCTGGGCTGCGGTACACAAGGTACCCGCTGTATCTACTATGTCACCGACCAGAATGCAGGCTTTACCTTCCACATTACCGATGACATTCATCACCTTGGTCTCGTTAGCCTGAGGCCGCCGTTTGTCGATTATCGCCAAGTCCGGATCGTCGTTCTGTTTGGCGATGGCCCGTGCTCTGACCACGCCACCAACACCGGCGAACAACATTAAATTAGCCAATTTTCTTGTTCCCGAGTGTCCAGTCGTGGCAGATATGGCTGGGGTGGCAGGATTCGAACCTGCGCATACTGGGATCAAAACCCAGGGCCTTACCACTTGGCGACACCCCAATTTTTCGAGCGCGCTATTGTGCTGATCAGGCCAGCTTGTGTCAAACGCATGCGCTTTAGAATCAACGGCTTATTGAACGAAATCCCGGACGATAACGGTTACTTTGCGTGCGCCTTTTGCGGCCACGACCCGCGCGGGTCTCCATATCGCTCGATCGACTGCCGGTTGCTGGTAGCGACTCAGGCTAACCTGCCAACCTGCCTGCACAAATTCTGCATAGCGGCCTTCGGTATCATAGACCACTTCAGTAAAGTGAACATCTGCCGCTGGTTCCCCGCCAATCCACGCCGGCAGCACATGAATCGGCACGGACCAGCCCAAGCTAGCCAGCATGACCGTTTCCGGCTCGCCCTGGGCGATTACTTCTCGCCCACGCAGGACCCGCATCACCGCCTCATTACCTTCCAATCGCGTGCGCCCCTGCCCTAACGGTCCCCACACTTCGATGGCGTAACCGTCGTGACTCTGTTGCCAGTTAAACCGAGCGGAGTAGCCTTCATCGCCGTCGCGTATGCCGAATTTACCGGATATCTCAAATTTCAATGGCACCACACCGGGCACGGGCTTGCCGGCACAGCCTGCCAAGCAGATCAGCAACAAAATAACCTTTAAAATTAGAGGGTTAAGCACGGCGCTCAGGCGGCAATCTGCTATCATTGGCAAATCTGGGTGTCCATCAAATGATTCTTCGAAGCGCATGAGCATATTGGCATACGGCTTGAACTATCGCACGGCTTCTGTCGAGTTGCGCGAGCGCGTGGCGTTTCTTGAGGACGATGTCCACGACGCCTTACGCCAGATGCAGATCGATGTGCCGGCGGTGCGCGAAGCGGCGATCATTTCCACCTGTAACAGAACAGAACTATATTGTGCTCTGCATCCGGAAGCCGAACCTGATCTGGCTCATTGGCTGGCCAAATACAAGCCGGTCTCGACTACCGAGTTGGACGATGCCACCTACACGCATTGGGACCAGGATGCTGTCAAACACCAGATCCGCGTTGCCTCGGGGTTGGATAGCCAGGTGCTGGGCGAACCGCAGATCATGGGGCAGGTGAAAGCCGCTTATGAGGCGGCGAGAATCAGCGGCACCCTCGGACCAGAACTGAACCTGCTGTCGCAGATTATTTTACGTACTGCCAAGCAAGTTCGCTCCCTTACCGAAATTGGCAGGAACCCCGTTTCTGTCGCATATGCCGCAGTGTCTCTGGCGCAACAGATATTCAGTGACCTGAAACAAAAAAAAGCTCTGTTGCTGGGCGCCGGCGAAACCATCGGCCTGGTCGCCGATCACCTGGCCAGCCAGGGCATCGGTAAGATGGCCATCGCCAACCGCACCCTGGTCAATGCAGAACTGCTCGCATCCAAATATGATGCCAAAGCAATGCAGTTGACTGATGTGGCGGAAAATCTTGCAGACTACGATATTGTCATCACCTCTACAGGTAGTTCATTACCGATCATCGGCAAGGGTGCAGTGGAAGCAGCGATCAAACATCGCCGTCACCGGCCTATGTTCATGGTAGACATTGCTGTGCCAAGAGATATCGAACCCGAGGTTGGCGAACTGCCAGATGTTTACCTGTACTCCATCGACGATCTGTCACAAATTATCGAGGGTAATATTCAACAGCGACGCAAAGCGGCGGCAAACGCCGAATCTTTTGTCCACGAAGGCGCGCAGTTGTACCTCAGGGAAAGCCGTGTGAAAAAAGACCAGGCGTTGCTCAGGGCTTTTCGCGACCAGGCAAAGGAAATACAAGCCGAAGAACTTGAGCGTGCAACCCGGGAGCTACAGCACGGCACCGACCCGGTACGCGTGCTCGAAAGATTGAGCAACAACCTGACCAACAAGCTTATTCACGCCCCCACTGTCGCCATACGCGATGCCAGCGCAGAAGGTCGCTCTGACTTGCTGGAATATCTACGCACCCTGTACGGCGTTGAAGAATCGTCGAATTCGCCGTCCTGATGTCGCTTACCCAATCCATGGTCACAAAACTGGCCGGCTTGAACGATCGTTTCGATGAAGTGTCCGCACTCCTGTCTGACCCGGAAGTGATGGCAAAACGCGATACCTTCACCAGTCTTTCGCGCGAACTTTCCGAGTTAGAGCCAGTTGTGATGTGCTACCGCAAGCTACTCAAGCTGGAGGCAGAACTCGAAGACAGCCAGGCGCTACTTCAAGAACTGGCCGCCGAAGACGATGCAGAAATGCGCGAGCTGGCCGCAGAGGATATACAACAGAGCACCACGGCGATAGACGAACTCTCCGCTGATCTGCAGACATTGCTGCTACCTAAAGATCCGAATGACCACTCCAACGTATTCCTGGAAATTCGAGCGGGTACCGGCGGCGACGAAGCGGCCATTTTTTCCGGCGACCTGTTCCGCATGTACAGCAAGTTTGCCGAATCGAAAGGTTGGCGCCTGGAGGTGCTCAACAAACGCCAGGGGGACCATGGCGGCTTTAAGGAGATTATCTCGCGCATTGAAGGCAAGGATGTTTACAGCCAACTCAAGTTCGAGTCCGGCGCGCACCGGGTACAACGGGTACCGGAGACAGAGTCCCAAGGTCGCATTCACACCTCTGCATGCACGGTAGCGATCATGCCGGAAGTCGATGAAATCGACGCCATAGAGATAGAGAAGAAGGACATCCGCGAGGATACCTACAGAGCATCCGGCGCAGGCGGCCAGCACGTCAACAAAACAGATTCAGCCATCCGCTTAACGCACCTGCCCACCGGCACTGTAGTGGAATGTCAGGATGAACGGTCCCAACACAAAAATCGGGCCCGGGCGATGTCGCTGTTACGAGCAAAGCTGCTCGATGCGGCGCAATCTGCACAGGATACCGAACAGGCTGAAAACCGCCGCCTGCTGATCGGTTCCGGTGATCGTTCCGAGCGCATACGCACCTATAACTTTCCCCAGGGCCGGGTCACCGACCATCGTATTAATCTCACTCTGTACAAGCTGGACGAGATCATCGAAGGCGCTCTCGACGATATCGTAAAGCCGCTCATCCAGGAACATCAGGCAGATCTGCTGCAGCAACTTGGCCAGCAGGAATGACCGCCATCCAACAATGGCTGGCTAGCGTGCGCGATGTGCCGCGAATTGAATGCGAGGTGCTGTTGAGCGAAGTGCTGGCACTGAGCCGCGCGCAGGTTCTGGCACGTCCGCAACGAGAACTCGGCACTGCCGAACAATCGAGCCTCGAGCGCAACATTACAGCCCTGCGCGCAGGTACGCCGCTGGCATACATTCTTGGCAACCGTGAATTCTGGGGGCTGTCGTTCAAAGTCACCCCTGACGTGCTCATCCCTCGTCCGGAAACAGAATTGCTGGTCGAACTGGCATTACAGAAAGCACCTCACGGCGGCCGGGTATTGGACCTCGGCACCGGCAGTGGCGCAATCGCCGTGGCCATCGCCAGCGAAAGGGCCGACCTCTGCGTGACTGCTGTCGATGTTTCGAGTGCCGCGCTGACAATCGCCGAGGAAAATGCCCGCGCCCACAATGTCACCATTAACTTCGTGGTCAGCGATTGGTTCAGCAACTTGACTGAGCATTGGGATATCGTGGTGGCCAATCCACCGTATGTCGCTGAGCAGGACCCGCATCTACCGAACTTGCAAGCCGAGCCTCAGTTGGCTTTGATCGCTGCGGACAATGGCTTACGCGCGCTTCGTCGTATCGTCAACGATAGTTCTGGTTATTTGCGCGCCGGCGGTTGTTTGATCGTTGAACATGGATTCGATCAAGCTGTTGACGTACGCGAAGAAATGGCGGCGGCAGGGTTGTCGAACGTCTCTTCCGCACTGGATCTGGCCGGCATTGAACGCGCTACCATGGGGCACATCACGGCAAGCTAGTCCCAATGCAAGACGAAGAGCTACTACGCTACAGTCGCCAGATTATGCTCGCTGACGTGGATATCGCCGGCCAGGAAGCACTTCGACATGCCCACGTGCTGGTCGTCGGTATCGGCGGGCTTGGCTCACCGGTGGCATTGTATCTGGCCGCCGCCGGGGTCGGTCATCTCACGCTTTGCGACGACGACGAAGTCGATCTGTCCAATTTACAGCGCCAGATCGCGCACACCACGAGTGCCTTGGGTGAAAATAAAGCGTCATCGGCGAAAACACGCATTGCAGCGCTGAACCCCCACGTTGAAGTGACTGTTATCGAACAGCATATGGACGCCGCAGCTCTGGCCAAACACCTTGATGGCGTGGACCTGGTAATGGACTGCACTGACAATTTTGCGGCGCGCTACGCCATCAACGACATTTGTTGGCGGGCAGGCAAGCCTGTCGTATCCGGCGCCGCGATCCGCTGGGAAGGGCAAATCAGCGTATTCGACCCGGCCGCTGATGAGGCACCCTGCTACCGTTGTCTTTATCCAACAGCAGACGATGAAGCTCTGAACTGTGCGGAAAATGGCGTGATCGCACCGTTAGTCGGCATCATAGGCACCTGTCAGGCGATTGAAGCCATCAAGTACTTGATGGGGGTCGGCGAGGGCTTGGTCGGCTACGTGCTCTATCTGGACAGTAAGTACATGGAGTGGCGGAAACTCAAGCTGTCTCGACGTGCTGGCTGTCCCACCTGCGGTGGCAAAGTGTGTGACGCCTAAAGCCATATTGCGCTAACAGCACCTCAAGGAGCTGATGAGTTACCTCGGCGATATCTACCCGGGTGAATCGCGCCATGTCGGTTACTTCAACACCAAACAGTCCACATGGATTTATCCGCGTGAATGGCTCGAGATCCATATCTACATTCAGACTCAAGCCATGGTAACTACAGCCACGCCGCACCCGCAGCCCCAGCGAGCCGATCTTGTCACCGGCAACATAAATTCCCGGCGCGTCTGCGCGTGGTTCACCGTGAATACCGTATAGCGCAATGGTTTTCGCCATGGCGTGTTCAATGCCGCTGACCAGATCCCGTACGCCGAGACCGAGGCGACGAAGATCGAACAGCAGATAGGCCATGATCTGGCCCGGTCCATGATAAGTGACCTGTCCACCACGGTCGGACTGTACAACGGGGATATCTCCAGGCGCCAACACATGCTCAGCCTTGCCCGCTTGGCCCTGGGTAAAAACAGCCTGGTGCTGGGTAAACCAGATTTCATCCAGGGTCGCAGACGAGCGCGCCCGGGTGAAGGCCTGCATGTCCGCAAACACCGGCTCATAGGCGGTGCTGCCCAGATTTCTGACAATGACAGCCGGCGATGCGTTGATGCTAGCCACTGGCAAACAGTTCACTGAAAAATAACGATATGAAGTCGCTCATGCGACTGAACACACCGGCTTCCGGGGCCACCTGCAAAGCTAACAACGGCGCTTGATAGATCGTTTCACCATGCAAACGTAATTTCAGCTCACCGACTTTTTCTGTTTGTGCAATGGGGGCTTCGACAACCTTGGGCACCACCATCTCAGCTTCGATGTCTTTGTAGTAGCCCCGTGGAAATGTAATGACCACATCCTGCGCGACACCGAGGCTGACGGTCTCTTGTTCGCCATAGTAGAGAGCTTGTTCTTTCAACGTCACATCGGCTTCATACAGAGTCTGTGTTTCGTAATAGCGGAATCCGTAAGACAACAGTTTCTGACTCTCACGCATACGCGCCTGGTCACTATCTGTGCCCATGACAACCGATATAAGGCGCATACCTTGCCGCACCGCGGACGCGACCAGACAGTAGCCGGCCTTGTTGGTGAAGCCTGTTTTGACACCATCGACGGTTTTATCCCGCCACAACAGTTTGTTGCGATTGGGTTGCTCAATGTCGTTGTAGGTGTAGGAACGTTCGGAGTACAGCCCGTAATGCTCCGGGAAGGTATTTATCAAATCCCGGGTCAGCAGCGCCAGATCCCAGGCTGAGCTGTAGTGTTCAGAGTTCGGTAAACCAGTGGCATTCTTAAAATGTGTGTTGGTCATGCCCAACACTGCTGCCTGTTGGTTCATCATGTTGGCAAAAGCAGCCTCGCTGCCAGCAATGTGCTCCGCCAGGGCGACACTGGCATCGTTGCCCGACTGGATGACGATGCCGTGCAACAGGTCTTCCACTTTGACCCGTGTTCCTTCGCGGATAAACATTTTTGAACCACCCGTGCGCCACGCGTTGACACTGACGAGCACTTCATCAGAGAGCGAGATACGTCCGGAGGCGATTTCTTGTTCGGCCAGATAGCTGGTCATGATTTTAGTCAGGCTGGCAGGCGCGTTCTGCTCATGAGCATTATGTTCAACAAGCACCTTCTGGGAACTGGCATCGATCAGCAAATAAGATGAAGCGGCTATATCCGGCGGCGGCGGGATGATTGGCGCTGTAGCGTAGACCCCGGTAGCGTAGAACGCAGTCGTCAGCACTAGCGCGGATAAAACGACGCAGGACAACACGTTTTTACCGAAGAATGAGGCATGAAAAGCGCCGATTTGGCGCAGAGCGCGATCTGTCATTAAGTAAGTTCCGACCAATATTGCACACAGTTTACCATTCGCAAATCACCCGCGCGCCGGAAAGATCTGTGGTTTACCGTAATCCGACGCTTGCAGCAACGCCTGCAGCCGCGACACCTGGTCTGCCGGTACCGGTCCCAACCGCACCCGATAGAAGCCATCTGCCGGCATTTTCACGACAACCCCACGAAAACCTGTGAGCGCCTGCAATTCCCGGTGGCTTTGATCAGCACGGGCAAATTCACGAAAGGCACCGGTCTGTAGCATGAAAAACTCAGGTTCCGCCACGGGCTTGACCACCTCGATGCGTACCCGACTGGTACCCTTGTCGTGAAAGCCGAGTTTGACCGCAGCCGCATAAGACAGGTCGATAATACGATCGCTGTGAAAAGGCCCTCGATCATTGACCTTCACAATGGTTTGTTTGCCGTTACTGAGATTGGTTACGCGCACATAGGTTGGCAACGGTAAATGCCGGTGCGCTGCCGTCAGCTTATAAATATCAAATCGCTCACCGCTGGAGGTTTCGCGACCATGAAATTTAGTGCCGTACCAAGAGGCCAGCCCTTCCTGGTGAAAACCCTGTGCCGACTCCATCACCTGATAGGACTTGTTCCAGACAGTATAAACCGGTCCATTGCCACGCTTGCTTTTCGGTTCATCAACCACCTCAGGATCTGGCAAGCGCTGCAATCTGGCGATCACATCCTGAGAACTCCGAGGTGCCGCATCTTGTTGAGGTTTGGGCGCCGAGGGCACCCCACTTTGATAGCCACACCCGGCCAGGGCGAGCAAAAGCGCGGCAGTGGTCAGATGTTGTCTGCACAGCATGGCGCTTACTCGTGTTTGGCTTTGATGGCACGACTCAATTCGTACACGGCAAAGGCATATAAATGGCTGCGGTTGTAGCGCGTTATGACATGGAAGTCGTGAAGTCCCAACCAATATTCATCGCCATCTTCGGCAGCCAGTTTAAACAAAGCGACTTTGCGCTGTGGATCGAGATGCTCCGCCTCATCACCCCGTGCATGGACACCCAAAGCTGCCATGGATGCCAAGGTATGCGTCAGATCAAGAGAAGCGTTAGCCATAGTGCTCAAACGGTCTTCATCTGAACCCGGGGTAATATCCACCGGGATCGCCACCGGTCCATCACCCCGCCACTTATGACGGGCAAAATAATTCGCGATGCTGCCGATGGCATCCTCAGAATTCTGCCAGATATCCCGTACGCCATCCGCGTCGAAGTCCACCGCATAGTGGCGGTAGCTGGAGGGGATAAATTGCCCATAACCCATCGCACCGGCGTAAGAGCCCTTCAATTGCGCTGGATTTTTGCCTTCTTCGCGAGCCAACAGCAAAAACTGTGTCAGTTCTTTACGGAAAAATTTCGCCCGCGGCGGGTAGTCAAAGCCCAGTGTTGTGAGCGCATCCAGAACCCGGTAGTTACCCGTCAGCTGGCCATAACGCGTTTCGATACCTAAGATCGCGACCACGTATTCCGGGGCCACCCCATAGGTCTGTGCGGCACGCTCAAGCGTCGCTTCGTTGGCGGACCAGAACTCAACACCGCCTTCAATCCGGTCGGCGTCAACCAGATGAGATTTGTAACGTGCCCAGGTCCAGGTTTTTTCCGCTGGACGCGATATTCGATCAATGATGTCCTGGCGCTGTCGCGCATCTTCAAACAACGCCTGCAAGGCTTCGCGGGAGAATCCATGTTCCTCGGTCAAAGTGTCCAGGTACACGGCCACATCCTCTCTGTCGCCGTAGGGCGCAGGATACTCAGCACATGCGGCGACGCCACAGACACTGAGTAATAACGCGGATAGAACTAACTTCAACCAAGCCATGATTACCAAGCCTTATGGGTACGAATTGCCATGAGAATGCCGAAGCTCGCCATCAGGGTGATGGCAGATGTGCCGCCGTAACTGACCAGCGGTAATGGTACACCAACCACCGGCAACAACCCGCTGACCATGGCCATATTGACAAAAACGTAGACAAAGAAAGTCAGTACAAGTGCCCCGGACAAAAGCCGACCAAAGGTACTTTCGGCACTTGCCGCCATGTACAGGCCACGCAGGATTATCAGCAAGTAGAGCGACAACAACAATACGACCCCCACCAACCCCAACTCTTCTGCGACAACGGCAATGATGAAGTCGGTGCGCGCTTCCGGTAGAAAGTCCAGATGGCTCTGCGTACCCTGCAGCAAGCCCTTGCCTACCAAACCGCCAGAACCTATGGCGGTAGTTGACTGCATAATGTTCCACCCCGCACCCAACGGATCACTTTCGGGGTCAAACAGGGTCAGAATGCGTTGTCGCTGATAGTCTTGCAGGGTATACCAAAGGCCAGGCGCGGCCGCGGCCAGCGCAAGCACTGTGTACAACATCCAGCGCCATGACAAACCAGCAAAAACCACAACAGCAAAGCCCGCGCCTGCGACCAATATGCCGGTACCCAGATCGGGCTGGGCTATGATGCAACCCGCAGGTAGGGCGACGATGGCAAGCGCTATGCACACATCCTTGAACGACGGCGGCAGCGGCCGGTCATGAAAATACCAGGCTACCGCCATCGGCACGGCGATCTTCATCAGTTCCGACGGTTGGAACCTGATCACGCCGGGAATATCCAACCAGCGCTGGGAGCCTTTGACCTTGACCCCAACCAACAGCACCAGCACCAGTAAAAACACACCAAATACGTACACAAAAGGCGCCCACCGCACATAGATTTGCGGCGGCAGTTGCGCCGCTACCACTAAGGCTACGAAGGCCAGAGCCATGCGCAGCAATTGAGCCTGAAACAGAGTTTGGTTCTGGCCGACGGCACTGAACAGCACCACCAGGCCATAACTCACCACCATCACCAGCAGCAGCAGCAGCAGCGGATCGATATGCACACGATGCAACCAGTTGACCCGCACATCACGTTCGTACTCAGGCAAACTCCGAATGAAGTCTCTGCTCACGAGTTCATCGGGTCGCTAACTGCGGCAAAAGATAGGCATCGATCACTTCACGCGCCACAGGTCCCGCGACAGAACTACCGCCACCACCATTTTCAACCAATACCGAAATCGCTATAAGCGGGTTATCCGCCGGTGCGAAAGCGATGAACCAAGCATGTTTACGATTGAACTCTGCCAACTCATCTTCGTCGTATTCCTCACCCTGGCGTATCTCCACTACCTGCGCGGTACCGGACTTACCTGCCATCCGGTAACTGATATCGCGTCCAATGTAAGCCCAGGCGGTGCCGTTGCCACGAAAGCCTTTGTTGCCACGATGCACGACATCTTCCATTGCATCGATCATCTTTTCCCAATCCTCAGGTGTCGGGCCTGCAACGGGTGGTAAGGGTGGTCGCGGGTCGACTTCAGGCAAGGGTGCATCGCTGGAAAGCAACATACGAGGTCGAACAACGCGCCCGCGATTCGCCAAGGTAGCGGCGAGGATTGCCATCTGCATCGGCGTGACCAACAAATCGCCCTGGCCAATACCCATGTTGATGGTGTCGCCGGGGTACCAGGGCTCATCTCTGTATCCGCGTTTCCATATCGGGTCTGGTAACAAGCCCTGGCTGGCACCGGCGACATCTACTGTAATATCGGTACCAAAGCCAAACTGCCGGGCAAACGGGACCAACTGGCCAATCTCCAGGCGCGAGGCCAGGTTATAGAAGAATACGTTTGATGAACGATAAATGGCCCGGCGTAGATCTACCGTTCCCTGGCCACCGGAATTGTTCCGCGTCCAGGTCCAATCGCGATAAATCCGCTGCTGACCCGGCAGCCGGAAAAACCCCTTGTCTTCGATGGTATCTTCCCAGGTGATCACATTGCTCACGATACCCGCCAGACCGACGACGGGTTTAAACGTTGAACCCGGTGCATATTGTCCATTGATCGCCCGATTGAACAAGGGTGTGTAAATGGAGTGGCTCATCTGCGCGAACTGGGCGGAACTCATGCCGGTGATAAACAGGTTGGGGTCATAGCCTGGATGGCTGACCAGGGCAAGTACACCACCGGATCTCGGATCGAGCGCAACCACCGCACCACGCCGATCGCCCAAGGCGGCGGTCGCCGCGATCTGCAGGCGGCTATCCAGATGCAGGCTGATGTTCTGACCAGCGATAGGCGGCTTGATGTCGAGAATTTGTCGTATGCGACCATGGGCATCGGTTTCTACCTGTTGGTAACCCACCTCACCATGCAGGGAACGCTCATAAAACCTTTCGACGCCGCGTTTGCCGACGAATTTCGTGCCGCTGTAAGTCACCTCATCCAGAGAGCGCAGATCTTCTTCATCCACCCGGCGCACGGATCCCACCGCATGGGCGAGCAAGGCGCCGTAGGGATAGTTGCGAATCTGTTCGGTGGTCACTGCGACGCCGGTAAACAGGTGCCGGTTCACCGCCAGTAAGGCGATTTCCTCTTCACTCAAAGCCAGCCGCAGAGCGACCGGTTCGAACGGCCGGCGTTTACGGCGCAGCCGGGTTTCAAACTCGGATATGTCAGCCAGGGTCACGCTGACCAGCCGTCCGAGACGCTCTATGGTGCTCGCCAGATGGTCGATGCGTTCAGTGACCAGGGTCAGGCTTGACGACACTCGATTGTCAGCCAGCAACTCACCGTGCCGGTCAAAAATCAAACCCCGGGGTGGTACCAGCGGTTGCACCTGTATGCGATTGAGATCAGAGCGCGTTTGGTATTTCTCAAACTCCCACACCTGAAGTTGCACGTAACGCAAAACGAGCAGGGCTACCATGACCAGAATCCACAGGAACAACACAATTGCACGATTGGCAAAAAGCTGCTGTTCCCGGATCGGGTCTTTTATGGATAGTCCAACCAAGTGCTTTCTCCTGCGACCTTGACGCGCTTACGCGCGATGGTAAGGATGACCGCTGCAAATGCTCCAAGCCCGGTACAGCGCCTCGGCCAGGATGACCCGCACCATGTAGTGTGGAAATGTCAGCGCCGACAACGATACCTGTTCGTCTGCTCGCGCCAGTACCGCATCTGCAAGTCCATCTGAACCACCGATTACAAAGGCGATATTCTGACCCTGCATGCGCCAATGGTCCAACCTCCTGGCGAGTCCGGCACTGCTCAAAGACCTGCCACTTTCTTGCAAGGCAACCACCCATTCGTTGGCGGCCAATTGCGCAACCATCTTCGCACCTTCGGCTTGCACAAACCGGGCTGCATCACCACGGTGTTTCGGTGCCGGAAATTCGACGAGGGTTAATGGCATATCCCGGGGCATGCGCTTGGCGTATTCGGAAAATCCTCTGTGCACCCAATCCGGCGCTTTGTTTCCCACAGACAGAATGCGTATTTTCACGGCAACTTACAAAGCAGATTCGCTATCGACCGGCATATCCGACCACAGCCTCTCCAGCTCATAAAATTCGCGTGCATCCCGCTGCATCACATGCACGATGACATCACCCAGATCCAACAGGACCCATGCATAGGATTCCCGTCCTTCTATCCCCCGGGGTGGTTCACCAGCCCGTTTGGCGGCTTCCTGGACCTGGTCTACCAACGACTTGACATGTCGGCTGGAGGTGCCGCTGACGAGCACCATATAGTCCGCGATAGAAGTGAGTCTGGAAACGTCGAGTGCGAGGATGTCATGCCCTTTACCGTCTTCCAGGGCAGTCACGATAAGATCACGCAGTATTGATGCGCTCAAATAGTGTTCTCCGTTTTATGCTTAAGTTTTCAGATAGAGCTTGTGCTGCCTAATATAGGTGTAGACAGGGGCTGCAAGCAAATCCTCAAGATCATTCTTTACAGGAAGGTTTGCCGCAAGTTTCGCACGGATTTGCGTCGCGGATAGCTCGCGCATGGGTAAAGCCAGGCGCCAGACCTGACCGACACAAGATTTATCAAACTGATCGGTTTCGTGCTTTGCGCACAACGCCTGCACTGTCTGGGGCTCTTCGCGCACATCCCCCGGCCGGGTGACGACAATTAAATTGCAGTAATCGAGCAGTTCCTGCCATCGATGCCAGACCGGTAACGTGGCAAATGCATCCTGGCCGAGAATCCAACACGGCACACTGTCTGGCTGCGCCTGGCGTACCGCCGCTACCGTGGCCACGGTATACGATTCGCCGCTGCGCAACAGTTCGGTATCGTCTGCAATCAGGCCAGAATATTCGGCACAAGCAAGGCGTAACATTGCCCAGCGATGCTTTGCGTCGCTGGCCGGGGCCCCGCGGTGGCCAGGCCTGGCAGCCAGCACCATGCGCACCTGCGGCAACTGCAGTGCGCACATGACCTCAAGTGCGGCATGCGTATGCCCAACGTGTATCGGGTCGAAGGTGCCGCCGTAAAGTCCAACTAACATTGACCCTCAGCGGTGACGGATCTCACCGTTGCCATACACCACATACTTCTGCGAGGTCAGCCCTTGCAGACCTACCGGACCACGGGCGTGTATTTTGTCGGTTGAGATACCCACTTCAGCACCCAGCCCATATTCAAATCCATCTGCAAACTGTGTCGATGTATTGACCATGACGGAAGCCGAATCGACCTCGGTAACGAAGCGTCGAGCCCGTTCGTAATTGGCGGTGACAATGGCGTCAGTATGCGCGGAGCCGTAGTGATTAATGTGCTCGATAGCAGCGTCGATATCGCTAACCACCCGTATTGCCAGGATCGGCCCCAGATATTCTGTATACCAATCTTGTTCACTGGCAACTTCGGCCACCTCTACCAGTGAGCGGGTCTGGGCACAGCCTCGCAGTGCCACACCGGCCTGACTAAAACGATCTGCCAAACCAGGCAAAATCTGTGCGGCAATCGCCTCATGGACCAACAACGTCTCCAGGGCGTTACAGACAGCGTATTTTTCAACTTTCGAATTAAAGGCAATGTTGGTCGCCATCTCGACGTCTGCCGCATCATCTACATAGACATGACAGATACCGTCGAGGTGTTTGATCACGGGGATCCTCGATTCACGACTGACCCGTTCAATCAAGCCTCTGCCACCGCGCGGTATAATGATGTCGATGTACTCATCCAGCTTCAGCAGTTCACCCACGGCATCTCGATCTGTGGTCTTCAGCAGTTGCACCGTGGTGACAGGCAACCCGGCATCGGACAAACCACGCGTGACACACTCGCCAATGGCTTGATTGGAGGCAAATGCCTCCGAACCACCACGCAGGATGCAGGCATTGCCGGATTTTATCGACAGGGCGGCAGCATCCACGGTCACATTGGGTCGGGATTCGTAAATCATCGCAATCACACCCAGTGGTACGCGCATCTTGCCAACTTGCAACCCCGAGGGCTGATAGCTCAGATCCGATACTTCACCCACAGGATCTTTGAGGGCATCGACCTGCAAAATACCTTCGATCATCTGGTCGATGCCTTTATCATCCAGAAACAACCTGTCGATGAGTGGTTGATCAATGCCTTTTTCCGTCGCTGCCGCCATATCCGTCGCATTAGCGATCTTGATGGACTCCCGCGCAGCATCCGTCGCTGCGGCGATGGCTTGCAGGGCAGCAGACTTAGTCTGGGTCGACGCAGCAGCAATCACGCGCGACGCTTTACGCGCTGCGATGCCCAATTCTTGAACGTACGATGTTAGATCTTCAGCCATGCACGGCAGTATACGCGTAATCTGTCAGCCCTGGAATTTGGCGACAATGCGCGAAAGTTCTGTGAGGCGTTCTTTCGGCCAGCGCAATTGAAGCAACGCTTGTTTGATCTCCGGCTCTATCGGCAGGAGATCTGCAAGACGAAAACTAACCGAACGTGCCTCTTCGAAATCGACCTGCACATTGAGCTTTTGAATCAACGGGTGGCTGCTCAGCTCCTTCAGTACTGCCAGCAAAGCGTCATGCTCCGGGAGCAATTCCCCTGCTGTTTCATCGGCCAGAAACTCGACCTGACCGAGCAGCAGATGATCGGCTTGTTCGTGGCTTGAGTGAATGGAAAACTTGCGCCGACCTTGAGCGACAATACCGAGCATTCCATTGTCTGCTTGATTGAAATCGACGATCTCAGCTTCGGTACCCACGCTGAAAAAGTCCGGCTGACTGGCAGTAGGCGCAGTGCGCGCTTCGGCACCTTGGCGTATGAGAATGACACCAAAGCCAATCTGCTCACGCATGCAGCGACCAACCATATCGATATAGCGAGGCTCGAAAATGCGGAGTGGCAGCACGCCACCTGGAAACAGCACCGTGCGTAAAGGAAAAAGCGGGATTTCCGATAGTTGTTTGCTCAATGGTCTGCTCTCAGCCTGACAGTGGCATGTATACTCTCGCTTTCGCGCACCGTTGTCATACAGGAACTGCCTTAACGCATATGGATTGGCTGCAGATACTGGTGCTGGGCCTGGTACAGGGTCTAACAGAATTCCTGCCCATTTCCAGCTCTGCGCATCTGGTGCTGCCTGCTCAACTCAGCGATTGGCCCGACCAGGGTCTAGCCTTCGATGTCGGTGTGCACTTCGGCACCCTGTTGGCAGTGATTGCCTATTTCAGGCATCAGTTGGGACAGATGGCCGGCGCCGTATTGACCTATCCGGTGCACCGGCAGTATCGCGACGATATCGACCTCGTGCTGAAATTAACCCTCGCCACACTTCCGGTTGTGGTCGTCGGCTATGCGGGCAAAGACTTTGTTGCCGAAAACTTGCGCTCGGTACCCATCATCGCAGCCAGCACCATTATCTTCGCATTGGCTCTGTGGTATTCAGACCGTAAACCAGGACAGGGTGAAGGAGTAAATTTCTCCCAGGCGCTCGGCATAGGAATCGCACAGGTACTGGCGCTGGTACCGGGAACATCGCGCTCCGGAATCACCATTACCGCGGCGCTGTTGTTCGGTTTGAGTCGGTCCAGCGCAGCCCGTTTCTCTTTCTTGCTGGCGATTCCAACCATCGCCGGAGCGCAACTACTACTCAGCATTAATTTGCTGAATGCACCGGAACAACGGCAGTGGCTGGATTTGCTGAGCGGCGCGGCGATTGCAGGCGGCGCGGCCTACCTGTGCATCCACTACTTCATGGCACTGGTAGAGCGCACAGGCATGCTGCCTTATGTGATTTACCGGCTCGGTCTGGGTGTCGCGTTGCTGGGCATTTACTACCTGTAGCAAATAGACAACACACTCTCAACTCGAGCTAGAACGGGATATCGTCCTCAAAATCGGTATCGTCTGACAACGTCGGCGCATTGTCCGCCATCGCCGGTGGAGGCGGCGAATTAGACTCAAAGCCCGTTGGCGCACCAGTAGGCGCTCCCATGCCACCACCATCACCCATGCCACCCCGGCTATCTAACATCTGCAGCTCACGCGCCATGATTTCAGTCTTGTAGCGTTTCTGGCCGTCCTGCTCCCAGCTATTGGTGCGCAGGCTGCCTTCAATATAAACCTTGGAACCCTTGCGCAGGTACTCGCCAGCAATTTCTGCCAGGCGGGCGAAGCACACCACATTATGCCACTCGGTACGTTCAGTTTGCTCACCACTGGCTTTGTCGCGCCAGGACTCCGATGTCGCCACGCTGAAATTGGTGACCGCACTGCCGTTCTGGGTGTATTTGGTCTCTGGATCTCTGCCCAGATTACCGATGAGGATGACCTTATTTATTCCCCGAGCCATAGTCTTACTCTTTTAGTTGTGTCTCTAAAGAGTAGTGTAATTGATTGGTCGTGCTGACCCAATGAAAAAAGGTCCCAAAGGCCTGTAGGAGAACACATAGAATCAAAAGCTAAATCAGGTTGCTCGTAAAAGCTGATCACGCTACCTTGATTGGTTTCCTTGCGAGTTTTAAAATTGGACACGATTTCGGTCAGGGGCGCTCGAACCCACAACTTACGCAACATCGATATTGATATCCCCCGTGATAAGTTGGTGATAGTTACCGGTCTGTCCGGCTCGGGTAAATCGTCGTTGGCATTCGACACGTTGTACGCCGAGGGACAGCGACGCTATGTCGAGTCGCTGTCGGCATATGCCCGACAATTTTTATCGATGATGGAAAAACCCGATGTGGACCACATCGAGGGTTTGTCTCCGGCGATCTCCATCGAACAGAAGTCGACGTCCCACAACCCGCGTTCCACGGTGGGCACCATCACCGAAATATACGACTACCTGCGCCTGCTGTTTGCCCGGGTGGGTGAACCGCGTTGTCCTGATCACGGGCTGGCCTTGACCGCCCAGACAGTGAGTCAAATGGTCGACCAGGTTATGTCGCTGCAAGACGGACAGCGCATCATGATCCTGGCGCCGGTGATCAACGAGCGCAAAGGCGAGCACCTGCATGTGTTTCAAGAACTGCGAAGCAACGGCTATGTGCGCGCCCGGGTTGACGACATAGTGATAGATCTCGACGAGACACCTGATCTGGATAAGAACAAGAAACACACCATTGAAGCGGTAATCGACCGGGTACGGATTCGCGAAGACGTACAGCAACGCCTGGCGGAGAGTTTTGAAACTGCCTTGCAATTAGCAGACGGGGTGGCCTTGGTCCGCTCGATGGAAGAAAACGCAGACCTCGCGCCGATGGTTTTTTCCGCCCGCTTTGCCTGCCCGACCTGCGGCTACAGCATTTCCGAACTTGAACCTCGCATGTTCTCCTTCAACAATCCTGCCGGGGCTTGCGAGTCGTGTGACGGCTTGGGGGTGGCTAACTTTTTTGACCCTTCGCTGGTTGTCGCGGATGAAGATTTGACCCTTGCAGAAGGCGCTATACGGGGCTGGGATAGACGCAATGTATATTATTTCCACATGCTTTCATCACTTGCTGAGCATTATGGTTTCGACGTCGAAAAGCCATTCAGGAAAATAAAAAAGAAGCACCAGCAGGCAATTTTGTTCGGCAGCGGACAGACCCGCATTGATTTCAGCTACGCCAATGACCGTGGCGACATTATTCGCCGTCGGCACCGTTTCGAAGGGGTCATCCCCAACATGGATCGTCGCTATCACGAATCGGATTCGAACATGGTCCGGGAAAATCTGCAGAAGTACTTGCGCGTGACTGATTGCCCCAAATGCGGCGGCACCCGCTTGCGTCAGGAATCGCGCAACGTTTTCCTCGGCAACACCAATCTGCCGGAGATTACCCACGGCTCTATAGAAGAAACCCTGGAACTTTTCAACACGCTGAAATTAACCGGCCAGCGCGCCACCATCGCCGACAAAATTCTCAAGGAGATCAAAGCCCGGCTACAGTTTCTGGTCGACGTGGGGCTTAATTATCTGACCTTGGACCGCAGTGCCGAAACGCTCTCCGGCGGCGAAGCCCAGCGCATACGTCTGGCCAGCCAGATCGGTGCCGGACTGGTGGGTGTGATGTACATCCTGGATGAACCTTCCATTGGCTTACACCAGCGCGACAATGAGCGCTTGCTGCGAACCCTGGAAAATCTGCGCGACCTCGGTAATTCTGTGCTGGTGGTGGAACACGATGAAGAAGCCATCCGTGCGGCTGACTTCGTCATCGATATCGGCCCTGGCGCCGGCATTCATGGCGGCAAGATCGTCGCTGCCGGTTCTATCGAAGATATTATGCAGGCAAAAGATTCAATCACCGGTCAATATCTATCTGGTCAAAGGCGTATTGAGATACCCGCTAAACGGACCCCGATCAATGCCGAACAGGTTGTGACGCTGGTAGGTGCGCGGGGCAACAATTTGCAGGATATTACCATCGCTATCCCTTGCGGTTTGTTCACCTGCGTCACCGGCGTGTCGGGTTCTGGTAAATCTACCCTGATCAACCAAACCTTATACCCGATGGCGGCAACGGCCTTGAACAAGGCCACGACATTGAGCGCCGCAGACCATGACCGAATTGAAGGCCTGAGTAATTTCGACAAAGTCGTGGATATTGATCAAAGCCCAATAGGCCGCACGCCGCGCTCCAATCCGGCAACCTACACTGGTCTGTTCACACCGATAAGAGAACTTTTCGCCCAGGTTCCAGAATCGCGTACGCGAGGTTACAAGCCCGGTCGTTTCAGTTTCAACGTCAAAGGCGGGCGCTGCGAGGCCTGTCAAGGCGATGGTCTGATCAAGGTCGAGATGCACTTTCTGCCAGATATCTATGTACCTTGCGATGTCTGCAAGAGCAAACGCTATAACCGTGAAACCCTGGAAGTGCGCTACAAAGGTAAAAACATACACGAAGTGCTCGACATGACTATCGAGGACGCTCACGAATTCTTTGCCCCGGTGCCGATGCTGTCGCGCAAATTGCAGACCCTCATGGATGTTGGCCTGTCCTATGTCCGCTTGGGGCAGTCTGCCACCACCCTGTCCGGTGGCGAGGCACAACGTGTAAAATTATCCCGTGAATTATCAAAAAGAGACACCGGCAAAACGCTCTATATTCTCGACGAACCCACTACCGGCCTGCACTTTCACGACATCGCGCAGTTACTCGTCGTTCTGCACCGCCTGCGCGACGCTGGCAACACGGTGGTAGTCATCGAACACAACCTGGATGTCATAAAGACCGCGGACTGGATCATCGACTTAGGCCCGGAAGGTGGCTCCGGAGGCGGTACCGTAGTCGCGACGGGCACGCCTGAGGACCTGGTCAAAGTGAAGAAGTCACATACCGGCCGATATCTAAAGCGCGTCCTTTCGAAAACTCGAATCCGTCGTCCGACTTCGTAATTTGATACCCGTACTCGTGCACAAGCGTATGGTGCCGCCTGCAAATCAACAGCAGATTTTCGAGCTTGGTTTCGCCCCCATCGGCCCAGTGGACGATGTGGTGCCCGTCGATGAAGCGCGGTTGGGATAACCCGGGTCTTGCGCCCGACGTTCAGTACCGTGCCTTGATCATCCTCCAGCACCGATACCAACGCCCCGTCACAGGTCAACCGGCGTACCGTCTCGGCGTGCAGATACGGACCACCTTCGATATGCGCGACTGAATTGCTTACAGTAGATGTGCCAACGGATACTTCTGAGGGTAATGTTTCAGCTGAAACGTGCACCATCACCTGATAGCGATCACCGCTGGATTGGGGTTTTGCATCTGACCGATGGGCCAGAGTCTCTGCCAACGCTTGTGTCATCACATACGCACGATGTGCGGCAAAGTCTTCGTCACCTGCTGAATCATTTGCACCTTGATTCGACTCTTGATTCGACTCAGCCTGCTCGAACGCCTTGATCCAGATCGCGCCTTGCTCTGGCGTCAACCGCGCTTTGACCAGCAGCGAACCATCATCTTGCCACGCATAGGTCAACGCGCGCTGCCTGAGCATCTGTTGTACGTCATCCAGGCACTCGCGTTGTTTGGCCAGACGCACCATCCGTTCTACGCCATCGGTGCTGGCTAATGCTGCAGCACGCAACAGCCGGGCTTCATTGTCTGCGCGCGCGGTACGTACTTTCTCGCGTGCCGCGCCATACCCCATGCCGAAGTGATGCGCCAACCAGCTGGCCAGGTGTAAAGGGCGACCATCCAGGCCATCTCGCTGATCGAGTTCCCGCAACACGGTGCTCAAGCGATATTCCAGCGCATGCTGCTGACCCATGAGCAGCCGCACTTCTTTGAATAGATCGATCAATTTGTAGCGGCCATAGTCGCTACTGTGGAAGGAAGATTCGGGCGACATGAGGGCGGCTTGGGTCATGGGGAAGGTCCTGAGGAAGGGTTGAGATCGGGTGAATTATTACTGTATATATATACAGTAATAAACCATAAACATCAATAATAACAGACTGTTACGACGCATCTATTTGGCGAAAACTTCGTCGTCATCGGCTTGATGGTTCGGGTGCTTACCAAGGATCAGAGTTGTTTTTATCTGAACGGCGAACAAAGCGATCCTCGACTTAGGGATGTGGACTATCAATCCGGCAACGCTCGAGTGACTGCTTGCGCTGTAAGGTGTCAGTAGTGGTGGGCTATGATGCTGGATCTCTTTTTAGGGGGGAGTTCATGCTAGGTTGGAAAGAATTTTGCGTAGCCACATCTGGAATCGCGGATGCCGGAGTGCGTCTACTGGCCGACAATGATGTTGTCTTCCTTGCAACAGTCTCTGCTACGGGACGGCCGCGAATTCATCCTTTCGTCCCACGGATTGTCCAACAGAGAATGGTCGCTTTCATTATGGATTCATCTCCAAAAATCAAGGACCTACATCATCGTCGGCAGTACTCGATCCACACACTTCCCGGCAGCGAAGACGAGGAGTTTTTCGCAAGCGGTGAAGCTGTGTGTTGCGATACTGAGACCCGCTTTCGAGATGTAGCCGCCAAAGCGATGGGTTTCGCTACCGGCGTCGACGAGCACCACATTCTATTTGAGTTTAAGTTCGATCGAGCACTCCACACACAATGGCTCGATTTCGGAACGCCAAAACATCGACCAAAGCGATCTCAATGGAACCTGTAAAGAGGTCGGCTATTGGTTAGCGTTTTTGGACAATAGCGGCATAACAGCGGAATGGAATCTAGTGCAACAAAAGGCAAAGAAGCGCCCTGTGCGGTCATTCAGACATCCGTGTATTGAGCGTAAGCTAAAGCACTGATTTGCCAGAGGTTTCACTCTCGAATTGGGCAAATGAGTCGTAAGGAGAAAACCCTATGTGCCGCGAAATGCTATTGCTTGCGATATTTTGCTTCATTCCAGGATGCGACAAAGCGTCATCCGTCTCCGAAATGACGGAAATATAATTTCGAATTCAACAGAGAATGTCCTGTCGCTCGAAATAGTGGGTTGGTCTACCGGTTGCCCGACGGCGTTACCGCGGAGATGGTTTCCGATCAAGTCGTAAAACCACTTCAAGAAAGTCTCGCGGCGAGCATTGCAGGCGATTTCGATAAAGCAGCTGAACTCTTAAAGACCATTCCAACGTGGATTGGCGACATCGTCTACATGGGAGGGCCCGGCATGATTTCTGGCGGCGTTGTCGGGGAGGCGACCATGTTTCTGCAGCCCGCGATTATATTGTTGAGTGCTATGTCAAGACCAATGGCGTGCAACACAATTACAATCCAGAGCCTGGCGCGCATGGCATGGTTCTGCCGTTGACGGTGAAAGCGCAACCGGGCGGCATGTCAGAGCCCGATGCAACCGTGACCATGGAAATATCGAACTCAGGATATGCGATTACAGAAGGTGAATTCGCCGCCGGTGAAAACAATGTTCGAATAAGATTTGTGGCGCAAAAACTCTACAACGATTTTGTCGGGCACGATGCACACTTTTTTGAAATCACACCTGAGACTGACGTTGAGGCAACCGCCAAGTGGGTCGACTTTTCCCCGATTAACGGCCAACAAACACCAGCACCTTTTCACTTTGTTGGCGGCATTAATGACATGCCGGAAGGCTCCACAGCCTATTTCAAAGTAAGATTAGAAGCGGGCGAATATGGCATCGTGGCTGAAGTGCCTAATGCGCGCGAGATTGGGCTATTCAAAACATTCACCGTGCCAAACAATTGACTCAAACGAGCAAGTTGTGCCCGAAGCTACGATTTCGATTGAGTTACCATACCGCAGGGAGAGTTGAAGTGGCGTACGTTGGTTGTTAAAAATGGTGCTAGCACGAAGCAGAGAATTTTGGTTGGTTGATAGTGGACCGGTCTCGCACCAAAGGCCGAACAGGTCCTGATGCAAACCACCAGGCGAGAACACATCACCCTCATCGTGTGCATGTACATCGGCTATCTGATGCTGATGTTCTGCCGCACAGCTTTTACGACGGTGAGCCCGGCGCTCGTCGAGGATCCCGGGTTGTCTTTGACGACGACTCACATCGGGGACATTCTCGGCTACGCAGCCCTCGGCAGTCTGGTGGGGAAGCTGCTCACCGGCTTCGTCGCCGACCGTTTCGGGGGGCGACTGACGCTCCTCCTGGCGCTGGGGGTAGTGGCCTCGTTGACCGTGGCCATGGGCTACCTGGCCAGCTTTTTCGCCTTTGCCTTATTCATTTTTTGTCTTCAGTTGGTGCGCGCTGGCGGCTGGCCGGCCCTCACCAAGCTGATCGGCCAGTGGATTCCACCAACCAGCTACGGGCGCACCTGGGGAATCCTCTCGACCGCCTCGCGAACCGGTGTCGTGATCTCCTCGCTGGGACTCGGACTGCTCCTCATCTACACCCTCGGCGAAGTCAGTCCGGACACGCTCGTTGCGGAAAATCCAGGCGGCTGGCGCTGGGTGCCGATCACAGCGGGGTGCTTGGGCTTGCTGGCAGTGATCGGGTTGTGGTGGGGGTTCCCGAAGCGGTCCGCGGCAGCGCCGTCCAAAGCTGACGGACCCAAGCCATTGGACCTTCTCGCCACCCTGCGCTTCTTCGCTAGAGCCGACCGGTTCTGGCTGATCTGCGCGAGCGTCATGTGCACCACCATGCTCATGGCGCTGGTCAGTTTCACGGGGCTCTACCTGGCGCAGAGCTTCGACGTTTCAGCCGGTAAGGCCGCGACCGCAGGCACAGTATTTCCACTCGGCTGTCTGATCGCCGTGTTGCTCGTGGGCTTGATTTACGACCGGCTGACCCGCAAGCAACGCACTTACTTCATGGCAGCGAGCCTGGCAGTCGGGTGCCTGTGCATCGCAGGGTTGATCTGGATCACCGAAGCCCCCTACGACTCGACTCTCCGCTTCAGCGTGGCGCTGTCGCTGATCCTTCTCGTCGGGATCTGTGTCGCCCCAGTTTACTACTTGCCCATGAGCGTGTTCTCCGTTGAGTTTGGCGGGTTGCGATCGGGGGTCCTCGTCGGCTTTATCGACGCCACGGGCTACGCTGCAGAGGCGCTCTTCATGCCTTATGCAGGACGTCTCGCGGATCAGCCGGGGGGATGGACGCACTTCATGTGGCTACTGTTTGTGATCGCTTGTGCAGGGCTCGTCTCCACAACTATGTTCCTCTATCGCGACCACCGCGCTCACCAGGGCCCTGGCAATACACCTGTCCTCGACCTGGAGCCACTACGCAAATGAACCTCACTGAAGATACGATTTCCTGTCCTTATTGTGGGGAGCTTGTTGACGTCCTGCTGGATCATACGGATGCAAACCAGGAGTATATTGAAGATTGTCAGGTTTGCTGCAGGCCGATTACATTCAGTGTGGTGTTGGCAACCGATGGTGATCCGAATGTGTCGGTGCGCAGTGAAGATGAAACGTACTGACCATCTTGATTCGTCTTATCTTTTGAACTATCTATCCTTGATTGCCATGGTTTCGCTGGTAACTTGCGCAGGGCTTGTACAGGCAGGTGAGGTCAGTCGAAATTCATCCCTGAGCGATTCACTTCTCAGATTACAGCAGCACAAGTGGGCCCATGGCGCTAAGGACTGCAGCCTGAATGAAGATGCTGCCATTGAGGTTTTTCGCTATACCCAATCAACCTATATCCTGCGCCAGAATAAATGCCTGAGCTTTGAAGCACCGTTTATGTATCTGTTCATTGGTGAAAAAAAGTCGTTGCTTGTGGATACCGGGGCTGCGGCAAGTGCAGAAGACTTCCCCTTGTACGAGACTCTGAACGCACTTATCGCCCAGAGCACGGAGCGCAGCAAAAGGACGTTGCTGGTTATTCACTCTCATGGACACGGCGATCACTATGCTGGAGATTTTCAATTTGAAGAAATGCCTGGAGTGACCCTGGTTGCACCGAGAGGTGAGGCTATGGCTGAATATTTCAACTTCAAGGATTGGCCAACTGAAGAAGCTTCAATAGATCTTGGTGGGCGAAAGATTACGGTTATTCCAACACCAGGCCATCAGGAAGAAGCGATTACGATTTATGACGCGCAAACGAAGTGGCTCCTGACTGGAGATACCATCTATCCCGGGCTTATTTATGTCAAGGATTGGAAGGACTATAGGCAGAGTATTGCTCGACTCGATTCCTTTTCCGCTTCTCATGAAGTCAGTGCGGTCTTAGGTGCTCATATCGAGATGACCAATAACCCAGGCGAATAT
>SMVB01126765.1_pt1 | contig 33372 bp, 25 predicted proteins | sample 2456461 | NCBI WGS metagenome assembly SMVB01 (sample SAMN11095934, study PRJNA526329) | marine sediment metagenome | biome: Marine sediment; feature: Surficial sediment; material: Deep marine sediment; isolation source: Hadal surficial sediment | place: Pacific Ocean | collected 2014-05 | depth... | reverse complement strand
CGTTACCGCTTTCGTCGCCGTGGCCGGCGCCGTTACCGCTTTCGTCGCCGTGGCCGGCGCCGTTACCGCTTTCGTCGCCGTGGCCGGCGCCGTTACCGCTTTCGTCGCCGTGGCCGGCGCCGTTACCGCTTTCGTCGCCGTGGCCGGCGCCGTTACCGGCGCGGTTGCCGTTCAGCGTGACACCATCTTTCTCAACACGAACCACAGGTTCGCGGGCCTCTCGGCCAAACGCCTCATATACCACGGGAACCAGGCAGTCCCGTAGCTAATGAGCACTTCGACCTTGTAGCCCTGCACCGCCAACTCCTTTTGTCTGGCGATCCCAATCCCATACAGCATCTGGAACTCCAGATCGCCCAGTGTAATCCCACGCTGTGCTGCATCTTGTTGGATCTTCAGAATGAGCCTCTCGTCATGAGTCGCGAACGCCGCCCGCACTCCGTCCCGGCGGACCCCGTCAAGAAGTGTTTGCGCCAGCTGCAGATAGTTCTGGTCAACATCCTTTTTCCGGGGGAACGCGACCTCCTGAGGTTCGGCGTAGGCACCCTTCACGAGCCGGATCGAAGGGTTGATCGGGAGCAAGGCGGCGAGATCCTCGGCCGTGCGATAGAGGTATGCCTGGAGACAGACTCCCGTGTTCACATGGTACGAACGTGCGGCCCGGTACAGGTCGAGCGTTCTGTCCACGTAGCCGCTGCTCTCCATGTCGATCCAGACGAACTGCCCATGCTCCTCGGCGGTGGTCAAGATGCCTTCGAGGTTGCTGGCAGCCACGTCGGGCCCGATGTCGATCCCGAGCTGCGTCAGCTTCACGGAAATTTCCGCGTCCAGATCCCGAGCGGCGATGTCGTCCAACACGGCCCGATAATGCCTGGCGACATCGGCGGCTTCTTCCGCTTCCGTCACGTTTTCCCCCAGGAGGGTGAGCAAGGACGTGATTCGTGACGCACCAAGCCTCACCGCCTCTACGATCGCGGCCTCGGAGGTCTCCCCCGGCATAAAGCGCCGCACCGCCCGCCGCACGAACGCGAGGCGTGCCACACGGTCCGAAAAGAAAGTACTTTCCGATCCCCGCAGGAGAAGCTTTCGGAGAAGCTCCCGAAACATCGCGATCAGCCGATAGGCCCGATGAAGAAGGATACCTCCAGTCCGGCGTCCGCCACCCTGCGAGCGAAACGGTTGATGTCCAAAATCAAGAAATCACCGATCCTCTGAGTGAGGTCATCGAGTTCCTCCTCCATGCGGATCAGATCGAGACGCTGTCCCTCGGTCGGCTCATCGTAAGACGAGGTCAGACCGAGAACCCCGGGACGATATCTCATCACGCTTCGGAAGTCGGTCAACTCTCTTAGCTCGTCACCCAAGTCCTGGCTGGCTTCGAGCAGAGTCACGTCCCCCGCAAATCCGCCCTCGCGCACCCAGTCTATCACCCTTTGGAGCTCGTCGTGGACGCTGGTGATCGCCGCTCGAAGCGCCCTCAGTCTCGCGTCGAGGTCCAAGCCGCGCTTCACCGCCTGATACTTGCTGATCCTGTCCACAAGCTCGACGTCGACACGGGGATCCTCCTGGACTTCTAGCGCCTGAAGGCTCTGGGCGCCCTCCCTGGAAATCCGAACGGTAAACAGGCCAGGCAACACCTCCGCGGATCGCACCCATTCATCATCAGTTCCGCTCGCCCCATCGGAGAACTGGCCCAGCGGCCCACTCAAGGTCGGCGGATCCTCGCGGAGGTTCCAGACGACCCGATTCATCCCTGGCGCCCCGGGTCCTTGGAGGGTCCGTATAACCTGTCCCTCGAAGTCCAGGATCTCGATGCTGACGCCGCGCCGCCCATCCCCGGCGTCGCCGACTCGATCCTGGCCGTCGCTCCGATTGTCGTCATCCTCGGTCCCGCTTCCACCCAGCCAGTACGTCAGGAGCACCCCGGGGGGCCGCTCCTGGCCCCTCGGAGCCACATCCGCCTCCAAGCCGGCGTCTCGATCCGACGGCTGTGTGCTTCGGATGAACGCAGGAGGCGGTGGAAAGAGGAAAAGCTCGACTTCGGCGATTCTCGGATCCCTGGCAAGCTCCCGGAGAGGCCGGATGTCGTCGAGAACGTATACACCCCTTCCGTAGGTAGCGATCACCAGATCGTGGTCGCGGGGATGCAGGACAAGGTCGTGGACCGGCACCGGCGGCAGCCCGTGAGTCCACTTGAACCAGTCCTCGCCTCGATTCAGGGATACGTACAGCCCATGATCCGTCCCGGCGAAGAGCAGATCCTCCACGATGGCGTCCTGCTCGACCGTATGGACAAACCCCTCGAGGTCGGATCTCCTGCCGATTCTCCTCCAGTCACGCCCATAGTTGTCGGTCCAGAAAATGAGCGGCTCCCGATTCCCCGTTCGATGAGCGTCGAAAGCCACGAGGGCCGACCCTGGCCGGACGGCCGAGGGCTCGATGTGGGCGACCCAACTGCTGTCGGGAACGCCGCCGATTCTGCGCCGCACGCTTTCCCATTCCCCACCCGCCGATCGGGTCACCTGAACGTCGCCCTCGTCCGTGCCTACCCAGATCACGTCTCGGTCGAGCGGACTCGGTGCAATGACCGTGATCGTGGCGCCGCCCTCTTCTTGCGGACCGTTCCTAGGAGCCTCGCGTCGTCTCGCCGGATCGTTGGCAGTCAGGTCACCGCTGATGATCTGCCAGGTCTCGCCTCGATTCACACTTCTGTGGACGAACTGACTCCCATAATAGATGGCGGCGGGGTCATGTGGATCGAGCGCGATCGGCGCATCCCGGCTGAGGCGAAGTTCAACGAAGGCCGGAGCCCACGGTCGAATGCGCTTCCGCTCGCCCGTCTCAAGGTTGAACCGAATGAGGTCTCCACCCCGGGTTACGGCGTATCCACGGCTCGCCTCACCTGGATCGGCCAGAACCCCGAAGCCGCCGCCCGAGGCGAGCTCTACCCAATCACGGCTCCGGGCACCACCCTCCTCCCACCCGTACGCAGGCCCCGTCCACGACCCGTTGCGCTCCAATCCTCCGTAGACGTTGAAGGGAACCTCCATATCTACCGAGACATGGTTGAACCTGCCGACCGGAAGCCCGCCCACCGGGCCCCAATACTCCCCGCCGTCGCGCGAAACATACAGGCCTCGGTCCGTACCTGCGTACATCAGGCGCGGGTCCTCGGGGTGGATCCACAAAACCCGATAGCCCAGGGCGGAACCGCGCCCGTTCGGTCGGAAGGTTGCTCCACCGTCATCGCTAACCGAGAGACGGGAGGAAAGGTGAAACAGCCTCGACTCGTTCACGGGATCGGCCACGATGCCACTAGGATCATCGACAGGCGAAATCAGGTCGGGACTCCGCCTCACCGTTTGCCATGTGCGCCCTCGATTGTACGAACGAAGAAGCAGGCCCTCGCCGGAGTCCACAAGAGCATGAACAACCCTCGGATCGCCCCGGAACACGTAAAGCGCGATGCGGCCGAGGTCGCCCCCGGGAACTCCATCTGCTTCCTCGAGGCGGATCCAACTGGTCCCGCCATCCCGCGTCAGAAAGAGACCGCCACCCGGGCCCTTCGGCTCCACCGACCAGGGAGACCTCCGGCTGGACGACATGGCCGCGAGCAGGCGGTTCGGATCACTCGGGTCCATGACCAGATCCGAAACGCCGGTTATGCCGTCCACGAAGAGCACGCGGATCCAGGTCTGCCCGCCATCGGTAGTCTTGTAGACCCCGCCGTCCCCCTCTGCTTGCCATATCCGGCCCGAGACACCGGCATACACGATTTCGGGGTCTCCAGGGTGCAACAGAATCCGGTGCACGCCCTCGAGTCCGACAAGCCCTCTAGCGGCCCACGTCTCGCCTCCATCGAGCGACCGGTACACGGTGGCCACCGTCGGATCCGCCGTGCCCCTTCCCTCCCCGATCCCGACCCACACGACATCCGGGTTGGCTTGATTGACTGCGACCGTGCCGATGGCCGAAACAGGCTGGTCGTCGAAAACGGCCCGCCATGTTTGGCCACCGTTGACGGACTTCCAGAGCCCACCGCTCGCGGCCCCGACATAGACGATGTTCGGATCTGACACGACCGCGTCGATCGCGGAGATCCGGCCCGTGGTACCCGCCGGGCCAATGCTGCGTGCGGGCATCCCCGCGAACCGATCAGCACTCACCTGACCCATGGCCGGCTCGGCAACGGGCACTGCGACGACGGAAAGCGCGAAGAGAGAGAGAAGCACACCGGAGGTGGATCTCAGCTTCATCTGCCTCAGCTTCATATTGTGCGTGTGGTTCCTCGCAGAATGGGCGGCGTAGCTGTTCAAAAGGCGAGGACCAAACCTACGTCCGCAATGATGTATCGTGTCTCCAACGTGCCCCGGGCGGCGAAGTCGGCATCACTTCGCCCATAGCGCACGCCCGGATTGACCAAGAATGGCCCTCTCAGCGGAACCAGAACCCCGGCCCCGACCTCGAACCCCCAGCCTCGGTCGGAGCCCTCCCTCGCCACGTCATTCCCGGTTTCGACGCGAGCATCGAAAAGAGCCGCGGTCGCACCCAGGCTCACCCACGGCACGATCCCCGCTTGGCGAAGATTCAAACGCACGCCCAGATCCCAGGCCGTGGAAACGAAGTCCACCGCCTCTCCGCATTGGACCTGCGTGCAGCCGAAGCGGTGTTCGCTGAATCCGGCCACATAACTAATGAGGCCACTCCTCAGCATGAAGTGAACGCCGAAACTGACGTCGGCGGATGCTTCTCCCTCGAAGCCTTGAGCCCCGACGAGATCGGCGGTGGGAATCCAAACCCCTCCGCGCAATTCCAACAGCAGTGGAGAAATCTGCGCCTCGCCCCGGGTCGGGATCAGAAGTGTCCCCAACAGGAGTATCAGTAGAGCCGACGCGTGGTCTCTCCTCCCGTGATCCGATCGGCTGCGTCTGACAGTGTTGTGCCGCAGAAGTGACTCCGTACTCTCAGGGGCCCGCGAACTTTTGAAACTCCACACTATGGAGTTGGCCTCGTCACCGCCACAATCTTGCCCCGGAAGCGGCTGAGATCCTACCCTTGTGTGGCTCTAGACCCGGATAACCTCCACACGAACGGACCCCATGGCCGCACCACGGACAGCACAACGGACAGCACAACGGACACACAGTTTCACGGAGTCGGTCATTCGTGAGATGACGCGAGTGGCTCGAGAACACGACGCCATCAATCTGGCTCAAGGGTTTCCGGACTTCCCCGCTCCGGAACTTCTGAAGGAGGCCGCCTGCGACGCCATTCGCGCTGATAACAATCAATATGCCATCACCTGGGGATCACCACGTCTGCGCAACGCACTCGTAGCCAAGTATCGGGAGTGGTACGGCATGGACGTGGAGGGTGATCGGGAGATCACGGTCACGTGTGGTGCGACAGAAGCGATGGCCGCCATCATGCTGGCGGTCATCGATCCCGGGGACGAGGTGATCATCCTACAGCCGTTTTATGAGAACTACGGCCCGGACGCCATACTTTGCGGGGCCCGTCCCGTCTTCATGCCGCTCGCGCCTCCCCAGTACCGGGTCGATACCGATCGGTTGGCCTCCCTGGTCACGAACCGTACACGGGCCATCGTCGTCAACACTCCGAACAATCCGACCGGCAGGGTTCTCGACCGATCCGAGCTGGAGGCGATTGCAGCTCTTTGTATCGAGCACGATCTCCTCGCCATCACCGATGAGATTTACGAGCACATCTACTACGAGGGAGAGCACATTCCCATCGCCACCCTGGCCGGGATGCGCGATCGCACGATCACCGTCAGCGGGCTCTCCAAGACCTTCGGCATCACCGGGTGGAGGATCGGCACGATCATCGCGCCACCGGATCTGACGGGAGCGATCCGGAAGGTTCACGACTTCCTCACCGTGGGTGCCCCAGCGCCCCTTCAGGACGCCTGCGCCGCCGGATTGGAGTCCCTGGGCCCGGAGTACTACTCCGGCATGGTGCAGGAGTACCGGGCACGGCGTGAAGTGCTGTACAGCGCGCTCGTGGACGCCGGATTTCGCTGTGAAAAGCCTCAGGGAGCCTACTATATTCTCGCCGACTTCTCCGGGCTGAGTGACGAGCCGGACGATATCTTCTCGAGGCAAATGGCAAGAGACGTGAGGGTCTTACCCGTGCCCGGGTCCAGTTTCTTCTCGCCCCCGGAACTAGGACGATCCCTCGTGCGGTTCGCGTTCTGCAAACGGTTGGAAACCCTGGAGAAGGCCGGCGAGCGGCTCCGTGATTTTTTCGACGGCCCCAGATGACTACGAGTGAAAAAATAGATCAGGCTTGGAAACATATAGGCCTATCATACTTGATATCCTGGTCGATCTGGATCCCCCTCTTGTTAAGCAGTTTAGGCCTGATTCCAATCCCTGAAGGAGTGATTTTTCCATTAGCAATAATTGCAACCTTTGGTCCCACCTTTGCTGCGTTCTATCTTATCCGTGGTGATGCTGAGGAGGGAGCGAAGGATCTTGTCAAACGGGCTTTTGACCGGTGCACCTCAAGAAACCCTACCCTTCTGGTTATTCTTTGCGAATATTATTCTCGCATTATTCTGCGTAATTATCGTTGCGATATACGGGAAAGAACTGAAAAAAGAAGTGATACTCTAGAATCGATATCGTGCCCGACCCTGCATCGTCTGACGACCTCGCGACCGGTGTCCTGGTACCCGCGCGTATCACGCTCTTCGGTTTCGGCGTCGTCCCGGCCAACGCCCGAATCGAGGCCCGAAGTGTGGGGTGGAGGATACGGCGCGCCTTGATAGCACTGGCCGCAGGGCTGATCGTGGCTCCGGCCGTCTTCGTGGTACCGCCCCACGCACCGTGGGCTTTGGGGGCGCTCGGGATCGGCCTCTTGACGGCACGCCGGCGGTGGGCCGAGGTACACACGCTCCACTTCTTCGAGGGCGCCTGCCCCAGGTGTGGAGAGGGCGTCTCACTCTCTCACCCCGTACGCCTCCGTTATCCACACCCGATTTCCTGTCCATCCTGCCAATACGAGTTGGCGTTGTCTGTCGATCTCTGAACCGGCCGTGGGAGGGTGTTGAAGAGGTAGGGTCGGCTACCCCGCGACATCGCGCAGCACCGCCAAGGGCGGACGGGTGAGCGCACCTCGGCTCCCGATCAGGCCTACGACGACCGTCACCCCCGTAATCCACAGCCAAACACTTCCAATTCGGCCGAGGTCGAGGCGGAACGGAACCTCGAACACCGTCCACGTCATCATCCATCCAGCAAGAATGGCCAGGACGAGTCCCGCGGCGGTCGCGAGTGAACCCAGGACGGCGTACTCGACCGTGAGAATCTGGAGCACCACCCGCCGCCTTGCCCCCAACGTCTTCAGCAGCGCGCTTTCACGCATCCGCTGATGCCGCGACGTTGCGAGCGCCCCGATCAGCACGAGGACGCCTGCCACCGTACTGAAGACACCCAGAAAACGGATCCCCTGGTTGGCCTGTTGGAGGATCGTATCGATGGTCTCTTGAAGCAGTGACAGGTCCAATACCGAGACGTTGGCAAAACGAACGACGAGATCCCGCTGAAGCTCGGCTCTTTCCTGCTCCCCCTCGACACGGGTCAAGATGACCGCGGTCTGAGGAGCCTCCTCCAACGTGCCGGGTTCGAAAATGACGTAAAAATTCGTCTCGAACCGCGCCCAATCCACGGACCTCAGGCTCGTGATCCGCGACTCGACGGGCACCCCCGCAAAGTCCCACGTAAGGTGGTCACCGAGCCCGACGCGGAGGCTCTCGGCCAGGTCAACCTCCATCGAGATCCTCGCGACGTCGGCCACATCGTCGCCGTCACCCAGCGACGGCTCGTCCCACCAAGCACCCGCGACCATGACCTCGGAGCCCGAGAGTTCGGCCCGATAGGTGTGGCGGTATTCCCTCCGCATAGCCCAGGGCGAGGGCCGCTCCCCCTGGGGCCGCTCCAGAAGGGTCTCTACCGGAGTCCCGTTGATCGCCGACAGCCGGGACGGCACCAGCGGCGTCACCTCGAGGGGCCCGGCCGAACGGGAGCCGACGAAGCCTTCCACAGTTTCACGCTGATCCGGCTGGACGTCGAAGAGCAGAAGGTTCCACCTGCCGGCGCCCGCCTCGAGCGTAAACGCTTGGGTGAGGCTCTCCTCGACGAGCCCCACCGTTCCGATGACGAACGCCCCGAAGCCCAGAGCCAACGTCACCGATACGGTTTGATTCCGCGGACGAAAGAGGTTGCTCACCCCCTGGCGGACCGGGTAGGACATCCCGTGCGGAAAAAATCGTCTCGTGGCAAAGATCAGCACACGCGCCATCGCCCATAACGAGAGCGCCACACCTCCGAGCACGATCGCGAAGCGGATCCCCTGGGCCGGATCAGGTGCCTCCAGAACGGTGAGACCCACCAACGTTGTTGCGAGCAGGACGAAGGCTCCCACCCGCAAGGCATCCGTGCGTTTTGGAGGCTCGAAGTCATGCCTGAGCGCGACAAGCGGCGAGACCTTCCGAACCTCCAGGAGGGGGCCCAACGCGAACATTACCGCCACCCAGACACCGAGTGCGACACCCGCCCCTAATGCGAGCCAGGACACCTGCGTGGTGACCCCCACGGGCAGCAGGCCGGTAAGCACCAGCGGCAGACCCCGTTGGACCGCCATCCCCAATCCGACCCCGAGCACGGACCCGATCAACGCCAGACCGGCCGCCTGAAGAAGGTAGGCGGTGAAGAGGGTCCGCTGGAGCGCCCCCAAACAACGCAGGACGGCCACGGTCACGACTTTCTCGCGGATGTACACGTTGATCGCGCTGGCCACGCCGATCCCTCCGAGGAAGAGCGCCGCCAGACCCATCAGGCCCAGGTAGCGGGAAACGTCCTCCACAGCTGCACTCATTTCCTGCGCGCGAACCCCCGCGGTCGTGTACTGGAGCTGGTTCGCCGTCAGAAGTTCGCTGTGCCGATCGTAAAACTCGTCTCGATCTTCCCGCTCCGGCATCCTGAAGTTCGCGTGATAGCGGGCGATGGATCCGAAGGTCAGCAAGCCGGTCGAGGGCAGTCGGCCGCGGGAGATATACAGGCGCGGACCGATTGCCGATTGGAACCCGAGCTCCGTAGGCAAGCCGACGACCTCACCCCTCAGAACGAACCGGGCTTCCCCAATCAGTAGCGTGTCGCCCACGGCCGCGTCGAGTTGGATGAAGACGGCTGGATCGGCCACTGCCCAAGGGCCATCGTGGATCTCCGCCCAGGCTGCATCAGGTGTGGAGGTGACCTCCCCGTAATACGGGTACCCGGAATCCACCCCCTGAACCTGGAAGAGCCGAACACCCTGGCTCCGGATGTCGAGCACCATCGACGCAAGAGTGGTGGTGCGCGCGACATCCCCCTCCAGCCCAGCCATGGAGTCGAGCACCGCATCGAACGCCTCGGGGAACGCCCGGTTGGACGAAACCCGAACGTCTGCCCCAAGCAGAGCCCGGGCTTGCTCTCCGAGCGAACGCTGCACGTCCGCCCGAAACGAGTGGATCGCCACCAGCGACCCGACACCCAGTGCGATGGAGGTCACGAAGACCGAGAGGCGCCGGTATGCCGCCCGACCCTCCCGCCATGCAAGGCGGGCCGCGAAACCTCGGATCACTGCGGCGGCCCGCCCTCTTTGGAGAGGCCAGATGGTTCCCGCCTCACCTCATCCGAAACGATCCGTCCATCCTCTAGGGAGATCGTCCGATGCGCGCGCGCCGCAAGATCGAGGTCATGTGTGACCAACACCAGGGTCGTCTTGAGTTCCTGGTTGAGCTCCTCCATCAGTTCGACCACACGCCGGCCCGTCTTCCTGTCCAGGTTACCGGTCGGCTCATCGGCAAACAGAATCCGCGGCTCGTTGGCGAACGCCCGTGCAAGGGCCACCCGCTGCTGCTCACCACCCGAGAGCTGAGCCGGATAGTGGCCCGCACGGTCCCCCAATCCCACCCGTTCCAGAAGCGCCATCGCCCTCGCACGAATGGAGTGTCCATTCTCGCGCGAAGCGCTCTCTCGAAGCTCCATGGGCACCATCACGTTCTCGAGAGCCGTCAGCGTGGGGAGGAGATGGAAGGTTTGGAATACGAACCCTACGTTGTTTGCGCGAAACCTCGCTCGACCGTCTTCGGTAAGAGCCTGGAGATTTTCACCGGCTACGGTTACCGTGCCCTCCGTCGGCTCGTCAAGTCCGGCGAGGAGACCCAACAGGGTGGTCTTGCCGCTGCCCGAGGGGCCGACGACCGCCACGAAGCTCTCGGGTTCGACGTGGAGATCGACCCGATCCAACACGCGGAGGGGCTGACCCCCACTCATGTATATCTTTGACAGACCCTCGGCACGAATCATGGCGGTTATCGGGGTTATGGTGCTCGGTTTCGCCCAAGCCGCGTGCGGCTCGGGTGGTGGCTCCAATGGTGACTCGGACCTGGTACGCCCTGGGCGCCAGGAAGGTTCAGGGGCAGGCGGCACGGCGCCATTGAGTACCGGGGGCGTCACCCCCTCCATCCAACTGGATCCCGCTCAACGGGCAGCCCTCGGAAGCCGCGTGATCTTCCTCGGCACGAGCCTGACGGCCGGTTTGGGTCTGGACGATCCGACCCACCGTTTCACGGATCAAATCCAAGCTCTTGCGGATGCCGCCGGGCTCCCCTTCCGGATGGTCAACGCCGGCGTCAGCGGAGACACCAGCGCGGGAGGGCTTCGGAGAATCTCCTGGCTTCTCCGGGCTCCAGTTCAGGTGTTGGTCCTTGAGCTAGGAGCCAATGACGGTCTTCGGGGGCTGTCGCCGGACTCGATGAGGGCCAACCTCCAAGCGGTCATCGACAGCACCCGCACCCATTATCCCGAGGCTCGCTTGTTACTCTCCGGGATGCGGGCCCCTCCCAATCTGGGCCAGGCGTACGGCTCGGCGTTTTCGTCGGTCTTTTCCGAACTCGCCCGCGCGAACGGGGGCACCTTGATTCCTTTTCTGCTCGAGGGTGTAGCCGGCGTCCCCGAACTGAACCAGGCCGATGGCATTCATCCCACCGCGGAGGGCCATCGGATGATCGCCGAAGCCGTCTGGGGTTACCTTCGTCCCATTCTCGATGACCTCAACACGGAGCAGAAGGCCGGCCTATGATGGTTCCCCTCGCCAAGGTTTTCGGTGGCATCGCCACAGTCCTCGTCACCCTCATGCTGATCGGTTTGGTACTTCCCGGCACATGGTCCGCAGAGGCGTCGATCCAAATCGAGGCCGCCCCGACAGAGGTTTTCCCGTTCCTCAACGACCTGAGCCGATGGGATACGTGGACCAACTGGGGCGACATCGAATCGGAATTGAGTGACCCGCCCCGGAGTGCCGGCGCATCCCGAAGTTGGGACGATGTGAATTTCGGGTCCGGCTCGGTGACCATCACCAGCAGCGTAGCGCCGATGTTCGTGCGCTACGAGGTGGAGGTCGAAGGTGGCGCTTCGGTTAGCGGGGAACTCAGGATCGAAGCGCTAGAGGGAGGGAGCCGGGTGACCTGGCGGGAAGAGGGTGACCTCGGGCGCAATCCCCTGATGGGGTACGTGGCCCGCAACATGCCAAAGTCCCAGGGAGCGCAGCTAGCGGAGGGACTGGAGAAGCTGCGTTATATCTTCTGACTGGCTATCGCCACAAGGCCTTCGTTCGTACGGGTTCTCTGCATCACCCTCAGCAACTCGCTCATCGCGTCCGAGGGCGCCACGTCCGCCAATTGCCGCCGCATGGCCCGTGACACCTGGAGGGAGTCGGCGTCGAGAAGGAGCTCCTCCTTGCGGGTGGCCGATGCGTTGAGGTCGATGGCCGGAAAGATTCTCTTGTCCGCCAATTCACGGCTGAGGACCAACTCGCTGTTCCCGGTGCCTTTGAACTCCTCGAAGATGACCTGATCCATCCGCGACCCCGTATCCACCAGCGCGGTTGCTATGATGGTGAGGGATCCCCCACCCTGCTGAGGATCGATCTTCCTCGCGCTCCCGATGAAACGTTTTGGCTTTTCGAGTGAGTTCGCATCCAGGCCACCGGACAACGTACGGCCACTTCCCTCTTCCACCGTATTGTACGCCCGGGCCAGCCGGGTGATGGAGTCGAGGATGATAACGACGTCCTCGCCGCTTTCGACGTGACGCCGGGCCCGCTCGAGCGTTATCTCGGCGACCTGGCAGTGTCGTTCCGCGGGTCGATCGAAGCTTGAGGCGATCACCTCTCCGAACCCGCACATCTCCATATCCGTGATTTCCTCCGGCCGTTCGTCGACCAGGAGGATCAGGAGACGGCATTCCGGGTTGTTCGCGACGATCCCTTCGGCGACCGACTGAAGCACGGTCGTCTTGCCGGCCTTGGACGGCGAAACGATCATGGCCCTCTGGCCCTTGCCGAAGGGACAGAACAGGTCGATCACGCGGTTGGTGTAGTCGGGCTGCCCAGCGATCTCACGATCACACGCCAGGATGAGCTGCTCGCTCGGATGCACCGCGCTGAGGCGGTTGAAGTCGGGCCTCCTCCTTGCGTCGTCCGGGGGCTTTGCGTTGACGAGCGCCAGGTGCGTGAGGGGCGGACTTTTCCCGCTCTTGGGTTTTCGGCCTACGGACCCAGTGAGTTCGTCACCCGTACGAAGTCCGAATTTCTGAATGACCTTCGCCCCGACGTAGATGTCTTCGTTGCTGGGCGTATAACCCGCCTCACGGCAGCGAACGAAGCCGGAGCCACTGCCCAGAACCTCCAGGACGCCGAGCAACTCGACGAAGGGCTCGTCCGGACTCGTCAGTTCAACCTCGACCTGTCGGCCATCATCCTGGCGGTTGCTGTCCTGGCGATCGGCGCCACCTTCCTGATCGCGTGGGCGCCTACGGCCCCGCCCGCCCCGGTTCCTCTGGCCACCCCTACCTTGGCGGCTATTTCGGCCTTGGCGGGACCTGCCACCGCCCCTGCCACCCGAAGGCCTCGCGTCGTTGGAGTCCTGGCGTTCGGGCGCGTCCTGGCGTTCGGGCGCGTCCTGACGTTGGGGTGCGTCCTGACCTTGGGGTGCGTCCTGACCCTCACCTGGATCGTGCGACTTGGCGGGGATGTGCTGTTCTTGATCGTGCGGGGCGTTCTGTCCAGCCCCATCGTTGGTACCGTTCACTGTCTTGGATTTCCTTATGTGGGCCCACATGTTCGGCGGGCCTGAATCTGCTGCCTACGAAAAGGAACGAGAGAAGTCAGCTTCTCTTCCCGCTGCGACGTATACAACGTCGGAACGGTGGGATGGGCCACCGACCGTTCAGGCCGAAAAGGATCCTGCCCCAGCGGTCTTGGGGCAACTCGTCCATCGCCTGAGCCCGCGGTCACTCTCGCTGCACGGGCATTCCCTGTGGCCGAAGCCATAGGAGGACGGTGTCCGAGGTTGGAACGACTCGAGTTCGGCCTGTTGAATCGAAGACCTTCGTTCCGGGCACCCGATTGGGTGGATCTTAATTTCCGCTCTTTCTCCGTCCGAGGCAAGGGTCTTGAAAGCCAAGCCGCCAGGGTCGCGGGAAAACACACGGCTCCAGACGCCCACCGGCCCTGTCACGTTATCGGCTTGTGTGCGTCCCCATGCGAGGACAGGCCGGCTCTGGTTATACCGGCCGGGGTGGCTCTTTGCCCCAAGAAATATGAACTTCCGACCGTGGACGTCGGATGGCACGGCCTATGCAAAGAATCGCAAACAGGATCTCCCAAGGAGGACATCGTGGCCAAACTGATGCGGACGGCTTTGCTGATTGGACTCGCGGTCATCTGGCGCCCGGACGCCGCGGCCGGACAGTACTCGTGGAGCACCTTCTCCGTTTCCCTTGGCCTTGGAGTCGGCGGTGGTTTCGGAGTCGGAGCATCCTATGCGGCCGTGGATCCCTGGTACGATTTCTACTACGCGGATCCCTGCTGGGACTACGCCTACTACGAGATTTACTGGTACGAGTGTCCCCTGGGCAGCTACCGTTACCCGTTGAGGCCATCACACTACCGGCCGTACGGCTATTACGGTTACCCGAGCCACTCCCATTTCTCTATTGGCTTCAGCCTGAATTTCGGGTACGGATATCGGACCGGATATTACGGATATCAGCCCGCGTACTATGGATACAATCGTTACAGGCCCTACTATCCCACCTACGGTCCGGTGTACGGCTATCCGGTATATGGCTATCCGCAATACGGCGTGGTGTGGTATGGGGGGAGCAGAACGGCCGTGGCCCGGCCTGCGCCCGCCTATTGGGGCTCACCGCTCGTGCGCTCCTCCCCGCTGTACAAAGAATCTCCTCGGGGTGACGTCCGACGTACCGCGACGGCCCGCTCGATAACAGGAACGACGGCAGCCGCACGGTCCGTCACAGGAGGGAGGACCAGGGCGCCCAGCGCGCAGAGGAGCGCGAGGGTGCAGGCCCCCGAGGCTCAGACGCGTACTACGCGCGTCGCCGCGCCTACCAGGCCTCGAGCCAGGCCTCAAGCCAGACCTCAGGTGGCCCGGGCCAGTCAACGCGCCACACGGGTTCGACCTACCGACACGGCTCGGCGGGTGGTCGTTTCGACCCGTAGGAGTGTATCGAACAACGGAACACCACGGAGTACACCACCGAGCGCGCGGACGCCGGTTGCGAGACCCGACCGATCTTCCCGAGCTCCCGCGAACGCCATCTCCCGAGCGCCGGCGACCGCCACCTCCCGCGCGCCCGCCCCCTCGAGAGCAGCGCCTCGTCCGACGGCCCGATCTCGCTCAGGAGTGGTACGACGTTCAGCTCCTGCGAGAGAACGGGCGCAGGTAACTCGGTCCACTCCCAGCGCACGATCTCGAACTTCGAGCCCGTCGCGAGCGAAAACGGCCTCTCCCAACCGTAGCCGGGCGATCCAACCCTCGGCACGTCGGGCGCCCACTCGCCCACAGACTCGGGCTCCGGCCGCCCGGTCGGCCGCCCCACGAGCGACGACCTCACGTTCGAGGGCATCCTCGGGGGGAGCGTCCCGGGCAGCCCCGAGGGCAAGGACGACCGCGCCGGCTCGCAGCCGAAGTCCTCGACGATCGGGTGGATGAAGGCTGTTAAAGAGCCTTCTTGATGGGCCACGGCCGCTGTCAAACCCTTCACATGCCTCGTACGGTGGGGTATAGATAAGATTGTCGTCAAGCCGTAGGTCGGCCTGGGGAACATCATCAGGTGGGAGGGTGAGACCGATGGACGATTCTGGTCGCAAAGAACGTCGTAAGGGAGCTCGGCGGCGGGGAAATGAGACCCGCCTCCTCGACGATCGGCGAGCCGGTCCGGGTCGCCGGATCTGGGCCCGCCGAGCCGCGACGGAGGAGGTCAGCGAGGAGAAGCGCGAAGGCAAACGGCGTTCAGGCGCCCCCCGGCGCAGCGGGAAGCTGCGCCGTGAAAGTGAGCGCCGTAAGGGTGATCGGCGCCTCGACTGAAGAACCCCGACCGTTGCGTTGACACGTTCTCAACAATCAGTATCATTATCGATAAGGATTGCTGGGAACCCTTAGCGGGTTTTTTTTGATGAGCTTTCCCCGCCAAAGCGCCATCCTCGAGAGGGGATGTAAAAAGCAGGGGTCAACCGGAAACGGTGGCCCCTGTTTTGATTCAACTGCCGGATTTCCGATTCGTCAGAACGGCTCCAGCGGGCCGTTCGGTCTGACCCTCCATCGGCGGTACCCACCATCTCCGATGCCCCGGACGAGCAGCAGCATTTCGGTAGCCGCCCTCTCGAGGTCCACCGCCAGGAGCTTTCCGTCATATCGAGATTCGAGCGTGCTCACAGGCGTATGGGCAACGACGTGGATCTCCGCCCGAAACTCGTCCAGGACGGCGTCCAGGGCCGACGTCAACGTGTCCGATTCCACATAACCCCGGAACCAGAGGATGCTCTCCTCCTCGAAGATGAAACCGGAACGCCGCGCAAAGGCGTCCGCGTCCATAATGATCACTCTACTGTACTGATCCGCTACCCGCTCGGCCGCGGCGGAGTCCGTGACCAGGGCCAGGGTAGTGTCGCCCCACCGGTAGAAAAGGTCTTCGGACATATAGGTCCGCATCGAATCATTCACCGCCTCGACGGAGCGGGGGTACGAGCCCGGAACCACACCCCCGTGGGCAAGAAGCACCCCGTCGACCCTCATCAGAACCGGCCGGTCGGCCAGCCAGCGGCCCAGCACGGAGTGTCGGATATCGAACAGCTCGGGATAGGAGGCGCCGTGAAGGTCGGCAATCAGTTGCTCCTTCGGAGAGACGTAGCGCAGGTCGTGCGTGAAGATCATGGTCTCATGGTTCCCGAGCACGACGTGGGCGCCTCCTCCAGCCTCCCGGGCCTGGCGCTCCAGCTGATAGAGAAACCAAAAGGTCCGCGTGACGTCCGCACCGCGATCGAAGATGTCACCGAGGAACACCACGTGGCTCCGTCCCCCCACCCACTGGCCTTCCGCGTTGACGAGTCCGGCGTTCCTCAAAAGACCGAGGAGTCGGTCGTACTCTCCGTGCACATCCCCCACTACGTACAAGGAATCGACCCCCGTCAGGACTCCCAGTGTTCCTGGCACCTCCTCACGCAGGTACAGCACCGTCGTGTGGAGGTCCTCTGCCGCCAAAGCACCGTAGCGGAGGAGCACCACATCTCCACTCGGACGGGGGAATGTCGTGAAGTGTGACTCTCCGCTTGGGGTCTCGACCCGGTAAACACTGCGTCCTTCGGACAAAACCTCCAGGACGCCCTCTTCGGCGCCGGATACGAGCCACCCCACACCCACCTCCCCCCCGCTATCGGTCACCCAGAGGCCATACTCACCCTCGAGGCGCACCTGGCCGGCCGCCGGCAGAGGCGCCAGAAGCGCTAGGATCAGCGCGGTCCTGGACATGATGGAAGTCACATACGCTCGCCGTTGGAGGAATCCATAGAGGCCTGTTGAGGTAGTGTGGTCAGCCACCTCTCTACCCGTGGACCGTAGGTTCATACCAGCGTTAGACTTGGTTGGTTCGAAACCACCACGGTCTTACTCCGACATCGAAGATGACTGACCATCCTGATCGTATCCCTGCCAGCAGAGATTTCGTCCGTGCGATCATCGCCGCCGATGTCGAAACGGGCAAACATGGGGGCACCGTCGTTACGCGGTTCCCCCCCGAGCCGAACGGCTTTCTACACATCGGCCACGCGAAAGCGATCTGTCTCAGCTTCGGCGCCGCCGCCGAGCATGGTGGTGTCACTCACCTTCGATTCGACGACACGAATCCCGAGACGGAAGATGAACTCTACGTCCGTTCGATACAGGAGGACGTGCGTTGGCTCGGGTTCGACTGGGGGGACCACCTTTACTTCGCGTCGGATTACTTCGAGCGCCTGTACCGATACGCGGTCGAGTTGATCGAGGCGGGCCTCGCTTATGTGGACAGCGCGAGCGAGGAAGAGATCAGAGAATACCGAGGTACCGTGACCGAGCCGGGGCGGCCGACCGAATACCGGGAGCGATCCGTCACCCAGAATCTGGATCTGTTTCGACGCATGCGCGAAGGCGACTTCGCGGACGGGGAGCACGTGCTCCGGGCCAAGATCGACCTCGCGTCACCGAACATGCTCATGCGCGATCCCGTGCTCTACAGGATTCGGCACGCGGACCACTACCGCACCGGCGGGGCCTGGTGCATCTATCCGCTCTACGACTTCACACACTGTCTCTCCGATTCCATCGAGGGTATCACGCACTCCCTTTGCACCCTGGAGTTCGACAACAACCGAGAAGTGTATGACTGGGTCCTGGATCACGTCGACGTCCCTCGGCCCCAGCCGAGGCAGTACGAGTTCGCACGCCTCAACCTGGAATACACGCTCCTGAGCAAACGAAAACTCCTCCGATTGGTCGAGGAGGGGCACGTGGACGGGTGGGACGATCCGAGGATGCCCACGATCGCCGGAATGCGACGGCGCGGGATTCCGTCGGCCGCTCTCCGCACCTTTTGCAACATGATCGGTGTGGCCAAGACCGAGAACCGGGTGGATTTCGCGAAGCTCGAATACACGATCCGGGACGAGTTGAATCCGACCGCTCCCCGGGTCATGTGTGTACTTCGACCTCTCAAGCTCGTGGTCGACAACTTTCCGGAAGGGGAAACGGAAGAGTTGGAGGCGCCCTATTTCCCAGCGGACATCGGCAAAGAGGGGTCACGCTTGGTGCCGTTCACACAGGAACTTCTCATCGAACGGGACGACTTCGAAGAGGACCCACCGAAGGGGTTCCGACGGCTCGTCCCTGGTGGGGAGGTGCGCCTGCGTTACGGGTATGTCGTCCGCTGTGTTGATGTCGTAAAGGATGAAAGTGGGGTGATTCTGGAGGTGCACTGCACATATGACCCCGACACGAAGGGTGGCGCGACACCAAACGGACGTAAGGTCGAGGGCACCATCCACTGGGTCTCCGCATCCCACTCCGTTCCCGCGGAGGTCCGCCTGTATGATCGGCTGTTCTCAGTGCCGGACCCGGACAACGTGGAGGATGCGCAGGATTTCACGGTGCACCTGAACCCCGACTCCCTTATCGTCCACACAGACAGCCGAATCGAGCCGAGCGTCGCGTCGGATCCTCCTGATACCACGTATCAGTTCGAGCGGATGGGTTACTTCGTTCACGACGCCCGCGACTCCAGGCCAGACCACCTGGTGTTCAACCGTTCCGTAACGCTGCGGGACAGCTGGGCGAAGGCTCGAAAGGCGGCGGAACGTGCAGCGGCGGAACCTCATCCAGCTCAGACAGACAACAGAACGGCGGAACCTCAGCCGTCAAAAGCGGCGAGGGGGGAACCCGGCGGGGCACCCGGCGGGAGGGGTTCGGGCAAACCGTTGGCCCGCCCACGCCCGAGAAATCCCGAAGCCGCTCTGCGGTACGACGGGCTGCGCGAGTCGCACCGTTTGCCCACGAGCGAGGCATCCGTATTGGCGCAGGACGCCGGGCTGTTCGAGCTCTTCCACGACGGGTTGGAGTACACAGTCGACAACAGCGGGCTCGCCAAATGGATCGTGAACGAGGTGCCCCGTGTCCTCGAGGACCGGCGGGTCGACGAGTTGCTTTTTGGTGGGCGAGAGCTCGCCCGCCTCCTTGAGCTCGTCTCGAAAGGCAAGGTCTCCGGCCGGGCGGCCAGGGACGTGCTTGCGGTGTTGGCCGAAGAGGGCGGAGATCCAGACGCCGTGATCGAGGCGAGGGGCTGGGGCCGGGTCAGCGATTTTTCGACGCTTCAGCCCATGATCGCACGTCTGATCGAAGCGAACCCAGCTCAGGCCCGGGGTTACCGCGGTGGGAAGACGGGCCTCATGGGCTTCTTCGTCGGTCTCGTGATGAAGGAAACCAATGGGGCGGCCGATCCGGAGGTCACGCAGAATCTGCTGCAGGAGGCGTTAAGCGGAGGGGAGGAGTAGATCTCAGCGCCTCCTCCAACCCCGCTTCTCCCGATCCGTACACGTAATCCTCAATGGCACCGTGGATCCGGCCGATGGTCTCATCGGAGGGGGCCTTCGTGAACGCGGACACGGTGATGCACGTCGTGAAATTCGCGGCTATGGACCAGATCGCACCGTGAATCCCCAGCGCGTGGGGCACGGTCACCAGTGTCACGTAGAGAACCGTCAGGCCGACGCCAACCCCGGCGAGCACACCCGATTTCGTGAATGGCCGTCGCGTCGGGTAGCACACGCCGAGCGTGCCGGGTAGGAGCTGCAGCGCCCCGGCTCCGGAAAGTGTCACCAGGGTCACGAGGAATCCGAGAGTCCGCACCGAGAGGATGTAGCCGATGACCAGGAGTCCGAGGACGATGCCCCGTCCCACCCACACGTAATGGGCCGGCTCCCGGTCCGGTGCGATGTACCGCTGATACACGTCGCGGGTGAGCACGGTCATGTTGGCGTGAAGAATCGAGTCCAGTGTCGACATGGCGGCCGCCGTCGCTCCGGCCAGAATCAGGCCAGTGAGCCATCCGGGTGCATATCGAACCAGAAGCTCGGGAAAAATCTGATCGGGGTTCGTGAGATCCGGTAGGACGATGGCCCCACCCAGGCCCACCAACGCGGCCGGGATGTATAACGTCATCAGGAAGATCGGCGTGGTGGCCCCCAGCCACCTGATCGTGCGGCCCGACACGGCCGTATAGTACCGAATCATGATGTGCGGTTGGAGAACGATCCCGAATGACAGCGCGACCGACATCCCGATCCACATACCTGGGGTGAAGAAACCTTCCGGTCCCGGCAGCGAGAGCAGATCCGGCCGCTCGGCTGCCACGCGTTTCCAGAGCGCCAACGGCCCTCCGAAAAGGCGGTAGGAAAGAACGAGGGCCCCCGCCCACACCGCCAGGTACATCCAAACGCCCTGGACCACGTCCGTCCAGTACACGGCTCTGAGACCCCCAGCCATCAGGTATCCGCCCGCCACGATCATGAGGAGCAACGTGCCCATCTCGAACGAAATCCGGTCCCCCGAAGCCACTGAAATGATGTACCCGAGGCCTTGGGCCTGCACCTGGATGTAGAGGATCGTGAAAAGGACGGAGACCAGGGCCACAACAACCCGCACGGCCTCACTCTCGTAAAAGTCGGCCAGCATGTCGGCCGGCGTGATGTAGCTGAACCGCTTACCCAGGGCCCAGATGCGGACCCCAAGCGTGTAGGTGATCGCCCCGGTGAGCACGGTCCACGTGCCGGCCTCCCAGAAGCCGATCCCATGCCGGTAGAAAAATCCCCCCGCGCCGAGAAAGGCGAACGCCGAGTGGTAGGTGGCTACGACCGTGAGGTACAGGACTACGAAGCCGGCTTTTCGGCCGTACAAGAGAAAGTCCTCGAGGTCCAACGACATCGCTCGGTTGGCCAGGAAGCCCAGCACGATGGTGACGAGGACATAGAGAAAGATCAGTCCGGTCGCGATGACCCAGGTCTCCATGCGCTACACCCTCCGGCCTGGCACGCTGGGCCCTCGCGTTCCGAAAGTGTCTTGGCCACTCGAGGGACGCACTAGACGGCTCTCCGGGCAGCCCAGATGAGAACCCCGATCAGCGCGAAGTAGACGGCGCCGAGGTAGACGTATAGGAACGGCATGCCCAGGACCCACGCCGAGCCGAAACGTGAGTCCACCCAGAAGACGAGGGGCGGTTGGACCAGTGCCATCAGGCCGAGGAAAGCGAGGACGGCGATCCAGCCCGTACGGGAACGCGGCAGGTAGTGGCTACGGAAGCTCAGTGGGACCTCCTTTCCGATCACCCTTCTACGTCAGCCCAACCACCAGCCCCCACGCCACGCCCGCCCCGACCACCGTACTAAGCAGGTTTCGGAGGTGATGATCGGAGCGGGGCCCCCTCCCCATCATCGCTCCGAGGAACGATTCGAGGGTCGAACCACAAAACGCCCCGAAAGTCACCGCCAGAGCCCCGGCGCCAGCAACCAAGCCCATCGCCCAGCCCACACCCGCCAGAACGGTCGCGCCGCTGACACCTGCCATTGTGCCCACCAAGGACACACCACCGGGGGTGCCCTCCGGGACGGCCCGCCAGGTCGTGACGAGCACGGTGTACCGGCCGAAGGCCTGACCAACTTCGGTCGCGGTCGTATCGAAGAGAGCCGTGGCGAACGCCGCGACCATAGCGATGCTGAACGCCCCGGGATAGGGCGTCGCCACAGCCAGGAATGCGAACGCTGTACCCGCCCCGGCGTTGCCCACGACGCTGCCGATCCCTCTCCGGCCACCCCGCCTTTCGGCCACGCCCAACACTTCCTTTTGTGCGTAGCCCAGTCGGGTCACACCCGTGCCGATCACCATGAGACCACCCAACATCACGAGCCCCGGCCACGCCGCGTAGGCGTAGAGCACCGTAGCCAGCAGCACCCCAGCGACCGCGCCGCCCCGATCCACAGCACGCGCAAGGTAGGCGATGACCGCGACCGGCACCGTGATCGCCGCACCGGTCAGCCAGGCCACGGTCCAGGATCCGGTCGCTCCGACCGGGGCGGCCAACACGTCACCGGCGCCCGAAGTGGCTCCGGCTGCAACGAGCAGTCCCGGGTCCACAAGCGTGGCCACCCAGAGCGCCGCACCCCCGACCACAGGCACCAGGATGTTGTCGTCGACCTTCGTGTCCAGTGATTCGGCGAGGGCGGCCGCCGTGGTCGCCACCAGGCAGCCGATCACCAGAAATAACAGCGACCCCGGGACTGCTACGGCGCCAACAGCACCGGCGGCGCCGACCGTACCACTCGACAGGAACGCATCCCCAATCCGCCCAGATACGTCGCTTCCGCCCAGCGTCAGCAGCCCGTCGGGCACGAAGGATCCACCCAAGGTCCAGGTTCCCGCGCGCTGGACCCAGCGGATGACCCAGGCGGACGCCAGGGTCCCTAACAGGACGAACGCCCCCAGCCCCGACCAAGTCTTCTTGTGATTCCAGGGCAGTCGGGGCCCCCGGAGCACGAGACCGGACAGCGTGGCCATCCCGTCCCCTACGGCGAGCAGCGCCCAGACGCCAGCCGCCAGCTCCAGGCGGGACCGAAAAACGATGAAGGTCAGAAGCAGGATTGCTGGATAGAGTACGACCCCCCGTGAGAAGCGAGAGGCCCGCTCATCTGGCCGTAATAAGGTCCCTCGCGTGATGGCATGGAGAAAGAACGAATTCAGGACCAGAGCTGCCACCGCCATGAGCATGGCTTGCCACGGCGTCAGCCAACGCAGCAGGAGCGCGAATGCCCCCATACCGACATGCACGAGCTTCCGCGGGAACTCCGAGCGTAACGTTACTGCGTCCGTCCAAGGGGCGCCCAAGTCGGGTCGAGTCCTTCGGCTATCCGAACACACGCTTGAACATGGAGCGAACATGACCCTCGTACCGCTTCACGACCAGTACGGAGGCCGGGGAATAGCGCGCGACCTTTTCCGGAATTTCGCCGAAGAGAACCTGCCGGAAGATCGGCTCCCTCCCCGCCCCGAGTACCACGAGATCGAAATCCTTGCTGGCCCGCGCGATACCCCCGGGGATGGACTCGCTCTCGATCAACAAACGGTCCACTTGCACGTCCGGGCCGATGCGGTCCAGCGTCTTGTCGATCCAGTGGTGGGCCTCCGCACGGTCCGCCTCCGTCGCCTCGGGATCCACGACCATGCACGCCGTGACCGTCATGCCGAACGCCGGCGCAAGCACGTTCAGGAACTCGGCGCCCAAGGACGCGTGCGCCCCACCCGCGGTCGGAAGGAGACAGCGCTTGGGCACCTCGGAGCTCGCTACCTTGAGCAGGGCCAGGTCGCACGGAGCATTTCGGATGACACGGTCGGCGACCTCCCCGAAGATCCGGTCGCGTGTGTCCGTGTACCCCTTCCAGCCCATCACCAGGAGGTCGGCTCCGCTTCGGCGGGCCCCCTCCAGGATGCCGTCGTGAGCCTGATGCGCGACCACGAGCTCGGTGTCGAGATTCAGGCCCTGCGAAAGGGCGTACTCGCGCCCCCTCTTGAGCAGCGCCTCCCGATGGTGCGCGAAGCGCAGACCCTCGTGAATGGGGAGCTGATGGGGCACTTTTACGACCGACATGGCGACCGTCCGCAAGCCGCGCGATTCGGCGATCGGCTTCGCGTAGTTCAGAAGAGCTTGCACGTGGTCGGGGTTGTGCAGCGGCACGACCACGGCGTCACGCTTGACCACCTCGGGCGCTCGGCTCGGCTCGAGGATCTGCGGCCGGATTCCCGCCGCCTGTTTCTCGAAGTACCCATAGTACAGGATCAGCCCCAGGAGAATCCACCCACCGGTCACGTACCAGGCGATAGGCAGGAATGTGTATTGATACACGGCCAGGAAGAGGTTCAAGACGATGCCGAGCACCGGAAGCAGCGGGTACAGAGGCACCTTATAGGCGCGCTTGAGATCGGGCTCCTTTCGCCGCAAGGTGATGACCGAGAGGTTCACCATTGCGAAGGTGAGAAGGAAGATCAGGCTTGCCGCAGACCCCAGAGCCTCGATGGGAAGCGTGAGCGCCATCGCCAAAAGGATCACCCCCGTGACCATGATGGCGATGTGTGGCGTGCGCCGCTCCGGATGGATCGTCGCCAAGGCGAAGGGCAGGAGGCGGTCGCGTCCCATGGAGAAGGCGACCCGAGAGGACGCCATGACCGTCGCGTTCAACGCCGACATCGTGGAGAGGAGTCCCCCGAAAACGATGATCGCCACGCCGAACGCGGGCATGAAGCTCTCGGCGGCGCGCACGATGGCGGTCTCGCCATGATCTCCGAGGAATTGCCAAGACGGCCGGCCATCCGGCGTGGTCACAGCGGCGAGCGATACGAAGAGGATCAGCATGTACATCACCATGGTGATCGCCAGGCAAAGGAACGTCGCCTTGGGAATGTTCTTCTCGGGCTCCTTGATCTCCTCGGCCACCGTCGCAATCAGGTCGTATCCCTCGAACGCGATGAAGGTGAGCCCCATCGCTACGAACACGCCACCCATCCCCTCGGGGAAGAACGGCGTGAAGCTCTGCACAGCTTGATCGGGCATCTCGACCACCCGGCGCAGGCCGTAGACGATGAAGATTCCAAGAACGAACAGCTTGGTGACCGTGAGTACGTTCTCGGCCTTGCCGGTCACTTCGGCCCCGCGGGCATTCAAACGGATGAACGCCACACCGATCAGGAGCGTGACCAGCAGGATCGCACCGCCTTCACCAAAGAGTCCGAACGCTCCTTCGCTCACGCTGGGCAGATACTTCAGGAAGAACTCCCAGAAATATCCGGCAAAGCCCAGCGCGTAGAGGCTGCACGCCACGGTGTACGCGAACCAAAGCATCCATCCCGCCGTAAAACCCACCGCCCCCGGAAAGGCCCGCCGCACGTATGCATACCCCCCTCCGGCTTCAGGGATGGCGGTGGCCAGCTCCGCGTAGGCGAAGGCCGTCAGGAGCGTCACGGCCCCGTTCAGGGCAAACGCCAGGATCGAGGCGGGGCCGGATACGCCCGCCGCGATGCCGGTGAGCACGAAGATGCCGGCGCCGATCATGGCTCCGACACCGATCATGGTCGCGTCGAAGAGGCCGAGGGTCCGGGCGAACGCGAGCTCCGTCGACTGGGCTCCTTCGGCGTCCGAGCTCATACCGGGTTGGCTCTCATGAGAAGGTGGGCCGTAGTGTGAGTCGGAAATGGTGCTGCTGAGGACCTACCGCTAAAAGTGGAATCGGTGGGCGGATAAGGCCAGTGTGGCGCGTCAGACCCACCGCAGGCCATGGCGTAAGAAAATCATTGCCACCGAACGGGGGTATGGGCAAATTCAGGTGTGCCGACGGCGGACCGTTTCGGGTGTCCCGTTGAGACGAGCCGGCCGTGTGCATCGCATCGGGTTCCCTTCAAGCACCTGTGGAGCTGAGGATGGCCAAGACAAAAATGTCAGAAAGTGGGAAATGTTTGCCGCCTTCCCTCGCCATTGCTCCCGAAAGAGATCGCCAAAAATCCTTGAAATGACAGACCTATCCGCGGTTTTCCACATACGCTCGCCTGTAGGCACACCCCTTGCGTTTACGGGCTATAGTGGAGTTCCGCGGATCAGATGCGCTGAGGCCTAGGGCCGCTTCAAGAGGGTAACGTCAATGGAAGCACACTACGAGGTCACGAAACCGGAGTCGAACGAGGGGTTCGCAATGGCCGCCACTCTAGGCGTGCTCACCCTTCTTTCCGTTTTGGTGATAAGCATCTTCGCAAACGCGATGGCATCCTTTGCTTCGGGCATGACGGACCTGGAGAAGGTCCGTACCTACTTCGTCGCCGAGGCCGGCGCAGAGTCCGCGATGGCGCAGCTAGCGGTGGTCCTCGACGACGCGGTTATCGAGGACTCAGAGCTGACCGCGATCATGCCTCCGACGATCGAGGGCTTCACGTTTGACAGCTTCAGCGTCGTGAAGAAGGGCGGTATCGTAACGGAGGTGATCACGGACGGAGCGTTCGCTGGTCTCTTTTCCCTGACGCAGGTGGTGGAGATCACCTCCATCGTGTCAGGCCGCGACTACACCACTTCTGCGATCATGGTGACCGCCAAGGCGCAGGCGATCCCGATCTTCCAGTTCGGTGTCTTCTTCGAGAATGATCTGGAGATCACCAACGGACCACGTATGGACTTCGACGGTTGGGTGCACTCGAACGGCAACATCTACTTAAACTCGGCCAACCAATACTTCGGAGACGTGATCACTACGCCGAACAGCCTGATCCACGACCGTAAGGACGAGCACGACACCAAGACCGGCACGTATGTCGCCGACGCGACGGCTACGTACGTCCAGCTCGACTTCGACAGCCGCGACACGCCGGATCCGAACGCGTTCAAGGCCAAGAGCGATGCCAGCTTCGACAACCGGGTCAAGACGAACGCGTATGGCGTCGACTCGCTGAGGGTGCCGCTGCCCGACGGAGTGAGCGCGGTCACGCTCATTCAGCCGCGAAACGGCGGCGACAGTCCGCTCGAGCAGGAGGCCAAGTTCGCGTGGAAGGCGGACTGGTACATCGAGGTGGACCTGGGCTCCATGGGCATGGGCTCCGGGACCGTGAACCTGTTCAGCCAGGTGCTCGCGAATATTCAGGCCGAGATCGACGCCTTTCCGGGGGTCAACCACCTAAACCACGCCGTGGATGACGTCAACGACGCCTTGGTAGCGATTAACATTCCGGACCAAAGCGAGGCTCTCGACAAACTGGGCAAGGCCAAGGACGAGATCGGGAAGGCCAAAGATGATGGACTGCCCATAGCGAACGGGAACGACCTGATCGATCAGATGAACGAGATCATGGCCGACATCAACTCCGGAGGCAACGGCCAGAGCGTCGGCAGCTCCGCCCTGTGCAACAACAACGGTATCACGCACACACGAGCCGCCGGATTGACCAGTCCGACCGCCGCCCAGTGCAACGGCATCTTCTCCTTCAACTACGACAAATGGTACGAAGGTCGCGAGCAACGTTGGGTCGACATCCTCGACATCGACGTGGCCGCGCTCTACGCCTGGATTGGAAGTAATTCGGGGCGGCAGACCTCGGTCATGTACATCACGATGGATACCACGGGCGCCCAAGATCCCGAGGGTGATGAAATCTACCCCGTGATCCGCCTCATCAACGCGAACAGTCTTAGCGCCCCCATCACCTTTGCCACGCAACACCCGATGTACGTGCAGGGCCACTACAACAATAATGCTGCTTGGTACTCTTCGGCACTCGTCGGTGACGCGATCACGTTTCTGTCGACGGTCTGGGACGACGCAGACCACCAGGTCGCGACACAGATCAGGCCGACGGCGGCGGACACGGACATATACGCGGCCATCCTGGCCGGGCACTCGGGTACGCCGTGTGACCACGAGGTCGCGGGATGTGGCTTCACGAGCCCGTACGGCGGCGGACTGGAGAACTTCCCCCGCTTCCTCGAGGATTGGAACCCAGAGATTCTATTGTTCCGGGGCTCGCTCGTGTCGCTGACCTTTTCGCAACAGTCACTCGGCCTATGGGGGAATGGTCCCTATTACAGCCCCCCCGTCCGTGACTGGCAGTTCGACATGCGCTTCAACGATCCCGCGAACATGCCGCCCGGAACGCCCGTGGTGGGTAATGTGATTCACACGGCTTTCCGGCCGATCTTCTAGCGGACCGCGACGTGTTTCCCATCGTAAACGGCAACGGCAAGCGCTCGCGGCGAGGCGCATCAGGCTTCACAGTCATTGAGCTGGTCATCGTGATGTCCATGATGGTTATCCTGGTCGGGATCGTGGCACCGCGCCTCCAGGTAAGTCCTTCGCGCCGGGTCGAAGGCATGGCCCGCCAGATGGTGGCGCACCTGGAGTTGGCTCGCAGTCGCGCTCTGGGTCAGCGCCAGATGACACGGGTTGTCTTCGACGAAAACAAACGAACGTATACGGCATATGTGGACCACAACCGAGACGGCAACGTCAACGGGAACAATAACGAGATAGAGCCATTCCCCGAGTTCGGGGAGCGCGAGCTCGAAATGTTTGTCGATTTCGGCCGCGGAAACGCATCGACGATTCCGGGCGATCCGTCGCTGCAGGCCGTGACGCTCCCGAGCAACAGGCTCGACCTGAGCGTTCAGGGTGTGCCCGAGCCGTGGGGGACCACGGGGACCGTGTATCTGGTCCACCGGGACGACCAAGACGTGGTTGCGGCCATCTCCATCGCGTCCTCCGGTTCGTTCAAAGCCTGGCGCTGGTTCGGCGGGGAATGGCGATGATCCCGCAACAGACACACGAACTGGCCCTCCGGAGACCCGACGCCGGCATGAGCCTCATATCGGTAATGGTAGCGATCATCCTGCTCTCGATCGGCGTGACGAGCGTCTCACAGGTGCTCACGCAGTCGGTGGCGATGCAGACGATTGTCGCCATGCGCACGACTGGGCTCGATGTGGCTCGCTCCTACATGGAGGAGGTGAGGGGCCGCGATCCTCTCACGGTTACGGCGGAGGCGGAGGTTCGGGTGAACGCCAGGGGAGAGCTGGACAGCAACGGGCGTTTCCTACGGGAGCTCACGATCCAGACCGTGGATCTTCACCTCGTCGAGGCCACAGTGATCGTCACGTTGCCCCGATCCAACGCCATAAGGCTCGTGACCTGGATCTACGATGGAGTGTACTGAAGTCGCGGAGCGTGTCTCGGCAGGCCGCAAGGGTTTTACACTGATTGAGCTACTGATCTCGCTCGTCATCTCGGTCGTGGTCATGGGAGCCTCCCTCAGCTTTGCGCTCGCAGCCTTCCGCGGGTCCGAGGCGAACACGCTCCGCGAGGAGGTCTACCGGAACGCCCGCTTCATCGGCATGAGCCTGCAGCGGGACATTCAGACCACGGGCGTAGGTATCGAGAGCGATCTCCGGTTCGGTACATTGAGCACGTTCAACGACACGCTCGTTGTGCTCCACATCCCGTGGACACCGACGACCGCTTTTCCTTATGTGATCGACCCGCCGTCCGGCACCGACAACCCACTCGACCCAGGAGGAACAGGAGGAACATGCGGGCCCTTGTGTATCGATCTGAACAAGGGCCCCGGCAACACCTTCGACCTGGAGCCGGGTGACATCGCCCGCCTGCAGGTCAACACCGAGCGACGGGTGATCCTGGTTACGGACGTCCAGAGCACGGGCACCACCGTGGAACTGACCTTTGCAGCCGCACCCACGTTACTCCACTACGAATCCGCGCTGTCGGGTGGGCTGAGGCTGGATCGCTTCAGCACGTTCGTACAGAAGCTCCAGCCCATCGTCTACTGGGTCGAGAACGAGATCCTCTACCGCTCCGACCAGCTTGATACGAACGGGGACCTTATCGGGTCACCGCTCGCGTACGATGTGAAGTCCTGGGACACGAAGATGATCTTCCTCGATCTGGATGAAGCCGATGAGGGCAACCCCTACGACTCGGACGTAACCAACGATTTCGACGACATTCTCGGCACCCGGATCACCGCGACGTTGGGGACGACCCGTTCCGACATTCGCGTGGCAGGCGGGGAGCTCTACACGCGGGAATACGAGTGGAAGTTCCTCCCGCGTAACCTCATGTACGAGAGGAACCGGTAGGGCCCCTCTCGTGGGCTCTTCGCCCACTACCTGGAAGAGGAGTTGCGCGAGGAAGGCCACCAGAACGTCGAGATCCGCGCCCTGGCCAATATCTCGCTCAACGGACGCCCGCGCCAACTGCTCATCGATCCGACGCTAGACCTGACCCAGGTCAAGCGATCGTTCAAGCGCTCTCCGTGGATCCTCGAGCTGGATACACCGCTGCCGGTACACGAAGGCGAACGGTAAAAAGACGACAGTCCGCTGACTTTGGACTACACCTCCCTCGCGTAAGAAAGTTATTGCTACCCACTGGAGGGATAGGCAAATTTCAAAGTGTGCCGATGGGGAGGCCGCTGCGGGTATCTCCTTCTGACAAGCCGGTCGTGTTCGCCGACTCGGTTACCCATCAGGCACCTGTGAGGCCTGTAAAGTGGTCGAGGCAAAAATGGGAGAAAGTGGGAAATGTTTGCCGCTTCCCGTGCCGCTACTCTCGGGAGAGATCGCCGATAACCCTTGAATTTACAAACCTATCGACGGTTTTCCACATTCGCCGACCATGGCACACCCCTTGCGGTTTGGGCTCGTCAGTGGAGCTACGCGATGATACGCAAAAATCGATCTTCAGTTCTGGAGCGACGGCGGGACAGGCGTCCCCCGCCGCGGCCAGACCTTCGTGCACCGCAGACGCTCATGAACAAGTCCGGATTCACTCTGATGGAACTAATCATCGTGGTCTCTTTTATCGGGCTGCTGGCTGGCGTCGCCTTCCCCCGGCTCGCGGATGTCCAGACCAGGTTCGCCGTTAGGGGCGCAGTCACTGCCTTCATGAGCGCCCATTCGCTGACCCGGGCCACTGCGATTCGCGAGGGTGGGGTGGCCGAGCTACACATCGACACGACCAACAATCGGTTCTGGATCGAGGTGGATACAACGCTCGCTGGCTCGGGAGTGATGGATACGATCGGCAGTATCATCGATGTCGGGGGCTACGGGGTGACGCTGTCGAGCACGCAGAGCCTGCTCTGTTTCGAGGCCAGAGGCATGCCCAGCTCTGCTAGCGGCTGCGCGACGACAGGGGCAACGATTTCCTTCACTTACAACAGCGCAGGCGACACGATCCTGACCACGACCTTGGGGAAAATACTCCGATGAGCGGCCGACGGGGTTTCACGCTCATCGAAATCATCGTGGCCTTGGTGATCTTTTCGATCATGATGGGGGGTTTGATGAGCGCCTCGTTGGTGGCCAGTAGCCAGCTCAAGATGGGACGAATTGATGCGGAGGTCTGGGAGGTCGCCACCTATCAGATGGAAAAATTGATCGCTTTGGGCTACGACAGCATCAAGCCCGGTAAAGATACGATCCAGGGCTACCCCGTGGACTGGAAGATAAACGGAAGCGACCCCAAAAGGATCTACATCATCATCGATCGCAAGGACATACATGGGAATTGGAGGTCCGAGTCCTTCGAGACCTACCTCAGGGATCCGGATTCATGAGCAGAAAACCTGAACTCAACACCAAGCCGCAGGACGCTGGCTTCACCATCGTGGAGCTCCTCGTCGTCGCGGTGGTGGGAGTCATCCTGGTGATGGGGGCCTATCAGCTTCTCGTCACCCAGTCCCGGGTTCTCACAATGCAGCAGGAGACGATCGATGCCCAGGAGAGCACACGGGGAGCGGCGACGCTTCTCGCCTGGGAGCTCAGGTCCGCGGCGGCGTCCGGGGGTGACCTGTACGTCATCAACCAAGACTCCGTCGTACTTCGATCCGTTCGGGCTACCGGCGTAATCTGTTCCTGGGTCGAAGGATCCGGCCAAAGCAAGTACGGGCTCCGACAGACGTCGGGGACCTTCACCGGCACCGCGAACGACAGCGCCATGGTCTTTTCCGTCGTGGACAACACCTGGGCGGCCTTCGACGTGAGCGCCGCATGGACCGGGTCGGCCGCGTGGACCAACAACCCCGTTTGTTTTTGGGGAGACAGCACCACCTCGGTGCCGCGCCCCGAGGCCTCGATCCAGATCGATACGCTGGCAACACTTGCCAACCTGGAGGTGGGAGGGCCGGTCCACCTTTTCCGAAGGACGACGTACGGACTCTCCACCCTGAACGGACGATGGTGGCTGAGCCGGAAGGAGGGAGCCGGTGGGTGGGAAATCCTGACCGGCCCCATGCTCTCGCCGAGCGATGGTGGGCTCACGTTCGCCTACTACGACTCGCTCGGTGCCGTGACCACGGATCCCACGCTGGTCGCCAGCGTGGAGTTCACGCTGCGCTCGGAGAGTTACGGGCAAGTCTCGATGGCGGGACAGACAGGAGGCACCTTGGAGGATTCCATTACGGTTTCTGTGTTCCTGAGGAACACGTCGTGACGCGGTCAAGGCGTGGATGACGGAGAACATGAGAACGGGAGTTGAAGGATGTTGAAATTCGCAGATGTCACCCACCGAGGCAGGTCGCAGACCTCGCCCGAGAACAGGCGAGGCTTCGCCCTCGCGACCGTTCTCGTGTTGATGATAGTACTCAGTACCATCACCGCTCTTCTCCTCGCCAGCAGCAGTGACGCGCAGAGGTCCGGCCGAGCCATTCGGGAGTCGGCCCGCTCCTTCTACGCCGCCGATGCGGGCCTGAACGAGGTTCTGTCCGATTGGGAGTCGCAGGGCTACGCCGACGACGCACCCAACCCCGGCGACAGCTTCGACCTGGGCTGGGACACCCTGCAGAACGGAACCCGATTCCGTGCGGTCTTCACCCGTGTGGACGGCGGCTCCGCCGGAGGCGTCGTTCACTCAATACGAATCGTCGGACAGGGGGATGGCCCCTTTGCCGGCTCGACCACCATCTTCCGCGAGATCGGGGCATCGTGGGGGGGGGCGGCCGTGACCCTGTTCGACGCGGGTAATTCGGCCGTCGAGGGGGGTTCCGACAATGGCACGGCGGATTTCCAGAGTGGTACCACGGTCAGTGGTTTCGACACGAACCCGCCCGGTTGGGCGGCCGAAGGTATATGCGACCCACTGGAGGACAAGCCCGGAATTATCTGGCAGGACTTGACCAACGTCACGGGAGAAAGCGCCGGTGAACTGATGGGAAACCCGCAGCAAGTGGAGGACGCTACTTTGACCACGCCGGACCTGTTGGACTTCGGGGGCCTCGACTTCGACTCGCTGGCGGCCATGGCCCACTTCACCATCAACAGCAGCAACTGGGGACCCTCACTCGGGCCGGTCGTAAGCGGCGGCGTCTGCGACGAGACGGTGTCGTCCAACTGGGGCGCCCCCACGGATCCGAGCAGCCCCTGCTTCGACTTCTTCCCCATCATTCACTTCAATCGCACCGGCGTCCAAAGATTCTCCGGCTGCGGCAACGGGCAAGGAATCATCCTGGTCGAAAACGGCAACATGGAGATGGAGGGCCTGTGCGGGACGTTCAATTTCTACGGGATCATCATTACCAAGCTGAATGGGGGAGGCGAGGGATTGGAAATCGCGGACACCGATTTCAACATGTTGGGAGCTGTCATCGTAACCACCAATACTGAACTGGACGGGGGTGACATCACGTATTCGTCGTGCGTCGTTGCGCGGACTCTGGCGGCCAACGGTATGGGGGCCACCACGGGCGGCGGCGGATCCGCGTCGGAACGAGCGTGGCGCCAGGCGATCAACTGACGGCGTCCACGGTCCCTGACCCAGCGCCCTCGCGGAGACCGTCTTCGTGGGGGCGTTGCTTATTACCTCAGGAGATACGCGATCGATTCGTGAGATACG
>SMVB01254606.1_pt1 | contig 33391 bp, 25 predicted proteins | sample 2456461 | NCBI WGS metagenome assembly SMVB01 (sample SAMN11095934, study PRJNA526329) | marine sediment metagenome | biome: Marine sediment; feature: Surficial sediment; material: Deep marine sediment; isolation source: Hadal surficial sediment | place: Pacific Ocean | collected 2014-05 | depth... | reverse complement strand
GAGGCCGGCTCGCATCTCGTTCTCGAGGTCGAGATCCTCGACGGGGCAAGCGGTCAACGCGTGGTCGCGGCCGTCGATCACCGCGAACTCGAGGCCGATTATTCACCGGCACAGACCGAAGCCTGGGCAGTCCTGATCCGGAACCGGCTTGCGAGCTTCCGCCAATTCGACGCCGCGGCGCGGGCGCGTGAAGCGGAGGAGGGCGCCCGTTAGTCTTCAGCGGGCGCGGCTGGGAAACGCGCGGACGAAACTGCCGACAAGTCGAGGAGCCCTACGCGAAGCTCCGGTAGGGTACTACCTGGACCGAGCACATGAAGGCGGGGGCACGGGCTGCTGCCCAATCGCGCTCCGCAGTCTCCGAAGGTTCTCATCCATCACCGAGAGATAGTCGCCCTCGGGCGGTCGATTGCTGGCGACCTCGAAGACGATGACTCCAACGCCCCGTGTTGCGAGCTTCTCGCGGATCGAGTCCTGCGGTGTCGACTCCCATAGCATCCAACGAGCCGGTTGTTCCGAAAGCAGCGTGTCGAGCGCCCTCCAACCGGTCTCCCCCGGGTCGAGTTCGGGTTCCCAGGTGATCGATCGGAGATCGAGGCTGTAGCGTCGTGCCAGATAGTCATAGATGGGGTGGGAGGCGAGCAGGGGCTCGGTCGAAAACACTCCGAGCGCCGCCGCCAGCTCGCAATCGATTCGCTCGAGATCGAACACGAGTGCGTCCGTGCGCTCCGAAAAGCCGGGCGTATATTCGGGGAGAAGTCGGGCGAAGGCCGCCTCGATCGCCCGCGTCTGGGCGATGGCCAGCTGCGGGTCGAGCCAGGTCGTGAACGCGATCTGGCCATGGGAGTGTTCACCGCCCGGACCATGTTGGTGCCCCGGCTGCTCTTCGCCGGCCAGATAGGCGTCGCGAAAGGAGCGCGAGGTATCGACGAGCTTGCGTCGTGGCAGGCTCGCCTGGCCGATCCAGCCCGCATAGCCGGCCCCGTTTCGCAGGATGAGATCCGCCGATTGATAGGCGGAAATGATCTCGGGGTCGGGTTTCCAGAAGGCGGGATCGACCTGCGGAGGGGCCGGAAATCGGACCGTGACAAATCTGCCTCCGATCCGCTCGGCGAAAAAGGTGAGGGGATAGTTGACGGTATAGACAACCGTCTCTGCGCTCGACGCGGTACTCGCCAACGCGGTGCCGACGAGGATGGATAGACCGCGCAGACGGAGGCTCTGAGACACGACTTGCAAGAGGCGGCTCCAGATCGTTTGGTTCATGTGATGAAGAGGCCCCGGACGATCGCTCCACTGAACCGATCGAGAACGAATAGCACCCCGGCTACCCCCGCCGCGCTTGCGAGCCCGAGCAGTAGGAGTTCGGCGACCAGGAGACGTGCGGTCGTCCCTCGACTCGCGCCGATCTCGAAGTGGGTTCTTAGTTCTTGATCACGCAAACGAAAGGAGAGCGAGAAGACCAGCGCCAACGCCAGTATTGCCGCCATTCCGACGATCGCGACCGCGAGGTCGAGGACTTCCTTGATCCGGAAGATCGTGTCCATCAGATCGCCCACGACAGCGCGCGGCCGGATCAGCTGGCCGCCGAGGCTCCCGTCGACGAAACGTCCCAGCAAGAGGGTGCCCGCACGCGTGTCTTCGGGCACGACGAGTGCAGCGCTGACCGGGTAGCTCGACGGCTCGCCGTGGAAGTGGAAACTGTCCCGATTCGAGTCGGTGATCTCCTGGTACTCGACGACCTTCGCACTGGCCACGACTCTCTTGGCGTCGCGTTCGATCACGAGCGTCGGGTCCTGCACGCGGCTGAGATCCTGGTGGCCGTGACCGATGCCTTGCATCACCCAGCCCGTCTTGAGATCGACGAAGACCGCAAGATCGTCCGGTGTGCCCGAGGGCGCGAGTATGCCGACCACCCGCGTCTTCAGGGGATAGGCGCCTGCGAGATCGAAGAACGATTCCGGCGAAGAGGTGAGCGAGTCACCCGGTCCCAGTCCAAGGCGCTGGGCTGCGCCCGCCCCGAGGACGGATTCGCCGAGGATCGCGAAGATTCGCCCCTCCGCGACCGACAGATTTCGAAAGTCGAAGTAGTCGATTGTCGTCCCCACGATGGGCGCGCCTCTTGCGAAGAGGCCCATCTGGATGGGGATCGCATACGCGAGATCGGTCTCCTCGATTCGTTCGATCTCGGAGAGACTGATCGATTCCGGGGTCTGCCCGCCGAAGTAGACGGTGCTCATCACGAGGTCGAGTGAGCTTCCCCTTGCGCCCAGAAGCAGGGGGGGCGTGGCGGCGCGTGCCGTCAGCTGCTCTTCGCTCTCCGCAAGGATCCGCTCCAGCCCGACAGGGAGTGCGGAGACCAGAACGAGGCAGGCAACGACCATCAGGCTACGGACCCGATGAAAGAGCAGGTAGCGAGTCGCCAGATAGAAACTGTCGATCACGACGAGCAGAGCTCCCGAAAATCGAGGACGCGATCGAAGCGCGGCAGCAGTTCGTGATCGTGGGTGACGGCAACCAACGTCGCCCCATCGCGTTCGAGCTGCGCGAAGAGCAGATCGAGGATCCGGCCTTTGTTCTCGGGATCGAGGTTGCCCGTCGCCTCGTCCGCGAGCAGAATCTCGGGCTTCGAGAGCAAGGCCCGGCCGATCGCCACTCGCTGGCGCTCACCCTGGGAGAGCGCACCGACGGGGCGGCGCAGCTTGTCAGCGAGGCCGAGATCGGAGGCGAGTGAGCACGCTCGGCTTCGCACGTCGTCGTCGAGGCGAAGGGCGCTCGTGATCCGGTAGCAGTGCAGGAGGTTGTCGAGCACGTTCAGATACTCGACGAGGGCCAGCGATTGAAAGACGAGTCCCATCTTCGTGATGCGGAATCGTCGCCGCTCCGCATCACCGGCCCCGGAGATCTCGGTTCCCGAGACGACGATCCGGCCCGATTGGGGGACGAGGATCCCCGTCAGCAGCTCGAGCAGGGTCGTTTTTCCGCAGCCCGAGGGTCCGATGATGGCCACGCGCTCGCCTGCCGAAATCTCGAGCCGCGGAAGATGAAGAGAGAAGGGGGACGCGCCGTCTGGATGATGCGCGCTCGTCGCCGGGTAGAGGAAGCGAAGGTCGCTGATCGTGATTCTGGATCGTTCAGGATGGATGGGTCCGGGGCTCTCGTGCTTTTCCGGTTGCAGCATGAAGATCCTGGCTCCCCGGGTGCGTGTTCTGGCTTCGATCCGCTTGATGGCAATCCCGCGAGGCGCAGGCAACCGTTCTCGACTACTCGTTTTCGCGGGCTCGCAGCGCTTGAAGGTGCTCGATCAGGATTCGACGCACCTCCGAGACGACGCGGGGGTGCGCTTGTGAGGAATGCCCGCTCCGCACGACGAGCTCCGAATCGACGTCGTCGAGATGCGCGCTCGCATAGCTCACGACGCCGTCCCCTCCGCTCTCCTTCGGCCCCTTTTTTACGCCGATGATCGAATGTGCGTGGACCCCGGGCGCGATCGGAAGCTCGGCAAGCGCCTGGATGAACTTGCTATTCGGGCTCATGTTGCCGATCGAGCCCGTGCCTCGTTCGAGACGTCGGCGCGCCGCAGCATCGGTGTCGCCCTCCATCAGATCGATACTCGCATTGATGAGATTCGCAGGAGACCGGACGAATCGGCCCATCAGTCGGGCCAGGCCGAGATCTGCAAGCTTGCTTCCACGATGTGGGGTCGACAGGAAGATGACACGCGTGACTCTCGGCAGGGGCGTTACGAGCAAACTCCCTTCGAGGATCTCTCGACTCTCCGGCTTGAGGTCGAGTTGGTCCGGCGGTTGATCGGATATGAGATCCCATAACACCTCGCCCGAATCGACCACCATCAGTTTCGCGAGCAGGCCCCCTTGGCTGTGGCCCAGTACGATCATGTCCTCGAGAGCGGGGTCCTTGCCCTCTGGATCGGTGGCCTCTGCGAGCTGGTCGATCGCCGTGCGAAGCAGCCAGGCAGAGTAGGCGATGGGGTTGCCGGTGTTGTAGCTGAAGAGCAGGATCTGAAAGTTTCGGCGAAGAACCGGGTCGGACCCGAGGTCGTTCACCAGGTCGGCCCAGCGGCCCGCGCTCGAAGCCGTGCCATGAACGAGTATGAGCGGGATCCGCCCGTGGCGGTGGGGCGCCAGGCCTACAAGTCCTCCCTTTGGAATGGCCAGATCGCCTTGGAAGAAGCCGCGGAGCTCCCGTTTCCATGGTGGGTCCTCTGCGATCTGGAGCGCGAGGGTGGCACTCGGCTCGACTTCGAGGGGCACGTTCTGGCCGTCGATCTCGACCGACTCGGCAACTGTGTAGGCGATCACCGCTAGGCTTGCGTCGAAAACCGTCCCCACCCCCTCGACGTCGGTTTCCAGATTGTCGACACGGAGGAGTGCGGTCACGGGTACCCGGACGGAGTCGAAGATCGCATCCGCCTTCTCAGAATCATCCTCCAAGCCGACGGTTGACGCGGCCAGCGGCGCGCCGAGACCCGACACGCGATAGCGATTGAGCAGCCCCGTCACCCGCAAGTCGGCGACCGACGAAAATCGATCGAAACGTCGATCGCCCCAAAGGAGCCCCTCTTCGTCGAAATCGACGATCAGCGTTCCAAAGGGCAGCGCGTGCTCGCCATCGCGCAGAATGACGTCACCCGAGTCGGGATCGGTGAAGCCCAGCGTGATCCCGCGGTTGTAGAGATCCGCCGCGAGTCGATTGCCGCGGTCGAGCGGCGGGGGACGGAATTCATCAGTGGGCGGGAAGAGGTAGATCCAGGCGATCAGCGCGGCGGCGAGGTAGTAGCGCCGATCGCCGGTCCGGTCGGCATGCGCGAAACAGAGTTCCGCATAGGCGTCGAGATAGCGGGCGCGCGTCTCGGCGTCATAGTTGTTCATCGGCCTGATGACGACTTCGTGTAGCTGGTCGATGACCGCCGCCGGATCCTTCTTCCAGAGATCCTCGTGGTCCGATCTCCGAAGAAGGATGCGTGCCTTCGGGCTGAGCTTGCCCGTGGTCAGGATATTCTTCGTCAGTGCGCTCTGGGCTTCTCGCGGTGAGATCCGCTTGACGCCGATTGGCGCGGCGCAGGCGCACAGCAAGACCAGGACAAGCGTGACGCTCGAGCGCGCAAGTCGCCGAACTCCAAGCCGCTTCTTTCGTTCGGCTCGGCTCGTCACGCTCATATCGGCACCTTTCGTACTTCTCGACAGTGCGCGATGATAGTGCGGATGCGCTCTCCCGACAGGAAACGGAAGTCGACGGTCTGTGGGAGTTTTCGGGTCATGCTCGCGATGCTCTTCTGGGCGCATTCGGCAAGCGGCGATGCGATCATGCGGACGCAGGCGATGTCGGCGACGACGATCGCCGAATATTTCATCGAGCGCGAACATCTCCGACTCGAACTCGAGATTGGCCTCGATGATCTCGACGCTTTCCGCAACCTTGTTCCGGACACCGTCCACGAGCGGCTGGGCCACCCTGCGCGTCCTCTCTCCGAGCGACTCGAGGATTTCTTCGAGCACGATCTGGTCATCCGGGTGGATGAGGGAGACCCGCTGTCCGGGCGCATCGTCTCGATGAGCCCACGTCCGAGAATCCGCCGGGACGAGATCACCGGCGAGCCGCTCCCACCGCGCGACGGCGTCGAGCCCGAGACGGTGATCGATGTCACGATCGAATACGCCCTGCCGGCGACCCCAAGGACGATCACGCTCTACGGCTCCACCCAGCGGCCGACTCCGAATATCGGCTTCGTGGCCTACCACGCGGGCATTGCGGTCAATGATTTTCGCTACCTGGCGGGGGTTCAGACGTTGAACCTCGACTGGCAGGATCCCTGGTATTCGAGTTTCGCCAGGCGTGCCCTGCGGCGCACATTTTTTGCCCCGATGAGCGGCTTCCTCTACATCGAGCCCTTCGAGGTTCGCAAGGAGATCATCCTGCGGCCCCTCGATCTGCAGGCCTGGGTCGATCTCGGGCTCGAGGGGTTGGAGACGATTCCCCCCGACCTTCAGCCCGAGATCAGGCGGCGGGTCGCGGAGTTCCTGCAGGGGCGCCAGCGGGTGACGATCGACGGCGAAACGCCCGTTCCCGAGCTCGCCCGGATCAACTTTCTCGAACGGACCCTACGGACCAGTCGTGTGATCGATCCGCCCGAGGAACTCGACGTCTACTCGGCGACATTAGGCGTGATCTTCAGCTATCCGACGACGGGCCTGCCCGAGAACGTGAAGATGGAATGGGATCTCTTCAGCGAACGGATCCAGATCGTGCCCGGAGCCGCGGTGGATCAGGCGGGTTCGCTTCCGACTTTTCTCGAGCCGGACTACGCCGTGCTCGAGTGGCAGAATTTCTTGAAGAATCCCGAGCTTCCGACACTCGTCGATATCCGTCGACCGCCCAACCTATTCGAGCGAATCCTCGGCGGATCGCGATGGGTACTTTTGTCGCTCGGACTGGCCGCTGGGATTGCGATCACCCTGCGTGCGCGACGGGGTGCGTGGCGGCCCATTCCCGCGGCGTTGGCCGCGTCGCTCGCGGCCCTGGCGGGTGTCCTCGCCTTCGTCGAAGGCGGAGCGGTGGCGCTCTCGGACGAGCTGGCGGGCGAGGTCGTCGAGGGCGTGCTGCATAATATCTATCGGGCCTTCGATTACCGACAAGAGGAGAAGGTCTACGACGTTCTCGGTCGCAGCGTGGACGGGGACCTGCTCGAAGAGATCTATCTCGAGACCCGGCGCGGCCTCGAACTCACCAACCAGGGTGGTGCACGGGCCCGGGTCAAGAAGATCGAGTTGACGGCGATCTCGGCGAGCGCCGGCCAGGACGGCGCCTTCGTGGCGCGGGCCAGCTGGAATGTCTTCGGTTCGGTGGGCCATTGGGGTCATATTCATAGCCGCAGTAATCGCTACGAGGCCGAACTCGAGATCGCGCCCTCGGAGGGTGTCTGGAAACTCTCGCGTCTCGAGATCTTCGAGGAAGAGAGACTCTGACGGCTGATCGTCTCCATCGTTTATCCTATTCTACCGACCAGCATGCTATTGGGTGAATCCGAGGCACGCGCAGGGGGTATCGTGAAGGAATTGGATCGCTGAGTCGCAGACAATATTCTGGCCGCCGCGTTCTGTGCGCTCTTCGCGCTGGGCTTGGCCGGTGGTGCCCAGGCAGGTGGCCTCTACGTCCAAGAGTTCGCTACGAATAGCATGGGGACGGCTGGCGCGGGGAGTGGGGCCTCCGCCATGGACGCGGGGACTGTCTTGCATAATCCCGCCGGCATGACGCGTCTCGAGAGTCACCAGATCTGGGCAGGATTCACGCCGGGTGTGGGGACCGTGAAATTCGACCAGACGGACGCCGCGGTGAACGACAACGGGGGCAATGGTGGCGAGCCGGCCGGCAGTCTGATTCCCCTGCTCGGCTCGGGCTACGCCCACAAGCTGAACGACCGTGTGAGCCTCGGTGTCGCCGTCTTCTCCGTTTCGGGGGCCTCCCTTGACCCGAGCAACAACTGGACCGGATCGCGGCCCCGCCCGTCGACGAACAGCATCGGCTCGGATTCGGCGCCATCCACCAGCTGTCGGAATCGACCCAGCTGGGACTCATTTTCGAATGGCTGCACCTCGGCAAGGGCAAGATCCGGAACAGCAATCTTGCGGGCTCCTACGGACCGAACGAGATCTTCTTTTTTGGTGCCACGATCAACTGGATGACACCCAGTTGGCGGCAGACCTTCGGGCGAGCCGAGAGCTGAGCGCGTCCAGGCTCTCGTGCTCTCATCCGTCTGGCAGCGCGTCTTTGTAGAAGACGCCGTTCTGGATGATCGCCTCGATCCGCGAAGCGTCCTGGAGTAGCTCGATCTCCGCAACGGGATTCCCTGCGACGACGAGCAGGTCGGCCAATCGGCCCGGGGCGACCAGGCCGAGTTCGTCTCCCAGTCCCATCATCTCGGCGCCGTTCCGGGTTGCCCAGCGAATCACGTCGAGCGGCGCGATGCCGACGTTGTCGACGTAGAAGGCGAGCTCTTCGGCATAACGACCGTGGGATAGGATATTGATGCCGTAGTCGTCGCCGATCAGGATCCGGACTCCGGCCTGGTTCGCGATGGGAAGCATCTTGCGGATCTGTTCGAAGCCCTCGCGAATGGGCGCCAGCTGGGAGGGCGTGGCCTCGCCGTCGTTCCCGACGTCCTTCAGCAATCGCTCGATGAAATACATGCTGGGGACTAGCGAGGTGCCATGGGCCAGCATGAGCTCGATGCATTCCTCGTCGAGCTCATCGCCGTGGTCGATGATGTCGACTCCGGCTCGAATGCAGGCCAGGATCGAATCCTTCATGGGAGAGTGCGCTCGGACGAGCGCGCCGCGCTGGTGTGCGGTCTCGCAGATGGCCGTCAACTCGTCCGGCGTGAGCGACACGCCTGTATGCGGCAGCTCGGCTCCGTGCCCGCCGCTGGGAAAGATCTTGATGATCTGGACGCCGCGTCTGGTCTGCTCGCGGACCGCGCTCCGAAAGGCTTCGGGACCGCTGCAGAATCGGTGCCCCCCGTGGTTGCCGAGCGCCCACCACCACACTCCGGCCTCGGCATCGCTATAGCCGCCCGGCACGTCCAGCCCCTGGCCGCCGGCGATCATGCGCGGGCCCTCGATGATGCCCTCCTTGATTGCGAGTTGGCATTGGGCATCGATGTCGTCGCCGATCCCGCCGGCACTGACGACACTCGTGAAACCGCTCGAGAGCGCCTTTCGGAGATTCGCGGCGGCCACGAGAGCGAGGTAACCGGCTGGCTTCTCGAGGCCGAGCGGTGCGGGTTGTACGGTGATGTCGTGATAGGTGGAGTGGTAGTGACTGGTGATCAGCCCCGGCATCAAGGTCTTGCCCGCCAGATCGATATGACGGTCCCCGGCTCGAGGCGTGATGGGCCCGGCTTCCACCGCGGTGATCCGTTCGCCTTCGACGACGACGCTCGTGTTGGGCCGAGGCTCGTTTTCACCGTCGAGGAGCAGAGCGTTCGTGAATAGGGTCCTTTGCATGTCGGTCTCCTCGTCTCGGGCGAGACGGATCGATAGGGTGGTTTGCCTGTTCGCTCGGTTGCACAGTTGCGTCAGCCCGGCTGGATGATTCCGCGTGCGTTCTCGCGCATCACCCGTCGGATCTCCTCGTCCGATCGGTCGCTGATCGATTCTACGAAATCCGCCGGGTTGGCGAGGCCCTCGGCATGCGGGAAATCGGATCCGAAGAGCACGTGCTCGACGCCGATCAGATCGATCAGGCCGCTGATGTCTTCTTCATGATAGGGCGCGACCCAGATGTTCTGCTTGAAGAGTTCGCTCGGCTTTCCCTTCACGTAGCCCCCCGGCCAGGGGCCCCGGCGGCCCATGCCCTTCATCTTGTCCATCACCTTGAGTAGATACGAGACCCAGATGGAGCCGTTCTCGACGCTCAGGACCTTCACGTTCGGATATCGCCCGAAGAGATTGTGCAGGATCAGCGACGAAATCGTATCCATGACCGGTCGATCCCCGAAGAAGTTGGTCCATTGAAACGCGGAGCGCTGATACGAGCGGGGATTGGGCGCCTCGCCCCAATCCGTCGAATAACGATCGAGATAACCCGACTCGCCGATGTGATAGACGATGGCGAGGTGGGCCTCGTTGGCGCGCGCCCAGAAAGCGTCGAAATAGGGGTCCGCCGGTGAACGTCCGTAGGCGGGTCCCGGGGCCATGGCGATCATGCGTGCCCCGCGCGCAAGAGCTCGATCGAGCTGAGCGACCGCGAGATCGCGGTCGAGCAGGCTGATGACGGGGGCCGTGTAGATCCGACCTTGATGGTTGAATCCCCAGGTTTCGTCGAGCCAGCGATTGAACCCATCGAAACAGGCGTAGAGCAGCTCGACGTCGTGCTTCATCCAATACTCGACCATGACTCCCATGGAGGGGAAGAGGCAGATGGATTCGAGTCCCTGGCGATCCATCAGTGCGAGTCGCGCCTCACGTTCGAGATATTCGGGACGCGTCGGTTCCGTTGCTGCGTCCGAGGGCAGCCCGCCCTGCTGGGAGCGAAGCATCTCCCTGAGTTCGCCCGGCTTGACACAGCGCTCGCCGACGAAGCTCGTCCCGTCGTTGATGAGCGGCGCGTCTCCGAAGAAGAGCTGCTGGCCCCCGTCGTCGGTTGGCTCCAGCCGAAGTGCTCGCTCACGGTAGCGGGGCTCGACCCAATCGACGAAGCAATTGGCCGGCTCGTAATAATGATTGTCGATGTCGAAGAGCGAGTAGCCCAGATCTGATCCGGATGGCATCGAACGACTCCCTTGCTCTAGAGCTCGAACAGCTTTCCGCTGTTTCGGCTCGGCCCACTCACTCGGCGGGCCAGTGGTTCACGGCGCCGAGCCCCTCGAGCGCCAGTCCGTATCCCAATTGATCGAGCATGAGGCGCTTGATCTGCTGCGTCATGGTGACCCGCGTGTAGCGCAGGGTGATATCCGGCTGACGAAGCAGATCGATGGCCACTTCGTGCGCGCGGGCCAGCAACTGATCGGGCGGCAGGATCTCCGCGACGACACCCAGATCCAATGCCTCCTGGGCGGATAGCTTGCGTCCCGTGAGCAGGAAGTGGCGTGCCCGGTTCATGCCTAACAGAAGTGGCCAGATGACGTGCACCCCGTCGCCGGGCACGGTTCCGAAACGAAAATGGGGCGCATCCTTGAACGAGGTGGTTTCGGATGCGAGTACGATGTCGCAGAGCAGACCGAGCTCGGCATGAACGGTCGCCGGACCATTCAAGGCCGCGATCATCGGAACCTCGATATCGAGCAGGTTCATCAAGAGTCGCTTGCCATTGCGATAGATCTCGTCCCAGCGGGTGGGTGTCATCTCTCCCACCCAGCTCTTGTCGAGGTCGGCGATGAAGCGGTCTCCCGTGCCGGTCAGGATGATGACCCGGTTCTCCGGATCGCTCCCGACGTCGGCGAAACAATGTCCGAGTTCCGTGTGCGGGCCGCTTCCCCAGACGAGCGGTCCGTCATCGGTGTGTAGTTTCAGCTCGAGGACGCCCGCTTCGCGGTGCATCCGAACATGGCGGTATGCGGTCGAGTATTCGTCGAAGGTCGTCTGCACCGCTTCCCCTGGCCGTGCGTCTCCTGGCCGCGTGTCGTGGTCAGAGGCTCGCAGGAATGCTTCCCCGGCTGGATTGCCAGTGCCATTATCACATCGTACAATCACACTGGCAAGTAACCAGAGGGTGTGGGGCGTCTCGCCAATAGCGGGTTCCGTGAGATTTCGATTCCGGCCGGGCCGGCTCGAAGAGCGAGCCGTTCGGCGTCGAAGCGCGCGCACACGGGGACACAAGATGATTGATTACGATCCGTTCTCGGAGGAGGCGCTCCGGGATCCGTATCCGATCTACCGGCGGCTACGCGACGAATCGCCCGTTCACTTCGTCGAGCGATGGGACAGCTGGGCGCTGTCGCGCTTTCAGGATATCTGGGATGTTTCGCAGGACTCCGACCATCTGACGGTGACGAAGGGAACCTCGTCGCCCTTCGTTCTCACCAAGTCGCTTCCCCCCTTCCGCAATCTGAATCACATGGACCCGCCTTCGCATACGGAGCTTCGAACGCGAATCGCTCCGTTTTTCATGCCGAGCCACGTGCGCGCCCTGGAAGAGACGATCCGGGGCTATGTCAGCGAATGCATCGATGGCTTCATCGATCGGGGCGAAGGCGATCTGGTTGGCGAACTCGCACAGGTCGTCGCGATTCGTGTCGGTTGTCTGGTGGTGGGCTTTCCGGAGCAGGATGCCAGGGAACTCGTCTCGTTCGTGAGACGCTTCATGTCGCGGGAGGAGGGGGTCCAGGGCATGACCCCCGACGGCATCGATGCGTTTGCCGAGATGTGTAGCTTTCTGGGTCGGGTCGCGGACGATCAGCGCGGCTACACGGGCGAGCCCCGCAATCCGATCGACGCCCTGCTGCGCGCGGCCTCAGACGGCCTGATTCCCCAGGAAGAAGTCGGCCAGCATCTCGCGCTGCTCTTGATTGGTGCGACCGAGACGTTTCCGAAAGCCTTCGCGAACGCCGTGGTGTTGCTCGACCGGCATCCCGACCAGCGCAAGGAGATGGCGGAGGATCCCGGCCTGATTCCGGGGGGCCTGCGCGAGTGCCTTCGCGTCGGCATGCCCACGCAATTCCTGATGAGAACCGTGGCGGAGCCCTACGAACTCCACGGACACAGCCTCTCTCCGGGACAATCGATCATGCTCATGTACGCATCGGGAAATCTCGACGAGCGTGAGTTCGAAGACCCGGATCGATTCGACATCCATCGGATCTCGAGGCGGATCCTCACCTTCGGCCACGGAACGCATCGCTGTCTGGGCGCGTTCATCGCGGAGATGGAGGGGCGCGTGATGCTCGAAGAATTGTTGGGCCGGATCCCCGATCACGAGGTCGATCTGGCGGGGGCTCGGCGCGACGTCACGGAGTTCATCCAGGGCTACAGCTGCCTTCCCATCCGTTTTGCGGCGGCCCGCTGAGTTCCGATCGCGACACAATTCCGGTGGCTCTCGTGATTGGCCGCGGATCATCCGTTCGACGCGGACGGAGCCCGTCGTGCTCGAGTCTAACTCGCGGGGTCGTCGTGGATTCCGATCAAACGTCGGCAGGTCGACCAGAGATCGTCGAAGCGGATCACGGGCCAGTCGCCGCCCATCACGCCGTCCGATCGCCACTGATTGTGGGCGGTGATGATGATCAGAAGCGAGACGGCCAGTTTGCGGGTGTCCTGGGCCTCGGCGATTCCCTGTTCGACCGCGCGCTCGATCTCGGTCTCGAGCAGGTCGACGACCGGCTGCTGTGAGGCGCGCAGGTCTTCGGGCCGATTCGCTGCGAGATCATGGACCTGTCTCGATATGGACCCCGAGAGCTGCCCCGGTCGTTCCGCCACGTAGAGGCGACGAACGATGGCCGCGAGGCGCTCGGCGGAGTCCTCGATCCCTTCGAGTCGCTTCCCGATCGCTTCGCAGGTTTCCTGCGTCATCTCCTCGAAGAGCGCGAGACACAGCTCATCCTTGCCCGCGAAGTTGCGGTAGAAGCTGCGGAGCGAGACCCCCGAACGGTCGACGACCTGTTGAACCGTGAAGTCGAGGCTGCCCGTCTCTTCCGCGACCTCTCGGGCGGCCGCGACGAAGCGCGACGACTGCTCGGCCGATTTTCGTTTCTCGCGCTCGAGCGCGCGTTCGAGGCTGCGTTCCCGCCATTTCGCCATGACTGGCCAGTATACATCTCGATTATGAAACTCTCACTGGCCGCGCCGCGGGCTCGGCGAGTGGCAGCGGGCCCGACTGGGCGCACGGAGCGGGGGATCCCCGTCGGTGTGTCCCTCCGCCCGGGCCGGTCGCGGTTTGGCGCGGCCAGTTGCGTTTTCATCTTCGACAATTAGACTGGCCGGGGCGAGTTCATCACGGGCTCGCTCTGCGCGCGGCGGCCGGATCCCGGGGCGGCGGAGGAGCTGAGGTGGAACTGGGGCTGAGCGAGGATCAGGATCAGTTGCGAGAGAGCTTTGCGCGATTTTTCGCCGCGGAATCGAGTGGCGAACGGGTGCGAGCCGCCGAAAGTCTGGGTTTTGATCCGGTCCTCTGGAAGCTGCTCGCAGAGATGGGTGCACTGGGTCTTCGCGTCCCCGAGGAAAAGGGCGGGGGTGGTGCGAGCCTGCATGATGCGGTGATCGTCGCAGAGGAGGCGGGGCGTCGGCTTGCGACGGGACCCTGGCGTGAGGCGATGGTTGCGGGCGGGCTGCTCGCTGACCACTCGAGCGCCGAGTCTTCGAGCTGGCTCGCACGGATTCTGGAGGGATCGTCGATCGTCGTCTTCGCTCCGGCTCGGGTCGATGAGAACGGGCCGATCTTGGTGGTCGGGGGTGCCGTGGCCGACGCCGTCGTTGGGTTCGAAGCGGGCCAGCTCGTTCTGGTCGAGCGCTCGGGCACGCGGACGACCCGGGCGGATGAGGCACTCGATGATCTCGGGGCGAGCGCCCTTTCGAGCTGGAATCTGGCGGAGGGGTCGCGCCTCGTCCTGGCCGAAGGAGAGGCAGCGGAGCAGGCCTTCGGCGCGGCACGGGCCGAGTGGAGGCTTCTGACGGCGGCGGCGCTCACCGGTCTCGCGCGTGAGGCGCTCGAGATGGCGGGTCGATACGCCAGCGACCGCATCCAGTTCGGACGCGCGATCGGCACGTTCCAGGGGATCGCCCACCCGCTGGCCGAGTCCGTCGCGGATATCGAAGCGGCGCGGTTGTTGGTCTGGCGAGCCATTGCCGCGATCGCGGAGCAGGACGAGACGGCGGCTGCGCGCGTGTCGATGGCCTTTTTCTGGGCGGCCGAGGCGACGAGCACCAGTGTCGCACGGGCGCTGCACACCTTTGGCGGGTACGGCCTGTCGCTCGACTACGACATCCAGCTCTACCACCGGCGTGGCAAGGCGTGGGCGCTGGCGGGGGGAGATCCGCGGGAAGCCCTGCTCGAGGTTGCCGATCAGCTATGGGGCGGCGGGGGAGGAAGCATCTCTCGCCCCGAAGGAGGCATCGCGAAAAGCTCCTTGCCGGAGGCCGGCGCGGTCGCGCTCGATTTCGGCCTGGGCCCGGAGGGCGCCGCGATGGCCGAGCGGGTCCGACAGTTTTTCGACGAACACCTTGACGACGAGCTCCGCGCCCATGCCCACTTTTCCTGGGAAGGTCATCACCCGGGAGTCCAGGCGGCGTTGGCGAAGGCCGGGTTGCTCTTTCCCGCATGGCCCGAGAGCCACGGCGGCGAAGGTTGCGGGCGGGTCGAGATGGCGGCGCTGCGCGAGGCGTTTCACGAGATCGGCTGGGGTCGACACGCCATCGCCACGACCGAAATGGTCGGAGCGACATTGATGCGGTTCGGGAGCGACGCGCTCCAACGAGAGGCCCTGCCTCGACTGGCGCGCGGCGAAGCCATCTGCAGTCTCGGATATACCGAACCCGAGGCCGGCTCGGACGTGGCGGCTGCACGCACCCGCGCCGTACGCGACGGCGACGAATGGGTCATCAATGGCCAAAAGATGTTCACGAGCGGAGCGAATCTCGCGCAGTACGTCTTCCTTTTGACGTGCACCGACCCGGACGCGCCGAAGCGCCGGGGGCTCACGATGTTTCTGGTCCCCCTCGAAACGCCGGGCATCGAGATCCAACCCGTGCATACGATTTCGGATGAACGCACGAACGTCACCTACTACTCCGATGTTCGCGTTGCGGATCGCTATCGCATCGGAGAGGTCGACCAGGGCTGGTCAGTGGTTGGCTACGCACTCGAGCTCGAGCACGGCGCCGGGGCCTATGAGTTGGATCAACGCGACCTCTTGAAGGGAGCGCTCGACTGGGCGAAGGCCAAGAAACGCGGCGGAATGAGCTTGCTCGAAGACCCCCGAATTCGGGAGCGGCTGGCTCGGGTCGCGACCCATATCGAGGCCTCCCATCTCCTGGGACGCCGTGTTCTCTGGAGCGCGCTCGAGGGCGTTCCCGATCCGGTGGCCGGACCCATGGCCAAGTTCTTCGCGACCGATCATTACATCCGGGATGCGGCGGACCTGGCGGATCTCTGTGCACCGGATTCCCTGCTGCGCGGCTCGAGTGGTGCGGGTGCCGTCGAATTTGCCTATCGGCTCTCGACCGCGACGAGCATCTACGGTGGGTCGAGCGAGATCATGCGCAGCCTGGTGGCCGAGTCCTCTCTCGGTATGCCGAGGAGCCGCACTTGAGGCCGGGGCCGCTTCTTCACTCGCGAGAACTGATGTGAGTCGAAGCACGAAACTGGATAGGAGTCCTGACTGACATGAAACTCGAGAACCTCCCACTCATCTCGGCCGACAGCCATGTCGAGGAGCCGAGCGCGCTCTGGCTCGAGAATCTGCCGGCGTCGATGATCGATCGATTGCCGCCCGAAATGGGCCCGGATTATCACGCGGCCTCGCAATTCGCCAAACGCATCGGAGTCGAGAATGCGTCGGAAACCAAAGAGGTCACCGACGCGGCCGTCGCCGCTGGGGCGGGGGGGATCGACGCTTTGCGCGAACTCACCGTCGACCTGGAGGAGCGCTTCAAGGTGCTCCGCAGGGACGGAATCGCCGGCGAGTGCATCTATCCGACGACGGGCTTGTACGTCTGGAATATCGAGGATCGAAGCGTCGGAGAGGGGTGTTGCCGCGTCTACAACGATTGGATCCATGATCGCCTGGAGTCGAAATCGCCACGCTTTCGTTGTGCGGGAATGATTCCGACCTGGAATGTCGATGCGGCCATCGCCGAAGTCCAGTACATCGCGGATCTTGGACTCGCTTCCGCGATGCTGCCACTCGTGGGCACGCCCGAGTACAACCATCCGGATTGGAAACCATTATGGCACGCGATCGAGGAGATCGGTTTTCCGGTGGTGATGCATCAGGGCACGGGCCACGACATGTTCTTCTATCGGGGTCCCGGCAGCGCCGTTTCGAATCTGCTCGCCACCCAGTCGATGGCGCCGCGCGCGGTCTGCCTGCTGGCGACCTCGGGCGTACTCGCCGAGTTTCCGGAGCTCCATTTCGTGTTCGTCGAGACGAACGCGGGTTGGCTTTCCTGGGTGATGAATACGGTCGACTACTACCATGAATCCTTTCAGGAATACGAGGGCTGGATCCGACCCAACCTCCCGGAGAAGCCGAGCTTCTACATGGCGCGTCAGATCCACAGTACCTTCCAGGTCGATCCGGTCGCGGTGACGAACCTCGTGAATACCGGAGTCGAATGCCTGCTCTGGGGTTCGGACTTCCCACACGCCGAGGGAACTTTTCCGCGCTCCCGCCAGACGGTGCTCGATCTCTTTGGTGGGATCGCCATTCAGGATGCCGCAGCGATCGTCGCGGGGACCGCCGAACGGCTCTTCCGCTTCGACCCGGATGTGTTGGTGACTCCCGTATGATCGCCACCCGGAAGTCTGAAGCCCTTTTGGGACACTCGGCGAGCGAGGCCTGTGGATGCTGACCTTTGCGGATCCGCTGATTCGGGCCGAGCAGTGTTTCCCCGACCGCACGGCGGTGGTCGACGGGGACCTTCAGCTGAGCTTCCGGGAGTTGGTCGCGCGTTGTCGAAGGTTGGCCGGGGCGATTCAGGCGATCAGCGATCGCGGCGATCGGATCGCGGTGCTTGCCGCCAACTCCCACCGCGTCCTCGAGCTCTACCTCGCGACGCCGTCCGCGGGCCGCTTGATCGTCCCGCTCAACACCCGCCTGGCCGAGCCTGAACTCGCCTACGCACTCCAGGATTCCGGCGCCCGGATCCTGCTCACCGATTGGTCCGAGAAGGAGCTCGGGGATCTTCCCCGGCAGGTGGAGCGGGTGATCCCGCTCGCGGACGAGTACGAAGAGTGGATCTCTTCGGCACCCGAGGTCGAACTCGGTCTCGGGATCGACGAGGACGACGTCGCCGGTCTCTTCTACACGGGGGGCACGACCGGACAGGCGAAGGGCGTCATGCTGACCCATCGAAACAAGCTCGCCGATTCGCTGCACCTCGAGACCTGCGTGCGACTGACTTCGGATGACAGCTGGCTCGTTCTGAGTCCGATGCATCATGCGGCCGGTACCTTTCATGTGTTGCTCTGTGTCTGGCTCGGTGTGCGACAGGTCCTGATTCCCGCATTCGAAGCCGGTCCCGTCCTCGACGCGATCGAGCAGGAGCGGATCAGCGTCATCTTCGGCGTGCCCGCCATGCTCGACGCGCTGATCGATGAACAAGCGGCTCGACCGCGGGATGCGAGCAGTCTGCGGCTGATGGGTTATGGAGCGGCGCCGGCTTCGAGCCAGCTCATCACTCGCTTCCACGAGCGATTTCCGGGCACGGAACTCGTCTCGATGTACGGCGCCACCGAACTCGGCCCGATGGGAACGGCACTCGAACACATGGAACGCTATATCGGAACGGAGCGCGTGCGAAGCGCGGGCCGACCGCTGGCGGGCGTGCGGATCCGGATCGTCGATGACCAGGATCGCGATCGGCCGTCGGGCGAGATCGGAGAAGTCATCGCACGCGGACCGAATGTCATGCGGGGATACTGGAACAAGCCCGAGCAGACGGCATCCGTGTTGGTGGACGGTTGGTATCACACGGGGGATCTCGGCTATCTCGACTCGGAGGGCTGCCTGCATCTGATGGATCGCGCGAAGGACATGATCGTTTCGGGGGGCGAGAACGTTTACTCGACGGAAGTCGAAGAGGCCTTGTATCGCCATCCCCAGGTCGCGGAATGTGCGGTCTTCGGAGTGCCGGATGCGCGATGGGGTGAGGCCGTTCGCGCCGTCGTGGTGCTGCGGGGCGGGGCGTCACTCGACGAATCGAGCTTGCGGGAGCATTGTCGCGGTCTGCTTGGGGGCTACAAGATTCCGAAGGTGATCGAGATCCGCGAGGAGCCGCTCCCCCGCAGCGCGGCGGGCAAGGTCCTGAAGCGCGAACTCCGCGCACCCTTTTGGCAGGATCAGGGGAGAAGCATCTCGTGAAGCTCGATCTCGAGAAGCTGCATCCGGTGCCGGAGATCGCGGCGGCCCGTCGCGATCTGGCCGAGCGTTGGCTGGCTACGGGGTTGCACGACGAGGAAACGCTGCCCGATGCGCTGGCCCGGGCCGCCCGGGAAGATCCGGACGTGGCAATCGTTCTGCACTCTTCCCAGCGCCCGGGACGGCTCACGCTGGCGACCCTCGATCGGCGCGCCCGCGCCGTAGCCGATGCGCTCGCCCAGCGTGGTCTGGCTGCGGGGGACGTGGTCGCCATCCAGCTCCCGAACTGGGAAGAGGCCGCCATCGCCTACGCCGCGGTCGCCATGGTCGGCGCGGTCTTCGTTCCGTTCGTACATATCTACGGCCCGAAGGAGACGGGTTGGATCCTGGAAGCGTCCGGGGCACGCATGTTCATCTGCCCCGACCGCTGGGACAAGATCGACTACCTCGACCGTATCGCGCGGATGCCTGAGGCGGCGGATCTCGAACTCGTGATCGTAGGCGACACGCTCCCCGAGCATGCCGTCTCCTGGAACGAACTCGAGCGGTCCGGAGACGCGAACGTGGCGCCTCCGCGGCTCGACGCCAGTGACGTGTTGCTGATTCTCTATACCTCCGGCACCACAGCGGACCCGAAGGGGGTGATCCACAGTCATCAGACGCTGATGGCGGAACTCCGCAACATGCCCCAGGCCCCCCTCGACAAGCCCGACCAGGTGAGCCTGATGCCCTGGCCCGCCGGACATATTGGGGGATTGTGTGCGCTTCTCGGACCCATCGTGTCGCGGGCGTCCTGCATCCTGATCGATCGCTGGAATGCGCTGGACGCGGCGCGACTCGTCGAGCGATACCGTGTTGACATGTTCTGTGGTGCACCGATTCACGTGGCCGCCATGCTCGACGTGCTCGATTCGGGAGAGTTCGATCTCTCGTCGGTGCGCAACGTGATGAGTGGCGGCGCGGGCGTACCGCCTGCGCTGGTGGAGCGTGCGGACGCCGCGGGCTGGCACATGGTCCGTTCCTACGGCTCATCGGAGCATCCCACGATCACGGCGAGCGCCTTCGATGAAACCCTTCATGGGCGCGCCTATACCGACGGCCCGGCCTGCCCGAATAGCGAGTTCCGTCTGGTGCGCCCGGACGGAGAGGAGGCACGGCCGGGCGAGGAGGGCGAGGTCTGGTCGCGTGGCCCCGAACAGTGTCTCGGCTACACGGATCCCGAGCGCAATCGAGAGGCGTTCGCGCCGGGGGGATGGTTTCGCAGTGGCGACGTCGGCGTGGTCGACGCGCAGGGAAGACTGACGATCACCGATCGGATCAAGGATGTGATCATTCGAGGGGGCGAGAACCTCTCCTCCCTCGAGATCGAGAATCTCTTGCAGCGGCATCCGTCGATCTCCGAGGCGGCCGCGGTCGGTATGCCAGATCCGCGCTACGGCGAACGCGTCTGCGCATTCGTGGTCGCGGCCCCGGGCCAGACGTGCCCCGGAACGGGTGAGCTCCGGGATTTTTTCGATACGCTCGGCGTGGCCCGGCAGAAAACTCCGGAGCGGGTCGTGATCGTTCCCGAGCTACCGCGAACTTCATCGGGAAAAGTAAAGAAACACGAGCTCCGAAAACAGCTCGCAAACGAAGGGGAGGCGCCATGACGAAACCGGAGGCCGAGGATCTGCGTCAGATCCACAACCTGCTCGCCGACTATGGCCAGACCCTCGACGAGGGTCGCTGGGAAGACCATTTCGCGGTCTGGGCCGAAGACTGCGAGTTCTTCGTTTTCGGGCGGAGCTTCCGCGGGCGCGAAGCGATCGACAAGTTCATGCGGGGTGCGGTGCGCGGCAAACACATTACGGCGGCACCGCATCTGGAATTCGACGGTGACCGCGCGCGAAGCGTGTCGGACTTCGTATTCTTCCGATCCTCGGATCTGGAACTCTTCAGCGCGGGCCTCTATCGAGACGATCTCGTGCGCACCGACGAGGGCTGGAAGCTCGCTCGGCGCGAGATCGAGATCCAGCTACGCAAACCCCAGGTAGACAAACCAAGATAAGGAGAGCTGGCGTGGAATTCATCGAATACGAGATCGACGGCCCGATCGGCATCATCACGCTCAACCGGCCGGAGGCCCGAAACGCTCAGCATCCACCGCTGCTGCGTGAACTCGATGCGACCTTCGATCAGGCCGCAGAGGATGACGACGTTCGCGTGATCGTGCTGAGGGCCAACGGAAAACATTTCTCCGCCGGACACGATATCTCGGAAGAGTCAGCGATTCTCTGGGAAGAGGAGATCGGCTTTAAGGCGAAGGGCCTCGCCGCCCTCTACGAGTGGGAGCGAAAGCACTACCTCGGCTGGACGCGCAAATGGCGGGACATCCCGAAACCCACCATCGCGGCCGTCCAGGGCGCGTGCATCGCCGGTGGCTTGATGCTGGTCTGGCCTTGCGATCTGATCATCGCGTCGGATGATGCAAAATTCTCCGATCCCGTCGCGAGAATGGGAATCGGCGGCGTCGAATACCATGGCCACACCTGGGAGTTCGGTGCGCGGAAGGCCAAAGAACTCCTTTTCACGGGTCGCTATTTCGATGCCCACGAGGCGGAAAGGCTCGGGATGGTGAACCGGGTCGTGGCGCGCGAAGATCTCGTCGAGGAGACGCTGACGCTGGCGCGCGAGATTGCCGTGATGCATCCCTTCGCCCTGGCCCAGGCCAAGCGCGCCGTGAATCAGACCCTCGACATCCAGGGCTTCTACACCTCGTTGCAATCCGTTTTCGATATCCACGCGACGGGTCATGGCCATGCGCTCTCGGTCAGCAATGGCGAGAACGCCATCCTGATGTCGCTCGAGGGCATGAAAAAGGGCGGCAAACACGTCTGAGCTTTCGACTCGGATGGACCCAGGACGTGCTTTCTGGAAGCGAAGTTGCGAGCGGGGAGGGTGGACCTCTCCATCCCGCCCGCTCGTTCTCGTGTTCGCTATTTCGATCGGTCCCAATCCGCTTGACCGGCTGCATTGCGGCCGGCGATGCGCCCGAAGATGAGCGCATCGGCCACGGACGTCCCGCTGCAATAGCCCCAGGAGGAGCGGGGGATGCCGCAGGCGTTGCGCCCGGCGGCGTAGAGTCCCGGCACGTCTTGACCATCCTCGGTGACGACCTCGCCACTCACGCGTGTCTTGAGTCCGCCGAGTGTGAAGATCAGGTAGGGCGCGATTCCGTAGCTGCACTCGATCGCGGCGTAGGGTGGCGAGTCGAGGGGCTTCAGCCAATCGGCATGTTTGTGGTAGACGGGATCCTGGCCGTCGGCCGCGTTTCGGTTATAGATCGCCACCGTGTTCTGGAGCATGCCTTCGGGAATCTTCAGCGCCGCCTCGAGGTCCTCGATCGAATTTTCGGTGGCGATCAACTCGAGTCCGCTTTCGGGATAACCGAAGATTTCGTCGTCGGCGATCAGGAAGGCACGCCGCTGACGCTTGGAGTGCTCCGCGCAGCGTCCGTGATAGGAGTCCTCGTTGATGTATCGCTGACCCTGTTCGTTGACCAGGATTCCCTTGGTCAGACTGGACGGCGGGTACCAGACGACCGTCGTGAAATACTCGTCCATATGGACGGAGGCCCCCCGTGCGGACATGCCCATGCGGATGCCCGCTCCGTCGTCGTACATATTGCCGACGGGCGAGACGTTCTGCTCCAGCAGGCTCGGGATGTGATTACGTAGCATGTCGCCATTCATCACGAATCCACCCGCACACAGGATCACCCCCCGACGTGCACGGATGAAGCGTTTTTTCTGGTCCTGCAGGGCGACGACTCCACACACGCGTCCGTCCTCGGGTCGGATGACCAGATTCAGGACACGCGTATCGCATTGCACGCGCACACCCGCCTCGGCCGCGTGCTCGGAGAGGATCCGAAAGAGCACCGGTCCGCCTTCGGCCATGGCCTGGACCTTGTGGCCCCGAGCCGCCGGTCGTGCAATTTCGCGAAAGGGATGGGCCTTCTCGTTGCCCGACCAGATCAGACAGTCGTCGTTAGGCTGCTCGGGTGTCCGATCGGGGTAGATCGAATCCTTGAAGGGCACGCCCAGTTCGACGAGCCAATCGAAGAGCGCGACACTTTCGTCACAGAAGAGCCTGACCTTCTCCTCGTCGGGATCGTCCGCCGACGCCATCACGAAACGAAACATGTCTTCGGTCGAATCCTCGATGCCGACCGCATTCTGTACGCGGGTTCCCCCGCCCATGTAGATGTGGGCCGTCGACATCGCGGTGGTGCCGCCCCCGCCGCCCGCGCGTTCGAGTACCAGCACATCGGCTCCGGAGAGCGCCGCCTCGAGCGCGGCGCAAACCCCCGCTCCGCCGTATCCCACGACGACGAGATCCGCTTCGTCGTCCCATTGCGTGACCTCACCGAGAGACATGTATTCCGTCGGGAGCGACTCCTTCGGGAGCTTTTCATCGCTTCCGCTCGAAATGCTGGCCGCGGTGGCTCCCGCCAATCGGTCACGAATGCTGTATTCGGTCATCGTTCATCTCCTGCCTTTCGTGCGAAATTTTCGAGTGACTTGAATCTTCTCACGCCTAACCGTCCGTCCGCAACTCCGAAATGAACCGTTCGAGAGAGGCGATATGTTCCTGGGGAGTGGTAAATCCGGGATCGGGCTCGCGATTCCAGCGGGTTCCGGTACTCAGGGTTCGAACGGTCAAGTGGGTCAAGCCATGGGGCTGCCAGAGTCCGATCGCCCGATGCCAGGCGTCTTCACCGAGTCCGTATCCGATCAACGCCTCACAACCGAAATCCGATTCCTCGCGCCCCTCGCGTGCGAGCGCCTCGCGGAGCCGTGCCGCCAGGCCGAGCGCCGATTCGTGTGCCGTCCCGAAGGTGAAGCCGTCTCCGATCCGAGCGGCGCGATCGATCGGCCGGGGGCCCATCCCGCCGAACCAGATGGGGATCGGCTCGGCGGGTCGCGGCAGGATCGAAGCGCGCTCGATCCGATGATAGGGATCCATGTGATCGACCAGGGGTTCGCTCCACAGGCGACGCATCAGCTCGACCTGCGCCTCGAGTCGAGCGCCTCGATCCTCGAAGGGGACTCCCAGCGCGTCGTATTCGACCCAGTTCCAGCCGGTCCCGACGCCCATCCGGAAGCGCCCACCGCTCAGGATCGAGAGCTCGGCGGCTTGCTTCGCAACCAGCACCGTCTGGCGTTGCGGAAGGATCAGGACGCCGGTTACGAGTTCGATCCGCTGGGTCACCGCCGCCAGGTGCGCCAGCAGCATGAGGGGTTCGTGGAATGCGTCCCGCTCCGAGTAGGGCCCGACGAGCGCGGGCTCACGATCCCGATGCTCGGCACCGATCACATGGTCGTAGAGCAGCAGATGGGAGTAGCCGAGTCCTTCTGCCGTCTGTGCATAGTCACGAATCACGATCGGATCGTTCCCGATCTCGTTCGTGGGCAGCACGGCGCCGAATTTCACGCTTGCTCTCCTCGTAGCGATCCGGATGAAGCGGAGACATCCTGCGATCGTGGACTGGGGGGCAGTGCGGGGTACTTTTCCCTGGACGCGCTGCGAAGCTATCCGCCGCCCGGAAAGTTTTCTTGATCCGTGTAGGTCCCGGGCTCCGGCCAGTGGGCGGATTCGGTTTCGCAGAGGCGTTCCGTGAAGCGCCAGCGACCGTCCGGGCAGCTGACGAGCCGATCCTTGTAGCGTCCGAAGGCCATGATATTAGGCTGTCCGCCTTCGGGTCCACCGGAGGAATTGATGGCCAGCCAGAAGCTTTCGGAGGTGGCGACGTCGCCCTCGACTCGCACCAGGATCTGGCTGCAGATGTGCTTTGCGAAGATCGCCGGTGGCCGCGGGTAGGCCGCGATATACGCGGAGAGGGTCTCGCTCCCCTCCACGCGATAGATCTCCTCGAAGTCCTTCTGGGCGTCGCTCACGAGAAAGAGTGCGTCTTCGGTAAAACAATCTCGCCAGATCTCCTCCTCTCCGTAGTCCATGGCGTGGGCGTAGAGGTCCATCGTGTGGCGGATGGCGCGCTCGTCTTCCCAGGCCGGCAGGCTCCCGACGAAGTTCTTCATACTGGATGTCCCCTTTCTTTCGAGTCTTCAGAGGGCGAAGGATTCGCGCCGGATGAGAGGTGGGCCGAGAAAAGCGCCAGGAGTCTTCGACGATGTCGATCGTCCGCTTCGGCGTCGAATCCGTGGGCTCCCACGAGTGCGAACCCGTGGTGGCAGCCCGGATACATTTCGAGCCTGTAATTCGCTCCGGCCTCGCGGAGCGCGGCGTCGATCCGCTCGGTCTCGCCGGGAAGGATATAGGGATCGAATTCAGCGACGCCGAGATAGAGTTCGGCGCACATCTTGTCCGCGAGCAGATGGGGGCTGTCGGGTTTGTCGGTTGCGAGATTGGCGCCATGAATCGAGGCCGCGACGGCGACGCGGTCCGGGAAGGTCCCGGCCGCATAGAGCGCCAAAGGCCCGCCCATGCAGTAGCCGACGACTCCGATCTTCTCGCTTCGTGCGTCGGGCTGGCCTTCGAAGAATTCGAGGAAGCTCGCGAGGTCTCGCATGATGGCGTCGTTGGTGACGAGCTTGACCATCTGCATCACGCGCTTCTGCTCCTCCGGATCGTCCTGGAGCGTCGAGTGATCGAGGGGGGCATAGTCGCCGGCGCGGTAGAAGAGATCCGGGACGAGGACGAAATAGCCCGATTGGGCGAGCCTGTCGGCCGAGCCCAGGAGCGTGGGGCGAATGCCCATTCCATCCATGAAGTAGACGATCGCCGGCCAGGGTCCTTCGCCGGGCGGGCGGAAGACGTGACACGGAACGACACCATCGGGGGTTTCGATCTCGAGGCGGGCAGCACTCATGATGTGGTCCTCCTTCGCATATCTGCTTCACTCCCTTCGAGGGGCCCCGTGCGTTTTTGGGCCGTCGGTCACCTCGCGCGCCAGTTTGATAGCCTATCGCCCCGAGGAAGAGAGCGGATGGTGGATTTCTCCAAATTGAAGATCGCACCCCTGAGCGGGTCGCTGGGAGCCGAGGTCTCGGGACTCGACCTGCGCAAGGATCTCGACGAAGCGACGGTGGCCGACTTGAGGGCGCTGTTGCTCGACCGACTCGTTCTCCTGTTTCCGGATCAGCATCTCTCGCCGGACGCACAGCGAAGCTTGATGCGGCATTTTGGCGAGGTGGAGAAGCACCCCGAGCGGCCACAGATCCTCGAGGGATCGGATGAGGAGGTTGTCGTGGTCGCCCCCTCCGGCGGTGTGTCCGCGGTCTGGCATTGCGACTACGAGCCCAATCTGGTGCCGTGTGGGATTTGCTCTCTCAACATGGTCGAGTCCGCCGCGGATGGCGGCGGAGACACGATCTTCGTCAACGGGTACCGGATCTACGAGAGCTTCTCGGAGCGAATGCGACTGCTTCTCGACAGCCTCACGGCAGTCCACCGGAACACGGGCAATCGCGGCCGGAACCGCGACGAGGCGCATTTCCCGCTCGTGGGGATTCATCCCGAAACCGGACGCCGCGGTCTCCTCTACAGTGCGCATCACGTCCAGGACTTCCTGGAACTCCTGCCCGACGAGAGTGAGATGATCCTGGCTCGTCTCCAACAGCGTACCCAGCAGCCCAACTTTGCGCTCCGCCATCATTGGCGCCCGGGCTCGATCGCGCTCTGGGACAATCGCTGCGTGCAGCACTACGTGGTTCCCGACTTCGAAGGCTCGCGGTTGCTCTACCAGGTGACGGTCTCCGCAGACCTGCCCGTGCCGGTACCGGAATACACGATGCCGAAGGAGGCCGTGGTCGTGGCGCCGGTGTCCGAGATCGCCCCTCGTTAGGGGGGCGCGCGTGTCCGATCCCGTCCCTTCTCGCCCGAACTACGTTCTCTTCGTTCTGTCGCTCGTGATGATGTTGAACATCATCGATCGCCAGATGCTGAGCATCTTGATCGATCCGATCAAAAGCGAACTCGGGCTTTCGGATGCCGCGATGGGAGTCCTTTCGGGGACGTCATTTGCCCTGCTGCATGTCGTCGTCATGATCCCGATCGCGAGCTGGGCCGATCGGCGATCGCGACGCAACCTGATCGCGTGGGGGCTCGGAGTCTGGAGCGTGCTGACGGTCCTCACCGGGCTCGCGCGCAACTTCGGTGAGATTTTCTGGGTTCGACTGGGACTGGGCGTTGGGGAGGCGACCGCCGTCCCCGCATCGCATTCACTGGTGGCCGACTTCTTTCCCCTCGAGCGTCGTACGACCGCGCTCTCGATGCTCATTCTGGCAGGACCGATCGGGCAGACGATCGCCTATGCGGGGGGAGGCTGGATCAACGAGTTCTGGGGATGGCGTGCCGTCTTCTGGGTCTTCGGGATCCCTGGCCTGTTGCTGGTCGTGTTGGTTCGAACGGCGATTCGTGAGCCCGAACGCGGCGCCGCCGAGGGCTCCGAGGGAAAGTGGGAGTCGCTGCCACTCTCGTCGGCTCTGCGCTTTCTCGTCGGTCTGCGTTCCTTTCGGCACATGGCCCTGGCGGCGGCGCTCTCGGCGGTCGCCAACTACTCGATCCTGATCTGGTCAGCGCCCTTGTGGATGCGTGTTTTCGAGCTCGGAACGGGCGAGGTCGGGACCGCGCTGGCCTTGGCGACGGGACCTTCCACGGCGGCCGGAATCTTGTTGTCCGGGCGCGTGGCCGACCGCCTCAGCACACGAGATGTTCGTTTCTTGGTGTGGATTCCCGCTCTGGCCTGCGCGCTTTCGCTGCCCTTCGCGGTGGGCTTCGTGTGGGCCCCGAGCCACGCGATGAGTTTTGCTCTGCTGGCTCCGGCCACGTTCTTTGGAGCGATGGTGATCGGTCCGATCTTCGCTGCGGTCCAGAGTGTCGTCTGGCCTAATGTAAGAGCGGTGGCTGCGGCCTGGGTTTCGCTGTTGCTGACGGCCTTCGGACTTGGGATTGGGCCTCCGCTAGTCGGATTAGCGACCGATCTGGGGACGGCGGAGTATGGCTCCGGCTCGATTCGCTATGCGCTCGCGGGGTCGATCCTCTGCTTTGGCTGGGCGGCGGTCCATCTTCTATGGGCGGCTCGAACGCTGGATCACGAAATTCGGGCGGCCCGCGTGGAGCCCTGACGGACGGGTTCGTCCCCTCTGGTCATGGAGTCGGGTTGTCTGGGTTCGCCTTGGCCGTGATCGAAGGGCGCCGCGAATCGAGTTCGATCGAAACACTCGGGCTTTCCGAGGCGTCGGCACTGCCGATTGCGAGTGCCTCCGCGGGCGCACCGAAATCGAGCAGCATCGTTCGAAGTGACTCGGCGCGCGCTTCTGCGAGTGCGCGGAAGCGCGTCTCGGAAACCTCCTGGGCCGCGACAACTCGGGCGAGGAGTGCATCGTCTTCCGGAGACAACGTCTCTTCCGCATCCGAGCCACGCGCGCGCAAGGCTGCCTGGATGCGCCGACGTGCAAAAAAGCTCACACCGTCGAGCTCGGGCAGATCTGCGCCGGAGAGGGCTTTCTCTGCGAGGATCTTGCGGGCCGTCGGCGTGCGGTCGTCGGCGCTCCAGTGGCCGTGGAGGGAAAGTTTCAGCATCGGCCGGCTCTGGACGAATTCTGCGAGGGATTCCAGCTGAGAGCGTGCGTCGGGTCCCGGCTGTGCTTCGCCGGGTGCGAAGGGGAGTGCGCCGAAGGAGTCGGTGCTCGCGCCCTTGGGAATCAACATCCCGAACATCTTGATCGGTGAGGCGATCGCACCCTGAAGCGCGTTGCGCAGGGTGCTCGCGAGGATCGTCCCGAGCTCCACGTTCGTCCCCTCTGAATCGAAGACGATCGGCGCCGAGATCGAGATATCGCCTTCGGGATCGCGGAGTAGCGCGAGGACGAGGTCGACCGGCATGCCAAACTGCGAAGAGAAGCCGTTCCCGGCTTCGGCAGCCACATCGAGGTCATGCAAGACGAGTTCGTTCTTCGTTTTGTAGACGTTGTCGCGCGCGATGACAGTGGTCTCGATCGAAACCGCTCCGCTCTCGATCTGCCAGCCCGCGGCGCGGGCGAGGGAGTCGTAGGACACGAGGTCGAGCTGTCGGAGCGAAAAATCGAGTTCACCCTGCCCGTTGGGGAGGGCGCCGCGTAGGTCGAAGGAACCCGCCGATTGGATCAGCCCGTCGATTGAAATCTGGCTTGCGCCGATCGTGGGAAGCGTCGTCAGGGCGTCGATCCTGGCGTGCAGCTTGTGGACCTTCGTTTCGTGCGCGGGTTTCACGCTGCGATCCACGTAGCGAAGCGTCCCGTCGGTCAGCTCGAGACGATCGATCTCGATCCTCGGAACACTCGCGGATTCGCTCGGGGCCTCGTCGAGTTGCTGGATCGACGCGTCTTCGGTCGGCGCCGATCCGTCGGCCAGGGCTGCGAGGAGTTCGTCGAGCGCATCGGGCGGATTCGTGTACACGATCCGCGGTGAGGCGAGCGCGACGCGGGACAGGTCGATTCTGATCGGGAGTTCGGGGGTTGGTTCGAGGGGTACGAAGGCTTCGCGGATGTCGAGGTCCAGGGACTTCCACTCGAGGGCGAGCTCGCCGGTTTCAGGATGTTTGAAGCTCAACGACGAGACGCCGGTCGAGCCGCTCGCGGTGAGCCCCGGTGGACCCTTGCCCGAAACGTCGTCGGAAACGCTGTGAAAGTCGATCTTGATGTCGCCGTATGCCTCACCAGAGGCCAGCCACGGAACCAGCTTCGGGTAGGCCAGGAGGAGGAAAGGCGGAACGCTGAGATTCTGCCAGGTCAGGCGGCCGCTGTACGCGGGCGGGTTCAGACCGAGCTGGCCCGCGACCCCGATCGCTGCGTCGCCGATCTGCACTCCGAGATCGATCGGAAAAGTTTCCCCGGGCTTCGTCCCCGCGTCTGTCAGCTCGAGTCGCAGCGCGACTTCGACCGGACCTTCCTGGGTCCGCACCGTAAATGCGGCGCGCTCGATCTTCAGGTGTTTCATGTGAACCGACGGAATTCCGGCGGGCGGCGCCTCGAGCGCTTCGGATTCCAGCTCGGGATTGCTCGGCGCTCCACCGAGTCCCAGGAGCCATCGACGCTGTACGAAGAGTTCGGGATGTTCGAGATCGATGCCCCCGAGCTCGATCCCTTCGGGCCCGATGAAGAGCGCATCGAATCCCAGCTGCTCGGCGGTGAGGTGGACCACTTCCTCCTGGGTTGTCTCCAGTCGGAGTGTCAGGTCGGGATCATTCAGTGCGAAACGGTCGAGCATGAACTCCCAGCCGGGATCGGCGGTGGGTTGTGCTTCGGTGTCAGGAGCCGGGTCGGTTTGGTCTGTCGGTTCGATCCCGCTCGGATCGACACTCGCGTTCTCGATCGCATCGTCGATCGGAACGGTCGGTTGGTTCGCGTCCTCGCTTGCGGCCATCGGAAGTTCGAGACTCCCGTCTGCAAGCTGGCTGATTTCGAGGATCGGATGCTGGAGATCGAAGTCGGTGATGTGGATCCGGCGAAAGAGCAGGTCCGTCCATTCGAAGGCGATAAAAATCCTGTCGAGGGAAAGCAGGGGCTGCGAGCCATGCATTTGGACCGGCTCCGGAGCAGCCGGGTCAGCGGCTCCTCTCGGCGGAAAGTCGATGACCAGATCCTCGAGGGTGATCTCGCCGGCGATCAGGCCGAGGTCGACGTTCCCGATCTTCGCAACCAGGTTCTGGCCGGCCGCGATCTGTGGAATCGCCCATTCGAGTGCGAAGGGGAGGGTGATTCGAAGCAGGACCAGGGCTGCGATGAGCGCGACCGCGACGACCCGGATCCGCGTGTGGAAGGGGTACGGAAATCTGCTCGAGCCCGGGATGCTGGATCGCGACCCGGTTTCATTTTCGGCGGGCGGCCGGGGGGACGACAATGCGGCAGGCCTCGGGCCTCAGAGGGCTGTGAGAGGGCTGTGAGAGGGGTTTCGGTGGGGCCGCAGTGTATCGCGTCATCGGGCCGAGCGGGGGACCCGCGTTCGGCTCGACCGTCTGGATCGAACGTCGAAATCGCCGGGCCCGATCCTTCTGGGTGCCTTCAGCGTGAACCCAACACGCTCCGGCAGTTGCCATAGGGCCAGGAATCAGGCACAGACATCCAGCACACCCCGGGCGAGTCGGCCCGCTTCCATGTCCTCGATGACCTCGTGGATCGAGTCCATGGGGTAGACCCGGGTGACGAGTTCATCGAGCTTGAACTTTCCCGCGAGATAGAGGTCCGCATAACGCGGGATATCGTTTTGGGGCCGACTCGAGCCGTAGCGACAGCCCATGATCGTTCTGTCCAGGAAGAGTTTCTCGGGAAAGAATTCGACTGCCGTCCCGGCCGGCGTGACGCCCAGGACCACCAGGCAACCGGCCCAATCGAGATAGTCGAGTGCATCCTGCATGACCTTCTTGATGCCAACACATTCGAAGACCCAGTCGGCACCGCCCGAGGTCAGGTCGAGGACGGCTTCCTTGCCGTCGCATTCGGTCGGGTCGACGAAATGCGTAGCGCCGAATTCCATCGCGAGGGCGCGTTTTTTCGGGTTGGCGTCGATGGCGACGATCGGGTGGGCGCCGACGAGTTTGAGGGCCTGGATCACGTTCAGCCCGATGCCCCCGACGCCGATCACGACGGCTTTCTCGCCCGCGGCGACCCGGGCGCGATTCAAGACGGCACCCGCGCCGGTCAGCACGCCGCAGCCGATCAGACAGGCGGACGCCAACGGAACCTGCTTCGAAATCGGCACGGCCTGAACGGCCTTGACGACGGTGTGTTGGGCGAATGACGAGATGTTGGCGAAGGCGTAATGGGGCTCACCCGCCAGGGAGAAGGGTGTCGGCCGCCCGCCGAACGTACTGCGGCACATGGTAGGCCGTCCCACATCGCAATGGGCGCAGTGGCCACAATTGGCGAGCGTAGAGAGCACGACGTGGTCTCCCTCGCTGAGATTCTTCACACCGATCCCGACCTCCTCGACGATCCCCGCACCTTCATGGCCGAGCACGACCGGGGTCTCGAAGGGGATCGTGCCGTTCATCACGCTGACATCGCTATGGCAGACGCCCGAGTTCACGATTCGAACTCGGACCTCGCCGGCCTCGGGATCCCGAACCTCGAGGCCCTCGGCGACCCGAAGCTCGTTTCCGTCCCAGATGATTCCCTTCACTTTGCTTGCCTTTCTGCACCACCGATCGGCTGGCCGATCGGATCGTGGCGCTCGTTCGCGGGGTGTCCTCGAGGCGTCCAGGGCCGCCCGTCCGCCCGGATCATGCCGCGCTGCACGTGACGGGTAGCGCCGTGGGCCCGTTCGCCCAGAAGGTTGCGACCTTCTGCCATTGGAACCCCGCTTCGAGTTCGATCGTGGCAACGCGCTCACACAGGACCTCGAGGAAGGTCCGCCCCTCGAGTCGCGCGAGGGAAGATCCCGGGCAGACGTGGGGTCCCGCGCCGAAGCCCAGATGGGCGCTGGGCTTCGGGCGGTCGAGGCGAAAATCGTCGGGATCTTCCCAGTAGGCGGCATCGCGATTGGCCGACGCGATCCCGAAGGCGACCCTCTCGCCTTTTTTGATGTGAACGCCGCCGAGTTCGGTGTCTTCGCAAGTTTCTCGCAGGAGGAAGATGATCGGTGGGTCCATGCGCAGGGATTCCTCGACCACGTTGGGAATCAAGCTGCGATCGGCTCTCACCCGTTCGTAGAGATCCGGCCGGCTCGCCATCGTATGGGCGATATTCGCGATCATGTGGCGCGTCGTCTCGTTGCCCGAAATCAACAGGAAGGCGAGGAAAGTGCGCAGCTCGATATCGCTCATGCGATAACCATCCACCTCGGTCTGGATGAGTCGTGTGATGAAGTCATTGGGCGGATTGGCGGCGGCTTTATGCTCCGCGATCTGTCGATCGAGATAGCCCGCGAACTCGGGATGCGCGCCCGCGAGCCCCACCCCCCGCTCGGTCCGATTCTTCGTCGGGTAGTCCCCGAGTACGACTTCGTCCGACCAGCCCGCCCAGAGCGCGTGGTCTTCGATCGGGACGCCCGCGAGCACGCCGATTGCGGAGTTGGGGATCGGCATGATCAGCTGTCCGACGAGTTCGATGTCTTTCTGGGGGAGCAGCTCGTCGAGCAACTGGTGCGTGAGCTGGCGTACGAATTGCCCGATGTCGCTGATGCGATGTGCTGCCACCGCGGAGTTCACGACCCGTCGCACCTGGCTGTGGCGCGGCTCGGGGATCTCGTTGATGAGCATTTCCTCGTCCGGAACGACGACGCCGGGATCACGAAAATTCGCGCGGAACGTCTCCACGTCCCGCAACGCCGCCAGGACATCATCCTGTCGCGAAAGGAACCAGGTGCCATTGGGCGTTCGGCTGATCGGGGCTTCGGCTCGGAGTCGGGCGTAGCCCTCGTGTGGGATGCCGTGGGCGATGTCGAGGGGATCGAACTTCGTTTCGGGGCTCAAGGTGCACTCCATGTCCCGACGCAGACCGGCTTCGACGGAGAGAGGGAATTACGATTTTTTGGATTATAAGGCATTGAAAAACAAGGAGAAAAATATTTTCCTTGATTGTTTTCTTGGAAACTATTAAAAAGGGGCCGGGGTTGTCAAATGAAATGGCTCAAGCAGATCGGTGAGTACTGGAGCACGGAATACCCGGATCGGGATTTCGGACGGGTTCGGCCCCTGGTCCGGCTCTCGCGCCTGGCGCTGCTGTTGCCGGCCTTTCAGAAGCATCTGCTGAAGCGCCACGGCCTCACTCCGACGGATTACAGCATCCTCGGCGCGCTTCGCCGAGCCGGTCGCCCGCGTCAGCTCGAGCCGGGCGACCTCTACAACACGCTCGGTTGCACGCCGGGCGGTTTGACCAAGATGGT